>Ga0208811_1000050_pt1 | contig 34201 bp, 1 predicted proteins | sample Colrivmet1561A02_FD_187681 | JGI IMG/M metagenome (GOLD analysis project Ga0208811, IMG submission 187681) | Estuarine microbial communities from the Columbia River estuary - metaG 1561A-02 (SPAdes) (version 2) | ecosystem: Environmental > Aquatic > Marine > Intertidal zone > Estuary | place... | reverse complement strand
CTCGGTATAGAGGGGGGCGGTCCGCCGGCGCGGGTCATCCAGCTTCCTTAAATCCAGCCCGGCATGCTTTAAACGGGCCGTTTCGGCCAATTGGGCGGCTAAACGGACCCGGCAGGGGTCCAAAGGGGGCGGGGTTGGACTGGGGGTGGGGGAGGCCAAGGCGGGGGGCGGAAAACCGGAGGGGAAGGGCGAGCAAAGCGATAACCCTTGCGGGAGGGAAGCGGGAAAGCGGCCCGCTGGCACTTCACCCCGGGCTGGCGGGTTCGGCCTCCACGGCGCCATCGACCGAAATATTAATGATTAAAACAATCATATAAACATACTATTAGGAAAAAGTAATCATTTACGGGCGCGCGGGGGAAGTTGATCCCAGGGAGACAGGCCGGGGGCTTGGATCTACCAATCATGGGTATGAAACCTCACATAACTGCCATAAATCACCCTAATTCGGGTTGAAGTATTCTCCTTAATGCTTAATCATCAACCTACCCGAAATTGATTTCCCTCCGTATACCCCGGCCGGCTCCCTTCTGCTATATTCTACAACGAATATCTCTTAGCCCATCTTTGCCTCTTAGCCGACCCCTCTTCGTCACTATTTTCTAAGTACACCTCCGGCGTCCGACCTTCCGCGACGACGCCATCCCCACCTCCCCTCCCCCAATCTTTACTCAAATGAAACGCAGTCGTTCCCCGAAGTTAATTTCCCGCGCGTGCCTCTTCGCCGCCGCCGCCCTCCTCACCGTCGGTGCGCCGCCGAGTGCGCGCGCCGCCAACATCTTCTTCGACCAGAACGGCGCGACCGCCGGCACTGGCGCGACAGGGGCGGCCTCGTTCAACGGCGCCTTCTGGGTCAATGCCGTAGCGGGCACGACGATTCCAGGCACCGTGGCCGCCGCGGCTTACACCTTCACCAATGCCGACGTCGCTTACTTCATCGGTGGATCGGTGCAGACGATCACGTTAGCTTCGGCCACGACGCTCAACGGCATCAACGATCAGACGGGGATGACCTTTACGGGCAGTACCTTCACGCTCGCGGGCACGACGCCGACCATCACCGTCGCTTCGGGCAAGACGACCACCATCAGCTCCATCATCGCAGGCACGGCTGGACTGACCAAAGCGGACGCGGGCGCATTGGTCCTCAGCGGCGTCAACACGTATTCCGGCACGACGACCTTGAGCGCGGGCACCTTGCGTATCGGCAACGCGGCGGCGCTTGGCACCAGCACATTGTCGGTCACCGGTGGTTCGCTCGACGCCGCCTCCGCGTTGACGATCACCAACGCCATCAGCTTGGGAGCCAACCTGGCCTTCACGGGTACGGCTAACCTGACGCAGACCACGGGTGCAATCACCCTCACCACCGCCCGCACAATCACGGTCGACGCCAACACGCTTTCCCTCGGTGGCGTCGTCGGCGGTGCTTTCTCGCTCACCAAGGCCGGTGCCGGCACCTTGACCCTCGCGGGCACTAATACCTACACCGGCGGCACGTTCTTGACCGCAGGCAAACTGTCGGCCGGCGTGGATGCTAACCTCGGTGCGACCGCTGGTGGCCTGACCTTTAACGCTGGCACTTTGCTTTCCTCCGGAACCTTCTCCACCGCGCGCGCCGTGACCATGACGGGCGCAGGCACCATTGAAGTCGCCGCTTCGCAGACCCTCACGATGACGGGCGTTATCGCGGGTGCGGGTGCGCTCACGAAGGCCGGTGCCGGCACCTTGACGCTCAGCGCCATCAACACCTTCACGGGAGGCACCACGGTAAGCGCCGGCACCTTGGCTTTGACTAGCGGTGTGGCCCTTACGGGTACGGGGATTATCCGTGGCAACGTTACCGTCAATTCGGGTGCGACCTTGGATTTACAGATCGCCAACTCCTTGGGTTACACCGCGAACGTCAAGGTCAACGCCCTCACCATCAATGGCGGCACTGTCAAGACCTCTACCTACACGACTGCCGGCGACCAGGGCTGGGGCCTCGCGGTCTCCATGACGGGTGGTACCTTGCAGTCCAACGGCGGCACCGCCAGCGCGACCGCTGCACAGTATTACTCTCTGGGCGGTGGTTCCAGCATCACTACTGTTGCGAACGCCACGTCCGCGCTGATCTCCGGCCGCATCAACCTTCGCGACGGCAACCCGAACAACCAGTTGGTCTTCAATGTCGCCGATGGGGCCGCGGCTAAGGACCTTCAGGTCACCGCAAACATTACGCAGGCAACTAATACTCCGGGAATTTTCGGTATCAAGAAGACGGGCGCCGGTCTAATGTCCCTCGAGTCGCAGTCTAACGTCACCACGGCTAACACGTTCTACTCCGGCTCGACGCTGATCTCGGGCGGTATCCTCTCGGTCCCGGGCGACGGTGCGACGGTCAGCACTGGTTACTACCTCGGCCAGCTCCCCGCTTCCGCCTTCAATGTCGTCGTTTCGGGTACCGCCACCGCGGGCGCCTCGGGTCAGGCCACCATCACCGTGCCAGCGACTGCGGGTATGCAGGTCGGGCAGCTCGTCACTGGTGTCGGCGTCGTCGATGGTTCGACCATCACCGCCCTTACGGGTACGGTCATCACCCTGAGCAATAACCTCACGGCAGCGTTCTCGGGTACCTATACCTCTTTAGGTAATATCACCTTAGAAGGTAACGGCCTCCTCCAGTTCACGGCGACCGGCACTTTGCACGCTAACCGTGGTATCGGCCTGAAGGGTAACGGTGGCTTTGACACGCCCACAGGCGTGACCATGACCGTTCCTGGCGTCATCGCCGGCCCGGGCACCCTACTTAAAACGGGTACCGGCTCCCTCGTGCTCACTGGCACCAACACCTTCACGGGTGGCGTCTCCGTCACGGGCGGCTCGGTCTCGATTGATAACGCCAACAAGTTTGGCACGAATACGGCCCTGACCTTCAATAACGGCGGTAAGGTCATCACCACCGCCAACATGACCTTCGCGGGCGCCGGCACCTTGACTGGCGCAGGTGATCTCTCGCCGACCACGGGCACAATTTTGATCGCCTCCGGCGCCTACTCCGGTGCTGGTGCCCTCACGATGAGCGGTGCCGGCACGCTCGTGCTTTCCGGTACCAATTCCTACACCGGCGGGACCAACATCACGGCGGGCGCCATTCAAGTCGCGGCCGACGCCAACCTCGGTGGCGCCGCGGGCACGATCTCTTTCAATAATGATGGCCGGCTCCGTTCGACGGGCACGTTCACCGCTGCTCGCGCCGTCACGATGACTGGTGCTGGCACCTTCAACATCGATGCCGGCCAAACCGTCACCGTTTCGGGCGTCGTCAGCGGCGCTGGCCTGATCACCAAGATGGGCTCGGGCACGCTCCTGCTCACCGGCACCAATACTTTCACCAGCAAGTTGAACGTGACGGGTGGGACCCTCGCTGCGAGCTCGGTGGCCGCTTTGAGCGCCGCTCCCGCTGCCTTCACCGCCGATTGGGCGACCTTAGCGGGCCCTACCACCTACTTAAGTGCGACGGGCACGATCGCCTTGGGTGCCAACCGTGGCATCACGCTCAACAACGGCGGCGGTTTGTTCGCGGATGCGGCCTCCATCCTCTACACTGCCTCCCCCTTCGCCGCCATCGGCACGGGCGCCAGCGTCCTGCGCATCGGTAACCTCGGCGCCACCGGCGGCCTCGTTTCTTTAGCGTCCACCGCCGTCCTTCCCGGCGCCACCACCATCGATATTGTCCAGTCGGGTGCCTTGGCGGCCTCCGGCCTCTACGCCGACGCTACCGCTTGGCTCGCCTCGGGTAAGATCGCCGGCACTTCGACGGGTACGCTCACCCTCACCTCGGCTGATGCGGCGGCGAACTTTGACCTCTCGACTACCTATAAGACCCTCGGCCTCGGTGCTGCCTCGGCCATCACTTACACGGGCACGATTACCCCAGGTATCGATGGTTACGTCCTCGGTGGCGGCGGTGGCACGCTGACGGTCTCGACCGTGTTGGCGGGCGCCAATGCCCTCGTCCTGAATAACTTCAACAGCGGCTCCGTCGTCCTCACAGAGGCCAATACCTATACGGGCCCAACCGACCTGACCACGGGTTCGCTCTCCATCAATAACGCGGCGGCGATCGGCTCCGGCTTCTTCACCCTCCGTACGGGCACGACCATTGATAACGGCTCCGGCGCCGCCCTGGCACTTTCCGCCAACCCGAATGGGTCGCTTGGCATTGGTGATCTCGCTGGTGGCACCTTCACCTTCACCAACACCAACAGCCTCGACCTCGGTAGTGGCATGTTCGCGGTCGCGGGCTCATCCGCTCAGACGATTAACGTCGTCGCTAACACCCTTCGAGTCGGCGCCCTCACCGGCACGACCCAGCTCCGCAAGCAGGGCACGGGTGCCCTGAGCATCGCCGGTACCGGCCTCTACACGGGCGAAATCGTCCTCGACGGCGGCAACACGACCTTCGAATCCCACCAAGCCCTCTCGATTTGGGGTAAGACTGCCTTCTCTACCTTGTCCGGCGGCACGACCCTCGACCTCGGCGGTGACATCCAGTCCCAGCGCCGCCTCGGTGCTATCTTAGAAGGCTACACCAGCAACGTCACCGTCACCAACGGTTCCATTGGGCTCATTGGTGACAACGCCGCCGGTATCTCCTACACCGCACGCGGCACGGCCAGCAGCACCCTGGATATGTCCGGCGTCTCGGTCCTCTCTTATAAGACGTCGCTGATTGGTCGGCCGTCCTTCAACGCCAACGGTGCTTCCTTTGACGCCTCCGCGACGGCGCTCAACGTCGGGCTGACGCTCAATTTTGCCCAAGTCAACGCTTTGACCGCTGGTCGCCTCACGTTCGGCGCCAACTCCACGGATGTCTTGGGCCAGACGAACACCATCAACTTCGGTGCGGTCAACCTACTGAATACCGACCGCCTCCAGTTCGGCCAATACACGGCAGGTGCGACCGTCGCCATCAAGTCCGGCGTCGTCAACCCAGTGTTCGTCCTCCGTGGTCAGGACGGCGGCGACCAGCGGGCAGCGACCCTCTTCGTCAACTACCTATCTTCGGGTGGTAAGTCCAGCACCTCGAACGTCAACCTCACCGGCGCCCAGCTCGACGTCCGCGCTTCGATGGTGCAAATTGGTGGCGACTTCACGGGTGGTACGACCAGCTCGGTCAGCACGGGTGCGTTCACCTTCAACCGCGGTCTCTTCGACGCCTCCGTTGTCCGCCTCGCGACGTCCGAATCCACGGGCACGCTCACGACGACTTCGAATGTCGGTACCTTCACGCAAGACGGCGGCACGGCCCGCATCGGCTCGCTCGTACTTGGCCGCTCCCTGACTTCCGGCCTCGGCGCCAACCGCAGCGCATCCTACACCCTCAATGCGGGTGAACTCTTCGTCGGCGTCGTCGGTGGCACCCCGGGCCTGACCAACGCCGGCTCGGTCCGCAACCTCAACCTCGCGGGCGGCGTCCTCCGTAACTTGGACGCCTCGACCGACCTCACCCTCACCAGCTTCGACGTCACCGCCAGCGGCCGTCTGAATATCAACCTGACCAACGCCCCGACGATTCAAGTCGATGCGGGTCGTACGATTACCGTTGAGGCTTCCGCGCTACTCAAGGGCCTCGGTTCTTTGACTAAGGCGGGCGAAGGTTCGCTCGTCCTCCGCGGTTATCAGTCCCATCTCGGCGGCACGGTGCTCAATGAAGGCACGCTGCTCCTCGACTTCCGTAACTCCACGAACGCTTCGAACATCTTGGCTGGTACGACCTCGAGCGTCGGTGCAGCGGGTGGTTCCATCGGTGGTTCCAAGATTGCCGTAGCCGCAGTCACGGGCTTGGTTACCGGCCAAGTCGTCGGCGGCACGGGCGTTGTCCCTGGCTCCGTCATTACTGGTATCACGTCGGTCGTCCCGACCTTCGTTCCCACCGCCGACCAGCTCGGCGTTGGCACCTTCTTGGATTACACGGGTTCCACGGCTGAATTCTTCGTCGGCATGCCGGTCAGCGGCACTGGCATCACCGCTGGCTCCGTCATCGCTTCGATTACGCCGGGCGTCGGTATCACCCTGAATAAGGAAACCACCACCCCGGTCCTCACGACCGCGACCGTCACTGGTTCCGCGAGCGTGACCGTCAGCAAGGCCCTCGTCGGTATCCCGGCCGGCAACTTGACCACCTTCGGCGTGCCGGTGAATACGGCCGCCGCTGGCAGCGTGATCGGCGGGACCCGCGTCGCTCTCACCAGCTTCGGTACTTTGGCCGTTGGCCAGCTCGTCAGCGGTAACGGTATTCCTAATGGTGCCACGGTAACCGCCCTGACATCAACCGCTCCGACCTTCTCGGCGACGATCGATCAGACCGCAGTGGGTACCGTCCTGGATTACGCCGGCAACTCGGCGGCGTTCTTCGTCGGTATGCCGATTACCGGCACGGGCATTGACGTCGGCACGGTCATCACGGCGATCACCGATGGCGTCAGCATCACTCTCAGCAAGCCGACCCTCACCCCGGTCCTCGCTGCCAACACGCTCACGGGCACGCCGAGCGTCACGCTCAGCGCCGCCCTCACCGCAGTCCCGACGGCCCTCACCACCTACCGCATGGGTTCGCTCACGCTCGGTGGCGGCACCTTGGCGATGAACGCCCGCGATGCTATCGCGCAGGATCAGGCCTTTGCTTCGACGGCCTTCACGGCGGGCGCTTCGACTGTCCGCGCGGACATCGGTGGCGTGGTCAACTTCGTCGAAAGCACGGCGCTGATCTCCTTGGGTGCCCTATCCCGCCAGACGGGCGGCACGGTTAACTTCATCCTGCCCGCGGGGACGGTTTCTGCGGATAACGGCATCACCACCACGAGCACCAATAACGCCGCCGGCATCATCGGTGCGTGGGCCACGGTCGACGGTGCCTCCTTCGCTTCCGTGAACGCGGGCGGCCAGCTCATCGGCCTCGCCAACGCTGGCTACAACACGAACACCTGGGCCACCAACAAGGCCGTCGACGTGACCGCTTCCGGCACCATCGCCGACGCTTCCGTCGCCCACGCCCTCCGCTTCGCTGCCGCTGGCGCCACCACCTTGACCCTCGGCGGCACGGCCACCTTGGAAGGCGCAGGTATCCTTGTCACCACGGGCGTCGGCGCGAACACCACCACCATCACTGGTGGCACCTTGGCCGCGAACGGCGAATTCATCGTCCAGCAGTATAACGCTGCTGGTCAGTTGATCTTAGCCTCGATCCTCGCCGATGGTTCCTCTCCGCTGGCCCTTACGAAGGCCGGTTCGGGTGAACTCGTCCTCTCTGGTGCGAACACCTTCACTGGTGCGACCAACCTCAACGCGGGTACCTTGACGCTCGGCGCTTCCGGCGTCCTCGCCGATGCGGCCGCCCTGGCGATCAACGGTGGCACGCTCAACGTCGCCAACAACGAAACCGTTGGCGCCGTGACCATGAAGGCTGGCACTATCAGCGGCTCTGCCACCTTGACTGGCAGCTCCTTCGCCCTGCAGTCCGGCACGGTTTCCGCCATCCTCGGTGGCTCGGGTAACCTGACCAAGCTCGGCAACGGTGCCCTCACGCTCTCCGCCGCCAATACCTTCACCGGTAAGGCGATTCTCAATCAGGGCCGCGTGAACATCACCGCCGCCAATAACCTCGGCGACGTCTCGGCAGCCTTCGTGGCCGACGCCCTCACGCTGGGCGGCGCCACCCTTGGCACCGCTGGCACGATTGACCTCGGTGCTAACCGCGGCGTGACCCTCTCCGGCGACTCCGTCTTGGATGTCACCGCGGGCAGTTTGACCCTCTCTGGTATCGTCGCGGGCACCGCTAACCTTGAAAAGACTGGTGCGGGCTCCTTGACCCTCTCGGGTGCGAATACCTTCACTGGCGTCCTCACGCAGCGCGCTGGTCAGTTGAACCTCGCCAGCGCGGGGGCACTCGGCTCCGGCAGCCTCTTCTTCGCGGGCAGCGCGCTCGACAACACGAGCGGCGCGGCTTTGACCACCACGGGCGGCGACTTCTACGCCCTCGGTCAGCTCACCTTCGTCGGCACCAACGACCTCACCTTGGGTGGCCGTTTCCTTCTCCCGAATGACGTCACCGTCACCATCGGTACGGGTGACACGCTGACCCTCGCGGGCCAGGTCCTCGGTGGCGGTATCCTCGCTAAGCAGGGTGCTGGTACCCTCGTGATCTCTGGTCAGAACGGTGCCACGGGTGGCACGAACGTCGAAACCGGCACGCTCCGCACCATCGGCGCCAATCGCCTCTCGGATTACTCCCTCTCCGTTTCCGCTGGCGCCACGGTCGAGCTCGGTGGCAACGAAAACGTTGGCCTGCTCTTTGGTAGTGGCACGGTCGCCCTCGGTGCCAACGCCCTGACCATTGGTTCGGACCTCGCCTTCGGCACGAACGCCTTCACTGGCACGATTTCCGGCACGGGTTCGCTCGTGAAGTTCGGAACGGGCACGCAGTCCCTTCTGACGGCCAACACCTACACCGGTGGTACCTTGGTGCGCGGCGGTACGTTGGTCATCGCGAACAGCGCGGCCCTCGGCACGGGCCTCGTTCGCGTCGACTCGGACAACGCCACCGGCTTCACTCGTCTTCTCCTGCGCAATGGCGTCAACCTGCCTAACGCCCTCTCGCTCTCCTACGCCCCCTCGGGCGCCGGCAATGGGGCCATCATGGTGCTGGGTCGTAACTCCATCGCCACCCTCTCGGGCGCCATCACCATCCAGCCGACCTTGCCCTCAGGTAATTTCGGTGGCGCTACGTTCACGGGCCCGGTAGGCGGCATCGGTTACCTCAACCTCACGGGTGCCATCACCGTCGATGAAACAGACTTCCTAGCTCGCGGCTACTCCCCCAGTTTCCACATCCGTAACGGTAATGTCCGCGTCTCGGGCGGCGGCTCCTACAGTAATATCAAAATCAATCAGGGACGGATCATCGTCGGAGCGAACGATGGCCTCGTCACCACCACTAATATTGACATGGCAGCGACGGCTGCCGTGCAGTTAGACCTTAATGGTTTTAATCAGACCTTAGCTAGCGTCGTCCGTGTCGCCACTACCGCCACCATCCTCAACGACGCCCAGGGCACGAGTTCGCTCCTGACCCTCTCGCCGACGGCCGATTATACCACCGACGCCGTTTTCTCGGCTGGCCTCGGTAAATTAGCGTTCACCAAAGCGGGCACGACCAATCTCACGCTGAGTGGGACGAACACTTTCTACGGGCAGACCCGCATCACGGGCGGTAAGCTGACCTTGGGCAATGCCGCGGCCCTGCAGAACTCGACCGTTGTCCTCGGTAACGGCGACACCGGCCTCCTCTCGTTTGGCACCCTGACCACCGCCACCTTGGGTGGCTTGAGCGGCGACCGATCCTTCGCCCTCACCAACGGCGCGACCGTCCCGGCCGTCATCAACGCCCTCATCCTCGGTAATAGCCTTCAAGACGCCACCTACTCCGGCGTCCTCAGCCGTCCGACCCGCGTGACCGCGACCGGCACGCTGGCGACGAGCATGACCGTGACCATGGGCGACGTGGCCGGTATCGTGGCTGGCATGACTGTCTACGGCATGGGCGTGGGTACGGGCGTGACCGTCACGGCTATCGACGAAATCGCCAAGACCGTCACGTTGTCTGCTGCCGCCACCAAGAGCGGGCTCACTGAACTCGTCTTTGAACCGACCCGTTTCACGTTGACCAAGCAGGGCACGGGTAACCAGACCCTCTCGGGCCTGAACACCTTCGCCGGCACCACGGTTGCGAATCAGAATCAGGTCTTCATCAACGGTGGCGCGCTCACTTTAGGTGCCGGTTCCCTCTCGGTGAACAATAAGCTCATCCTGCAGGGCGGCGGCGCCTTGACGGTCGCAGGTGACTACACCACCGCGATGGGCTGGCTCAACAGCGGCCGTATCGCTCGTGATGCCACGGGCGCCCTCGCCTTGACGGCTGACTCCGCTGAAGCGATCAGCTTAGCTAACTTCCCGTACCTAGCACTCGGTGCCAACGGCAACGTCGCCTACACGGGCGCCTTGACCCCAGGTCGCCTCGGCTACCGCCTCGGTGGCGGCACGGGCACGCTCACGGTGTCGGCTGATGGCCTCACGACCACGAAGCTCTTGACCATCGCTGGTTCCGTCAGCGCGGGCGGCACTTCGGGTAAGGTCATCCTCACGGGCACGACCCCAACTTACACGGGCCAAATTGACGTGCGTGGCGGTGCCATGGCCTTGTCCGCCACGGGCGGCATCAATTGGTCCTCCGCAGCTGGTAGCTTCAACTTGGCGAGCGTCGCTGGCTCCTACGGCACGGCCTTAACCCTCGACGGCAACCTCACCATCGGTCGCGTCACGAACATCATCTCTGGGGCGACCATCATCGACACGGGCGCGGCGGACCTCACCTTCACGAGCAACCTGCGTGGCACGGGCCAGCCTGCCCAGTTGGTTAAGGTCGGCACGGGCGCGATCGTCATCAACGGCACGGGTTCGAATAACCTCGGTGCCGGGGCCTCGGTCTCGAATCCGAACCTCACGGGTAACCTCCTCTGGGCTGGTGCCACGGTCCAGGAAGGGTCCATTGTCCTCGATGGCGGTAGTGCCGCTTCTTACAATGTCGGCCGGGCTGCTGACTTTATCATCGGCAACTCCTACAGCCGCCCGAGCGGTGTCGAAGTCGAATCCGTCGTTGTCAGCCAGCGTAGCGGTATCCTGAACATCGGCGCCTGGTTGACCGTCGGCCGCGGTAGCTACTCGACCGCGACCACCAACTCGCTGCTCCTCTCGGGCAGCGCCATCACCCACGCCCTAAACTTCAGCACGGGCTTCAACGCGGGCCAAGGCCTGACTGCCTCCCGCTCCTCGGTCGAGGTCTCGAACACCGCGAGTCTCCAGGTGGTTAGCACTGGCAACCCGGGTAACTTCAACCTCTCCGAATCCCCTGGTAGTTTCACGACTCTGACCATCCGCGATAGTGGCTCCATCCAGTACTTCGGTGGTAGTTCGGCGGCTGGCCAGAACCGTATTCGCGTCGGCATCGGTGGTGCAGCGGTCATCAACGTCGCCTCGGCTAACGCCTCCCTGCGTGGTAACGCCATGACGTTCGGTGAAGCTGACGACTCGGCGGGCGCCCTTTACCTCAAGGGCACGCTCCAGTTGGTTGGAGGCGGCAATGTCGCTGCCTTTGCAATCGGTCAGTCCGCGGGTGGCTACGGTTACGTCCTTGTGGATAATGCCGCCGCCGCTTTGAACACCGTCACCTTCTCGGAAGTCGGGATCGGTGCCGACCTCGGCGGCGATGGCGTTCTCGAGCTCCGTTCGGGCAATATCATTATCACCTCCCACTTGTTGCCCAACCGCGGCAACGTCGCCGAACAGCAGTCCTTGCTCAATGTGGTCGGCGGTACGCTAACCCTCGCCAACCTTGACCAGAACAAGGCGAACTACCAGGCGGGTATCACGAACGGCCAATCCCAGTTCAATGTGACCGGCCCGGGCCAGCTCCTCGGCGGCGCCGCCGCTAAACTCGACCTGATGTTCACCGCGGACGCTTCGTCGCGGACGCTCTCGGTCCTCAACGTCACCGCTGGTGGCTTGGCCCAGTTCAATCAAGTCTACGCGACCAGCGCGAACGGCATCTCCCTGGTTAACGTCGACGACGGCACCTTCCAGGCCACGGCGGCTCAGGATAACTTCATCGATAACCGCATCCGCGCCACGACGATTTACGCGGGTGGCATGACGGTCGACACCAATGGCTTCGCCGTTGGCATCAAGTCCATCCTCGCAGGCTCCACGGGTACGGGCGTTGGTGCGATCGCCCTCGCTGGCACGGGTACTGGTTACCTCGGTGCTCCGCTCGTTCGCCTCGTCGGTGGCGGTGGCACGGGTGCAACCGCCGTGGCGCTCTTCGACGAAACCACGGGTCAGGTCACGGCGGTGACCATCACCAATCCAGGCACGGGTTACACCTCGGCCCCGACGGTCGTTATCTCCGGCGGTAACGGTTCTCCGCTGGTGGCCACGGCGACCCTCGCCGCCAACGCCACGGACGGCGGCCTGACCAAGACAGGTCTCGGTACCCTCTCGCTCGGTGCCGCTAATACCTATGTCGGTGGCACCCGTATCCTTAAGGGTGGCCTCACGCTCAACTTTGCGGCCATCAGCAACGGCACCAACGGCCAGTATGCCGAAAACAACGGCTATGCCTTCGCGCCGATTGACAATATCTTGGCCCCGACCAGCACGCTGACGCTCAACGGCACGCCACTCCTCGTTCAAGGCCGCGAAACGACCTACAACACCCAGACCCTCGCAGGCATCAGCTTCGCCAGCGCCAACAGCACCCTCACTCTGGCGGCTGGTACGGGCAATGGCTCCGTGTTCTTCAACATGGGTGCCCTGACCCGCTCGGCGGGCGCGATCCTGCGTCTCGACGCCGGAACTAACACGTCCTTCGCCTCCAGCAGCGCCAACACCAACGGCATCCTCGGTGGCTGGTTGACCTCCGGAACGGGCTCTTTCGCGACCAACAACGGTAACCGCGTTGTGGCCTTGGCCGATACCGCTTACGGCACCGCCTTTACCGCGGGCACCAACGTTAGTGCGCTTGCTTCTGGTAACGTGGCCGCGGGCGCCACGGCCAATGCCCTCCGCTTCAACTCGACCGCCAATGTCACCCTGACCTTAGCCGGTGCCCTCACACTTCAGTCGGGCGCCATCCTCGTCACCCCGGCCAACCCCACGTCGACCTACGGACTCACCGGCGGTAGCCTCACCTCGGGCGGTAGCGAATTCTTCGTCCACCAGCACAACACCGGCGCTGCCTTCACCTTGGCCACGCCGATCACCGATAACGGCGGCACCGCGGTCAGCCTCGTCAAGGCGGGTGCGGGCACCTTGGTCCTCACGGGGGTCAGCAGCTACACCGGCAAGACCTACATTAACGGCGGCACCATCCAAGTTTCGTCCGACGCTGTCTTTGGCGCCACCCCGATCGTCGCCAGCAACACGCTTCTCTTCCAGGGCGGCGGCTTGTCCGCGGCAGCCTCATTCACCTTGGACGCCAACCGCAGTATTCTGCTCGGGGCTGACTCGGTGATCGACGCGGCCACTGGTGCCACGCTGACCGTTGCCGGGACTATCTCTGGCGACTACGCCTTGAACAAGACTGGCCTCGGCTCCGTCCTGCTTAATGCTGCGACCAGCTACACCGGAACGACCCGTCTCGCGGACGGTGTCTTGATTCTCGGCAACACCGCTTCGCTTGCCGGTAGCACCTTGGACCTCGCCACTGCCGACCTCGGCACGCTCTCCTTCGGTACGCTGACCACCGCCACGGCGGCCGGCCTCCAGGGTTCCCGCGCCCTCTCCCTCTCGAATGCCGCCGGCACGCCAGCTGGCGTCCAGTTCACCGTCGGCAGCAACAACGTTTCGACAACCTACTCGGGCGTCCTCTCGGGCCTCGGTGGCCTCACCAAGACGGGCACGGGCACCTTGACCCTGACGGGCGTCAGCACGAACACCGGCAAGACCGTCGTCAACGGTGGCACCTTGGCCATCTCCAACGACCGTGCCTTGGGCGCGGTCTCGACGACCACCATCGCTGATGCGGTCACCCTCGCCGGAGGCCGTCTCTTCGCGACCACGGGCGTGACGCTCACCGCCAACCGCGGCCTGACGTTGACCGCGCCTTCTTCGATCGGCGCCGCCGCCAGCACCACCTTGACCCTCCTCGGTGCCATCACCGGGAACGCCCTCACCATCGACAGTGCTGATGGTACTGCTAACGTCATCCTCCGTGGCTCTTCCGCCTTCACGGGCACGGGCCTGACGATTCGTCGCGGTACGTTGATTGCCTCCGCTGTCTCCAATAACGCGAACTTCACGCCGTCTCTGCTCACCAGCAGTATCACGATCGGTGAAGGCCTTGATACGGTCGCCCTGAGCATGTCCGAAAACGCGACCGGTTCGACCACGCGTCGCCAGCAGATTTCGGAGAATGCCATCATCACTTTCAACAACGGCCTCTATAACGCCAAGTTGAACTTGATGGGTACGACGCAGATCATCCGCGGCCTCGTCTCGGGCTTGGACGACCAGTTGTCGATTGTTCAGAATATCGAAACCGGTTCCGCTTCAGACGCTCGCCTCGTCATCAATACGCAGGCGGGTGATGACTTCACCTTCAGTGGCCTAGCCCGCACGCAGGCTGGCAATCAGCTGACCATCGAGAAATTGGGCGCGGGTCTCCAGCGTTTCTCGTCCGTCCTGGCTGCGGCAAACAACGTTACCGGCACGACTTACATCCACGAAGGCACGCTCGCCACCGACCTCAGCCGTAACGGCAACTGGCAGGTGGGCGGCTTCCGCGTCAACTCCGCGGGTACCTTGCGGATCGAAGGCTTCCAAGACACCTCCTACGCCGCTGGCGTCTTTGGTAACGGCCTCGTCGTGAAGACGGGCATGGGCATCCATACCTTGAGCGCTGCCGCCGATGCGGGCCTGGCCACCTGGCGCATCGAGGAGGGCATCCTCAGGCTCGGCAGCGACACCGCCCTCGGCATCAACGGCGGCAGCGTGACCATCCTTCCGGGCGCCTCGCTTGACGTCACCGGCCGTAACACCACCTCGAGCCGCAAGCTCTTCATCGCCTCGGGCTTCGGCGCGGGCGACCTCGGCGCAATCCACAGTTCCGCCGCCACTGGTGACGCGCAGGTCATCAACCTCCGCCTCGCCGGCGACACCAGCGTGGGCGGCCCGAGCCGCATGGGGATCACAAAGACCGGCTCGGCTTCATCTCTCGACATGGCCGGCTATACGCTGACCAAGTCCGGCGCCGGCCAGCTGGTCATCGTCGGCAACAATACGATCATCAACCCGGGTGACATCGAGGTCACGGGCGGGTCGTTGACGTTCGAGTCGGGGGCGGCCCTCGGTAGCTTTGGCGGTAAGTCGATCAACATCAACCGTGGTGGTTCCTTCCTGACGTGGAACCTCACGACGCGTAATAATGCCATCATCGGACTGAACGATGGTTCCTTCTTCGAAAACCAAGCGGGTGTCCTGCGCTGGAACGGTGACTTCGCGGTCGACGGCGACACGACCATGCGCCAGTCGGGCGATATCCGCAACTACGGCACGATTTCGGGTTCCGGCATGATCGTGAAGGACGGCGGTTCCAACCTCTACGTCCTCGGCAGTAACACCTTCAGCGGCACCTACCGCGTCGATAACGGCATCCTCTACGTCGGCCGTAACTTCATCGAGACCTATCTCGATAACGGCACCGAATCCATCACCGGCTCCCTCGGCGCCACCGCTTCCGTCTTCCTTAACGGCGGCCAAGTGGCCTTCGCCCGTTCCGACGCCATCACCGTCCCCAATGCTATCTCCGGCTTGGCAGGCATCCTGCACGTCGGCGTCCAGTCCGGCGGCTACACGGGTGGTAACGTCACCTTCAGCGGCGACGTTAACTTGGTAGGTACTTCGACCATTTCGATCAAGCAAGGCCTCGCCCGCTTTACCGGTACCCTCGCTACGCGCATCGGTGCGATTGAAATCCTGCAGGGTGGTACCTTGGTCGCCACGGGCGTCCATACCACCCCGACCGCTTGGTTGGACTCGGGTAAGATTGTTTCTGGTGCTTCCGTTGGTTCGCTCGCCTTGGCGGGCGACTCGGCGGACAACATCAACTTCACGGGCCGCACCTTCCTCGGGGTGGCCACTAGCTACGACAGCCTCCGCCTCGGTGCCGCGGTGGATTCCGTCTACTCCGGTATCATCACCCCGGGCACGAATGGTTACCTCTTCGGTGGTGGCGGTGCTAAGCTGACCGTCTCCTCCGTCCTAGCCGACGTCAACGCCCTCCCGACGAACCTCTTCGTTGGTAACTTCACGGCGGGTACCCGCCCGGTCGCTGACCAGCGCCTCGATGGCCGCGTCGTCCTGAGCGGTGCCAATACCTACACCGGTACGACCACCGTCCGCTCGGGTATCCTCGAAATCGCCACCGCTGGCGCCCCTACCACGACCTCCATTGCCTTGGATGCTCCGGGTTCGCTCGTCGCCTCTGGTGCCTACACCGGGGTGGCTGCTTGGGTCGCTTCGAACAAGCTGACCACGGCGTCTGCGGGTTCCTTGGCCCTGTCGGGTGACACCGCCGAGACCATCACGATGGCGCTCTACCCGACGCTGCTCCTCGGCGCGGTCTCGCCTTCGGCGCTCAACACGCTCTCCGCTTCCTTCACGCCAGGTGCCCAAGGTTACCGCTTCGGTGGTGGTGGCTCGACCTTGACGGTCAACACCGTCCTCACGGGTGCTAATGCCCTCAATGTGGGCGCAGCTGGTTCCCTCGGCACGGTCGTCCTGGCGGGTTTCAACGACTATGCCGGCGCGACCACGGTCAACGCGGGTAACGTCCTCCGCCTCGCTCACCCGAGCGCCCTCGGTTCGGCTGCAGGTGCGACCACGATCAACGCGGGTGCCACCTTGGACCTCAATGGCCAGACGATCTCCGAGCCTCTCACTATCGTTGGCCTCGGCGTCGAAGGTCAGGGTGCAATCATCAACAGCAGCACGACTGTTGCGGCCAATGTCACCGGTGTCCTCACGCAGGTTGCGAATAGCTTCACCGTGGGCGGTGCGGGCGACATCAACCTCGATCGTGTTTCCGGAACTGGCACCTTCTATTTAACTAAGAATGGGGCGGGTACGCTCACCCTGGGCGGCACCCAGAATAACGCCTCCCTCGGGGTGAACGTTAATGCGGGCACCTTGGTGTTAGCCGTACAGTCGGCCGTCGGCCTCCACGCCTTTGGTAATAATGCGACGGTCAACACCGGCGCCACCATGCGCCTGGCGGGTTCGGGTAACGACCAGATCTACAATAACGCCTTCATCTACCTCGACGGCGGTAACCTGGACATGGGCGGTAAGAATGAGGCCTTTGCCGGCCCTCTCTCGACGTCGGCCCACATCGTCGGATCGATCTTCAATAACACGGCGGACACCACTTCCATCGTCAGCATCGGCGACAACGTCACCATCGCGACTGGCTCCTCCGGCCAATTCCGCGGCACGTTCGTCGACAACACGAACAGCAGCACTGGCAAACTCGTCCTCCGCAAGATCGGCGGCGGTACCTACAGCATCACCGGTGCCAACACCTACACCGGTACGGCCAGCTTCACCAACGCCCTCGCCCAGACCTTCACGGGTTCGACGGTCATCGAAGGCGGCACCCTGCAGCTCGGTTATGGCGCCACCGTCGGCACCGTCGTCGGCGACGTTGCCATCGCTGCTGGCGCGACCTTGGCGGTCAATAGCATCTACGACGTCACCCTCGCCAACAAGATCATCGGCGAAGGCAACGTGCAGCAGGCGGGTATGGGCGTGCTCACGCTCACGGGTGCCAACACCTACACCGGCCAGACCATCGTCAACGGCGGTACCATTCGCCTCTTGGCGAACGCGACCGCGGCGACTTCCGCCCTCGGCGCGAACACGGGCGACCTCGTGGTTGGAGCCACTGCTATAACGGGAGGTACCTTCGACCTCAACGGCTTCAGCCTCACCCGCGGACGTGTTATCGGCACTACTGCCGCCGGAGTAATCATCAACTCGGGCTCGGCCGCCTCCGTCCTCACGGTGGGTCAAGGTCGAGTCCTCACCGACACCGACACCTTTGCCGCCGACATCCAGGAAGGCGTCAGTGGCACCATCCGCCTCGTCAAGACCGGCGCAGGCGTCCTCATCCTCTCGGGCATGAACCGCTTCACCGGTGGCACGAAGGTCGAGTCTGGCACGCTGCGCCTCGGTTCCGACGCCGCCTTTGGTCGCGGCTACGAAGTCGAAATCGCCTCGGGCGCGACCTATGACACGAACGCTCGTGCCTTAGCGGCCGCTTACCAGGGTGCGAACTACGTCAACCTCACCATCGCCGGCACGGGCGTCGGCGGCTTCGGCGCCGTCACTAACACCGGTGTCGCTAACAATGCCAACGCCGGTATCGGTAATATCACCCTTTCGGCGGACGCCAGTATTGGCGGCACGGGCGGTCGCTTTGACGTCGGTCGTGTCGAAGGCCTCGGTTACCACGGCACGGTGAACGGCAATGGCTTCACCCTGACCAAGGTCGGCTCGGGCATCGTCAACATCCGCTCCAACGGCACGAACGTGGCTTACAACGTGGCTGCCGGCGAACTCACCTTCGAAAATATCGATGGCACCGCCACCAACGGCATCACCGTCCAGAACGCCGCCATCCTCTCCTCCTACGGCGATGTCATCACCCTCGGTGCTCCGCTGACGCTGAAGGCCGGTGCGACGGTCCGTAACAACGGCGCCGGCACCCAGACCTGGTCGGGCAACGTCCTCCTCGACGGAGCCGCTGCCACGCAGGTCACCTTCAACACGACCACCCCGGCCAATAACGTCCCGAACGGCATCACCCTGACGGGCGTGGTCTCGGGCACCGCCGACCTCGTTAAGACCGGCGCCAACTTCAGCGCGAACGGTGCCATTAACGGCGTCGCCTCGCGCGGGGTGCCAGCCTTCCTCCGTCTCGCGGGCGTCAATACCTACACCGGTAATACCATCATCACCGCGGGCACGGTGCAGGCCAATAGCGATCGCTCCTTCGGTGCGGCCCTCGCTAGCGCGGTAGCCAACAACATCCAACTCAACGGCGGCACGCTTTCCGCCTTCCAGTCCTTCACCACGGACCCGAACCGCGGCATCACCCTGACGGTCGCCTCGAGCCTCTCGGCCGAGCCGGGCGTCGTGTTCACAATCGCTTCTCCTATTGTCGGTGGCTTCGGCCTCTCGCGCTTTGCGAGTGAAACGCCGGTCGGGATGGTCGTACTCGCGGCCAACAACACCTTCGCCAGCTATACCGTCAACACGGCGAATAACATGACGGGGAATAGTGGTCCCGCCAGCTACGGTGGCATCACCAAGGTGACCCATAATGGTGGCCTCGGCTCGGGCAACGTCGCCATCACCGCCGGTAGCGGGACGCTCCAGAATCAGGTCCAACTTGAAGGCGGCGTGACCATCGCCAACGGCTTCACTACCTCTGGTCGTGGCCAGGACGGCGCAGCCGTTCCGACCTACGGCCTCATCGCCTCCCTCTCGGGTAATAACGCCATCACCGGTACCATCACCATGGGCGGCGGCGGCGGCGGTACGGACATGGGCGCCTTCGCGGGTTCCACGCTGACCCTCGCGGGCACGATTACTTCGAACACGGCCGGCCGTCACCTCAGCATCTACGGTGCTGGCAACTTCATCTTATCTGCGACCAATTACTTCACGGAACGTGCCGGTGATGTCTCCGCTCTCATTGTTGGGCACGGCGATACGCTGTCCACCGGCACGACCACCATCCTGAGCACGGCCAACGACTACACGGGACGAACGGTCACCCAGAACGGTGCGTTGCTGAACGTAGCCCAGTTCGCGAACGTCAACACGGCTTCCTCCATCGGTAAGGGCTCAACCGCGGGAGCCAATTCCGACCTCTCGCTGGACGGTGGTACGCTGCAGTATACCGGCGCTAACGCCCAGTCGACGGACCGTCTCTTCTCGGTCGGCAACCAGGGTGGCGTGATCGACGCTTCCGGCTCGCTCTCCGCGGCTAGCCTTAAGTTCACGGGCGCTACCGCCATGGGCTTCTTCGGCTACAATAGTACAGGTGGTACCTACGCGGCCGAAACCGGTATCCGCACGCTGACCCTTACGGGCTCAAACGCCGGCGATAACACCGTCAACCTCATCATCGGGGACAACGCCGGTGCGACGTCGATCCTGAAGACCGGCACCGGCCGCTGGATCCTCGGTGGCGTCAATACCTACACGGGTACGACCACGGTTTCCGCTGGTACCCTTGAGACTTCCGCGACGGGCGTCATCGCCGCCGCTGGCACGGTCAACGCCCTAGCGGGTACGACCTTCCGTAACGCGGGCGCCGTCAACGCCACCACTGTCATCGACGGTGCCACGGTCATCAACGCGGGCAGCTTCGGCGGCGACGTCACGATCAACTCCGGCACCTTCACGAATAACGCGGGCGCCAACATCGCCCAAATCAGCCTCGGCAAGACCATCAAGGTCGCCGGTGGTGCGTTCACGAACGCGGGTACGGTTTCGACCAACACCCTGCTCGAGTCCGGCTCCGTCGCCAACTCTGGCACGATGGCTGGCCGCTTGACCATGACGGGCGGTACCGCGACCAGCTCGGGTACCTTGACGGACCTTCGCTTGCTCGGTGGCTCGGTCACGAGCTCGGGCGCCATCACCAAGGCCATCCTCACCGCCGGCACGCTCGTCCACACGGGTGCGGCCACGGCGGCCATCGGCACGGTGGACGTCAACACCGGCGCGATCTTCGAAAATGCGGGCACACTCGGCTCGGGCACGCTTAACGTCGCCTCCGGTGCGACCTATCGCGGTGCGGGCTCGGCTACGGCCGGCACGGTCAACCTCGCCACGGGCGGTATCCTCAGCCCAGGCGGTCGCCTCGGTACGATTGGCTTCAATAACTTGAACCTCGCTTCGGGCGCCATCATCGAACTCGAAGCTTCCGACCCCGGTAGCTTGTCGAAGCGCGACGGCCTCGTCGTCAATTCCGCCCTCACGCTTGGCGCCTCGCCGGTGTCCGTGAAGCTCTTCTCCTTCAATGAAGCCCTCGCTGGCCGCGGTGCCGCCTCGGTCTTCAACCCGAACCTCGCTTACAGCTGGTCCTTCTTGAAGGACAACACCCTCGCGGGTGCTGGCCTTTTGGCCAATAAGTTCACGCTGGATGCCGCTGGTTGGCAGGGTGCCATCGGCACCTGGTCGCTCGCGACCGAAGTCGATGCCGTCACGACCTTCAATAACCTGAAGCTCGTCTACACCCCAACGAACCCGTTGATCGTGGTCGACGTCGCCACGGATTCCTTGGCCTCCGCCATCTCGGCTATTTCCCTGGCTAACGTCCCGGTGAACTCGGGTTTGAATAAGTCGGGCGCCGGCATTCTCACGATTGACCTGCTTTACGCCTACACCGGTGGCACGAACGTCACTGGCGGCGGCGTCAAGCTTGTCGACGGCGGCGCGCTCGGCACGGGCTCGCTCACCTTGGACACCGGTACGCTGCTCATCGTCCAGAAGGTCGACGGTGCGATCGTCAACAACGTCGGTGGCTCGGGTAACCTCCTCAAGGATAACGCCGGCACCTCGACCCTCACGGGCTCGGTTGGCTTCACGAACTTGTCCGTCACCGCTGGCACCTTGGCGGCATCGAACGCCCTGTCGGTGGCGACTGCCACGACGATTGCTGATGGCGCGACCTTGAACACCGCGGGTGCGACCGCGCTCTCCTTGGGTGCCGCCGCAGTCGACGGCAGCTTGCTGAACGCCCCGGCGGTCTCGGCGGCTTCCCTGACCATGGGCGCGAATAGCGTCTTCACCACGCAGGCCGGTAAGGCGCTTACCGTCACGGGTGCCGTCCTCTCCAGCGGTTCCCTCACGGTGGGTTCGCTGACCGCGGGTGGTAACCTGACCGCTGCGGGTACGCTCGCCTCCTCTGGTGCGATCAACGCCGCTGCGATTGCCTTCGGCACGGGCACCTTCAGTGCGACCAACTTGGTTGCCTCCGGAGCCTTCACCAACGCCGGTGCGACCACGCTCACGGGTAGCCTCACCGCCACCAGCGTGACGCAGTCGGCGGGCAGCCTCAGCGCCGCCACGCTGAGCACAACGGGCGCCTTCGCCCTCCAGGCGGGCACGGCCACCATCGCTGGCACCGGTTCGCTCGCCTCGACCAGCATCACCCTCGGTGACAACACCACGCTCACGGCTCCAGTCGTTAACAACTCCGGCCTCATCACGCTGGGCACGGGTGCGGTCCTGAACCTGAACCACAACCGCGACATCACGTTGGCTGCGCCGATCGGTGGCACGGGTTCGCTGACGGTCTCGACCGCCAATGTCATCACCCTCAGCGGCGCCTTCGGCCTCCCAGCCGTCAACGTCAGTGGCAATACCCTAGCCCTCAAGGGCGTCGTCTCTACGGCCTCGGACTTCACGAAGAGCGGTACGGGTCTCCTTGTTCTCTCTGCCGTCAACACCTACACTGGTGCGACCTTCATTAATGGCGGTACGCTGCGCATTAACAGTGACAGTGCCCTCGGTGCGGCCGCGACGGCAGTCACTGTGGCGGCGGGTGGTACCCTCGACCTTTCTGGGTCGGTCGTTGCGAATAACATCAACCTCTTTGGCCGGACGGTGACCATCGCTGGCACGGGCGTGGGTAACGCTGGGGCTATCGTCAATAATTCTAACTTCACGCAGACGAGCGCGATTCAGGCTCTCACGCTCTCGGCTGATGCCTCCATCGGCGGTACGCAGGGATGGAATGTCGGTGGCATCGCCCTCGAGCTGGCGGGCTTCACGCTCACCAAGACGGGCAGCAACACCATCGCCATCGATGGCCCGATCGTCGCCGAAGGTAACCTCACGGTGGCCCAGGGTAAGCTCAGCATCCTCGGTGGCACCACGGTCTTGGCCGGCACGACCCTGCCGGGCTTGATCACTGTCCAGTCGGGCACCACCTTGGAACTCGGTGGCAGCGTTAGCTCCTTCGGCTTCACCCGGGCGGTCAACCTCCTGACTGGTTCGACCTTGGCCACCACCGCGAACTCCGCGATCTCCACGGGCTCGGCCATCACGGTGGCGGGCGCCGTCACCCTTAACATCGGCGCGGGTGGTTCGTTCAACCCAGCCGTGGCCATCACGGGCACCGCTAACCTGGCGAAGACCGGTTACGGCCGTCTCATCCTAGCCGGCTTGGTCGACCACGAAGTCACGGGTAACCTCACCATCACTGAAGGGAACGTCCAGGTCGCCGATTCGCTCGGCCTCCCGAGCGGTACCATCACGCTGACGGCTCAGCCTGGCGCCGACGCTAACCGCCGCACCCGCCTCGAGCTGGGTAACGGCGTCACGGTGGCCAATAACATCGTCATCAATGGCTATGCGGCTGGCAGCCTCACCGGAACGGGCGTCGTCATGCTGACCACGAGCACGGACATCGCCACGGTCTCTGGTAGCATCACCTTCAACGCGGGCGTCACCTCGGGCGGCAACTTCCTCGCGGGCGTCGATGACGCCGGCACTATCACCACCGGCTACCTCGCCTTGACCGGCGACCTCATCGCGGGCACCGCTCAGCCAGCGATCCGTAAGGGCACGATTCTCCTTAACCCGACGGGCACGGGCTCGAGCTACTCGCTGTTCGACATGCGCGAAGGCACCCTGCGCCTCGGTAAGAACAATGCGATTCTGACGACGGCGGAAGTCCAGTTGGGCGTCCACGGTGTAACTTCGGTCGACCTGAACGGTTTCAGCCAAGACTTCATCAAGGTCACCAAGAGCACCAATGCGGCGACCATCACCAACGCCAACACCACCACCATGGGTGTGGCGAACTTCACGAACACGGTTGAAACCACCTATGCGGGTACCCTCGCCAATGGCGCAGGCGGTCTCGGCCTCGTCCGCCTCAATAAGACCGGTACGGGCAACCTCATCCTGACCGGCGTCAACACGCATAAAGACGGCACCTTCCTCACCGCTGGCACGTTGGAACTCCGTGGTACCACCATCTTGGCCGCCAATACGGTCGTCGACGTCGCGGCGGGTACGACGCTGAAGATCACCAGCGCCAACGTCGACCTGACGATGGCCGCGAACATCACTGGCTCGGGCACGGTGCGCATCGACAGTAACATCTCCGGCGCGGCAGGCCCCCGCTCGGTGACGCTCTCCGGCAACAACACCGGCTTCACCGGTACGTACATCCTCGAGCCGACCGCCTCGGGTATTTCGACCCCGAATACCGAACGTATCAACGTCACGAACGGTAATACTTTCGGCACGGCGAACGTGATTATTAAGGATCGCGCTCAGGTCTGGATGCAGGGCGGCACTTATACCAATAACTTCACCATCACCGGTTGGGGCTTCGGCGATACCCAAGCCGTCGGTGGCACTCCAGCTCTCGGCTTGAACCTCCCCAGCTACGCCGCGGCGGGTCAGGGTGGTATCGGGGCCTTCCGCTTTAACGCCGGTACCATCGTCACGGGTACGGTGACCCTCGATGGGGACGCCAAGATCATGGCTTATGGCGCTACGGCGAGCCTCAATGGCTCCTTGGGCACCACCAACAGCACCGACCGCCTCATCATCGGCGGCGGCGGTAGTGCGACCACTATCATCCTCGGCGGCACGAACAATGTCGGTACCAACGCACTCCGCGACATCTGGATTAATTCTGGTGGTGGCACAAGCTCCACGCAGCTGACCATCGGCGGTGGTACCGCCGCCGGCACGCTTGGCACGGGCAAGGTCACCCTCTATACCGACGCGGCCCTCACCGGCGTCGCCGTCCTGAATATCCGTCGCACCGACGGCTACACCATGGAAGCTGGCCAGTTGGTCGAAGCCGTCGCCCCAGTTGGCTTATCGACGAACATGTCGAAGGCTGAATTCCGCGCCAACACGACCGGCACGGGCCTGACGCTCAACGGCGCGCAAATCATCCTGTCCAACCTAACGAACGCAGGCGGTACCTTCTACGTCGCCACCGAAGTCGACGGCGCAATCGTGACCATTGACGCGGGCTCGCTCGTCAAGGTGAACCAGATTCAGATCGGTGAAGCTGCTAATCTCGGCGGCACGGTCAACCAGACGGGCGGCACGGTCCAGCAGTTCGCCTCCACGGGCATGCGCATCGGCCACTGGGGTGGTCGCGTTAGCACGTATAACCTCTCGGGCGGCTCGATTGAGATGGTCAACCCAGCTCCGGGTTCCGCTCCGGCGGGTGGTGCTGAGCAGGCTGGTGGTATCTACGTCGGCATCGACGGCGTCGGTGTCTTCAACCAGACCGGCGGTTCCATCAAGACCCCGTGGATGGTCCTCGACAACCGTGGCGCCAACGCCGCGATCGACGGGGTCGTCTCCAAATACAGTCTCTCCGCCGGCACCTTGGAATTCACCGCGGGCACGGGCCTCATCTCGAATAACCTCCTCACGGGCACCGCTGCCTGGTCGGGCGGCACGATCCGTAACGCGGCGCCAAGCTCCAACGTCGCCATCAACACGAACATCGTCGTGACTGGCACAACCGCGACGCTCGACACCGTCGACGCGACCCGCGGCTTTGTCTTCAACCGTGAAGTCACGGGTGGCGGCACGGTGACCACTACCGGTGGCGGCACGGTCTTCGTGACGACGGCCGCGACGCAGACCTTCGACCTCGTCATGGCGGGCACCAGCGGCTTGACCAAGCAGGGCACGGGTACGACGACCCTCATCGGCAACCAAACCTACTCTGGCCCGACGATCGTCAGCACCGGTACGCTGAGCCTCGCGGGCAATATCCCGAACTCCGACCTCAACGTCGCAGCCGGCGCCAACCTGCAGGGTCTCGGAACGGCCAAGTCGATCACCTTCGGCAACTTTACCTCGTTCTCGGCCGACCCGTCGGCCAGCTCGATCCTCGCCGCCACGAACGCCTTCAGCGTCGCCGCGGGTGGCCTCGTCACGGTCAACCTCCTCGGTGGCCCAGCCACGAGCGCGCCGTTCGCGATCCTGAACTACGGTTCGACCACTGCCACCGGCGCCAACTTCGCCCTCTCCGGAGCGGGCAGCTACCGTAGCGCCCCGACCTTCAACGTCGGTGCCACCAGTACCACCTTGGCCCTCGGCTTTGGTGAACTCGTCTGGACCAACGGCGGCGCTAACGCCTCGTGGGATGCGGCCTCGAATAACTTCTTTAACATCGGCACCTCCCTGGCCGACAAGTTCATCTTCGGCGACATCGTGACCTTCGATGATTCCCTCGGCGTATCGCAGGGGGTCAACTTCGTGGGTAACATCCGCCCAACGACGACCATCGTCAATAACTCGACCTACGATTACACCCTGACCTCATCCGCGGGTAATACCCTCGGTGGCTATGGCCAGGTCATCAAGCGCGGCACGGGCGTCCTCAACATGGCTGGCGTCGCCAACACCTTCACGGGTGGCACGCTCCTCAGCGCTGGTCGTATCAACGTCGGCGCTGCGGGCTCGCTCGGCACGGGTCGCATCACCCTCGGTGCCACCGACACCGCGGCCAACAACGTCTCGCTCTACATCTCTGGTACGCGCCCCACGGGCAACCTCACCAACACCATCCTGGTCAGCAGCAACGCTGGTGGCGTAGTCAAGATTGGTTCCGACGTCAGCGTCACCGGTAGCGGCTCGATGGGCTTCAGCGGCATCACGCTCCAGCGCGACCTCATCCTCGACTCCAACGCGGCCGATCGCACGGACTACACCGGCATCACCGGTACCGGTAATGTGACCTTCGTCGGCACGGGACGCACGATTTTGGGTATCGGCTTGGCGAATACCTTCACGGGTAATGTGACCCTCTCGGGCACTGGTAACGTTCAGATCGGTGCGGCCACCGGCGGTACGCTCGACGGCATCCCGGACAACGCCACCGTCACCATCAACGCGGGTAGCGTGCTGGCCATGTCGGCGGGCGCTGAAATCATCGGCGGCCTCTCCGGCGCCGGCAATATCACCACGAATTCACAGGCTGGTACCCTCACGGTTGGCACGGGCAACGCCACGAGCACTTTCTCGGGCGTCATTGGAGACACCGTGGGCTTCGCCCTCGGCCTTAATAAGGTCGGCACGGGCACGCTGACCCTCTCGGGCGCCAATACCTTCACCGGCGCGGTCCAGGTCGGTACCCTCGTCTCTCCAGGCGGCACCCTCGAACTCACGGGCGCCAACGCCTTCGGTGCCCTCACGGTCTTCGCTGGCACGGTCAACGTCAGCGCTTCCCAGAACAATACGGGCAGCATCACCTTGAACAATGGTGCGACCCTCGACGTCCTCGCCGGCGGTCAGCTCTTCAACTCGGCCTACAACAATACGGCCACCGTCACCGTGAACGCCGGGGCCACCTGGCGCATGGTCAACCTGGCCTATGGTTCAAACGCAGGCGGTCAGTTATCCGATTACGCTGCTCGTCGCGTGCTCAACGGCGGCACGATGATCGTCACCGGCGACACGCAGGACGTCGGCAATAACTTCACCGTCAATGCGACAACCGGCGGCACCTTCCGCTACGCCCCGACCAACGTCGGCCAGACCCTCACCTTCATCGGCAACAACATCACCGACATCGCGCTCAACGGCCCGCTCGCCCTCCAAGCGGTCGGTGGCGCCTTGGCGATCAACGAGAACATCGTTGGCGCCGGCAGCATCACCAAGACTGGTAACGGTAAGCTCACCCTCGGTGGCGTGAACACCTTCACGGGCAACCTCGTGATTTCCGAAGGCGCCTTCAACGTCAACGGCGCCTATGCGCTCGGTCGTGGTACGGTCTCGCTCCCAGCGGGCGTCACCCTCGACAACACCAGCGGCGCCGACGTCAATGTCGCGACCGCCACGGCAATTAACCTCGGTGATGGCGTCCTGAACTTCACCGGTACGAATTCGCTGAGCCTTGGTTACGGCACGGTGACCCTGCCGGCGAACACGACCGTCAACGTAACCGCCAAGACCCTTTCCTTGGATGGACCGGTCGCCGGCGCCTTCGGTATCACCAAGACGGGCGCGGGTACGCTCGCGCTGCATGCCCCGAGCAACACCTTCACCGGTGGCGTGACCGTCAATGGTGGCCTCCTCTCCATCGGCAAGTATGTGACTGGCTCGGCTGGCACGGGCGCCGTGGTCTTCAACGGGGGTGGCATTGCCTTCGACGACTACCAGGCCCTCCGCACCTTCGACCTCGCGGGTGACTCGCGTGGTGCCGCCGTCCCAAATAACACCGTCATCTCGGCTAACTTCAGCTCGATCCATAACACCACGGGCGACGTGGTCCCGGCCAATACCACCCGCGGCTTCGTGGGTAAGCTCTACCTCCCAGCAGGTACTTGGAACTTCCAGGAATCCTTCGACGACGGTGTGGCCGTTAAAGTCGACGGCTCCGTTATCCTGAATAATACCGTCTATAACGTGAACACGACGGGTAGCTTCGTCGCCGCCACCGCTGGTTGGTATGACATCGACCTCCGCGTCTACCAAGCCACGGGTGGCGTCGGTCCAGTTAGCCTCCCTTATGGCGTCGGTATCGCCAATGGCGCCGGTGCCTATGTGCCGTTCACGACGGCTGGCCTCGCCAGCTTGGGCGTCATCGCGACCGTGGGCACGACCCCGGGCTTCAGCTACGCCGGTGATATTTCGCTTCTCCAGAACGGCTCGATCAGCTCGACCAACCTCGGCAACTACGACTTCACGCTCTCCGGCGTCATCTCCGGTCCGGCCGACCTCACCAAGCTCGGGGCGGGTACGATCGTCCTCACGGGTGCCAACACCTACACCGGTAAGACCATCATCCAGGAAGGCACGCTCGCCCTCACGGCCAGCGCGAACGCCACCACGGTTATCGAAGTCAATGGCGGCAACCTGCGCCTCGACTCGGCCACCGCCATCCCGGCCGGCGGCGTTGTCCTCAATGGCGGCGGCTTGAAGTTCAACCTCGGCGCCACCACGGCGATCACGGTGAACAACCTCACGATCAACGCGGCGGCGACCATCGACACCACGGGCCTCGACGTGACCTTTGGCGGTCCGCTCACGGGCACGGGTTCGCTGGTGAAGGCGGGCACCGGCACGACCCCGGGCACCTTGACCTTGGCGAACGGTTCGACCTTCGCTGGCACGACCACGATCGCCGGCGGCAAGCTGGTCATCGCCAACGACTCCGCCCTCGGCGCCGTCCCGACCACCGCCACGGCTGGCCAGCTGACCTTCACGGGCGGCTCTCTCCAGACCACGGCTAACGTCACCCTCGCTGACAATCGCGGCATCGCGCTCGACGTGAACTCCACGGGCCTCTTCCTCCCGGATGCGGCGACGACCCTGACGGTTAATTCCATCATCGCCAGCGGCACGGGCACGGGCACGACCAGCGGCAAGCTCGCCCTCGGCTCGGCCACCTCGGGTGCCATCATCCTGAACGGCGCGAACACCTACGCGGGTGACACGGATCTCCTCGGCAGCACGGTGACGATCGGTAACGACGCCGCCTTCGGTGCGGGTACGAACCTGAACCTCCCGACCGGCGTCACCGCCGCGACCCTCCAGTTTGCAGGTACCGCTACGGGCACGCTGACTAAGGTCGTCAACATCGTCGATAGCCTCGGCACCCTGACCATCGCGGGTGGTGCGAAGGACATCACCCTCAGCAGCGGCCTCACCGGCGCTGGCTCCCTCGTCCAGACGGGTTCGGGTAAGCTCATCCTCGGCGGTACGAGCCTCTTCGCGGGTGCCATCGCGGCCGATAACACCATCGTCCTGAATACCGCCACGGCGATTGCCGGGGGGAACACGGGCGCAACCCTGCGCTTCGGCTCCAGCCCGTCCTACGCTAACGCCGGCACGATTGTCTACGGCACGGGCGTGACCACGGACGTCTCTAACCTCCTCGGCGCAACTGCCATGCCGGCCCTCACCGTCGACACCGGTGCCAACAACGTCACCTGGGCTTCGGCCGTGTACGGCGCCTTTGTCCTCACCAAGAAGGGTGCAGGCGAATTGAACTTCGAAGGCCTTGATCCAATCCAAGCGGGCTCCGTCAATATCGCCGCGGGTACCTTGACCATGGCCAAGTCGACTTCCCTCAATGGGGTCGTCTCCTCCGGTGGCTTCGGGACGCCGGCCTTTATTACCTTCACGGGTGATGCTACCCTCAAGTATGCCTCGGGCATCACGACCGACGTCTCCAGCGTCTTGGTCTCCAACGTTGGCAAGACTGGCACCATCGATATCGGTGCCAACAATGTGACCTTCGCCGGTGCGCTCTCGGGTGCAGGCAGCTTCGAGAAGATTGGCACTGGCACGCTCACGCTCTCCGCGACCAATGCCTTCACCGGTGGCTTCAAACTCACCCAAGGCACGCTCGAGATTGCCGGGGTCGACACCTTGGATGCTTCGACGGGCCTCGCCTTCACGGGCAATACGACGCTGAAGTTCGCCACGGGTAACACCGACGATGTCTCAAATGGCCTGACGGTCGCGGCCACGAAGACGGGCACGATCAACACCAATGGCAATGACGTGAGCTTCGCCAACGCGATCGGTGGCACGGGCGCGCTGATCAAGGCTGGCGCGGGTACGCTGACCTTGGATGCACCGACGACCCTCACGGGCGCACTCAATGTGAATGCCGGCACGCTCGCCCTCACCGCGTTCGGTGGTCTCTCCACCCCGTCGTCCATCACCATCGGTACGGGTGCTGCCCTCGACACGACCGCTGCTCCTGGCTTCTCGCTCGCCTCCGGTCAGGCCCTCATGGGTGCCGGCACGGTCAACGTGGGTTCCACCAAGACGCTCACGGTCGCCACGGGTTCCACGCTCAATGCCACGGGTCTCTCGGTCACTGGTAAGCTCACGCTCGCTGGCACCTACGCGGCGACCCTCGGTGCGCCTGGTACCGCCCTGGCGCCGAACGCTGCCGCCCAGACGACTGTCAGCGGTAACGTCACCCTCGGTGGCACGCTCAGCCTCACCTCTAACGGTGCAGGCGCGGGTGCTTACCAGATCATCAATGGATCGGGCACGACGACGGGTAACTTCACCGCCTTCAACCTCGCCGGTATCAATAACGCCCTCCTGCACCAGGAGGTCGTCACGACCGCCGGTGTCACGGGCGTCAACCTCGTCCGCGTCGCCACCACGACCGGCACGCTCCCGACGACCGTTAACTACGGAACCATCCGTCCGACCGCTGCTGCCTTCAGCACGACCCTGAACTTCGCCAACACGGCCACTGCCGACGGCTTCAGCGAAGCCCTCACCGGATCGGTCTCGGCCAACGGCACGGGCTTCACGACCGCCGCTGCGGGCACGACGGGTGTCGTCACCCTCGGCCTCGACTCCCTCACCGCGGGCGCCAAGACGGGCAGCTCCATCGTCACGGTCTCCTCCGTCGGCGTGGGCACCTTCGCTAACACCTCGCTGGTCACCGGCACGGTGGCGCTCTCGGGCTCGGTCTACGATTACGCGACGGCCACGCTCGCTGATGCGACGCTCGCCTTCGGCAATGTCCACGTCGGTGCTACTGGTGTGACCCGCAATATCTCGGTGACCAACACCAAGGTCACCGACGCGGCCTACCAGGACAACCTGTCGGCGACGGCGACGGCGGTCACGGGTCTCTCGGTTAACACGCTCTCAGCCCTCGCGGCCGATACCTCGGGTAACTTGGTCTTCACGGCTGTGACCGGCACCGCTGGCTCGCTCGCTGGGGCCGTGACCTTCACGCTGAACTCGACCAACACGGTCTCGGGCCTCGACGCCAAGGCCCTCGCGACCACGGCCAACGTCACCACGACGGGCCAAATCTACTCTGGTCTCTCCACCTGGAACGCCACGACCGGTTCGTGGGGTCGCTTGGTCTCGGGCTTCGGCACTAACTGGGGCACGAACCAGGGTTCGCCAGGTCTCGACGCGGCCTTCGCCAACGTCGACACGGCAACCTTCGATAACACCGCCCTCACGAATGGTGCAACCGCGACGGTCAGCCTCGACGGCGCCGCTCCAAGCCTCAAGGCGATTACCTTTAACACCACGGGCGGCGGTTACACCCTCGATGCTGGTTCCGGCGGTGCGCTCACCCTCGCTTCTGGTTTGGGCAACGCGGCCGTCACGGCCACCGCGGGTAACCACACCATCGCCACGGACCTCACGCTCTCGTCCGCTACTGATACCGTCGTCGGCACGGGCGCTAAGCTGACGCTTTCGGGCGCGGTCTCCGGCACCGTCGGCCTCGCGAAGTCGGGCGCTGGTACGCTGACGCTCGCAGGCAACAACGCTGGCTACACGGGTGCCGTCACCCTCGCTGCGGGTACCCTCGAGCTCAACTCCTTCAATGCGATTATCAATGCTTCCGCACTGAACGTCACCGGTAACTCGACGCTCCTTTACGGCATCGGTAACACGACGGACGTCTCGGGCAAGCTCGGCACCATCGCCGCGGGTACGACCCTCACGGTCGATACCAACGGTAATATCCTGACCTACGCCTCCACGATCACCTCGGCCGGTACCTTGGTGAAGGGTAACTCCGGTACCCTCATCCTCGGTGCAGCGAATAGCCTGACGGGTGCGCTCAACGTGACGGGCGGCTCCGTCCGCCTGACCAACGCGGGCGCCCTCGGTACGGCCGCCGTCACGGTCGGTGCAGGTTCGATCCTCGACCTGAACACCCTTAACGCCACGGGTGCTACGATCGTCCTCGACGGTGGTACGCTCTCACGCACCTCGGCCTACACCGGCACGGTCACCTTCACTAACCCGACCCTTGACTCTGGCATTCTCAGCCTGGCTGGAACCAACACCACGGTTGGCGTCCTCACTGGCCAGACGGCTGCCATTAACGGTGAGACCCGCGATATCGAACTCAATGGCGGTACGCTCTCGGGCCTCTCGAGCTTCGCCGGTAAGCTCATCGTGAAGTCGACGCTCGATGCGTCGGCGGGCACCATCTCCGGTGGCGCGGTCACCCTCGCTGGTGGAACGATCAACCTGCAGGGTCTAAATTCCACGAAGAGTCTCGGTTACCTCGCTGGTCAGCTCACCAACGCCAGTGGCTACACGGGCAACGTCGACATCCTCGGTACCGTCTCCGTCGCTACGGGCACGCTCGGTAACGGCGTCGTCCTGGTTGGCGCTGGCGACACGGTCACGGCGGCAACCAACGGCCTGAATAACGCCATCGCCCTCTCGGGTGGTACGGTCGACTTCAACGGCAAGACGGCCGCTGCGCCCATCGCTTACACCAGCGGTACGCTCACCAACGCCGCTGGCTACACGGGCGACGTGACCTTGGCCGCCGTCGGTTCCACGACCCTGACCGCGGGCTCCCTCGGTTCGGCTCGCGTGATTGCCCCGACGGGTACGACCCTCGACTTTGCGGCTGGCTTCAATAACGCGGTCCGTAACACGGGCGGCGCGGTGACCAACGGCTCTAACTACACGGGCACGATGGCCTACGCCGGTGGCCAGTCCATCAACGTCACGGCCGACCAGGTGGCTAAGCTGGCCTTCGAGTCCGGCACGACCGCTAAGGGTTCGGGCACGCTCACGGGCCTCGGCTTCAGTGCTGGTTCGGCTTACACGATGACCATCAAGGACGGTGCGGGCGTCGCCGGGGTCGGCTTCGACTCTGTGTCGGTCACGGGTGCGCTCAACCTCGCATCGCTGTCCTCTGCCAACCGCATGACCCTGAACGTGGTCTCGCTCGATAGCACGAACGGCGTGGGTGGCAATATCGCCAATCAGACCTTCGCTTGGAACGACCCGAAGAACTTCACGCTCTTCACGTACGGCACGCTCACCTTGGGCAACGGCGTGACGAATGTGGCCGACCTCTTCACGGTCAACTACGCCAACTTCAAGGACAAGTATGGCGTCACCGCCCAGTCTGATTGGTTCACGGTGTCCAACGATAGCATCAACGGGGCCATCGTCCTCACCGCGATCCCTGAGCCTTCCACCTACGGCATGAGCCTCGCTGGCCTCGCCTTGGCCCTCGCCGCCATCCGCCGCCGCAATAAGCGTAAGACCGACGCGGCCAAGTAAGCGGTCGCCCGAGAGAGTGACAAAGCCCCGGGCCCTCCCGGGGCTTTTTTGTGCGGCGGCTTTGCCGCCTGTCTCGAGGTAGGGTCAGCACTGCGTGCTTAGATGCAGGAGTGCGGAGTGCGGAGTACGGAGTACAGATTACAGAGGTGAAGGGGGACTGGTGGGCTAGGGGTGGAAAGGTGCAAAGGTGCAAATCGGCCTACGGCCTGTGCAAAGGTAAATACCAAAACAGGTAGGGGCGTGGCTTCGCCGCGCCCTCCTAAAAGGGAGTGCACGATTAATCGTGCCCCTACCTGGTTCGCCCTGCGGCGAACGGAACACAGGCTAGGTTGGCACGCAGTGCCAACCCTACCCGAGGCAGAGCCATTCTCTAACCCCCAACCCCCAACCCCCAGCCCCTCTCGGCCAACCCAACCCTACCTATTCAACGCTGGGCGCTTGGGGTCGAACTTCCAACCGGGTATCAGGAATTGCATGGCGACGGCGTCGTCGCGGGAGCCAG
>Ga0208811_1000046_pt1 | contig 35115 bp, 35 predicted proteins | sample Colrivmet1561A02_FD_187681 | JGI IMG/M metagenome (GOLD analysis project Ga0208811, IMG submission 187681) | Estuarine microbial communities from the Columbia River estuary - metaG 1561A-02 (SPAdes) (version 2) | ecosystem: Environmental > Aquatic > Marine > Intertidal zone > Estuary | place... | reverse complement strand
GAGACCAAGCGCGCCTTTAAGCCAGAGTTCCTCAATCGCCTCACGGATATTATCATCTTCCAGCAGCTGGCGAAGACGCACATGACCAAGATCGTCGACATCGAAGTCGCCAAGGTCGCCAAGCGCCTCCTCGACCTCGGCGTGAAGCTGGTCGTTAACGAAGCCGCCCGTGGCTACCTCGTCGATAACGGCTGGGACGAAAAGTACGGTGCCCGCCCGCTCCGCCGCGCGGTCGAACGTCTCCTCGAAGACCCGTTGGCCGAATCCATTTTGCGCGACGACTATAACAAGGAAGAGCCAGTCATCGTCTCGGTGGGCGACAAGGGCCTAGTCTTCACGCAGAAGAAGTCGGGCGCTGATACCGAGCCCAAGGCTTGATGTCGGGTCGCCTGGTCACTGCAGGGCTCCTGGGTGCGACCGCGGTCGCACTCGGGGCCTTCGGTGCCCATGGCCTGAAGGACCACCTGGCCCTCATTCCTGAGGCCGGAGGCTGGTGGCAGACCGCGACGTTCTACTTGCTATCCCACGCGTTGGCCGTCGGGGCAATCGCCTCGCCCTCGGCTTGGCCCGCTCGCCTCTGGTCCGCTGGTGCGTTAATTTTTGCCGCGACCTTGTACGCGATGGCCTTGGGCGCACCGCGTTGGCTCGGTGCCATCACGCCTCTGGGTGGCACGCTGCTGATTGCTGGCTGGTTGACGTTGGCTTGGTCTGCGCGCCGCCGCTAAGCGTTGCCAGCCAGGTTTTGACTTCCCCGGCCTGACGGGTTGAGATGCCGTATGCCCCATTACCACGTCAGCCGTGCGCGTGAGCAACTCGGTGTCTTTCCGCAGGAAGAAGTGCTGGCGAAGCTGAACCGTGGCGAATTGCTGCCCGGTGACCTTGCCTGGACCGAAGGTATGTCTAGCTGGCAGCCGTTAGCCTCGCTCTTCCCTCCATCCCATGGCGTCCCGCCGCCCGTCCCCCCCGCGCCGGTGAACCAGGCTCTTTCCATGGTCCTCCCGATTAACCGCTCGGGCTGGGCCATCGCTGCCGGCTACTTGGCGTTATTCTCGGTCCTCTGCTTACCGGCGCCGTTCGCACTCTTTTGTGGCATCATGGCCTTACGTGACCTGAAGCGTCAGCCGCACCTCCAAGGCGCCGGCCGGGCCTGGTTTGGTATCGTCATGGGTTCTCTGGGGACGGTGCTGCTCCTGTTGGCCTGCGCTGGCTTCGCTATCGAGGAGATCAGGAGATGACGCCTGCCGAACTGAAGCAGTCCGCGCTGAAAGACGCACGTCCGCCGGCTGGCTTGGGCGAGGCAGCCCTCGCTCTCTGGTACCTCAAGAAAGGGGATTGGGAGAAGTCCCATGCCATCGCGCAGGACCTCCACGATGCCCACGGGGCGTGGATTCATGCGTTGCTTCACCTTGTCGAAGGAGACCTCAGCAACGCGCGCTATTGGTTCGCGGAGGCGGGCCGTCCGTCGGTGAAGCCCGCCCAGGCCGACGCACTCTGGGACGAGATTGCCACGGGTGTCTTGGCCTAGTCTTTCGCCCCGCTTGCTTCTGGCCGGACTCCGCCTACGGTTTCGTCATGCGCCTCATTGCCTTTTTGGCTACGCTCTTGACCCTCTCTATGCACGCCGCCGAATCCCCCAATCTACTGACCATTCCGCTTAAGGACATCGATGGCAAGGAGATGACCCTCGCAGCCTACAAGGCCAAGGTCGTCTTAGTCGTCAACGTGGCCAGCGCATGCGGCTACACTGCCCAATACGAGGGTCTTGAAGCCCTTTATCGTAAGTACAAGGCCAAGGGCCTCGTCATCGTGGGCGTGCCTTGTAATGACTTCGGTGGCCAAGAGCCCGGCACCGAGGCTGAGATCAAAAAGTTCTGTTCCAGCCGTTTTGAGGTCACGTTTCCCCTGACGAGTAAAGTCAGCGCCAAAGGCAAGAGTGCCCATCCCTTGTTCGTCGCTTTGACTGGCAAGGAAGCTGGCCATCCCGGTCCCGTGACCTGGAACTTTAACAAGTTTCTCGTGGGCCCAGACGGCAAGTTGCTCGTACGCTTTGATTCGTCCGTTGCGCCGGAGTCGGCCGAACTTCAGGCCGCGATTGAGAAGGCCCTAAAGTAAGACCGGCGCTTAGGCCGGCCAGAGTAGTTTCAGGATTAGCCCGAGTACGACCGTTAGGAACGCCCCGCGGATGAGCCCGGCGCCGTGCTTGAGTACGAGCCCAGAGCCGAGTCGCGAGCCGATGAGCTGGCCGCCGATCATGGCCAAGGCGACCCAAGGGGCGACGTGACCGAGCCAAGCAAACACCACGAGTGAACCGAGATTACTAGCGAGGTTCACGACCTTGGTGAAGGCGTTGGCGTGCGTCAGTTCCTGGCCGAGTAGGGTCACCAAGGCCAGAATCCAGAAGGCTCCCGTGCCGGGCCCGAAGAACCCGTCGTAGAAGCCGAGCGTCAGGCCGAAGATCCACGAGAAAAGAAAGGCGTTCATCCGCGCGCGGGTCGTCGCCGTGCCGAGCCGTGGGCTGGCGATCACATAAGCGACTACCGCGAGGAGCATCCAAGGAATCGCTTTCTTCAGGGCATCGTTACCGACGAGCGTGAGGACGTAGGCCCCGCCCATAGAGCCGAGAAAAGAGAGCAGGGCGGCCAGCCGGACCTCTGCCCATTGGACGAGACCTGCCTGTGCATAACGGCTGACGGCGATAGCCGTACCAAAGGAGCTTTGGGCCTTGTTCGTCCCGAGCGCTAACTGCGGAGGCAGGCCCGCCCAGAGCAGCGCAGGTACGGTGATGAGCCCGCCCCCGCCGGCAATTGAGTCGATGAACCCGCCCAAGAGCCCCGCTCCGAAGAGCAGCACGTAGACGTGTGGGGCGAGGTCCATAGCTAGGGCATAGGTCGATGACGGGTTTGGGTCAACGCGCTCATTTCGGCTTTATAGAGGTAGCCCTAAGCATACGCTCTCCTCATGACTCCCCAGCCCTCTCCGACGTCCCGCGTCCGGCTCGGCTTATTGCTGGGCTTGGTCTTCACTCTTGGCGTCGTCTTGTTTGGGCTACGCTTCCTTGGTCGACGCGCTGACCTCGCTGCGCCGGTGGCGAAGCCGACGCAGGTAGCTCCCGCACGACGTCAGGTGAGTACCAAGCCGCGCAGCGCGGCATTCCTTAATTTAGATGAGTCTAAGAACGTCCGCCCGGACGCCTCGGAACTGGGGCCGAAGGATTTGGCGGTTTTCCAGGCCAAAGCGCAAGCCAGGTTCCTAGCGGTGGTCGAGGAACTGGGTTATGCCGATGAATCTCGCTTGGTCGGCATCAGTAAGTCAGCCGAGGCACTTATGGAAAAGATGGGCAGTGAGCCCCGCTGGAAACAATTTGAAAACGAGATCAATACTTTGGCGCTGGCTTGGGCTGGGGCTAATCAGGAGGAAAGAAAGGTCACCATCGATCGTATCTCCGCCATCTACGATGAGGCGCTCATCGAGCTGCGCCGCCGTTTGTCCGACTTACGCTAAACGCTAACACCCATGACCTTTGCTTCCCAGCCCCGTCGGAACTTCCTTCGGCAAACCGCCTGGCTCGTGGTCGGTATCTGGGCCGCGCAGCTCCCGGCGGCGGAGGCCGGCGCGGCCTATGACGTCTGTGTCTACGGCGGTACCGCGAGCGGCGTGATGGCCGCGTGTGCCGCCGCGAAGGAAGGTGCGAAGGTCATTTTGGTCGAACCAAGCCGTTGGCTGGGTGGCATGACGGGTGGTGGCCTGATGCATATCGACTGGGGGCGCGAAGAGGCCGTGAGCGGCTCGACCCGTCCAATCCTAAAAAAGGATTATAAGGATGCCCAGTACCGCTTGGCCTTTGCCGAGATGCTCAAGTCCGCCGGCGTCACCGTGCTCTTTGAGCATCGCGTCAGCGCCGTGCAGAAGGTCGATGGCGTGATTCGCACGATCGACTTGGACCTCGCCCCTTTCGACGAATACGGCTGTCCCCCGGCGAAGCCGATAAAGGCCCTGGCTCGAGTTATCCAAGCCAAGGTCTTCATCGATTGCTCTTACGAGGGCGACCTGATGGCACGTGCTGGCGTCGACTACGCCTTCGGGCGTGAGGCCAAGTCGGCCTACGGCGAGAGCCTAGCGGGCGCCCAACCGCCGATGTCGGTCTATGCGATTGATCCTTACGTGAAGGCCGGAGATCCACAGAGCGGCCTGTTGCCAGGCCTGCAGTCGACCCCCGTGGCTCCGGTCGGCGAGGCGGATAAACTGACGATGGGCTATGGCTTCCGCTGGCGCTTCGTCTTCAAAGGCGAGAGCCTGCCGATTGAGCCGCCGGCGAACTATGACCCCAAGCAGTTCGAACTCTATCGCCGGGCCTTCAAGCAGGGCGTGGATATTCTTTCTGGTCGCGTGTTGCGCGGTACGGTCGACGGCTGGGAAAAGAGTGGTGGCCGAGTCTATTCCGGCGGCGCCGGTAATCTCGCTCGCGCCTTATTTGCGCCGACGAACTACGGCCACAACGCCCGTTACCCGGATGGCGATTATGCATCCCGCGCTCAGCTCTGGAAGGAGCAGCAGGATTTCGTCCGCGGCATGACGCATTTCTTGCGTACCGATCCCAGCGTCCCCGCTAAGCAGAAGGAAATCGCCCTCAGTGCCGGGCTCGAGAAAGGCGCGTTCGACGACACCAAGGGCTATCCGCATCAACTCTACGTCCGGGAGGCGCGTCGCATGGTCTCGGATTACGTCGTCACCCAAAAGGATATGGAAGGTAAGGCGGCGCCCACGGATTCTGTTGGCCTTGCCTCCTATGGCGTCGATGAATGGCCTTACGCTACCGTCGCGCTCGACGGAAAAGTCGCCCTCATGGGCGGCTATTATTCGATGCTTTATCTTGAGGAGAAGAACCGCGGTATTTACCAGATTCCGTACCGTTCGATTGTCCCGAAGAAGGCCCAGTGCAAAAACCTCCTGGTGCCCGTCTGTGTTTCCGCTAGCCACATTGCGATGACCTCCATTCGAATGGAGCCCGTCTGGATGATTCTCGGAGAGTCAGCCGGCGTCGCCGCGGCGATGGCCGTGAAGTCTGGTCAGGCGGTGCAGGACGTGCCTTATGCCGACCTGCAACCTAAGTTGCGGGCTTTGCACCAGAAGCTAGACATCCCGAAGCAGAAGGAACCTACGCAGAAGTAGGCCCGGCGAACCGCAAGTCCGTCACGATACGTCCGCCCAACAAGTGCTCTTGGATGATGCGGTCAAGGTTCTCGGGTGTGCAGTCGCGGTACCACACGCCTTCTGGGTAGACCACGGCGATAGGCCCTTGCACGCAGACCCTTAGGCAATCTGCTTTGGTGCGTTGGATGCCGCCCTGACCATCGAGCCCGAGCTGCTTCAGGCGTGTCTTCAGGTGTTCCCAGGAGCGGACGGCGAGTTCACCGCCGCAGCAGGCTTGCTCCGTCGACTTGACGCACAAGAACAGGTGGCGCTTCGTGTGGTCGAGTCCGAGGGTCTGGGCCAGCTCTGTGGAAGTCGGGCCCATGTGGCTTATTCGAAGCGTGGGATGATGCCGTCCTTCTCGAGCTTCAGGAACAGCTCGCGGCTGAACCAGGCATCGTTGGCGGCGTAGACAATCTGCTTACGGGCGAACTCGGCGTCCTTCTTGTTCTTGCTGTTCACCGCGAACGGAAGTTCCCAGTGGGAGCACTGCACGCTCTTCGATTTCTTCATCTGTAACCCGAGGTAGATGGCGGCGAGCGCCCGGAGGCCCGTGTTGATGACGCCCGCACGCTTAGTGAAGTCAGACACATCAATGAAGCCGGGGGCGTCGAACGGGGCGCGTTCCTGGAGGTGACGGACGTCATCACGGACCGCGACCCCGACCTTGGCTTTACGCGGATCGCAGAGGAGCGGGAACATCACCGGGACCCCGCCGCACTCATCGAGGCGGAAGATGAAGATTTTTTCGGCACCAGCCAGCTGCAGGATCGAAGGCAAGTAAGTGATTCCGCGGGTATGGGAGGGCCGGGTCTCCGTGTCGAAGCCGAGGACGCGTTCCTTGGAAAGGTGTTTCACGGCCCGTTCGGCGTCCTGCTCGCTCTCGATTACCTCGGTATAGCCGTCCCACAGGCCGACGGGGAGGGTGGCAATCAAATCGTCGGTAAAACGCAGCCCGCGGGCGGGCTGTTGGCCTGTTTGGCCCTCTTCGGGGCTGTCTGCTGACTCTTCCACAGGGGGAAAGCAAAGGCATGCCCGTCCATTGGCAACCAGAGACTAGGACTGTTGGGAAAAAAGCGTTGACCGTGCCCTTTGAGCAACCTTTGTTAACCATCCCTTTTCAAGGGGCCTTAGCTCAGTTGGTAGAGCGCTTGCATGGCATGCAAGAGGTCGTCGGTTCAAGCCCGATAGGCTCCACCATTAAAAAACCGGCCGTCTTCTCACGAAGGCGGCCGGTTCCTTTTAGAGGAGCTGTCCCGGGGCTTACTTAGGCAGGTCGCTCAAGAGCGTCTGGCAGTAATTGCTAAGGCTTAACTCCATGATCAAGGTCTCCCGGTTGACCTTCTCGATGGCTTCAGCCGCGTTTTGGAGATGCTTCTTTAGGGCGAGGTTCTCATTGCGGGACGATCGGGCGTCGGGCTTTTCGGCCAACTCGGCGGCCATGGCCTCATATTTACGTAACATGGTGACCATGGCCTTCCGGTCATCGGGGGCACGGCGGAGCATCGCCCAGGTGGCTTTACCTTTGACGCCACCTTCGGCGAGCAGGCGGAAATAGCCGATGGCGGCGAAGCTCTTCTTCTCGGCCTCGTAGTCTTTCTTAGCGTTTTCCTCGAAGTTCTTAAACTGTTCGGGGCGCTGAGTTGTTTTTTCCGTATTATTATTGTTATTATTACTGTTCTTGGACTTCTGCGTGGTCGGCTTGTTTTTTTCAGGCTTCTTGACCTCGGCCCGGTCCGACTTATCGCCCATCTCCTTGTCCGTTGCTTCGGTCTTTTCCTTGGCACCAGGTGCCGGCTTACTGGCGGCCTTCAGTTCGTTAAAAGTCTTCCAGAAGGTAGCCTCTTCGACTTCGCCTTCTTTAAGGATGTTCTCGACGTTGATGATCTGGACGCCTTTGAGCCCGTCGAACATCGAGACGGAGAGGCTGCGGATGAGTGATTTGGTATCAGTCGGGGTGGATACCTTGGCGAAGGGGTCTTCTTCGGGCTCTTGGTCCCGCTTCTTCTTTTCCATCGCCTCATCCTTGGCGGGTTTCAGGAGCAGCTCGCGTTCAGCCCAGACTTTGGGGGAGTTCTTCTTCGTCCATTCCTGATCAAGGTCTTCCCACTTGTAGGTGAGCACAGAGTCTTTGCCGGGGACTTGAACGGTGATCGTGTCCTCATCTTGGGTGACGTATTCGAACGTCACGATGTTGCCGCTCTTGCGGAGTTGGACGGGCTCGGCGCTCAGCACGGCGGCGGCCAGGAGCAGGAGGAGGGATAGAGGCTTCACGGGGGTCGTTATCAATAATACTGTCGGGTGTCTGGACGGGGGCAAATAAAGAAGGAGGCCACCCGGTTGGGTGGCCTCCTTCTTTAGGGGTGGGCGTGGTTTATTTGCTACCTTTGGCCTGAAACTTAGGGAACAGGTACTCCGCGCAGGAGTCGAGGGAGGCCAGCTGGACGTAGTCGGCCTCGGGCACTTCAATCCCGTGCTTCTTGCGGAGTTCCATCACGATATCCAAGAAGTCCATAGAATCTAGGGACAGCTGGTCGCGGAGGCGGACCTCCGACTTAACGGCGGAAAGGTCCTCGTCTGGTGCGATGTCGGCGATGATGTCGAGTACGACCTGCTTGATGTCTTCCTTGGTCATTGTGCGTGGGGTTCTGTTTCAACCGCCCTTGGCCGTTCAGGCAACCCCATATTTCTTTACAATGAGGGCTGAATTGATGCCTAGCATGCCGAAGGAGTTGTTCAAGATGGCCTCTAGCCGGGGGGCTTGGACGGCCTGGTTGATGACTAGGCCCGGCAGGGCACACTCGGGGTCGAGTTCGTCGATATTAATGGTCGGGTGGACCCAGCCATCCTCAAAAGAGGGCAAATTACCTGCTAATTCGAGGGCGCCGGCGGCCCCCATGCAGTGTCCGATGAAGCTCTTGGTATTGTTAATATAAGTCCCGGGGCAGTCCGTGAAGACCTCCCGGAGGGCGGTACACTCCTGAATGTCGCCGAGGGCCGTGGCCGTGGCGTGGGTGGACACGATATGGATGTCTTGGGGGCGCATCCCCGCCCGCTTTAGGGCGAGGCGGACACACTCCGCCTGCCGTTCGGGGTTGGGCAGGACGGCGTCCGTGGCGTCGGAATTAATGCACCAGCCGGCGATCTCGGCGATAATCCGGGCCCCACGCTTCTGGGCGTCCTCGAGGCGCTCCAAGACATAGATGGCGCCCCCTTCGGAGATGACGATGCCGTTACGGTTCTTATCGAAAGGACGGGAGGCCTTGGTGGGATCCTCGTGGGCGCCGAGGGCGCCTTGGTTCTTGAAGCCAGCGAAGATGCCGAAAGTGTGAATCGACTCCGAGACGCCGCCGGCAAAAGCCAAGTCGACCTCGCCGAGTTGCAACATCTGCGCGGCTTGGATGAGGCCCGCGTTGCCGGCTGCACAGGCCGCACCGATCGTGTAATGTGGGCCCGTAATCCCCATATTCATCGTCACTTCGCCCGCCGGATTATTCGCTACCGTGCGTGGGTTGTGGTGGTGGGTCCAGTACTTCGTGTCGAAACCGAACTGGGAAATATTATGAATCTCGTTCTCGGTCTCGACGTTGCCGTGTTCGGTGATGCCGAGGTATACGCCGACGCGGGACTTATCGACGGACTCCCAGACGAGCCCGGAATCGCCGAGGGCTTCGCGGGCACAATAGATAGAAATCGACCCCACCCGGGTGCCATTTCGGAGCTCCTTCCGCTTCTGCCACTTGGTGGCGTCGAAATCGCAGACCCCGGCCGGGTGGCGGCCCATGTGGCGGACGTCGATTTCGGCGATGCGCGCCTTGCCGGCCAAGAGGTTTCCACGGAACTCAGGGAGGGAGTTCCCGTTGGGGGCGGTTAGGCCGATCCCAGTGATGACAATGCGGGTCTTGGAGGACATCGGGCTACTTCCCCCATCAAGGGCGGCCGAGCCGTGAAGTCAAACCCGCCCCCGCTTGCCCTTGCCAACGGGGGTTCCCTCGTTTTGCTGGTATTTCGATGGCCAACCCGCTCAAGTGCTCAGTCTGCGACGCCGTCGCGACCGTCCACCTGACCCAAATCGTCCAGGGTAAGGTGACGAAGGTCGATTTTTGCGAGGCTTGCGCCGCGAAGGGCGGGGCGGGGGATGCGGCGGTCTTCAAACTCGCGGACGCCGTGAATGCGGTGACGCCGGCGCCGGCGATTACTTGCCCGCAGTGCGGCTTCACGGATGTTGAGTTCCGCCGTCGCGGCCGTTTGGGTTGCCCTTCTTGTTGGCAGGTCTTCGGGGTCGCCCTCGGCGGTCTGCTGACCAAGGTGCAGCACGAGATTCAGCATGTCGGTCGAGCCCCGGCTGGCACGGTCCCCGTCGGGCAACTCCGCCACCGTCTGCTGGCGGCGCAGGTGGAACTAACCGCCGCCATCGCCGCCGAAGATTACGAGACCGCCGCAAAACTACGCGATGAGGTCGCTCGCATCACCACCCAACTCGACACCCTTTAAACCCCATGTCCGTTCAGGAAATCCTTGCCGACGAGAATGAGCTCACGCACCTGCTAGGCGCCCAGCAGGCCGTGGTGCTCAGCACGCGCGTGCGTCTCGCCCGTAATCTCGAAGGGTTCCCCTTTCCGGGGTGGGCTAAGCCCGCGCACCGCAAGGAGATCGCGGAGCGTTGCATCGAGGCCCTGACTCAGCTGCCCCGCTTCCGGAAGTCGCATGTCTTTAAGATGGGCGACTTGCCAGATCTCGACCGTGCCGTGTTGGTGGAGCGTCACTTGGTGTCCAAGGAGCTGGCCTCAGGCAAGAGTGGCGCAGCTGTCATCAGCCGCGACCAGACCTGCTCGGTCATGGTGAACGAGGAGGACCACCTGCGCATCCAAGTCGTCAAGGCGGGCTGGCATCTACGTGGCACCTGGAACATCGCTGAACAACTCGACGACGCCATCGGCGCAACGCTCGGCATCGCTTTCTCGGATCAACTAGGTTTCCTGACGGCTTGTCCGACGAACGTCGGCACGGGCCTGCGCGCCTCGGCCATGGTTCACCTGCCCGGGCTCTGTCTCGCCGGACATATCGAGAAGGTCACACGCGCCCTCAGCCAAGATGGCTTGGCGGTCCGCGGCTGGCTGGGCGAAGGGACCGAAGCCGCCGGTAATATCTTTCAGATTTCTAATCAGCAAACCTTGGGCTTATCAGAGGATGCGATTCTCCGTCACCTCGGCGGCTGGGTGAAGACCTTGGTCGACCAAGAATGGAATGCCCGTCGCAAGGTCGCCCAAGAAGAAGGGGAGCGCTTTGTCGACCGCCTCTCCCGGTCACTGGGCCTCCTGCGCCATGCGCGCCTCCTGACCAGTGCGGAGTCGATGAATATGCTTTCGCACCTGCGCTTGGCTTGCGACATGGGTTGCTTGCCGGAGGAACGCCGCCATGTCGTCGACCGTTTGATGATCGAAGGCCAGCCAGCGCACGTGCAGGCGCGGCAAGGCGCCGAACTAGACAGCGACGGCCGCGATCGTCGCCGGGCCACGGCGGTCCGTGAGGCACTCCGCGATTTTCCGGAAGTAGGGTCGCCGACGGCTTAAGCCTGTCGCGGTTTACTCGTCGGTATCCGTTGCCGCCGCCGGCTTGTCCTTGCGTGACATCTCGTCGAGCAGGGCCTGGACGCGCGCGACGCCGCCCGTGACATCGTCCTCCGCGAGGATGAGCTCGGGGGCGTTCTTCATTTGCAAAATACCACTGACCGCTGCGCGGAGTTCGCGGCGGATACGTTTAAGGAAGGTGCGAGCAGCCTTCTTCTCGGGGTCTCCGCCCGATACCGCATACCCGACGCGTACTTGGCGGAGGTCGGGCGAAATGGTTGCGCGGGTGATCGTGATCAACGCCGATTCGGTAATCCAATTGCGCCGGAGCGCGACGGAAACCTCGCGCTGGATCAATTCGGCTACCCGGAGCTGGCGCTGCGACATGGCTTAGAGGCTAGGACGAACCTGGAGCATCTCGACGACCTCGATGAGGTCCCCTGGCTGGTACTCATCGTAGCCACCCAGCTTGATACCACACTCGAAGCCAGCCTTGACCTCGGAGGCATCGTCCTTGAAGCGTCGTAGCGTCTCGACTGGGCCTTGGTGGATAATCTGGCCCTTGCGGACGAGGCGTGCCTTGGCTTGGCGACGGACTAGGCCTTCGGTGACCATGCAACCGGCCACCTTGTGTTCCTTGCCCAACGGGAAGACCGCGCGGACCTCGGCGCCGCCGAGCTTGTTCTCGCGGACTTCGGGGTCGAGCAGTTCGGACATGGCATCCTTCACCAAGGTGATGAGCTCGTAGATGATGTCATGCGTCACAATGCGAACACCCGTGCGCTTGAGGTGGGCTTGGACACCATTCTCAATCTTGGTGTCGAAACCGACGATCATGGATTTAGCCGCTTCGGCCAACTGGACATCGCTCTGCGTGACTGGACCGACGGAGCCGCCGACGATGTCGAGGCGGACCTTGGTGGATTTGATTTCGCGGAGGCAACCTTCGAGGGCTTCGAGCGTGCCGTTGACGTCGGCCTTGAGCAGGACGCGGAGAATCTTCTCCTTGTCCTGAGCGAGGGCGGCCATGAGGCGTTCGAGGTCCGTCATGCCAGGGCGGGCACCGGTGTTCGGCGCCTGCTGTTGGGCTTCAGCTGCCTTGCGGCCAGCGAGCGCGGCCTCTTCGGCCAGTTCGCGGGCTTCGCGGTCGTTCTTGAGCGTCTGGAACTTCGTGCCCGGAGCCGGGACGGCGTCCCAGCCGAGGACGAGGGCAGGGGTGCCCGGTGAGGAGTTTTGGATACGGCCACCGCGTTCATCCATGAGCGCGCGGACCTTACACCACGTTTCACCACAGACGAAGGAGTCGCCGGCCTTGAGAGTGCCCTTCTGGACGATGACGGTCGCGGTCGGGCCGCGGCCAGTCTCCATTTGAGATTCGATGACGACGCCTTGGGCGGCACACTTCGGGTTGGCCTTGAGGTCGAGGATTTCAGCCTGCAGGAGAATCGACTCGAGGAGCTCGTTCATGCCCGTGCCCTTGAGTGCGGAGACGGCGTTGGTGATCGTTTCGCCACCCCAATCTTCAGGGGTGATACCACGCTGCTGCATCTGCTGCTTCACGCGGTCGATGTTGGCACCTTTAGCGTCCACTTTATTCACGGCGCAGACGATTGCGGTGGCGTGCTTCTGGGCGAACTTGAGGGCTTCCTCGGTCTGCGGCATGAAACCATCGTCCGCAGCCACCACGAGGACGGCGATGTCGGTGACGGAGGCGCCACGTTCGCGCATCTTGGCGAAAGCGGCGTGGCCGGGGGTGTCGAGGAAGGTGACGGATCGTCCATTGTACTCAGGCTTCTCGCCCTGATACTTAACGGAGTAGGCACCGATGTGCTGGGTGATGCCGCCGGCTTCGCCAGACACCACGTTAGTCTTACGGAAGTAGTCTAGGAGGGTGGTCTTGCCGTGGTCGACGTGGCCGAGCACGCAGACGACGGGTGGGCGCAGGGCGAGCAGGGCGGGATCGTCGTCCGTATTCTTCTCAACCTTCTTGACGGGCTGGGCGCCTTCCCCGCGGTGGCGGATTTCGAGGACGTAGCCATGTTTCTCAGCGACCTTTCGGGCGTCGGCTTCTTCGATGACGGAGGTGATGCTGACTACCTTATTGAGCTCCATCAGGCTACCGATGACCTGGAAGGGCTTGAGGTTGAGTGCGATCGCGAAGTCGCGGACCACGATGGGCGGGCGAATCGTGACTGCCCCCTTGCTGCCTGGGGCGATTTGACCGCCACCACCGACGGTACGCGTGACCACGGGTGCGGCCGGCGGACGAACGGTTGGCGGGAGCGGGCTGGGCCGGCTGGTCGGTGCGGGCGGCTGCGAAGGGGTGATGACGATCGGCGGCAGTTCGTTACGCGGCGCATTCGTCGGGACGACGACACGCGGGGGGACGACGGGCGTGGGGCCTGCGGCCGGGCGGGGCGGAGCAATCGGCGCTGGACGGGGAGGCAGGACGGTCGGTGGGACGTTAGCCTTGGGGGCGGTCTGAATTACTGGGGCCACAGGCTTGGCGGCTTCGACCAAGGGCTTAGCAGGTGCGGCCGGGGCGGCCACGGGGGCGGGCACTGGGGCCGGCTCTTCCTTTTTAGGCAGTTTGTCCTCCGCAAACTTCATGAAGTCGTCGCGGTAGAACTTGCTGAAGTTACTGGAGGCAGCTGGCTTCTTGCCTTCGGCGTAGACGAGATCTTTGAAGTCCGGATGGGCCTCTACGAACTGGTCCGCCAAGGCGAGCAATGCCTTGACCTCGAGGCCGAGTTCCTTGGCCACGTCGCTGTAACGCTGGGTGGTCGAGGCCTTCTTTGCTTCGGGTTTCTTCTTCTTCTCGGTCATGTGCAGGTGCTGGGTGGACGGTAGAGGGAGCGGAGTCGGCGACGGACTTAGGCCTGGCCAGCGGTCTTGGCCTTGGCGACGGCAGCGAGGACGGTGTTGAATTCATCCTCGGTGATCGAGGTGCCAACCAAGTCTTCGGCGGTCACATCACTGAAGGCAGCGAGCTCGGAGATGCCGAGGCCCACGAACTTTGCAATGAGGTCAGGCGAAAGTTGGAGCAGGGCGGCGAGGCGCAGGGCCTTTTCGCCGAGCTGGGCGTCCACGCTTTCCGGTGCACGCGTCGACTTGGTGATGTCGAGGCGCCAGCCCATGAGTTTGGAAGTGAGGCGGGCATTGCGGCCCTTGGAGCCGATGGCGATACGCATGTCGTCTTCGTCGACTTCAAAATGGATGAGGCGGTTGCGCTCGTCGACGTGCACATTGCGGGGCTTGGCCGGACGAATGGCTTCTTCAAGCAGCTGCAAGGGCTCGGGGCGCCAGCGGATGATATCAATCTTCTCGCCGTTGAGTTCCTTAACGATGTTACGCACGCGGGCGCCACGGGCACCGACGCAGGCGCCGACGGGGTCGACCTTGGGGTCGGAGGAGTCGACGGCGATTTTGGTACGGTAGCCTGGGTCACGCGCCATGGCGGCGATTTTGACCGTTTTATCAGCGATTTCAGCCACTTCGAGCTCTAGGAGGCGCCGAACGAAATTCGGGTGGGCGCGGGAAAGAATGAATTCACGACCGCGTTGGGTGTCGTCGCGAATTTCGAGGAGCAGGCAGCGGATGCGGTCGCCGGTGCGGAAGATTTCGCCCTGGCAGCTTTCGGCGCGGGTAAGGACGGCTTCGGCCGAGCCGAGTTCGACGACCACGTTGCCGCGGTCGTTGCGACGGACGGTACCGGTGACGATATCACCGATCTTATCTTTGTACTCCTTGAAGACTTGGTCCTTCTCAATCTTACGGAAACGCTGGTTGAGCAGTTGCTTCGTGCTCATAGCCGCGATGCGACCGAGGTCCGAGACGGCGATGGGGCGACGGACTTCCTCGCCAATCTTAGCGTCGGCCTTCAGGGCAGTCGCGGCGACAGGGTTGATTTCCTTGAGGGGATCGGACGGGGAGTCGCTGACGATGTAGACCGCGTAGGCGTCGAGCTTGCCCGTGGCGGGGTCGGCGATGACCTCGATATTCTGTCCAGCGAGGACGGACTTTTCGACCGAAGACTTGATGGCTTCGGCGATGAGCGCGCAGGCTTCATCCTTGGGGATATTCTTTTCCTTTTCGAGGTATTGCAGGTAGGGCTTAATGTCTACGCTCATGGGTATTCGGGTGGTGTGGTGAGAAAATGGGCGACAAAAAAGGCGGGTCCGGCTGGACCCACCTTATGGAAAGGTGACTAGTTCTTTGGGTATGCCCCCTCTAATAAGGCCTGTCAAGGCGGGACGCCTTGGTGGGGAGGGGGGGGTGGGTTCCGCTTGCCCCCGGGGGGTCTTCGGTAAACCTCTACCACCATGGCTGACGAAAAGGTGATTTTTACCATGTCGGGAGTAACCAAGCACTTCGAGAAGAAGCCGATCTTCCGCGATATCTCCTTGTCCTACTTCTTCGGCGCCAAAATCGGCGTCCTCGGCCTCAATGGTTCGGGTAAGTCGACCTTACTCAAAATCATGGCCGGTGAAGACAAGGAGTTCGATGGCGAGATCAGCGCAGTTCCGGGCTATACGTTGGGTTACCTCGCCCAAGAGCCACGGCTCGACGAAGCCAAAACGGTAGCCGAATGCGTGAAGGAAGCGGTCTCTGAGATGAAGGCGTTGCTCGAAGAGTATGATGACACTTTTGTGAAGGTCTCCGAGACCGATGACGTCAAGGAGCAGGAGAAGATCCTGGCTCGCCAAGGAGAAATTCAGTCGATCCTCGATGCCCGTGGTGGCTGGGACCTCGACGCCCGTATCGAGATGGCCCTCGACGCGCTGCGCTGCCCTGCTCCCGATGCGGTGGTTTCGACGCTGTCCGGTGGTGAAAAACGGCGGGTGGCTTTATGTCGCCTACTCTTGATGGAGCCAGATATCCTCCTGCTCGACGAACCGACTAATCACCTCGACGCGGATACGGTGGCTTGGTTAGAGCGCCACCTCCAGAACTATAAGGGCACGGTCATCGCCATCACGCACGACCGCTACTTCCTCGATAATGTGGCGGGCTGGATCTTGGAACTCGATCGTGGCCGGGGAGTGCCGTGGAAGGGCAATTATTCTTCGTGGCTCGAGCAGAAGCAAAAGCGGATCGAGACCGAAGAAAAGCAGTCGGTGGCCCGCTCTCGCTCGATGGAGCGCGAACGCGCCTGGGCCGGCTCCTCGCCGAAGGCTCGGGTGGCCAAGAACAAGGCCCGCTTACGTTCCTATGAGCAGATGCTCACGCAGGACCAGGCCCAGACGGAGAGCAAGGCGGAGATTTGGATTCCGCCCGGCCCCCGCCTGGGGGGCGCCGTCATCGAAGCTAAGGGTATGATGAAGGCCTATGGCGACCGCGTCCTGATGGAGGACGTGAACTTCTCCCTCCCCGCCGGCGGCATTGTGGGAATCATCGGGCCGAATGGCGCTGGTAAGACGACGCTATTCCGGATGATCACGGGCCAAGAGAAGCCCGATAAGGGGACCCTCACTTTGGGCGAGTCGGTCAAAATTGCCCACGTTGATCAGTCCCGCGATTCCTTGCCGGCCGATAAGGCCCTCTGGGAAGCGATCTCTGATGGTCAGGACATGGTGCACCTCGGTAAGGTCGTCGTCCCCGCGCGCGCTTACGCCGCCCGCTTCGGCTTCACGGGCGATGTGCAGCAGCGTAAGGTCGGGCTGATGTCCGGGGGTGAACGTAACCGCATCCATTTAGCCCGTTTGATCAAGGCTGGCGCAAATGTCTTGCTGCTCGACGAACCGACGAACGACCTCGACGTGAATACGATTCGTGCGCTCGAAGATGCCTTGGAGTCTTTTGCGGGTTGTGCCGTGGTGATTTCGCACGACCGCTGGTTCCTTGATCGCGTCGCGACCCATATCTTGGCCTTCGAGGACGACGGTAAGCTTGTCTGGCACGAAGGTAACTATGGCGATTACCTCGAAGCCCGTCGCCGTCGACTCGGGGAGGACTCCGATACGCCGCGGCGTCCGAAGTACCGCCGGCTTACGCGTTAAGGCGTTGGCTCTGCGCCAAGCGCGGACGCCACGTCGGCAAGGAGCGGGTGAGTTCCGCAAACTCAGCGTCGGTCAGGCGCCACGTCCAGTTGCCCTGCGGGTGGCCAGGGGTGTTGAAGCGAGCCTCTGAACCGAGGCCGAGCAGGTCTTGCGCCGGCAGGATGGCGCAGACCGCTGGCGTCCGCAGCACCGCGGTAGTCAAAGCAGCGGCCACATCGTCCACCGCCCCGAGGAGTTCTTTCAAGTTAGCTTGTTCCTCTGGCGTGGTAGTCGCGAGCCAACCGCAGAGGGTGTCGTTGTCGTGCGTGCCCGTATAGACAACCCGGTCCGCCGTGACGTTGTCTGGGTGATGCGGGTTATCAGCCGAGCCTCCGAAACCAAATTGCAAGACTGCCATGCCGGGAAGCCCAGAGGCGTGGCGCAGGATATCCACGCCTGGGGAGAGTAAACCGAGGTCTTCCGCGACCAGTGGTAAGTCGCCCATCGCCTGGGTGAAGGCCAGGCCTGGGCCGTCGTGCCAAGCGCCGCCACGGGCATTGGGCGCACCTGCGGGGACGCTCCAGTAGTCGCAGAGGCCGCGAAAATGGTCGATGCGCACGGCATCAAAAAGTTGCAGGTCGTGCAAGACGCGCGCCCGCCACCACGCGAAGCCATCGGCTACATGCGCAGTCCAGTCGTAGAGCGGATTGCCCCATAGCTGCCCGTCCTCAGCAAAATAGTCGGGCGGTACGCCCGCGACGGCCGTGGGGCGGCCGTGGGCGTCGAGCTGGAAGAGCTGCGGGTGGGCTCGCACGTCGCAACCATCGGCGGAGACGTAGATCGGTTCGTCACCCAGCAAGCGAATGCCGTGCCGTTGGGCGTGGGCGCGTAAGGCCTGCCATTGCTCAGCGAAGAGAAATTGTAGGGCAGCGGCTTCGGCGCAGAGCGCCGGGTCGGCCACCGTTACCGTCCAAGTCGAAGGGGCAGCGAAGCTATTCTGCTCGCGCAGCGCGGAGAACTGACACCAAGCCTTGAGCCAAGGGGCTTGCTCTGCTTGGTATTGTAGGAAGCTCGCCTCGTTCGAGAGAGCCTGCGCAGCGCGGGCTCCAGCCAACTTGAGCAGGGGACGGAGTTCATGCCAGAGCCGTCCGTAGTCCGTGTGGTGGTCCGCCCCGCGTTGGACTTGGGCGGTTTCCGCCGACGTGAGGAAGCCGCGGTGCTTCAGGTCAACGAGGTCGAGAAGGTAGGGATTACCTGCGAAGATAGATAAAGCTTGGTAAGGAGAGTCGCCGTAACCGGTTGGGCCGAGCGGGCAGACCTGCCACCAAGTGAAACCTCCCGCGGCCAAGGCTTCGACGAAGCGGTGCGCTTCTGCTCCAAGCGTCCCGATGAGACCCGGGCCAGGCAGGGCGGTCGGGTGCAGTAGAACGCCCGCAGACCGTTGCGGGAAGGCGCGGCAACGGAAGGCGGAGGGAGCTACCGCCATCTCAGCGGAATTGCACGTAGTGCTTGTCCCGAAGTTCTTTGAACCACTTCTCAACCGCCTCATTCATTGCCTGGGAGCGCACGCGATCTTCAACCAGTGAGCGAACCTTTGGGTCGTCCAAGGTATCGGTACCGGCAGCCTTTAAGCCCTCGCGCTTCAGGATGAACCAAAAGGTCGGACTGCCGGGGATGTCGAACTGCTGGGCGGTCGAAACTTCGCCATCCTTCAGCTGGCGAAGTACCCCAACGACGCGCTCATTGCTGTCTTCCAGCGGTTTCCAACCCGTATCGCCGCCTTGCTTGGCGTAGTCGTCGACGCTGATTACTTCGGCAATTTCGGCAAAGCCGAGTTCGGGGGTCTTCTTCGGCTGGGATACCTTGTAGCGCACCATGGTCGCGGGGAGCTTAGCCGGGTCGCGGAGCGCGGCCGCCCAGGCCTCGGCCCGAGCCTTACCTTCAGCGACAGTCTCGCTGGCGCCTTGCATTAGGGTGATTTGGCGAAGGTGAACGCTTTCCTTGCGCGCGAAATCCGCTTGATGCGTGTCGTAATAGGCTTTCACCTTGCCTGGACCAACCTCGAGAGCCGTGCGGCGAATCTGGCCGATCATGACATCAAAGATGATGCGGTCCTCAATCTCTTTGCGGTAGGACATGGGCGTGGTTCCTTTTGCGCGGAGGTAAGCGACAAAGCGGCTGCGGTCGCCGCCGAAGTCACGGCGGATGGTATTTTCGATGTCACTATCAATGTAGAAATCAGGGATTTTACTGGTGCTGGTCTTGAACTCAGCGATGGCCAATTGGCGGTCGGCGATCTGAACGAGCACACCGTCGGCGTATTCCTTGATGATCCGATTAAACTCGGCATCGCTCTTGCCTCGCCTGATTTCCGCCACGAAGGGTTCCACCTGACGGCGTAAGTCGGAAAGGGTGATCGGCTGCCCGTTGGCGCTACCAGTGATGCGGTCGGCGTTGAGTTCGGAAAAGCGCTTGGCCTCGTCAATCTCCTCCTTCTTCGGCAGGGCCTGCGCCAGCATTAAGGTGGAGCTGACGAGGAGGAGGCAGGAAATTGAAAGTGCGTTCATGGACCAGGAGGTGCGGACAGTCGTGACAGGAAGCCACGAATTTCCGTGAGTTTCCGCAGGGGGTCCTTGACGGTCAAGCGGGGAAACCGATTTCCGACTAAGATGGGCTCAGCCGGCCGTCCGGGGCTGATTTGTAGGCAGCGCAGGGTCGTCCCATCGGTGGAAATCGAGGTGATGCCCTTGGCTTCCCCTAGGCAGCGAATCTCGGCAAGTTGCAGAAAGGCCGCCGCTTCCGGTGGCAGGCGGCCGTAGCGATCCGTTAGGTTGGCCCGGAGTTCGGCGACTTCCGCTGCATCCGTCGCCAGTGCGACCTTACGGAAGGCCTCGATCCGCAGGCGGGTTTCCGGAATCCAATCGGAGGGTAACGTCGCGGTGAGCAAGGGGCCGTCGCCGTCGCTGGAGTGGGTCTGCTCAACGCCGAGGGCGGCTTGGGTGTGGTCGATGAAATCGAGGTTCACCTCGCACCGGTCGACGCCCGCCCCACGGTCCCCGCGGAGTTTGGCGACGCTGCGTCGGAGTAATTGACAATAAAGGTCGAAGCCGACGTTGGCGACGTGACCGCTCTGGGCCGCGCCGAGAATATTACCCGCGCCGCGGAGCTCGAGGTCGCGCATAGCGATACGGAAGCCGGCACCCAGTTGATTGTATTGGCGAATGGCGGAGAGGCGGCGATGGGCGGTACCGACTAAAGCGGCATGCCGATGCAGAAAGAGGTAGGCGTAGGCTTGGCGATTGAACCGCCCGACGCGACCGCGGAGCTGATAAAGTTGTGCGAGGCCAAACCGATCGGCGCCTTCGATGATCAGCGTATTGCAGTTGGGGATATCGAGGCCGGTCTCGATGATGGTCGTGCAGACGAGGACGTCGTACTCCCCCGCGACGAAGGCGGACATGGTTTCCTCCAGTTCGCCAGCCCCCATCTGCCCGTGGCCAACAATGATGCGCGCTTTGGGCACCAAGGCGGCCAGCCGTTCGGCAACGGCCCGGATGGTCTCCACGCGATTATGCAGGTAGAAGACTTGGCCGCCGCGGGCCAGCTCGGCCTTCACGGCATCGCGCACGAGTTTCTCGTCGTAACTGCGGACGACGGTGCGGATAGGGAGACGTTCGCGTGGGGGCGTCTCAATGACGCTCAGGTCGCGGGCGCCGACGAGGGCGAGGTAAAGCGTCCGTGGAATCGGGGTCGCACTCATCGCAAGCACGTCGACCTCTGTGCGCATCTCCTTCAGGCGTTCCTTGTGGCGGACGCCAAAGCGATGCTCTTCATCGATGATGACGAGGCCGAGTTTACCGAAGGAGGTGCCATCGGAGAGGAGCGCATGCGTGCCGACTACGATGTCGACCGTCCCCGCGGCGGCGCGGGCGCGAACGTTAGCTTTTTGCTTGGCGGTGCGGAAGCCGCTCAGCAGTTCGACGGAGATGGGCCAGCGCGCCAAGCGCTCCCGGAAACTTTCGTAGTGCTGCTGCGCCAGCACCGTCGTCGGCGCGAGGATCGCAACTTGGCGGCCGCCGAGGACGCACTTGAACGTGGCACGCAAGGCAACCTCGGTCTTGCCGAAACCCACGTCGCCGCTGACGAGGCGATCCATCGGAGCGGCCCGTTCCATGTCGCCCTTGACGTCCGCGATGGCGCGCGTCTGGTCGGGGGTCTCGCGGTGCGGGAAGGAGCGCTCGAACTCGCCCATCCAGGCATTGTCGGCGTCTTTCGGGTGGGCGATACCCGGCTTAGTGGAGCGGGATGCTTGCATGGCGAGCAACTGCGCCGCGAGGTCAGCGGTGGCTTTCTCCGCGGCTTTTCGCGAGCGTTCCCAGCCGCCGCCACCGAGCTTAGAAAGTTTGGGCGTGGCGCGGCCAATACCGATGTAACGCGAGAGTAGGTGCGACTCCCGGACGGGGAGGTGCAGCATCGATTTCTCGGCAAACTCCAGTCCGATGAAGTCTTCGGTGCGTCCGTTGTGTTCGTGGGCCTTGATGCCGCGGAAGAGGCAGATGCCTTGAGTCACGTGCACCAAGGCATCGCCGTCGGCGAGCTCACCGAAGTCGAGTGCCCGTCCGATAGCGGCGCGGACGGCGGTGCGCCGACGTGGCAACGAAGCGAGTGGGCGTTTCCGGCGGCCGAAGAGCTCGCGCTCCGTGAGCAGGACGAGGCCAGTCTTGAGTAAGCCCGGAAGTTTACCGGGTGCCAGCAAGAGCCCGCCGCCAAAGCGCCCGGCACAGACCCGTGGTTTAAATCCGCTGATGGCACCGGCTTTAACTTCGGCGTTCAGGCGGTCGACCGATCCGTCCGTATCGCCGGTGAGCAGGCAAGGCCGGCCATCCTTGGCGAGGGCGGCCGCGGCGCGAAGCAGGGCAGGGCGGTGTTCGCTGCCTTCGGTGGCCGAGCCGATGAGGAGCGTTTCCGCTGGTTGACATTCGAGCCCCTGCGCGTCGTAGCCGACCGGAGTTTCATCTGATTCTTCCAGAATAAGCTGCGGTAGTTTCGTGGCGTGCAGTTCGACGCACAAGATATCTTCGTGTGCGTGGTCGACGGAGATGATGAGGGCGCCCGCCGGGAGGTGCTTGAAAAAGGGGGCTTCCGCGGCTTGGCCGGAGTCATCGCGCGGGGCGCAGATCACCAGCCCGTCGACTTCGCCTTCGCTCCGTTGCGTGGCGGGGTCGAATGGTCGAATGGATTCGACCTTATCGCCAAAGAGGTCGATGCGCACAGGCATCTGGGCATTGAGTGGGTAGACGTCGAGGATGCCGCCGCGCAGGGCGTATTCGCCGGGCTGTTCGCAGAGCGCTTCGTGGTCGTAACTGAAATCGACGGCGAGGCGTTGGGCGAAGGCCCGTAGTTCGAGGGTGTCGCCTTTGCGGATGACCATCTCCGCACGCGCGGCGGTTTCAGGCGCGGGCGACCGGCGGGCCAAGGAACCCGGAGTGCATGCGATGAGCAATGGCCGTTGGGCATCGTGGCTACCATGGCGCAGCAGGGAGAGCACGCCGAGTAGGTCGCAGTCCGCTTCGAAGGCGGGGACGGCGGCGTCGGCCTCGGTCAACGTCCGGGCGATGGGCTGCGCGCCGTTCAGCAAGGTCAAGAGCTGCGCCGTCTCTTCCGCCAGCGTTTCGGCCGCACCGAGGTTGGAGGCGAGCAGGACGATGACACTGTGCGCGGCCCCTTCCGAGCAGGCCACGGGTGCCCAAGCGTGCGCGGGCACGCCAGTCAAGGCACGGCGTATCTGAGCGGACATCCCGCTATCGAGTGCGGACGGAGCCGTTCGTCAAACCTGCTCGGCCGAAACCGCGATTTCGACGCTTAGCCGTGTCCTAAGGCTCGCGTTTGCCTCGGTTGACGTGAGCCAGTTTAATCCAAGTCAGACGACCGACCGGTTGGCCGTCCCGATAGGTGCGGGTGCGGATGGAACTGGCACCGACCGGTACCTGCAAGGGACCAGTCGCCGTGGGATAGGTGGCGTCGGGCTCCGTATCGTCGAAGCAATAGTGAATTTTCAGTCCAGGGATTTCGGAGGTCAGCGTGAGGGTGCGTCCATCCTTGGAGAGGCTGGGTGTTGGATCGTAGATGGAGCGGGCGTAGTGCCAGCCACGTTGGTCGAAGAGCGCGTAATGCTGTTCGACGCGTCCGATGAACTCTGGCCACGTCTTGGTTTTAGCGGCATGGTCACGGGCCGGACTCCACGCTTCTTCCGCGATGGCCCAAGCGCGTGGCCAAGTCATGTATTGAAGGTGCGAGAAAGTCGGGATTTCTTCGGTCCAGATGTTGCCTTGGATACCGAGGAGTTTGGTGGCATCGATGCCGGCTGGCAGAGACGGGTCGAAGAAGTAAGTGTCGCGGAGCCGTGCCATCCCATAGGTTGGTGGTTCGATCTCAGGGTGGCCTTGGTAGAGGTCGAGGTAGTAGGCCGGGCTTGGGCTCATGACGACTTCCCGGCCGAGCTTTGCCGCGGCGATGCCACCGTCCTTGCCTTGCCAAGCCATCACGCTGGCGTTGGCAGCTAACCCGCCTTCCAGAATCTCATCCCAGCCCATCAAGCGTTTGCCCTTAGCGCGGATAATCGTTTCGGTTTGGCGCACGAACCACGACTGTAATTCGCCTGCGTTCTGCAGGCCTTTGGCTTTCATGAAAGCCTGCACCTTGGCGGACTTATTCCAGAATACCTTGGTGCATTCGTCCCCGCCCATATGGATGAAAGGCGAGGTGAACAATGGCGCCACTTCGCTGAAAACGTCGTCGAGGAAGCGGAAGGTTTCGGGGTTAGAAGGGTCGAGCGTATTTTCGATACTGCCGTAGAACTTAGAGCCGGGATTCACTTGGAATGGGCCCGGGGTCGTGCCGAGTTCGGGGTAGGCGGCGAGGATGGCGAGAGAGTGTCCTGGGACGTCGATTTCTGGGAGGACTTGGATGTGCCGCTCGGCGGCATAGGCGACGACCTCGCGAATCTGTGCCTGAGTGTAGAAGCCACCATAGGTCGCGGCCTCGTTAGGTTGCGGGCCAGGGCGCGACCACCAGATGCCTTGCCGAGGGACGCGCCAAGCGCCGACTTCGGTCAGTTTGGGGCGAGACTTGATTTCAATCCGCCAGCCTTGGTCGTCGGTGAGGTGCCAGTGGAAGACGTTAAACTTATGTAACGCCATCTGGTCGAGGAGTGTCTTGAGTTCGGGGACGGATTGGAAATGGCGCGATGAATCCACCATCAGCCCGCGCCAGTGAAAGCGGGCGTAGTCTTGGATTTCGCAGGCGGGAAGGTGGGCTGGCCCCGAGGTGCGTGCGGCCGCCAGTTGAATAAGCGTTTGCACGCCGTGAAAGACTGCCTCGGCGTCTTTGCCCACGAGTTCGATGCGCTGGGGCGTGATCTTTAGGCGGTATCCTTTATCAAGCGTGGTATCGAGCGCGAGCGTGACTGTACCATTCGAGCCGAGCTGCGGGCGGATACTAGTCGAGCGGGCCAGTTCTGTGGCGAGGAATTCCGCGGGGAAAGTGGGCAAGCCTTTTCCAGTGGTGATGATCGTTTCCTTGGTAAGCAGGAAGCGGCCGGTGGTGGCTTGGTAGGAGACTGGACGGGGGATGAGGCCCGGTCCGTCAGCGGCGCTCGCTCCAAGCGTAAGGCCGAAGAGTAAGCAGGCGGTCAGTAGGACGCAGTGGAAGGCTTGGCCGGGGTGGGTCAAAAGGTGGAGGGGCATACGCGCTTTCTAGTAAAAGGCCTGGTATCCACAAATGTATAAACCTCCCCTTTTCACCTCAGCTAATCAGCAGCCCAGGCCACCGCGTCGCGATCTGCCGGAGCGCGAAGGTTTCGAAGGGCGAGGGCGCACGGGCATCTGAGCATTGTGCGGACATGTCGCTGGAAGACCGGAAGCGTCAAACCCTGTCCCTCGCCGGAGGACCTCTTAGGGGGATTTCATCCCAGAGTTCGACGTAGCCTTGATTACGGCTGGTCCGCAGGCATGGGTATTTCCATGATCAGCCTCACGCGCTTTCTCGCCCTGCTGGCCTGCCTGCAGTCATTTGCCCAGGATAACCGCAACGCCCTTGGCCACGGCCCCGCCCGCTATTCCCTCGACCTCCGATGGGCCAAGGCCGATCCGGCCATCGCTCCGGTGGTGAACTCGCATGCGCTCGCCGAGGATAAGGCCGGCCGCATCTATCTCGTCACCGATCACCCGAAGAACGACTTCATCGTCTTCGAGAAAGATGGTCGTTATGTCCGTTCGATCAGTGCCGGCCTCGGTGGTGGGCATGGCCTGGAGATTTTCGAGAAAGATGGTGTGGAGTATCTCGTGCATGTCGACTCCGGCTGGCACATGGCCGCCGAGGGCTGGAACCCGTCCGCGGTCGAGGGTCGCATCACGTTACTGACGACCGACGGCAAGGTCGTGCGTAAGTTCCCGACCCCGAAGGAGCTTGGCCTGAGTGACGGCAAGTTCATGCCGTGCGATGTCGCCTGGACTCCCGCCGGCACCCTGCTCGTCGCCGACGGCTACGGCACCAATCTCATCTACGAATTCTCGCTCGAAGGGAAGCTGCTCAAGAAGTGGGGCGGGCCCACGAAGGACGCCGCGAGTCTCAGTAACGCGCATGGCATCTCGATTGACGCCGCCGACCCGCGCGGTCCGCTCGTGTGGGTGCCTTCACGCAGTCAGAATCAGATTAAGGCGTTCACTTTAGACGGCAAGCATGTCGACACCCTTGATCTACCGGGCGCTTTCGCCGGACAGCTCTTCTTCCGTGGCGACAAGATTTACACCGCCGTGTGCTGGAGTAAGGATGCCTCGGGTAAGCGCCTTGCGCAGTCGGGCTTCCTGCTCGTACTGGACCGGGCCACGAAGAAGGTGCTCAGCGCCCCCGGCGGCAACGAACCCAAATATGTCGACGGCAAGCTGCAACCGCTCAGCCAAGCCCAACCGGTCTTCAAGCACGGCCACGACCTCTTTGTGGATTCCGTCGGCGACATCTATCTCGGCGAATGGAACGCCGACCGCCGCTACCCATCCAAGTTGACCTTGGTGAAGTAACTCAGCTAATCAGTAGAAGTCGCGGCGAGCCCGGATAGTTCTCGGGAGCCCGATGGATACACGGTAGAACGGGGCTACCGGGCCATCGCGTTGCGATCCGCCAGAGCGCGAAGGTTCCGAAGGGGTAGGGCGTCGCTCCCGGCATCGGGGCGTAGTGCGAGTCGTAGCTATGCTCGTGCAGGAACTCGGCAAAGCCGCTGTCGTCTGCCCCGCCGTATTCTTTTAGCAACGCCGCCCGAATCTCGAGTTGGTCCACCTTTCGCTCGGCCATTTCGTTGGCGAGGCCTTCGCTGCAGGCGCCGTGGTAGGTGCAGAGCCAGGTGTCGACCTCGACGGGCGCGCTGTCGACATGGAAGGACAGCACGTCCGTCGGCACCGTGCCGGCGTCGGTGCCGCGTACGCAGTCATACACGCAATTCAGTGACGGGGCTAGCTCGTGGTCGCGCAGGAGTTGCTGGTCGTCGAGCATCGCCTCGGCGGCGAGCCTTCCGGTCAGGCTGAGGTCGAGCGCGCGGAGGCGTTCGTCGTCGAGCGGCACGATGCCTTCGCCGGGGCCAAGCTTCGTAATGACCTCGGCGTAATCTCCCGGGAGAGTGCGTTCCCAGCAGAGGGCATTGACGTCACCTGCAAAGGGCGTGGTGAGGAGTTCCGCAAAGCTCCCCACCTGGCGGACACGCGCTTGGCCGCCCTCTCTCACTTAAGCCCAAACCGCTTGATAAATTCCTTGGCGAGCGCCGCGTAGGCGACGGCACCAGGGGAATGGACGTCATACTGGAAGATCGTCTGGCCGTGGCTCGGGCACTCCGACAGGCGGATGGTGCGTGGAATCATGGTTTCCATGACGAGCGTAGGGAAGTGGGTCTTCACTTCTTCGACGACCTGACGGGAGAGCTTCGTGCGTACGTCGTACATCGTCATCACGATGCCACCGAGCGCGAGTTTGTCGGTAGCTCCAGCGTCCTTGAGCTGGTCGACCACGCCAACGATTTGGCCGAGGCCTTCCATCGCGAGGTATTCCGTCTGTAGCGTCACGAACAAGTAGTCGGAGGCGCTGAGCGCGTTCATCGAGAGCATACCGAGGGCTGGCGGGCAATCGATGAGGATGACTCCGTAGATCTTAGCGTCGATGATCGGGGCGAGGCTGGCGCGAAGACGACCGAGGTAATTCTCGGCTTGGGCGAGTTCGGACTCCACGGCCGCGAGGTCGACCTCGGAAGGGATGAGGTCGAGTTTTTCGGTCGAGGTCACTACAATCATGTCAGCGGCCGTGGCTTCGCCGTGCAGGACTTTGTAGAGGGATTTGCCTTCGGTCTTCTCGATGCCGAGTGCACTGGTCGCATTCGCCTGGGCGTCGAGGTCGATGAGCAGGGTGCGGATACCTTGGCGGGCGAGGCCTGCTGCCAGATTGACGGCGGTGGTCGTCTTGCCGACGCCGCCCTTTTGATTCGCGATGGAGAAGACCTTGGTCACCTTAGACGTTCTCGATGGGGCGTTCGACTTCGGTGGGGGCGTCGTAGTCTACGCCCGCGAGGCCGAAGCCGAAGTTCTTAAGGAAGTCGGACTGGTAACCGGCGAAGTCGCCGTATTGGTCGAAAGTCTCGGTGGTCACGAGCGGCCAGATATCGAAGACGGCCTTTTGGATTTCCGGCAGCATTTCCAAGTCATCGATGCGAACGCGGCCGTTGTCGTCGAAGTCGAGGGCGTTGTCGTTGTACATTTGCTTCTCGAAGAGGCGCTGGATTTGTTCGATGCAGCCTTCGTGATTGCCCTTCGCCTTCATGATTTTGAAGAGCAGGGAAACGTAGAGCGGGACCACGGGAATCGCGGAACTGGCTTGGGTGACAACGGCCTTGTTGACGGAGACGAAGGCCCGGCCACGGTGCAGCTTCATGAGGTCGTCGATCTTGCGGCTGGCCCGCTCGAGGTCTTCCTTGGCCTTGCCGATAGTGCCGTCCTTGTAGATGGGCCAGGTGACTTGCGGTCCGATATAGGAGTAGGCGACCGTCTGGCAGCCTTCCTTGATCACACCGGCGCCGTCGAGGGCGTTCATCCAGAGCTCCCAATCTTCGCCACCCATGACCTTGACGGTGTGGGCAATTTCCTCGGCGTTCGCGGTGTCGAGGGTCACGTCGTTCACGACCTTGCGGTCGGTGTCGAGGTTCTTGGCGTGGAACGGCGCGCCGGTTGGCTTGAGCGTCGACTTGTAGGTGACGCCGTCTGGGGCGGTCCGTCGAGGGGAGGCGAGTGAGTAGACAATGAGGTCAACCTTGCCGCCGGGCATCTTGGATTTGATGGCCTCAATGACTTGGGCTTTGAGCTCTGCGGAAAAGGCATCGCCGTTCAGCGAGATGGCGGTGAGGCCGGCCTTCTTGGCTTCGGCGTGGAAGCCCGTCGTGTTGTACCAGCCTGGGCTCCCGGCCTTGTCGCCTTCGCCGTTGCGTTCGAAGAAGATGCCGAGGGTAGCCGCACCGGAACCGAAAGCCGCGGCGATGCGCGAGGAGAGTCCGTAGCCCGTAGACGCGCCGATGACCAAGACTGACTTCGGGCCACCCTTGAGCGCAGGCCGGGACTTCACGTGCGCAATCTGTTCACGGACGTGGGCCGCGCAACCTTCCGGGTGAGAAGTGATACAAATGAAGCCACGCACGCGGGGTTTCAGGACTTGAAGGGACATGGGAGGACTTTTGGAGGGGCTGGGATTGAGTTCAATCCTGGAAGTGAGGTGAAGGCGTAGTCCCATCGCTGTTGTCGTTTCCGCCCTCCATCCTCGACTCAGCCCTCGATTCAGTCATCTATGGGTCCCATGTTTAGTACCCGACTTGCCTTTGCCGACGCTCCGAATGCCCTCAGTAAGGCAAAGGCTAAACGGCTCTCGGCTAACTTGCCAGTGCTGGACATGACGGACGCCAATCCCGCCAGCGCTGGTTTCGGTTGGTCGGTGGCCGAGCTTGGTTCGTTCATGCGTAAGGAAGGTCTGCAGCGCCAAGAGCCAGACCCGCGTGGCCTCGCCGCGACGCGTGCCGCCCTTGCGGATTACTATTCGGCCCGCGGCGTCCGCGTCTCCGCCGACCGGCTTTTTCTCTCGGCCAGTACGAGCGAAGGCTACAGCTGGCTCTTTAAGTTGCTCTGTAATCCAGGCGATGAGGTACTCGTCCCGGAACCCTCGTATCCACTGCTTGAAGTCCTCGCCGCCTTGGAAGGCGTGACGTTGCGGCCTTATAAACTGACGCAGCTCGCCGGTGAATGGGTTATCGATTCAGGTCAGCTTAAGGTTAGTGCCCGCACGAAGGCCATCGTCTGCATCAATCCCTCTAACCCGACGGGTGCCTTCGTGGGCCGTCGCGACCGCGACTTACTCCGCAACTTCGTGCTCAAGCACAGCCTCGCGATCATTTGCGACGAAGTCTTCCTTGATTACCCGGCGGAGGGTGTGGCGTCTCCGGGGACGTGGGTCGACGAAACGCAGGTCGCCCTTTATGTCCTGAGCGGTCTCTCCAAGGTTGCGGTTGCTCCCCAGATCAAGGTTGGGTGGATCGTCGTCGCTGGGCCCGCTAACCATGCCGCCGAATCCTGCCGTCGGCTCGAGCACATCGCCGATGCTTTCCTCTCCGTGAGTACTGGGCCCCAGCTGGCCCTGCCGGACCTCCTTCGCCGCGCGGAACCCCTGCGCGCTTCCCTCCGGGCACGCGTGGCCCAGAATGAGGCCGCCCTCAAAGCTTGGGTTGTCGCTGCGGGCCACCCTTGCTCGGTGTTACCCCGTCCAGCGGGTTGGATGGGTATCTTGGCCTTACCTCCTGGGGTTTCGGAGGAGCGCCTCCTCTTGAATGCCTTGGACGAGGGAATTTGGGCTCACCCCGGTTATTTCTATGGGATGCCAGAGACTACCGGGTACCTAATTTTGAGTCTTTTACTTGATCCGGCCCAATTTTCGGAAGGTTTAAAGGGATTGGACCGGGCAATGCGCAGAAGTTAGTCGCCCCCACTTACCGCTTGCCAATCGCCTCACCACCCCTTTGCTCCGACCTTCCAAAGGAGCTCGAACTACTATGTCCCGTATCTGCAGCGTCACCGGCAAGCGCCCCGTCAAGGGCCGCCGAATCATTCACCGCGGTCAGTCCAAGAAGAGTGGCGGCATCGGCTTCCAGCTCGTGAAGCAGACCAAGCGCGTTTTCCGTCCGAACGTCCAGCGCATCCGCGTCCTCCAGCCTAACGGCTCGGTCAAGCGCCAGTGGGTCTCGGTCAAGGCCATCAAGGCCGGCCTCGTCACTAAGGCCTAAGCGGCCTTCTAGGTCGAAACAGAACCCGCCGTTTGGCGGGTTCTTTCGTTTACCGTCCCCGAGGGACGTCCGAGCGCGTGCACCTTAAACGTGACTACCGTATTTCTGCCAAAGGACGCAGATCCAACAGGCGGCGGCGATCACGATCGCGAGGAAGACAGCCGCACTTCCCATGTCCTTGGCCCGTTTGGCGAGGGGGTGACGTTCTAGGGAAATATGGTCCGTATTGGCCTCGATGGCTGAGTTGATCAGCTCGACAATCAGGATGAGTTGCAGGACGGAAAAGAGTAGGGCGCGCTCGAGGATAGGGACAGGGACGAACCAGGCCGCAATCGACAGCGGAACGATGATGATAAGCTCCTGCTTAAAGGCTTCTTCGTGCTGGGCAGCGGCTTTGAGGCCATCCCAGGTATAACCGAGGGCCTTGAAAACCCGGGACATACCCCCCTTGGATTTCATCTGTTGGCCGTAGTTTTCAGGGTCTGACATAGAAGATGGGTACCCTATTGCCTCCAAAAGGGGGAGGGCAAAGGCATTTTTAAGCCCTTTGAAAACGCTTGCCAGAGGGGGGTGCTACCCTAGGTTTCGTGGTTCCCTGTGCGGGAACCCACCATGCGCGACGACTACCTGCAAGATGCCCGAAAGATCATTCCTGATGCCAACATTCTCATCAATGTTGTCTCCAAGCGTGTGAAGCAGCTCCGCGCCACTGCTGAACGCCCGCAAGGCTCCCCTCCCAAGTACAAGCACCTCTTGGGCGGTGACCTTTACGAGACCCTTTCCCCTGAGGATATCGCCCTCCGCGAAATCATCGAAGGCCGCATCTCCTGGGCTTTCGCCGAGGAAGACCAGGGCCAGGCCTAAGCGCTTTCACGCTGAGGTTTACGGCCATCGGCGGGTAGCCCCGACGCACCACCATGGCCGCACGTAAAGAGCACTCCCTTCCCGAGGTCGGCAATCCGAAAGCCGGCCGGGATTACTTCATTGGGCAGACCTATGAGGCTGGCCTGATGTTGTTGGGTACCGAGGTGAAATCGCTGCGTCTAGGACGCGCGAATATCGCGGATTCCTTCGTGCGCCTGACGCCGAAGGGGCCGGTGCTGTTTCACGCTCACATCGCCGAATACGTTTTCGGTAATCACAACAACCACGACCCTTACCGCACACGCAAGCTGCTACTCCATGCGTCCGAGGTGGCTAAGTTGACCGAGGAGGTTCGTTCCGGCGGTGCCACGATCATCCCGCTGAAGATTTACTTTAAGCACGGCCTGGCCAAGTGCCTGATCGCAGTGGGCAAAGGTAAGAAGCAGCATGACCGTCGTCAGGACATCAAGGAGCGTGACGCCAAGCGCGAGATTTCGCGGGCCATGAGTCGTCGTCGGTGAAGTCGCCCCTCCATCTTATTCTGCTCCACCCGGAGATCGCCCCGAACACGGGCAACATCGGCCGCATGTGCGCAGTCACGGGTTGCGTGCTCCATCTGGTGCACCCGTTGGGTTTCAAAATTGACGACACCAAGCTACGTCGGGCCGGCATGGATTACTGGCATCAGTTGGACGTCCGTCATCACGAGAGCTGGGAGGCGTTCTTGGCTTCCCCGGGCCGGCCGCAGCGGCTCTGGCTCTTCTCGACCAAGACGACGCAGGGTTTTTGGGATGCGCGTTATGCGGAAGGCGACGGGTTGGTCTTCGGTAGCGAGAGTTCCGGTGCACCCGAGGCCGTCCATGCTTTCGTCGGCTCCGCCCAGACCGTGAAGATCCCGCATTTCAATGACCTCACGCGCTCGCTGAACCTTTCGACCGCCTGTGGCATTGCGACCTACGAGGCGCTGCGCCAAGTGAAGGGGTAGGATAGGATCGAGTGCAGGGTCGAGGACAGGATTAAGGGTTGAGAGTGGAATCGACCTCGACCCTATCCCCGATTCTGTCAGAAGTATTCGCATGCGAATGCTTAGCTGCTTGCTCGCCTTTGCGGCCGTCGCGGCCGAGACCCCGCCGAACCCCGCTGTTGCGCCGGCACAACTGTTGCTTGCCGAAGGTTTTGAGGGCGCTCCGGTCGGTGGTATTCCCAAGGGCTACACGAAGGAAGGACCGGTGCGTGTCGTCGACGATGTCTTCCACTCCGGTCGTAAGTCCTTACGCATCGAGGCCGCCGTCAAAGGGCCGCGGCGCGTAACGAAGTCGGGCCCCGACATCACGGCTATCGGCGGCGAACACTGGGGCCGGCTTTATTTCCGCGTCGCCCAGCCGGTGCCGACTTTACCCGATCCCGCCAAAGGCCAAAAGGGGTCGTCGGTCCACATCGCCTTCGTCAGCGGCAAGGCCTTGAGTCCGCAGTTCAACGACCCCATCGAGACGCGACTAGTAGGTGCGAACTTCAATGGGGCCGGTGATGTGCAGTATCTCTTCAACGTGCAGCCCGCTAAGCGCGGGGAGTTTGGTGCCATTACTACGCCGCGCTTCCGGTTTGGCCCTGAATGGACGCTGGCTGAATGGCACGTCGATAGTGCGACGCAGACCTATCAGTTCTTTCTAAATGGCGAAGAGCTCAAGGAGCTCGCCGTCAGTAACGGGGCGGGCAAGTTTGCGCGCACCGAGATTCCCACGGCCTTCCAGTCGCTCTCGTTCGGCCTCACCAATTATCAGCCAACCCAGACGCCAGGCTTTATCGTCTGGATTGATGACGTGGCACTGGGCCGCACTCGGCTGGGCCCGACGGCTCCGCCGGCAGTGCGGGCGAAGTAGCCCGTCCCTACGCGTTGCGGAGGAGGATGACTCCACCGATGGCGACGGCGCCACCGATCCAGACGCGTGGGCCGGGCCGATTGCCTTCGACAAGCCATTGAAAGAGAAGGGCGAAGAGCGGGGAAAGGGCGACGATACTAAGCACGATGGCCGACGAGTTAGTACTCAGCGCCCATTGATAGCAGGCCACGCCGATGCCCGGCCCGGCGAGGCCATTCATGAGCATCCATCCGCGGGCCTTGGCGCTTTCGTAGGGTTGCCGGACTTGGGCAAAGAGTCCGTGCTCACGCGTATTCCAGAGGACGAAGGCGAGTACGATGGGCAAGCCGCCGATGAGGCGCAGGAAGCCTTGCGAGAGGCCATCCGGCAAGTTTTCCCCTGCGGCGAGGCAAGCGGCCTTCGCCATCGGCGTGCTGACGGCTCCACAGGCTTGCCCGAGGGCGGCGAGTACGGACAGCGAGACGCCGAGGCGCCAGTGACGACGGTCGCCTTCGGGTGGACGGCCTAAGGCAATCGCTACACCCAACAGAATGACGGCCGCCGCTCCCATCTGGGTCCAGGTGGGTGCGTGCCCAAGAACGAAATACTCCAAGATGAGTGCAAAGGGCGCCGCCAAGGTCTGCATGATGAGCAGGGCTAAGCCCGCCCCGATGCGGGTGAGCGAGTGGAAGCTAGCGATATCGCCGATACCGAGTCCGATAGCGCCGCCTAAGATCAGCCAAGGCCAGCCGGGAAAAAGCAAGCCCCGTCCCGAGAGCAGGATGAAGGCCCCGACACCGATAAAGGCGACCGTGATGCGTCCGAGATTTGCGAGGTCCGCACCGTGGTAATAAGAACTCCGCCGGGCGCAGGTGATCGACCAGGCAAAGAAGAAGGAGGTAAGGAAGGCAAATTCCATCAGTCGAAGCGCTCGAGGATCGAGACACCGACCGCGTCGGCGCGCATCCGCCCTTCACCGGTGAGGCGGACTTGCGTACCCGCGGCTTCCATCAGCCCTTCCTCAACGAGCGCCTCAAAAAGATGTGTCACGCGCGCCGGCAGTGGCGTGGCGAAGCGGGCGGCGAGGGCCGCTGGGTTGACGCCCGCGTTCAGGCGCAAGCCAAAGACGAGGGCATCACAAAGTAGGTCGGCCGCACTGAGGTCCTTGACCTGTTCGAGTACGGGAGTACCCGCTTCGATACCCTTAATCCATTGGTCAAGGTTCGCGGGGTTCGTCCAACGGCGCTGACCCCATTGCGAAGCGGCGGACGGGCCGTAGCCAATCCACGAGCCCATCTCCCAAGTAATAAGGTTATGGCGACAAGCGTGACCAGGCCGCGCGAAGTTAGACGTTTCATACTGCGCGTAGCCGTTGGCCTCGAGCTGCTCCCACGTCTGGCGGTAAAGCCGTGCTTCCAGTTCGCGGTCAATCTTCACCTTGCCTTGCGAGAGCTTCACGAACATCGCCGTGTCTTCTTCAAAGGTCAGGCAATACGTGGAAAGATGATCGGGCTGTAGCTCGATGGCGCGGCGTAAGTCCTCGGTCCAGCGCTGTTCGTCTTGCCCCGGAATGGCGAAGATGAGGTCGAGGTTACGCGAGGCGAAGCCGGCGGCCTCGATGAGCTCCCAGGCCTCCATGATTTGTTTCGGTGAGTGCCGACGGCCCAGCGCATCGAGCGTGAGGTCGTCAAAGCTCTGCACGCCCATCGAGACACGGGTAACGCCAATTTCTTTGAGGGCGGCGAGCTTGTCGGCGCGGACGGAGGATGGCGCTAACTCGATGGACCATTCGCTAGGTTGACCAGCGGCGCGGGTCATCGCTTGGCCTAAGCGACGTAGGTCGTCGGCGGGAAGGAGCCCAGGCGTACCGCCGCCCCAGAAGGCGGTTTCGACGCGACCTGGCGGGTGGAGTTCCAGTTCGCGTTCGATGGCCGCAAGGTAGCGGTCGATTTCGCCGCGCTTCGGTTGCTCCTGATAAAATGAGCAGAAATCGCAGGACGACGCGCAGAACGGGACGTGCAGGTAGAGCGCCGTCGCGGGCTGGACGGACGGGGTCATCACTCGAGTCCGAGCTGCTTGCGACCGGCTTCGGAAATCATCCTTGGATTCCAGATCGGGTCCCAGACAATCTCGACGGTGGCAGTCTCGACTCCGGGGAGGGCTTCTAACTTTGACTTGGCGTCCGCGGCAATGACGGGTCCCATGCCGCAGCCTTGCGCGGTCAGCGTCATCTTGGCGGCGACATTTTGACCACCGCGTTCACCGGGAGTAAGCTCCAGGTGGTAGATGAGCCCGAGGTC
>Ga0208811_1000045_pt1 | contig 35301 bp, 38 predicted proteins | sample Colrivmet1561A02_FD_187681 | JGI IMG/M metagenome (GOLD analysis project Ga0208811, IMG submission 187681) | Estuarine microbial communities from the Columbia River estuary - metaG 1561A-02 (SPAdes) (version 2) | ecosystem: Environmental > Aquatic > Marine > Intertidal zone > Estuary | place... | reverse complement strand
CCAGAACTTGCCCGAATCAATAGTCTCACTGCGCGACGCCAACCAACTGATGGTGTCGGCGCCTTGTTCAGAACTACGCAAGAGCGGCTTCATGAGACGGCGAAAAGCTGGAAGCGACTCTTGCACTCCAGGCGTATCAGCCCAACCAGGGTGCATTGCCGCAAATAAAACTTGTGGTTCGCGAACAGCCCACATCTCGTTAAGTGTGACTTGAATACGTTTAGCAATTGCGTATTGGCGTGTGCCGTCGTAGCTCACAGGCGACATTTCTGGAGACTGATTGCCTGCAATATTTGGCAACGTGGCGCCATACATGCCACCCGAAGAGACTGTGATTACTCGCCCTGAAGAAGACCTCAATAACGGAAGAAGATCTGTCGTCATCTGATGCGGCCCTAAGACATGGGTGGCGATTGTTGTTTCATAGCCCTGCGGCGATTCTTCTCGAGTCTTCAAAAGAGCACCTGCATTGTGAACTAACGCATGAAGAGATGGCGCGTATTCAATAATGGACCGAGAAGCTTGACGCACTGCATCTAGATCGCCCATGTCGGCTACCACAATGTGAAACTTCTGAGTTTCTAAGCTTTGAACAAGTTCGCTCTTCGTGCGTTCAAGTTTCTCTGCAGATCGACCAACCAAAATGAGATCTGCGCCCATCGCTGCAAGTTGATGTGCTGCAGCTTTGCCCAACCCCGACGTGGGGCCAGTGATGACAACTGTTTTTCCTGCCAATGCATTGTGGTCAAGTGGATCAAATTGTCCTGCTCGCACGAGGTAACCAATGCGTGAAAAACCGGGAACAACAAGGGTGTCTAATGCATCGTCAAGAATCTTCGGTAAAGCCATAACCGCACGGTACAGGGTCTAGTAATTCTGTGCTCACACGTGATCTATTGTCATGTCATGGGGTTTCCAACTACTACTACCGAAGCCGTCTCTCTCATCACACCCACCGTGTGTGATACCTATGCACGTGATGGCATCGTCATTTTGCGCCAGGCACTTCACCCGGAATGGTTACTCCTCCTCCAACTCGGGCTCGACCGAGTGATGGGTGATTCGGGCCAGAAAAAACATCTGTTCTATGACGGCACCGATCAGGAATTTATTGAATTGGTGCGTACTACTGAAGTGTCGCCCGAGCTGCAGCGTTTCATGTACGACTCACCTCTTGCCGACATGATGGCGGTACTACTCAACTCATCTGATATTTGGTTGTACTCCGATGAGTGGTTTGTGAAAGGCCCCAATGGTGGCCGCACACCTTGGCATCAAGACCTTCCCTATTGGCCAATGGAAGGAAGCAAAATTGCATCTGCATGGATCAGCCTCGACACGTTGCCCGCACATGAATGTTTGGAATATGTACGCGGCACGCATCACGGTGTGCGTTATGACGGGTTCAACCCACGGCGCGTGAGCGAAGACCCAACACTTCCCTATTTTGGAAGTGAGTATCCACCACTACCCAACATTGAAGCCGACCGCAGTGCATGGGACATTGTCTCGTGGGACATCACCCCTGGAGACATTATTTTGGCGCACCCTGCAGTGCTCCACGGCGGCGGCCCCACCGGGCCCAACAGCAGTCGTCGCGCAATTACCATTCGCATGTATGGTGACGACATTGTTTATGCACCACGCCCACCTGGCAAACCAACGGTGCCGTTAACGCCTGGGTTGTCGTTGCAACTGAAATACGGCGACCCACTACGCAGCCCGTGGTACCCACGTTTGCGCCCCGTACCACCTTGGCAACAAGCTCACTAGTGCAACTAAGGCCGCAAAATCGTTGAAATGACCTCATAAGAGAGCGCATCCCAATGTTCCAGATCAACAAATCCTTCGTCCATTTCAGCAACGACACGGCCAAGAATTTGCCCGTGCACCCAATATGCCGTTGCCATCGGATCCAAATCGCTGCGCACCCACTTGCGTTTCTGTGCTTCTTTCATCGAGTCAGCGACACTCGCTAGAAACTGTCGATTGATGTCGTTAATTGTTTTCGCTAATTGTGGGTTTCTTTGTGCTGCGCCAAGCACGGTGATGCGCACCGCACGAGCCGCATGTCGATCTTTTTGATAGCTCCACGTGACCGACTTAAAAATTGCGCTGAGGTACTCCTCTCGGTTATCCACTAGCGCCATCACAGTTGCCATAGGAACTTGTATTTCTAAGCAACGCCAATACCATTCAGCGTACGCTTCTTCAACAAGTGCGGCTCGATTCGTGAAGTGGTGGTAAATCGATGGTTCAGCAATGTCGAGTTTTGCAGCGATTGTTGCAACACGAATGGAAGCTTCACCACTGCTTTCCATCATTTCAATTGCAGCGTCGAGAATGCGCGAGCGGGTATCTTCGCCTATTGCCATATTTTTAGACTAATGCACAATTCAGACTGCTCGTGTTACACCATTGTTAACAGTGGTGAATGACGTGGGGCTCTGTAGATCTATTTACCCAAATAAGAAATACGAAACTGCAGTTTCAGAGATTTGATTCCATTTGTCTAAATCCACTCGCTCTTTGTCCATCTCGGCCATTACACGACCCAAAATTTGGCCATTGATCCAATAGGCAGCTGCGAGCGGATCCACCTCTTTGCGTATCCAATTCTTTTCCTGTGCTGTTGCAAACACTTCTGCGACTTTGCTGAAAACTTCAAAATTGATCTGCCGAATTGCTTCCGCGATCTTCGGGCTTGTTTGTGCAGCACCCAGAACGCTCATTCGTGTACTGCGAATATCCTCGCGTTCAGCGGAGTAAACAAGACTTAAAATCTTCTTGACAATTCTCCGAAAATCTTCTGCGTTATCGGCCAATGCAGCCCCTGCTTGAAATGGCCGAACCATTTCCAGGTGGCTTCGTCGGTACCGCTCGATATGCGCTGCCTCAACTAGTTCTTCACGATTTTTAAAGAAGTGGTATACCGAGGGTTCACGCACTCCCACCGACTCGGCGATTTTTTGCACCCGTAGAGCACCTTCGCCGGTGTCTTCAATAACAGACATTGCGGCTTCCAATATTCGGGTCCGGGTATCACTTATATCGGTCACCTAATTACCTTACAGCACAAAAAATCCACTCGTTAAACAAAGTATTAATTAACCGTGCCCCGGAATAGCGCGCCATGGCCCCGCATCGGCCCGTGGTTCCTTAGGGAGTCCCAGTATTTGCTCACCAACAATGCCGCGTTGCACCTGGCTACTGCCGGCATAGATGGAACCCGCACGGGCATTGAGAAATACGTCTACCCAACTTGCACTCGAGTTCGGCGAACCCACCGCATCGGAACGCAAGTAGGTAAGTGCCGGCTTGCCACTGGGGGTTAATGCGTCGGCACCCAAAATATCGACAGCGAGTTCCGTCACTTCTTTGTGATATTCGGCCCAAAAGAGTTTGCCAATTGAGGCATCGGGGCCTGGCTTTTTGCCGTTTAAGAATGCAGTCAATGCGCTGTAGCCAAGAAAGCGCATCACTTCAACCTTCGTGTAAGCAACTGCCAACCGTTGGCGCATCACAGGGTCATCGGTAACACCTTTTTCACGCGCGAGCTCAATGAGTTTGTCAAGCTCTGCACGAAAACCAATGGCGTTAATTGCTGCACCGGCTCCGCGCTCATTACCCAGCAATGTCATGGTGACCATCCAGCCACCATTCACTTCACCAACAACATTTCCTTTCGGGCAACGCGCATCGGTAAAAAAGACTTCGTTAAATTCCGAGTCGCCCGACATCATGCGAATGGGTCGCACTTCAACACCTGGTTGACGCATGTCAACGAGCAAGAAAGTAATTCCGCGATGCTTCACTTCATCGGGCGCTGTGCGGGCGAGAACGAAAATATGGTTTGCCATGTGGCCACCGGTGTTCCAGGTCTTTTGCCCGTTAATGATCCACTCATCACCGTCGAGCACTGCACGACAACCGAGGTTGCCCAAGTCGCTGCCTGCGGCTGGCTCACTAAAACCTTGGCACCACAAGTCTTCACCCGACAACACCCGCGGCAGGTAATGCTTCTTTTGTTCTTCGGTTCCAATGGCCAAAAGCGTGTTGCCCAACATGCTGATACCAAACATGTCGTTCGGGCCAACGGTGGGCACGCCTACGCGAGCAAATTCTTCCGAGATGACCGCTGCCTCAATAGAGGTGAGCCCCTGACCGCCGTATTCCTTTGGCCAGTTCACTGCCAGGAAACCATTGTCGCGCAATGTTTCGCGCCATGCATCGGTAAAAGCTGCAGCTTCTTCTCTGTTGAGTGCGCCAATTCCCTTCCAGCCTGCAGGTAGGTGCTGGTCTAAGAAAGCGCACACTTTTTTGCGATAGGCATCGGCTGCGGGAGGGTAATTAAATTCCATGCGAAGTGGTCTCTCTTGCACTAGGTATTCATTGAATGCTCACCGAGTTTAGCGATGCATCAAAAAGACAGCCGAGTTGAACTCAGCGCAACTTCCCCCACCAAGCGGCATAAATACTGGCAAAACGTGGATAGATGGCTTTCATTTGGTCTGTTGCATCAGCAGGCAACGGCTGGTTGTTTGTTGGCGCCAATGGCGAAGCCTGGCCAATGGGGTCAACCCATTCCATTGTGATGGCTTCAATGAGCTCACGGAAATCGGGCCCAAAATGATGATGGTGCGCACTCGACTGATGTTTTAAAAAACCCACTACGTCGGCATACGACTCGATGCAGTAATACGTACGTGGCTCAGCACCCCGCCAGTACTCATAGCGCCGCACATCTTCTTCATCGGCGTGCGTGCGTTCGTACATTTGGTGCGCAACTTCTTCGAAGCGAGCTTCGCAGCCTTCTTTAATAGTGACACGCGCTAACAGTGTTGCCATTGGTATACCCCCTGGCAAAACAATAGAAGAGGGGCCGCGCCCGCACATCAGCGGACACGACCCCTACTTCTCGCTACTTCGTTGGCTTTTTACCAATCTTTAATTTCATGATGCGCTTTGACGGTGGAATTTTCTTTCCTGCGTCGTCAACTGCTTTGGCAGTATTTGGCCACAACCGCTTGAAGTTCAATTGGAAGAGCTGGCCGATCTTTTTGCACTGCTAGATGCAAGGTAATTGAAACAATCGCATCGAATTAAATGGAGTAAATTAGCGAAGTGCCAAGTGCGAAGAAGAAACCTGCTGCGAAAGTTGAGGCAAAACCTGTCCGCTATAGCCGCGCAGCTGCCACCCAGAAGTTTCTTGATGCCACTATTTCGCTCGTTGCAAAGAAACCCATTCCCGATATTTCCCTGCAGGAAATAGCGGAAATTACTGGGCTCAACCATGGCTACGTTTTTCGCTATTTCGGTACCCGCATTGACCTCTTTACTGCCGTCACCGACGAACTGGCGCGTTTGGCGCAAGCGGCCACCCAAAAGGAAATTGAGGCCCGCATTAAGCGTGGTGAAGAGCCAGCCTCATTCGATCTCACCGTCTTGGCAGTCGGTCGGAAATACACGAGCCAACGCCAACAAGTGATTCAGTACCTCATTACCTGCGGGGTGAAGCCGAAGAGGTTCGCGGAGAAATCACGTGAGCTCAATGGCGAATTAGCCATTCAGTTTCAAAAAATGGGAATGAACCCCAGGTTCGCCCAAGCGCTTGCAGTGAAGTCGGGCATTCTGTTGTGGTCTGAATTGTTTCTTATGGAGAGTTTCGGCATTACGCCTGAAGAAGCAACCGATATACGCACCATGGCATTCGATGAAATTGCTCAACACAAAGCAACAACGAAGCGCCTGGGTTGGAATTAACTTCCCTACGCAATAAAGCCGCCGTCAACAATAATTTCGGCACCATTCACGTACGACGCTGCGTCGCCTAGCAAAAACATCACTACCTCGCCCACTTCTTTTGCATCAGCAGTGCGTTGCATGGGCACTTGATTTGCGATGGTGCTCTCAATGCCTTGGGGCAACATGTCGGTTTCAATAAAGCCAGGGTGCACCGAGTTCACACGTACGTTGTGTGCGCCAAGTTCTCGTGCTGCAGTTTTGGTCATGCCGTGCACCGCCCACTTACTTGCTGCATACGCAATGGCGCGCAGGCCACGCATTCCTGCAACCGATGAGATGTTCACTATGGAGCCCGACTTTTGCGCGATCATTGTTGTCGACACTGCTTGCATGCCAAGAAAAACACCAACTTGGTTGACATCAATAATTTGACGAAACTCTGCTTCGGTTGCTTTTGTGATGCCACCTGGTTTCCAAATGCCTGCATTATTCACAAGCCCGTCAATGCGGCCATAAGCATCCAGTGTTTTCTGTACAACGTTTGCCCATTGTTCTGAAGAGGTGACATCGTGAGAAATGAAAAGGCCACCTACTTCTTTTGCAACATGCTGACCATCAATGATGTCGGTCACCACAACTTTTGCACCTGCTTGTGCGGCCAGCACTGCCTCTGCTTCGCCTTGTCCGCGCGAGGCCCCGGTAATGATGATTACTTTTCCGTCAAGTGTTCCCATGTCACAACAATAGAACATCGACTAGTGGGGTTTTACGGGCAGCCGATTCCATTCAGGGTTGCACATGTTGGGCATAAAAGGGCTTTTCCGTCTGGGGTGCTCCATTCCTTGCCGTAGGGCGACTCGCACATCAAACAAGTAGTACTAGCTACTTGTCGATTTTCCGTTTCAGACGTAGAAACGCTTTCCTGAGACACTTTTATTGCCAGCCTAATTTCTCAGCGTTTTTCTTGGCGTCGCCGAGTTCATGGAGAAAGAGGTTGATGATGTCTGTACGAGTGCTTTTGTCGATGACAGAAGCAGCCAACAGTTTTTCATTGGCAAGTAGAAACAACATGCCAATTTTTGCGCGATACACCCGAGCTGCTCGCTTATCGAGATTGAAGGATGCAGCAAAAAATGCTTCTGTATTTGTTCGCTGCTCGAGAGCAAGCACGGCGAAGCGTTCTGGAGGAAAGCCTTCAGCGAGGAGATATTCCATCAACTTAAAGCGCAAATTGGCATCTGGATCTTTCACCAGTGCTGCGACATCGCCAGCATCACGATGCTTCTTCAATCGTTCCGACATGATTTCCACGACGCAAAAAAGCATCTCGTGGTTACTGCCGAAGTACCGAGCGATGTAGCTGTGGTTGAGCCCCGATTCGTGAGCAATTTCACGACTAGAAACTTCTGAAACTGGCCGATCACGAAGCATTGCGATTGCAGTATCGAGAATGAGAGTTTTTGCCTGCTCTTGGCTCACGCGCCCCAACGCAGCTTTTCGTTCACGTTGTTGAATTGCTGGCGCATGGTTGACTGGCTGCTTTTTCGGGCCTGGCTTTTGCCGTTCTGCAGTTTTTGCCGGCGCCTTCTTTGCCACTACTTTTTTTACTTTTTTTGCTGCAGCCACAATGCAACCTTAGTCGGGGCTTCTCCCCCGCCTCATTTTCTATGACACTCACTGTTCATCTTTCCATTGCGTGAAACCCAATGTCTATAGGCTAAAAAGGAGCATGCGCATTTTAGTAACAAACGACGACGGTATTGATTCAGTAGGACTCCATGTCCTTGCCCGCGCAATGAACCGCCACGGTGAAGTAGTCGTGGTAGCACCCGATCGCGAATACTCAGGCGCGAGTTCTGCTGTGGGGGCATTACACGTGATGCAACCAGAAGTGCACAAAGCACACATCGAAGGAATGAAAGAGTCATGGGCATTGAGTGGTCCGCCTGCATTGTGTGTGATGTTTGCTCGACTCGGCTTGTTTGGTGCACCGTTTGATTTGGTTGTTGCTGGCATTAACCCCGGGGCAAACGTTGGCCGCAGTGTGTATCACTCAGGAACCATTGGTGCAGCGCTCACTGCTCGCAATGCTGGCATTAACGGCGTTGCTATTAGCCAAGCAGTCAATGGCATGGGCGTTGAAGGCCAAGGCTGGGACGACATGGTGAAAGGTCAACTCTGGGAATCTGCTGCAACAGTGGCCGACGCTGTTGTTGAAGGCCTCATTGCTCATCCACCGTCTGAGCCCGTTGTGGTGAATGTGAATGTTCCGAACCTGCCGGTTTCTGAAATCAAAAATTGGCGTCGCACCGTGGTGGGCAGTGACCCCCCACGAGCAATGGCCACTGCAACCATGGAACAAAAAGAAGGCCACAGCGATTCCTATTATGTGCGCATGGCGTGGGGCGATGAACTCACTTTGCCCATTCACACCGACGGTGGTGCAGTAGGTGCTGGCGAAGTTTCTATTACATACATCAGCAGGCTCGAAGGCATCGAGATCCCTGCCGATTCCGGCCCAGAGCGTGCCATTGCATCGCTCCTCAAGTTGTCTTAACCATCACCGGTCATGATCTCTGAAAACGCCGAGTGGCTCGATCTCACTCAGCGAGCCGCATTTGCATCGCATCAACTCATCGGCTGGATTTTTTGGGACCCACGCGCTGAAGCACGGCATAAAGCTTTCGGAATTCAAGACGGCATAGGACATTACATTGCAAACCGAGCTGCACCTCTTGCGGCTGCTGGCATCGATGCAGTGCACAGTGCTTTTTATTCCATTTCGCATCACCTCATCCACTTTTCACTCGACCTCGCTTCGCCACATGCCACATGGCAAGAAATGTCTGACGCCCGTAATGAATCTGTTCACGAAGGTCTCTATGAGATCGCTCCAGAAATATGCGAACCGCTAGGGAACCTTGCTTCTGAACTCTGGCGCACTGTAGATGCGCTTCCACAAGAAGGACGCGTGTTGTTTGCCGCTCACAAAGCATGGGCACGACCATCTGACCCCGTGGTATCGGCGTGGCTAGCAGTAAATGCTCTACGTGAGTGGCGAGGCGATACACACTGGGCGCAATTAGTAACTCATGAAATTGACGCAGTAGAGGCTGGACTTTTACACGATGCATGGATGGGCTACCCGAAAGAATGGATTCCGCGCAGCAGAGGTGCGAACGATGCACTCATTGCATCTGCGCTCGAGAATCTCAGTGCACATGGTTTTGTCACCGATGGGGCAATCAATGCCAAAGGTATTGCATTTCGTCAAGAGCTAGAAGTGCAAACAAACGAACTCTGCATGCGGCAATGGAAAACATTTGGCGAAGACAACACTCGCACATTTCTTGAGATCATTGAACCAGTAGGTGCGCGCTTTGTTGAGCGCATCAATGAAACTGCAGGGCCAAACTGGATGCCTGCAGCTCGTGAACGACGTCTATAAAACGCGATACACGTCGTAGTCAACTGCATCTTTAGATGGTTGACCAATGGCAACCGCTTGCACATCGTTGAGCCACGCGTAGCGTTCATCACCCGTTTGGAAAAGCGGTGCAGTAATAATGCGCACACCAGTGTCGCTTGGCGCCATGATTCCCTCATACGCCATGTGAATAGCAACGCCGTCGTCGGTGATGAGAAGTAAGCGCACGTCAAGATGCGCAGAGCCTGTTGTGCGCATGCTCAGCCAGTCGCCGCCCATGCCGACAGTTCCAGAAACTTTTGGACCTTGAAAGGTACCGCCCGTCACATTCACGATGACTCGTGTGCCTGTCGGCCCACCGGGAATGGGAACGGGAGCAGCGACAGTTGCATGAATAGTGAAGAGATACTCAACGGGGAGTGACGAGAGGATGTCAGGCATGCCTAAATCTTACGTAGTTCTTTACTGCAGATGAGACAAATGTGCTTTCAACTGACACACTGTCAATATGCCCATTTCGAAAAATAGCCCTCCTATTTTTCAGCACTACAACGGCAAGTGGCGCCCACTGTGGCGCGGACGCGTGCACGGCATTGCTGCTTTAGTGGCCATTCCGGCGGGAACATTGCTCATACTGGCTGCTGAAAGCGCAATTGCTCGAGTAGCTACCTCTATATATGTGTTCTCGCTCTTTGCGCTCTACTCCACCTCAGCTTCGTACCACCTCTTTACTCGTGCACCACACGTGCAAAAAATCATGCAAAAACTCGACCACTCCATGATTTTCATCTTGATTGCTGGTACGTACACCCCGCTTTGCCTTCTTGCTCTTCCTCACTCATGGGGAATCCCCTTCCTTTGCTTCGTATGGGTAGCCGCAATCATGGGGATGGTTTTCAAGTTTGGTTGGGGTGCTCGACGCATTACCGGCGGTTTGTATATTGCCCTTGGTTGGGCGGGAGTTTTCATCTTCCCCACCGCAGCCAAAAATGCCGGCTCAACAGCCATGGTGCTGCTTGGAATTGGTGGCGTGCTCTACACCGTTGGGGCCATTCTCTTTTATCTGCAACGCCCCCGCTTGGTGCCACACATTTTTGGCTACCACGAGATCTGGCACGTATTCACCGTGCTTGCAGGAATCACCCAGTTCATCGGCATTGGGTTCATTGTTGCCCAGGCAAATTAGACCTCACCTCTGAGCAATCATATATTTGCACTAGTAGTGCAAATATATGTGAAACTGTCTCAACAGCGCGGGAGGTTATATGGGGCTCGAAAAGAACTTCACTGGTCGTATTGGTCGTACATTCGAAGACTCTGAAGCGGCGTGGCCCGACCTGCCTCAACCACCTCAAGGTGCGCCCAACATTGTGATGGTGCTGCTCGACGATGTGGGCTATGCGCAATTTGGTTGCTATGGGTCAGACATCAGCACACCAACATTCGATGCGTTGGCAGCAAACGGTTTGCGTTACGCAAACTTCCACACCACTGCACTGTGCTCACCCACTCGCGCCTGCTTAATGACGGGCCGTAATCATCATGCAAGTGGCATGGCACGAGTGGTGGAAACAGCATCAGGCTTTCCGGGTTACGACGCAAACATTCCCGATGAAAATGGTTTCCTCTCAGAAATTCTCGTGCGCAATGGTTATGCAACCTACGGGCTTGGCAAGTGGCACCTCGCACCTGCATATGAAAACAACATCGGCGGGCCGCGCACACACTGGCCGCTCAACAAAGGCTTTGAGCGTTACTACGGATTTTTGAGTGGCGAGACCGACCAGTTCCACCCCGACCTCATTCACGACAGTCATATTGTTGACCCGCCGAAAACTCCTGAAGAGGGTTATCACCTCACCGAAGATCTCACCGATCAAGCAATTGGTTACATCAAAGATCTGCGTGCATTTTCACCGACGAAGCCATTCTTTGTGTACTACGCACCAGGTGCATGCCATGCTCCGCACCAGGCGCCAAAAAAATACATCGATGCATACCGCGACAAGTTCAACAAAGGTTGGGACGCATGGCGCGAAGAAGTATTCGCCCGGCAAATGGCGTCGGGTTTGTTGCCAGCCGGCACTGTTCTCTCTGAACGACCCACGTGGGTACCTGCATGGAGCTCTCTCAGCGATGATGAACGCCGTTTGTATACGCGGCTCATGGAAGCATTCGCCGGGTTTTTAACTCATACCGACTCTGAAGTGGGTCGCTTGCTCGATTTCATTAAATCAATCGACGAATACGACAACACGCTGGTCATCATTATGAGTGACAACGGCGCATCTGCCGAAGGTGGTCCTGGTGGCAGTTTCAACGAGAAGTATTTCTACAACTTCGTTCCAGAAAGTTTGTCGGAAAACTTAAAGCGCATCGATCTCATTGGCTCTGAACATTCCAACAACCACTACCCATGGGGTTGGGCATGGGCCGGCAACACGCCGCTCAAGCGTTTCAAGCGCGATACGCACGAAGGTGGCGTGTGCGACCCACTCATTGTGCAATGGCCAAATCGCTTAAAGAATATTGGCGAAACACGGCACCAGTATTTGCACATCATCGACGTGCTCCCCACGCTCTTAGAAGTCATCGGCATTGAAGCGCCCGAGCACATCAATGGCATCGAGCAATCACCGTTGAACGGTGTCAGTTTTGCCCACACGTTAGAAAGTGCAGAAGCCCCAAGTAAACACCTCACGCAGTACTACGAAATGCTCGGCTCGCGTGCGTTGTATCACGATGGCTGGAAGGCTGTGGTCTTTCACCCACCAGGGATGATGAACTACGAGAGCGGCAATGTGAACCCATCATTCGATGACGATGTTTGGGAGTTGTACAACATCGCCAACGATTTCTCAGAGTGCAATGACGTTGCTCTACAGTTCCCCGACAAGTTGAAAGAGCTACAACAGTTGTGGTGGACCGAGGCAGAGGCCAACCAAGTTCTTCCGTTGAACAACCAGCCAGCTCGTTACGGCGATCGACGATTCTTGCGCGATAGGTACGTGTACCTGCCCGGCATTTCGCCGCTGCCCGAATCCACAGCACCGAACCTCAAGAATCGTTCGTTCCAAATTACTGCTGCTTTACACGTGCCTGCTGAGGGCAACTGCGACGGCATCTTGGTATGCCATGGTGGCCATGCAGGTGGTTACGCCTTGTACATCAAAGGTCGCCGTTTGCATTACGCATACAACTTCCTTGGCGCACTCACCACCACAGTTTCAGCAAGCGTTGAACTTCCTGTAGGTGACGTAGATGTGCGTGCAACATTTACCGCAACTGGCCGTTTCAAAGGTGACATGGAGTTGTGGTACGGCGATGTTCCCGTTGGGCGCAGCGCTATTCCTTTCACGATGCCTGTTACCTACGGTGTTGACCCCTTCACTGTGGGATACCAACGCATGACGCCCATTACACCTGAGCTACTGGGCAAGGCAGAGATTCCCGAAGGCGTGCTAGTTCGTATTGTGATTGATGCCATTGGCCGCGCGTACCGCAACCCCGAGGGCGAAGCACGCGCGGCACTAGCTATGCAATAGTGCCCGGTAGAAGTACTACAGGAAGTTCTCGCTCACTTAATAGTGATGGTGATCTTCTTTGTAGTTGTCTTTGGCTTTTTCACTTTCTTCGTTGCCGGTGGAGTTACTTTCACCGTCAACGAACACTTACCAGCCTTCAGACCCTTCACCACATTTGTTTTTGAAACTGAGCAAACTTTCTTTGAAGCCGCACTCACAGTGGTCACGATTTTTGATTTTGCTACCACTTTGGTGCCCAGTGTCTTCAAAGCAGAAGTGACAGAAACAGTTTTGCCTTTCTTCACTGACACCACTTTTGGTACTACAACTCCAGGAGTTGTTCCGCCAACGCCAGGCGTGCCTGCGCCAGGAGCAGTTCCCGTAGCGCCTCCACTTGTTGTTGCCTTAAAGGCTCCGCCACCAGTTCCTACCGACATCGGCAATGACGCCGCAAATTTCCTGAGCCCAAGTGCACGAACACTTGCTGTACCCACTTTGTCACCCGATGCAGGTGGAAGTTCAACGTCGGCAACAGCGCCGGTGTCTCGCCCCTTAGAGCTTTCGTTAATAGAAAGGGCTTCAGTGGAGTCAAGTGTTATCTGAGTCGTAGGCGTCTTCGCAGTTCCACCGGCTACAGCTGCCCCCGTTGTTCCCAATTTAGTCAAGGTTGTAGAAATTGCAATCACACTTGAATTTTGAGTGCCTTCCACAATAGTTACTTCACCAGTTGTTTTGTCTGCTTGAACATCAACGGCTGTTGCATTGTTTGCAGGAATTGCCGCAGGTGTTTTCACTGCAATGAACTTGTCACCGTCGAGCGAGAGCGAAGGGCCATCAGATGTAACACCAACAATAATTCCAGTGTCGCAGTCGGCTTTCAGGTCTTTATACGTTCCCGTTGTGGTACTGGTAGCCGCATGAGTACGTGTTGACGTGCTCACTCCACTGAGCACGTAAATGCCCTTGCCAGCCACAGCGATGAATGCCTTATCAGCAACTTGAGTTGCCGACCCCGTTGGGCAATATGCAATTGCATTAATAATGCCCGTATACGTAGATGACTTGCTTACGCCAAATTGGCTAGTTGCACCCGTGGTGACACCACTTGCCGAGACTTCTGAACCGAAGTACCTCACACCAGCAATTGTGGCGCCACTAGAGGTGGCATCGGCCGTCAAGCCAACAACACCAAGTGTTCCTGTACCGCTATTTTCTTGACCTTTACTTATAGCAACAAGCATTGCGTCGGTGCCAGCGACTCCTGCCATCGCTGTCATAGACACGTCATTAGTGGATTGACCCGACGAACAGTTCACTCCAGATTCATAAATGAAGTCTTGCAACCCAAAGCAAGTTGACCCAGAAGGTATTGGAGCAGTGTCGTCAAATGCAAACCTCAAGGAGGCGTCGGTTTTGCTTTCACGAGCAGCAGCAGTAGTTGCTAGCTCTTCGCCCATTTGCGTTTTCCCTGTTCCTGTTGCTGTACTGAAATTTTTTGTACGGAAGAATTGCTTAGAATTCAATGCGTATCCAGCAGCAATCCATTGCTTGCCACTTGCACCATTCCACCAATCAACGCTGTCGCTACCACCTGCACCAAGGGTGCTAAATGATGCACCGCTATCGGTGGTGAGCAACGTACGACTACCACCAGTGGCACTTGTGGAAACCACATAGGTACTTCCATCGGTGACATTGGGTGAATACACCGTGTCGCGCACTACTGCACCCACCATTCCGTTCACGGCAATACCACCCGAATCTGAACCTTTACCCGAACCAGCTTGTGCTGTGATGAAATCATTTGCACTGCGAGCACCCGCTTGTCCAAAACTTGGGCGATAAGACGGTGCCGCCATGCTTGCTGACTTTCGGATACCAAACTGACCGTCGCCAGATATGCCCACCATGTTGTCAGAGAAGTTAAACCCGGCATCAAATGCAAAGCCCGTGTTGTTGTTTGCCCCAGCCATTGGCAACACCGCAACTTTGTCTGTCGCAACAGCTGCGCCCGATTGGTTGGCGTAGTTCGCAGACGCTCCACTTGTGTTGAACGCAAAGAAACAGCCGCGGATGGTGCCCGCCACTTTGAAGTTAGCCATTGCGCCACTCGATGGCGCCAAGTTTGCGATGGAGCCCACTGGGGTGGTCTCATTTTCACCACATTGCGATTGGCCGCTTTGACTTATATTGGTCCATGAAGCGGTCCATGAGTTCAGAGAGTTTTGATCCGTAGTTCCGGCAAGACCTGTACTTGTGAGCAGTGTCGCACTAGATGTTGCTTTGTAACCAACCTTCAAAGTTCCCGTGGTGCTGTTTCCAGTTCCTTCACGGTCATACACCACAAAAGCAGAAACAAAGTCTTGCCCCTGTGTTGACATCATGAGAAGGTCACCTGAGTTTGTTGCTGTTGCACTTAAGCCGGCAACAGTTCCAGAAGTACCAGTGATGGCAGCAACTGTTGTTGCTCCTTCAGCTAAAGCAGCAAGCTTGAGATCCGACCCATCGGAAGGCAATGCGCCCACAAAAATCTTGTTGCTAGTTGAGATGCCATTTGCAATAGCCCATTTACCGTTGGTATCCATTCCAGATGGCGCAGTCCAATTCGACAATGCAGGAGTATCAACATTCATCACCGCTGCTTGCCACGTCGCACCATTTTTTGCAAAAAGATACGATGACGTTCCTGAGTGGCCCCACAAGATGGTCCCGTAAGCACCCGTTGTTGCAAGTGCTGTCCATGTGTTTCCGTAATCTTTGGAGTAGTACAAACCATTTTGTAGTCCAACAGCTACCTCGCCGGCATAGCCTGATGTTGTAACTACGTTTGCTTGAGCTTGTGGCAAACCATTGGTGCTATCGGCAAGGGTCGGAACTGGCGCCCACGTTCCGGCGTAGTCTGTTGTGCGCCATACCGACGGGTTGTTGTCAGTTGTCGCATAAAAAACACCTGTGTCGCCATCAGCTGCAAAGTTGCGCACTTGTGCGCCGTACGCATTGGCAAATCGCAGACCCGACGTTGTAACTGCCGTGAGTGTTACAGCGGTTGTTGCCGACACCGAGGAAACTCCGTTGGTGTTATATCCGGGTTTCGACACCACAAGTTTTGTGGCAGTGAGTGCCGTTGACCCCGAATCTAAGTTGGCTACACCGCTCGCGTTAGTGATTGCAGCATCAATTGCTTCCTTCGTTGTTCCATTAACCAAGGCAACGAATGCGCCTGGAACAGTTCCCGATGCATCGGAAACGGTGACAACAACAGCAGCTGCGCGCACTTCACCTGGAACGGCGAAGAGCCCGAGCAACCCAACCGTTGTAATTGCGCCGAGGGCGGCCTTAATGCGATGAGACAACATGTACTTCCTCCAAGAAATAGCACTGGAAATTCTCGCTGAAAGAATTTCAATGAAACGCTACTTCATTATTGAAATGTTCTCAACGATGGACTTGTACCTAAATTAAATAGGGATTCAGTCATAATTCGACCCCTGCCATGCAACGTCCTGAACGATCACATAGTCTCTAAATGAAAATTCAGGCTCAATCAATAAGGATCCTCATGCGTCTTCTTCGTCTTTGCACCGTCGCTTCTCTGGTTTTTGGGGCAACTGCTCTTGTCAACCTCAACCCCCTGGCCGTCCAGGCCGACATTTGCACCATTACCGGTACTGCGGGAGATGACATCTTGACGGGAACCGAGGGTGACGACATCATCTGCGGCAAGAGCGGCAACGACACCATCAATGGCCTTGGCGGTAACGACACCATTTATGGAGGGAACGGAAAAGACATCATCGATGGTGGTCTAGGCGACGACATCATTGAAGGCGACAACGACAACGACGAAATTAATGGCAGTGACGGAGCCGACATTATTTACGGTGAGTCGGGAAACGACACCATGACCGGTGGTGGCGGCAACGACACTCTGAATGGCAAGAACGGTAAAGACCTTCTCTATGGCAACGAAGGCAACGACGTTCTTGTTGGCGGCACCAGCAAAGACGTCATTAACGGTGGCGACGGCATTAACCGCTGCACAGTAGAGAAGATCGATGCGGTAGCAAAAGGCACGTGCGATACAAACGGGCCACGCCTCACCAAAATTTCACTCATCACAAAATCGGTTGATACTTCCCAAGGCCCAGCAGAAGTAAAGGTGCGATTCAGCGTTGTCGACGACCTCTCGGGAATCAAGTTGTCTCTCTTTAGCCTCAAAGGACCAAAAGGAGTGAAGGCACAGATACTTGGTTGTATTGGTGACGACCCCACCGGCGCAGAACCCGACGGTCGTCTCCATGAGTGGGGCAAGTGTGAAGCTGTAGGTGAAGTAGTGCGCAACCCTATTACTGGGTTTGTTACACGCGGTGATTTCATTTCCACAATGACCATGCCCATGAGTTCACAAAAAGGTTTGTGGTATCTCGACTCCATCAGCATGTGGGATGGCGCAGGCAATGACGGTCTGATGGGATACAACGAGTACACCAAGACATATACCTACGATTCAAACTCCACAAAAACGATTCAAACCAACGTTCGTCTCTTTGGTGTCACACAAAGAGGTGAAGGCGACAGCGAATCACCAAAACTGATTTCACTCAGCACAACTACTCCAGTTGTCGATGTGACAGAAGATTCTTTTGCAGAATTCACCGTGCGTGCAACCGACAATTTCGGTTTGGCAAAAATTGGTGACTACAGCCAGTTCCAAAACTCCATCAGCGTTGAAGGCCCAGGTATTGCTGAAACCACTTCCTGCATCGGCGATAACCAGGGAAGTTTCCTCATTGGCGACAAAGCTCTTGATGCACTTGCAACCTGCAGCAGAGTAAGTGGCACCGCTAAAGATGGCACGTACAAAGTGCGCGTACCAGTTGCCAAAAACTCACCGCGCGGAACCTACAAAGTGACCGCGGTGTATTTGCGCGACTCAGCAAAGAACCAGACTGAACTCACTTCGTGGACAGACCCCGAACGCAATGACGACAACCCCAAATTGAAGAGTGAATTCATGGCAAGCTTCACGGTGAAGGGCGGCAGTAACGACACCGCTAAGCCTGTTATTGCTGCAGCAGAAGTTCTCACGCCCACCATCTCAACGGCGTCAGCAGCTGCGACAGTTCGTGTGCGATTCAAAATGAGCGACGCCTCGGGCATTGCGTTTCGCAACTCACAATTTGAATTTATTTCGCCGGCCAACTCAGGTGCTGGTAAGACCATTACCAACGCCAGTTTGGTGAGTGGATCCGTTCAAGATGGTGTGTGGGAAATTTCATTCAACATGCCGCAGTTCTCCCCCATCGGAACATGGAAGCTTTCGCGTATTTATGTGAACGACCGCGTGGGTAATGAACAGCATCTCGATGCCCGCACTATTGGCAACGACATGGCTTTTACTCCGCTCTACGGTGCAACGTTTACCAACTCCTAACGTTGCTCATTGCGTGCAACAAAAACATCGGTTGCTTTACATAAGCCCAGCACTGTGGTTCCGGGCGCGAGTGCGAGTGCATTTGTTGCTTCACGCGTAATAGTTGCTGTCATGGATTGCCCTGGCTCGAGTTCTAATTTCACTGTCGATAGAACTCCGCCATGCTTAACCGACAACACTTTTGCTCGCAGTTGATTTCGCGCACTGAGTTGCAAAGAGTCTTCCCGATCACCATTTTTCGCCGAATGAGATTCTTCACCAGCCAGCTCGTCGAGAAATCGCGCAACAGCTCGTGCTTGTTCTCGTCGCCACATGGCAACTGCGTTTCGCGCGGGGTTGGCAAGTAGTTGCGACAGCACATTGCCGAGTGCATCTCTTTGCAGAGCAATAAATTTTTTTTGTTTCATACCTGCTAGATCTCGAAGATGTAACTTCACTAAAAATTCTGTTCGTAAGTCTCGGATATGCATTGCTGGAGCATTGAGCCAACTGTCCAATACGCGGCCACCTTCTTCAGTCATCGAGAGTGCAAACTTCAGTTGCTTGCGTACACCGAGCGCATCGGTACTCTTCACCAAATGCGCAGCTTCAAGTGACTTCAATGCGCGATAGACCACAGGGTTGGTCTGCGTGAAGATCTCGCCAATGTCGCCATCAGGATGAAACCTCTTAGCGATGTCGTAACCATGAGTGGACCCTTGACTGATGAGAGCGAGGCACGCTGCTTCAATGAGAGTGATTTGGCTGTTCCGTATGGCTTCCATACCTGTTTATATCACGTAATGAACTATCAGATAGTTACAATTGAACTAATAGCCTGAGAGGGTGATGACCGCCCCCCTAGCCCGTCGTCTTTTGTCGATGGGGAGTGCTATCGGACTCTTCTGCACATTGCCAGCTTGTAGTCGCAGTGACGCCAAAACGAACATCGACCTCTACGCCGCTGCCTCACTTTCTACCGCGATGACATCTATGGCAGAAGCCTTTGAAAATGCGGAGCCGAACATCCGTCTTGTTCTGAACTTTGCGGGAAGTGCAACATTGGTTGAACAAATCAAACAGGGTGCTCCCGCCGATGTCGTTGTCTTCGCTGACGACAAGCAAATGGTAGATCTCGTCGAGAATGGCAATGTCGCCAAAGACTCAGTAACCACCATCGCCACCAACACGCTCACACTGATTGTTGAAAAAGGAAACCCACTCAACATCACAAGTTTGAGCGACCTCGCTTCACCGCAAATACGCACCGTTCTCTGTGATGTCACCCAGCCATGCGGAAAATACTCCGCTCGCATTCTGGAACGCGCAAACATCGTTGTGGAGCCTCGCAGTAGGGAAACAAGTGTTAGTGGGGTTACCCAGAAAGTTTCCAGTGGCGAAGCAGATGCCGGGATTGTTTATGTGACTGATGCTTTAAATAATGCGTCAAAACTCGATGTTGTATCTATTGACAAAAACATCAATATTTCAAATAACTATCCCATTGCTGCCCTCACAGAACTTTCCACAGTTGAACAAAAAGCTGCACAGACTTTTATTGATTTTGTTCTGGGTAATGGGCAAATAATACTGAACGACTATGGGTTTGTAAGCCCATGAAAAATTATCGTTCGCCGTTGAGTGCACCTCGTGGCCTCACTGCACTTGCAGCAGCATGTGTTCTTTTCATTTCTCTTCCCTTACTTGCCATTGTCATACGTGTTCCATGGTCACAGTTTTTTAGCACCATATTTGAGGCATCGGCTCGGGAAGCCCTGTGGCTTTCACTGCGCACTTCACTCATCACAACAGTGCTCGCAATTGTTACCGGGCTGCCACTGGCATGGATGTTTACTCACCGCACCTTTCCACTCAAAAACATTTTGCGCACCATCTGTGTATTGCCAATGGTGTTGCCACCTGTTGTAGGTGGAGTTGCTCTCATCTATGCCTTTGGGCGCCGAGGTCTCATAGGTTCCACTCTCGATGATTGGTTCGGCTACCGCATTGCTTTTACCCAAAGCGCAACTGTGTTGGCCCAATTCTTTGTTGCCGCACCATTTTTTATTGTGGTCATGGAGTCGGCTTTTTCTCAGGTTGATGCATCTACTACTTGGGCTGCCCGCACCTTGGGCGCTGGTCCGTGGCGGACCTTGCTGAAAGTCAATATTCCTATTTTGTGGCCGTCGTTGATTGCTGGCATTGTGCTCACTTGGGCTCGTGCGCTTGGGGAATTTGGCGCAACCATTACCTTTGCTGGCAATAGTCCGGGTTCCACACAAACGCTGCCTTTGGCAATTTATAGTTCCTTAGAGAGTGGCAAAGACGCTGCAGTGAGTTTGTCATTTTTGATGATGGCCATTTCGTTCATAGTGCTCATTTCATTGCGTCAACGCTGGATGACCGCATTTCAACGAGGTGCCGCATGACCTTGAACATGCATTGCACATTTACTCGCCCACAGTTCACACTGCATGCCGATGTATCTGTGGCTTCTCAAGAAGTTCTTGCCATTACCGGATCAAATGGTTCTGGGAAAACAACGGCGCTCCTTCTCATTGCTGGTTTACTCAATATTTCCTCAGGCAGTATTGAACTTCACGGGCGAATCTGTGATGGCGAAACTTTTGTGCAACCCGAAGATCGTCATGTAGGAATGCTGTTCCAACATGGTGCACTTTTCCCTCATCTCACGGTCACGCAGAATGTGATTTTTGGTCTGCGTGCTCGTGGCCTGCATAAAGACGATGCAATGAGCCAAGCGTTGATCACGATGCAGACACTCGATATCTCTTCGTTTGCAAACAAGCGCCCTCATGAATTGAGCGGCGGCCAACAACAACGCGTTGCTTTGGCGCGTACATTGGTAACTCAACCCAAAATTTTGTTGCTCGACGAGCCAACAACGGCTTTAGATGCTCACGCCCGAGAAGCGACGCTTGAGCTTCTTGCAGAAATATTTTCGCAATTCACCGGCCCAGTTGTTTTGGTGTCACACGATTCACGCGATATACAAAAATTGGCCACCACAGAGGCACGTATTGATGTTCAACACGGCACCCTTGTGGTGGCCAATTTAAAGAAGTGATATTTACAAGTGAGTAATGATCATGTCGCAAGACGACACAGAAATTCCTGCGCCCTCTTCAACGTCAAGACGCTCGATAACGCCATTGTTGATGATGGCTGCATAACGCTGCGAACGTGAACCAAGACCAAAACCTGAACCGTCTAATTCAAGACCCATCGCTGCAGTGAAAGCACCGGTTCCGTCGGCGAGCATGGTGATGCCATCGGCACTTTGGCTTTGCTTCCATGCATCCATTACCCAAGGGTCATTCACACTGATGCATGCAACCGACTCCACGCCTTTTGCTTTGAGTTCATTGAAGCGCTGCACGAAACCAGGAAGGTGCACTTTCGAGCAACCAGGTGTGAATGCACCAGGCACTGCAAAGAGCACTACTTTGCCCTTGCCAAGTGCTTCAAGTGAGCTCACTGGCTGTGGCATGCCATCGGCGCCAAGGAGGTGAATTGTTACATCGGGGATTTTGCTTCCAGCTGAAATTGTCATGGAGATATGGTGCCACGAACTTCCGACTCGCGCCACCCCTAATGCGACAAATCAGGCGTGCAACATGGCTTCAAGTTCTTCAAGGGCTACGCGGGGGTCGCCCACATGGATGACCTGCATACCAGCTGCACGAGCACCTTCAATATTGCCCATGAAGTCGTCGAGGAACACCACTTCAGCGGGGTTGGTGATTCCCAATTCCTGCAGGGTGTGCTCAAAAATGCGTGGCTCTGGCTTGCGCATTCCTACGAGTGCAGAGTCGATGTACACATCAAAGAGTTCCTCGGGAACAATGGTTACGAGATGATCATGAAATTCACGCATGCCGTTGGTTAAGAGACCAGTTTTGTATCCACGTTCTTTTAAACCCGCAATGTGATCGAGCACATAGTGATTGATGTTGTAGGTGCTATTGAGCAAGAGCACCTCAAATTCGTTGCCTTGAAAATGCACCCCTTCGGCTGCTGCGATGGGCGCAATAAGACCTTGCAAATCGTCACGCGCAACTTCACCGCGCTCCATGCGATGCCACGGATGGTCGCCCGACTCATGTTGCGGACCCATCATGATGGAATGCAGTTGCGGCATGGGGCAACCTAAAGAATCGGCAATGCGCTGAATCTTCTCGGTAATGGTCGTAATAATGACACCGCCAAAATCGAATACAACTGATGTGATGGCGGGAGATGAAGTCATCTGTCTATTCTACGAATTTTGTCGATGGTAAACCGACACGAACGCTCACCCCAGGTGAAAATAGTGCATGAACCTCACCAGTTGGTGTTGGCAAACCTGCAGCTTGCACTAGTGAATCATCAACGTGCAGTGCATTAGCACTATGCAGCGGCCATGGTTCATGCGACACAGGGGCATAGCGAATTTTTTTGCGCAATGTTTGGGAATACAGCCCCCACCGCGCAGAGAGGAAGTGTTCAAAGTCGCTTGGTACTTCAATTTTGTTGCCCACTTCAACACGCAGTTCTGTAGACGCTTCCACTCCTTGCGGCCATTTCCTCTGCACAAGCGTTTCCACCACTGAAGTGTTGCTCACTTGCTTAATGCCGTGGCTTACTTTGCCAAAGCAATACGGCAATGAATACGTTGTGCGTGCCACAAACGTCGGCAACATGCGATTGATATCGAGAGAGAAAAACCACACTCCGGGAATGCCATTACGTATGACATAGGTACGCACATTCACTTCTGGAAATGTTCCTAAATATGGCACGGCGGGAAGGTGCGGCACCCCGATACCTCGCATCTGAAAAGGAATGAGACCCACATACGCATTTCCTGCGAATGTGTCAACGAGCAAACCCTCGGGCAACAACGACTGCACCTGTTCAGGCTCATATGCCCAATGCAGGTACACAAGATTTTCCCATGTCTGAACCATCACCGCACGCTTTACCGGCACTGGGCACTCGGCTTGGTACTTGCGTGTCATGTTGCCTGCAACAACATGATTGCTGCGAGCACACCACGCAGTGTCCAGGCAATAGTACGGGGCCAATTGGTACGCACGAGCCGAGCACCAATATCGGCGCTCGGGCTATTGGCCATTTTTTCGTGCAGCGGTACCGAGAGAAAAATGGTGCTGCCTAAAGCAATGGCCAACAGAACTCCACCCACATATGGCAAAACGGAATGCACACCATTGGGCGAGTCGAACACAAGCCACAAGGTTGTGACTCCCTCGGCAGCCATAGGCAGCCCCACCACCCAACCAGTGCGACGTTGGTGTTCCTGAGCAATTTCCGATGCGCGATCTTGCCCAATGGTTGCAAGGAGTGGGTAATGCACCACTTGAACAAACCATATGACGCCAACCATGACACACGTCGCAAATGCATTGATAACAAGGGGTTCCATACCGTTCACCCTAGGTGAGGCAGACTAAGAACATGAACAGCAGCGAGCAACATGACCATGGCAATAGCGAAAGTCACTCGTACGGAAAAGATGTGCAAAGTGCACTTGCGCCACTCAGCAAAGATCTGCGCAATGCAATTCCCGATGTCTATAGAGGATTCGGTGAAATGCATGCAGCCGCATTCAAGCCAGGAGCACTCGACGCCAAAACAAAAGAACTCATCGCTCTAGCCATTGCTGTTTCTGTTCGCTGTGATGGGTGCATCGCAGCACATGCCAAAGGTGCGGCGCGTAATGGCGCCACCGAAGCTGAAGTTGCAGAAACTCTTGGAGTCACGATCTCCATGAATGGTGGACCAGCAACGGTGTATGGCCCACGAGCGTTTGCGGCCTTTAAAGAATTCGCTGCCAAGTAACAGTTACTTATTGCTTCCCGCCGAAGCCGTTCCCGCAACCAAACCGAGCACAATGAAAACGCTTCCAGCAACCCAACGCTGCACGAATGGCAATGCACGGCCACGGAGCAACACCGTGCGTAATGAACTTGCAGTCAGCGCATAAGCACTATCGGTGACACAACCAATAGCAACGAATACAAGGCCGAGCACCAAAGCTTGAAACCAAGCCGCACCTTGTTCGGGGTCAATGAACTGGGGCAAGAAAGATAAGAAGAACAGTGCCACTTTTGGATTCAGCGTGTTCACCACAAAGCCTTGAATAAATGCTTTCCGTGGCGCCATTGTGGTGAGCGAGGCCGCCATTGTTGCTGGTCGGCGCAGAAGCGTTCGAGCGCCAATAAAAATGAGATAAATCGCTCCACACCACTTCACCGTGTTGAATGCAGTTGAAGATGCTGCAAGAACAGCCGACAAACCTGCGGATGCGGCAATGACATGCATGAAGTTTCCGCATTCCAAACCCGCAACTGCGCTCAGGGCAACATTGCGACCATCAGAAACACTGCGGTTCAAAACATAAATGACCGCCGGGCCCGGGATGATGAGCAGCAGAAACGAAGCGACCGCAAATGCACCAAGTGAACTCGCGGGGACCATCCGTTCACTTTACGGTGTGCTCAAGACACCCACGGAACTCCCTTGACTGAACGGTGACTATTTTTGAGATTGACATTGGGTGAACCCTCGGTGAAGTCACCCTCTTCCCCCTATTTCATCGGGCATTCGCCACGTACGTTATGAATATGAAATGGCGCCGTGAGAAGTCTGTGAAGCCCAAGCAACTCCACACTGAAGAATGTCTCTCTATTCACTACTCCACCCTCATGAGCATGTACTCCGCCTATGGCGCAGTGCACAGCCCTTTGGTGGTTCCAGTGGGTGGCCTCAACTGCACATGCCCATTGCCATCTGCAGACAGTTGCGTAGAAGTAACTGCCGTTGAACAAGAGCCCGAACCGGCAAAGGTACTTGTTACCACTGTATAGAACTAGGCTTTCCTCAGAATCGAGGAGCCATGAAAATCACACTTTTGGGTACCGGAAGCCCGATGCCAGACCCTCACCGCGCTGGTCCTTCCACTTTGGTGCAAGCAGGAAACCAAAACATCGTTGTCGACTGTGGCCGTGGTTGTGTGATGCGCATTGTTGGTGCAGGTCTCATGCCTCCAATGGTCACTGCTGTTGTACTTACTCATCTACATAGCGACCACATCAGCGACTTAAATGACATCGTCACTACCAAGTGGATCATGTCGCCCGTCTATACGCCACTCGTCATTATTGGCCCAGTTGGCACGAAGCGCATCGTTGATGGTCTTCTCATGATGCTTGGCCCCGATGAGGGTTACCGCCTCGACCACCACCGCGATTTGCGCGAAGGGCCAGGCCTCGTGCTCGACGTTCGTGAAGTATCACCTGGCGACTCGGTGCAACTTGGTGATGTGACACTTGAAGTACACCGCACCGACCACCGACCCGTTTCACCCACTGTGGGTTACCGCATGTCACACGAAGGAAAAGTTGCTGCACTCGCTGGCGACACCATTCCTTGCGCTGAACTCGACGTTCTTGTTCGCGATGCCGATGTATACGTGCAAACTGTTTTACGCGAAGATCTCGTGCGTACTCTTGCCGCATTTGTGCCACCACTTGAAGAACGCTTCACCGATATTCTCGATTATCACTCCACCGTTCAACAAGCTGGCCAAACAGCCGCACGCAATGGTGTGAAGAAATTGATGCTCACCCACTATGTGCCAACAATGCAACCCGGCTCTGAAGATGAATGGCGAGCACTTGCTGCTGAACACTTCAGTGGCGAAATTATTTTAGGGCCAGACCTTACTTCGCTAGAGGTGTAGTGCTTTCAGGTGTGCGCATCGTTAGCCAAACACCACATAGCGCCACTGCCAAACCAAGTATTGCGAGCACACCCAAACGCTCCCTAAACAAAACTGCGCCTTCAATAGTGCTGAGTGCTGGTGTGAGAAAAAACAAACTACTCACTCGAGCTGCTGCATGTTTGCTGAGTAGCACCATCATGATGAGCACCGCCGCAATAGAGAGCACTACAACGGCCCACGCCAATGAAAACCACACACGGACAGTGGAATGAAAGCGCCAATGTTCATTGGTAATTGCCAAAACAAACATCACTGCGCTTGCTGCTACATATTGGAGCGATGTTCCACGTAGCAACGGCATCGCACGACCCTTTGCTCGCTGCAAGATTGTTCCTGAAGCCATGCCGATAATAGAAACGACCATTGCTGTAATGGCAAGAGCAGTGATTCCCGAACTGTGCGCATTGCGCCGATCAATGAGCACGGCAACCACGCCCACGACTCCAAGTGCAATGCCGCACCACTGCAGCGGCTTCAACCTTTCCTTCAGCACCCAATGACCAACAAATGAAGTAAGTACTGGATGCAAACCCGCAATGAGGGCACTTACTCCCGAGGGTAAACCTTGCGATACTGCAAAGAACACACCACCTAAATACAGCGCATGCATACAAACTCCCACCACAACTGTTGGGGCAACGTGTACGCGCTCCAGTTTTGGTGCTTTAGTAAGAGCAGCAATGACCCATAAAGCTGCTGCTGCCAAAATCAACCGAATGGCTAAAAAAGTAAACGGACCAGCATCGTGTGTGCCGTATCGCGCCACAACGAAACCAGTACTCCATAACAACACAAAAAGTGCTGGTGCATATTTTTCTAACTTCACGTGTGGCTAGTTCCCTGCCAGGCGTCCACCTAAGTTGTAGCTCTGCCCGGTGGGGCCATTCACTGGCATGGTGGCAATGAAGCGCGCAATGGGCACAACATCGCTGGGGTCTTTCAACCAGTCACCCATCTTTTCGATGTAATCAAGGAATTGTGAGGAAGGGTTTGCGTCGAGTGTGGGGAATCCAGCCATTGGCGTACGCACTGGGCCAGGAAGAATTTCATTCACCGCAATATTCGACCGACGCCACTCAAGAGCGAATTGGCGTACGAGGTGTGAAACCGCTGCTTTTGAAATGCCATACATTCCATTGCCCAGCATGTTTTGTCGGCCAGCTGCTGAGCCAGTAACAATGAAGCGCCCACCGCCATCTTTCAAAGCTGCATGAGCTGCACGCGCAAGATACAACGTACCGAGCAAGTTGACATTGACCGTTTGTTGCACATCTTCATCGCTCCAGCGCACCAACGGGCCAATTTCTCCGGCTGCGCCATGGTTTGCAAAAACGGTATCGAGGCGACCATATTCGGCCAGCGTTGCGGCAATAAGTGCATAGCAGTCACTTTGTTGTGTGACATCACAAGTAACACCAATTGCTTTGCCACCAGCTTTCACAATGTCGCTCGCAATACGTTGCGCTTTTTCACCATTACGACCGGCAATTACTACCGAAGCACCTTCAGCACCAAAGCTTCGCGCAAATGCTTCGCCAATTCCACTAGTTCCACCTGTGACGACGAGTACTTGCTCTGCGATGTTGGTCATTGCAACACTCTATTACTCCGTCACACTTACTCATTTGGCGTAGAGTCACTGCGTGGCAAGTTCTCTTCGTACTGAACTGCTCAATGTCAGCTTCGGTCCCCGAATGCTTCTCGACAAAGTGAGCTTTTCCGTTGACCCAGGCCAATGTTGGGGAATTGTTGGCCCTAACGGCGTGGGAAAAAGCACCCTCATGAAAACTTTGTCGGGTCTTGTTGTTCCCGATTCAGGAAAAGTCGTTGTGACCCCGAGTTCATCAACGGTGGGTTACCTTTCACAAGAACCAGATCGCCAAGTAGGTGAAGATGTGCGTGCATACCTCGCACGGCGCACTGGGGTGACGGCAGCGAATACTGCACTCGATGCAGCAACCATGGCACTTGCCGAAGGAACCGACGGTGCTGACGATGCGTATTCCACTGCTCTTGATACATGGCTTGCGCTGGGCGGAGCCGACCTCGATGCGCGTATTGGCAAAACTTGGGCCGACCTTGAACTTCCCGAGGCACTTCTTGACCGACAAATGACTGTGCTGAGCGGCGGCGAGGCAGCACGCGCTGGTTTAGCTGCACTCATTTTATCGCGCTTCGATATTTATCTACTTGATGAACCAACTAACGACCTCGACCTTGACGGTCTTGCACGCTTGGAAGAATTCGTTAAAGGAATACCAGGTGGTGTTGTTCTTGTGAGCCACGACCGCACATTTCTGGAACACACCATCACACACGTTTTAGAAATAGATGAATTCACACACCAAGCAAAAGTAACAGCAGGCGGCTGGAAAACATTTCTCTCCGAACGCGCTATTGCAAAGGAACAAGCTTGGGAAGATTTTGAAACCTACGATGCCAAACGTGCCAACCTTGCTGGCCGCTCGCAACGTGAACGTGAATGGGCAACTCAAGGTGTTGCAAAAGCAAAGAAAAAACCTAACGACGGCGACAAAATCAGCAAGAACTTGAAAATGAATTCGTCAGAACAGCTTGCTGGTAAGGCCGCTCGCACCGACAAGGCAATGGAGCGCCTTGCCGTTGTAGAGAAGCCGCGAGAGGCCTGGCAATTACAGCTCTCCATTCCCTTGCGTGAACGTGGCGGCGATGTTGTTGCTCGACTCACCAATGCGGAAATTGACCATGGTTCATTTCACTTTGGTCCGGTCAACCTACAAATTACTTTTGGTGATCGCATCGCAATTGTTGGCCACAATGGCAGCGGCAAGAGCACTCTCATCAACACTCTCCTAGGCCGCAGCACTCTCACCGGTGGCGAACAGTGGCTCGGGCCTGGTGTTGTTGTGGGAGAACTCGAACAGGCTCGGTACCAACTATCAGGCCGCAACACTGAAGGCGAACTCACCAACGACACTTTGCTCGAAGTCTTCATGGAAGCAACAGGGTTGCTTGTGCCCGATGCCCGCACGCTTCTTGCAAAATTTGGGCTCGTAGCAGAACACGTCAATCGCACTGCCGCTTCACTCTCTCCTGGCGAACGCACACGAGGAGTTCTTGCACTGCTCATGGCGAATGGTGCCAACTGCCTTGTACTTGACGAACCCACCAACCATTTAGACCTTCCCGCCATTGAGCAACTCGAGCAAGCTCTCGACACTTTCGGCGGCACGGTTTTACTTGTGACCCACGACAGGTCGTTGTTGGAATCGGTGCGCATCACCCGCACCATCACCATGGAAAACGGAAGACTCACACAGGAAAACTAAAACTTGACATTTAATACATGATTTCTATATCATGTTTTTAATGCCACTTATTTATAGCGAAGACCGGCCCGATTGGACCTTTCTTTCCAACCATGCCCACGTACTCATCTGCATTGCTCAACAGCCCGATGTTCGTCTTGCTGAAGTTGCTCAACTCGTAGGTATTGGAGAGCGAGCCGTACACCGCATCGTGCATGAGTTGTCTGACTCCGGCTATCTCTCGGTGACAAAAGAGGGCCGTAACAACGTGTACAAAATTCATCTCAATAAGCCGCTGCGCCACCCACTTGAATCACATCACAACATTCAAGAAATCATTACTCCGCTTCTCAAGAAGCCGAGTAACAAAAAGTGATCTCTTCGGCCCTTGTCAATGGAGTTTTAACTGCACCCGTCATTGCATTTCTCGTTGCCATGCTGGCAACATTCCTGCGTTTCGATATTCGACTTCCCGATTCTCTCTACCCAGTTCTGTCGTCATTTCTTCTCCTCGCAATTGGAATCAAAGGAGGAAAGGCACTTTCTGAAACCTCTCCAGCAGATATGTGGAAGCCCCTGATTGCCTCCCTCGTTCTGGGATTTATCACGCCACTCATTGCGTTTTATCTCTTTCGGCTCATCACCAAGTTCAATGTCATCAATGCAGCAGCGCTAGCTGCTCACTATGGATCTGTGTCTGCCGTGACATTTACGGTATTGCTCACCTCACTTGAATCTCGTGGGATGACTTATGAAAGCTTTGCTGCAGGGTTACTCGCCATTTTGGAAATTGTCGGCATCATCGTTGCTCTCTTTCTTGCACGCAACGCAACGCAATCTGGCTCATGGAAATCGGGGCTCGGTGAAGTGATCCGTGGCAAAAGCATCACCTTGCTTGTTGCCGGGCTCATCATTGGTGCTGTCGTCGGAAAAGAACGACTCATGCCAGTCGACCCCGTGTTTGTTGGCTTGTTTACCGGCGCACTCACACTCTTTCTTCTCGAGTTAGGTGTAGTTGCCGCAGAAAGAATGCGCGACGTCAAAGAATCTGGCATCCGCCTCGTGCTTCTCGGCATTGCAATACCGCTCTGCAATGGCTTCATCGGCGCCGCAGCTGGCTCACTTGCTGGTTTGTCCACGGGAGGTGTTGCCATCATGGCAACCCTTGCCGGAAGTGCTTCATACATTGCAGCTCCTGCAGCCGTGAAAGCTGCACTCCCCTCTGCGAGCCCAGGCATCTATGTGACGGCATCGCTGGGAATTACTTTCCCCTTCAACCTCACCATCGGCATACCTACATATATAGGTATGGCAAATCTTCTCTCGTAGGTGGGTGAAGCAATTCCGCCTTCGAGAGATTCCTACAGAAATCGCTCCTGCTAGAAATACCACATGGAAATTCTCTTCGTTGCTGGCTTTGCACCAATCGTTCCTATTCCATCCGAAGGAGCTGCCTTCTATCGCGACACTCTTGGGCTTCCTTTGAAAACAGTGTCTGGCGATTACCTAGCGGTCGATGGATTCGAGGGAAGCAAGCACTTAGGTGTGTGGCCGCTTGCCGATGCAGCACAGTCGTGCTTTGGGGAACCTGAATGGCCTGCACACATTCCCATTCCACAAGCAACCATTGAATTTGAAGTAGCCGATGTTGAAGCTGCCGTTGCAGAACTTCGCGCAGAAGGACATGTGCTCATTCACGACACTCGCGTTGAACCGTGGGGCCAAACTATTGCACGCTTACTCGGGCCAGAAGGTTTACTCGTTGGGCTGTGCATTACTCCTTGGCTGCATTCGTAAAAGTGTTATGACTCTTGCTCCGCACGGAAGTGAGCAACGATGGCATTCGCGTGGCCATGGCCCATTTCGTAGTCATTCTTCAGCATCGCCTCATGGGAATGCTTAGTTTCAGACCATCTCACGGCATCGCACACCGTTAACACGTATAGCAGTACTCTCCGTTTATGGAATCACGCTTTCTTGCATTGAAGAAAATGAATGTACTTGCCGGTTGTCTTCACCTTGTGTCGTTCGTTGCGATCTTGTTGCTAGCCAATGACTTTTCGCTCCCTGTGCGAGCGATTTATCTCACTGAAGCACCTGGCTCTGGAAACTTCTCTGACCCCATCAACTTGTTCAACTTGAACATTGGCTACGCGGTTGCCGCATTCATGGCGTTGTCGGCGTTCTTCCACTTCTTTGTGAGTTCGCCCAAGGTATTCCCGAAATATGTCGATGGTCTTACTCAACACATCAACGTGTACCGCTGGGTTGAGTACTCGCTCTCATCATCAATCATGATCATCGTCATCTTGCAACTCAATGGTGTTGCTGACTACATCGCCTTGCTCGCAATCTTCGGAGTCAACGCAAGCATGATTCTCTTTGGTTGGCTACAAGAGCGCTACACCACCCCGGGCGACGGCGACCTTCGCCCATTTTGGTTTGGTTGCATCGCAGGAGCAGTGCCCTGGATTGCCATCACCATCAACATGTTCTCCATTAAAGGACCAAACGACACTGTGGTTCCTGGATTCGTCTACGGAATTGTGGTGTCGCTGTTCATCTTGTTCAACTGCTTCGCAATTGTGCAGTGGCTTCAATACCGTGGCAAGGGCAAGTGGGCCGACTACTTGCACGGTGAGCGTCGCTACATCATTCTCAGCTTTGTGGCGAAGTCACTACTTGCCTGGCAGGTCTTCGCTGGAGCACTTGCGGGTTAGTTAGTTGCTTTTCCCAAATAGTTATTTTTTAGAGTGAGAATGAAAAATGGCAAAATTATCACCAGATGAAGTCCAGCAGTTTCTCAGTGAGCGCGAACACTTGGCACGAATTGGAACGGTCGATTCCGATGGAATGCCAAGAGTGCTACCGCTGTGGTTCATTATCCAAGATGATGAACTTTTATTTACTCCCCGATCCCTCGCCGTTATTTGGAAAAATATTGAACGTGATCCCCGCGTTGGAATTTCAATAGACGAAGAAACTATGCCCATGCGCAAAGTGTCTATTCAAGGGAATGTGGTCATCAAGCATCAACCAGGTAACGATGAAGCATGGCGTGAGGTATATCGCAGTATTGCAAAGCGCTATGTGTCTGATGATTTTGCAAATGGATACGTTGATGGGACCGATGACCAACCTCGCGCATTGTGTGCGGTGTCGCTCTCTGCACCGTCAACAAAAATTGTCACGTGGCGGATGCCAGTGTCGGGTGAAGATCCTCGTGGGGTGTGGGCCAAGCGCTATTTCTTGCCCGGCACCAAATGGTCAGATAACTAAAACCTTGCAGGCCAAACTCGCTTTGTCGGCGCGCTCGCGGGTTAGACAAGGTTTTTAAGAAATTCGGGCAACGGAAACTCTTCTAGATAGAGCTCTGTGGCCTCGGTCAGATTCGCGAGAGCTTCCGCTTCGGTTTCACCTTCTGAAACAGTTCCGGTTTCAGGGTTCAATGCTGTAAAGCCGCCTTCGGTGGCAGCCCAGAGCACAGCAGTCAGTTCAACCTGATTTCGTGCATCTGCGGACATGTTTTCAGTCAATCTGAAGGGTGTATTAAATGCAAGGGAATTCAATACCCGTGCTCAGGGGTGGGGCTGAGGCAGTAATGAATAGGCACTATTTGCAATTCCCGACTAATCCAGTCATAATTATCGGGAATCGTACTTACCTTGAAGGAGACCCCATGTCCGTTCGCCCAGAAGTCATTGCAGCCAATACCGCATACGCCGAGAACTTCGGAAGCAAAGGCTCACTCGCCCTCCCACCTGCACGCCGTTTCGCCATTTTGACCTGCATGGACGCTCGCCTCGACCCAGCAAAATATGCGGGCCTCGCTGAAGGTGATGCACACGTCATTCGCAATGCCGGTGGCCGTGCAAGCGACGATGCCATTCGCTCACTCGTTATTTCTTACAAGCTTCTCGGAACTGCCGAATGGTTTGTTATTCACCACACCGATTGCGGAATGGAATTCTTTACGAATGAAGTAATGAGTGGTCTCTTAGCTTCAAGTTTGGAAACCGCTGCACTTGGTGCAAATGGTTTCACCGACATTGGTAAGGGCCCTGGCTCCACCGAGGGTCGATACATCAACTGGCTAACTATCGCCGATGCTGAAGGCAGTGTTGTGGAAGATGTTGCGCGTATTCGCAACCACCCTCTCGTGCCAAAAAATATTCCAATTTATGGATACATCTACGACGTGCGCAGCGGTCGCCTTGTTGAAGTGCCAGCAGCTACCGCCGCAGGCAAAGCGAGCTAATTAGTTAGACCGCTTAGCGCTACGTGGTTGTGGCGCATAGACGCATTTCTCAAAGAAATTCTCAATGAGAAGTGCCCAAGAGTCTTGCTTGATATGGGCTTCTGATACGTCATCAATGATGATTCCGAAACTGTAGGCCTGGATAAAAACAGCTAGCGAACTCACATCAAGATCTTCTTGAACCCAGCCGCGGCGTTGTGCTTCAGTGATGACTGCAACATATTCATCCGTAAGTTTCTGTTGCTCTACGGCGAGGGCTGAGGACAGCTCTACTGATGTTGCTGTTTTAGCCATGGCATGCGCACGCAGCTTTCGCATTTCGCGCAGCTTCGCGTTCTTGACATAAAGACGATTCGCTTCAACAACGCCATTACGAAAGTCATTGAATGTTGTGGCCACGGCCAGCGTCTGACGTACCTGCGTGATGTTTGTGTTGATACCTTCGACGTAGATTGCTAACAGCGCACTTTCGAGAACTCGTTCAACGTTTTCAAAATGGTGGTATATCGCACCACGGGTAAGCCCAGTTGCCTCAAGAAGATCGTCAATATGAAACTCGTTGACGCCCTTTTTCTTCACGAGTTGCACTGCGCAATCCACAATGAGTGCCTGGGTGGGATGCACCGCGCCGTCTCTTCGCATTTCCTGTGTTCGCCGAACAACCATGAATCTCCCTTCAGATAACAAACCTAGGGCTCGAAGGATGACCCGAGCAGTATTGCGCCTCAAAACCCCGAGAATGCAGGGACTTATAGCAAACATACATTTTGTTTGTTAAAGTTCCTGCATCAGCTTCCCGCCTACCAAAAGAGGTCACCGTGCAATTCAGTCACATTCTTCGCGATTTTCTTAAAAGAAGGACTTCCATCCTCATTGCAGTGACCCTTCTTGTACCAACTTTCACCGGGTCGCCAACCGCGCTCGCAGATCAAAACGAAACTGCGCCGACAGACGCTAACTATTCTGCGCAGTCATCAATTGCCTTAGGCGGTGATTACACATGTGTCGTACTTTCAATTGGTGAAATAAAATGCTGGGGAAAAAATAATCGCGGCCAACTCGGCGATGGAACCACAACAGACTCTTCCGTCCCTGTCACCGTATTAGCTAGCGGAACAGCTAGCAGTAGCCCTGTTGCCCTCACCGGTGTTACTGCAGTTTCGGCTGGCTACGAACATACCTGTGCATTGTTGACGTCGAAGCAAGTGCGCTGTTGGGGAAATGGATTCCAAGGTCGCCTTGGCAACGGTGACCCATACTCAACAGCATCCAATCCAGAAACTGTTTTGGTAAGTGGAGTCAACGGCGGTACGGGTGCAAATAGTCCGGTTGCCCTCACCGATGTCACCGCCATCTCCGCAGGATCAGGACACACTTGCGCACTGCTCATTTCGAAACAAGCCAGATGCTGGGGACAAGCTGGTCGACTCGGCAACGGCGATGGACTAGATGACTCTGCAAATGCCGTAGCAGTGCTTGCCAGCGGAACAGCAGCGTCCAGCCCCGTCGTGCTCACCGATGTCACCACAATCTCAGCTGGAGGTCAACACACTTGCGCACTGCTCACATCCAAAGAAGCGAAATGCTGGGGTAGCGGATCTGACGGAGCTCTCGGAGTTGGAGTTTTCAGTGCCACGGCATTAAACCCAGTGCGGGTACTCGCCAGCGGAACAGAATCAAGCAGCCCGGTCGCGCTCACCGATATCACTGCAATTTCTGCTGAGGGTAGTTCTACGTGTGCCATGCTGACTAACACCGAAGCAAGGTGTTGGGGTTACAACGGCGACCAACAAATATGTGATGGAAGTAGCGTTAGAAGAGCAAACCCAGTGACCGTTCT
>Ga0208811_1000040_pt1 | contig 36501 bp, 35 predicted proteins | sample Colrivmet1561A02_FD_187681 | JGI IMG/M metagenome (GOLD analysis project Ga0208811, IMG submission 187681) | Estuarine microbial communities from the Columbia River estuary - metaG 1561A-02 (SPAdes) (version 2) | ecosystem: Environmental > Aquatic > Marine > Intertidal zone > Estuary | place... | reverse complement strand
CGACATACTGTGGGTTGAAGGCGATGTTCACGTCGGGACCATCGTACTTCACCGCGATTGGTTCATGGGAATCACCGGAATCAGACTTGGCGCTGATTTCTAAGTTCTGGTTTTTCTTCGAAACCGATAACCGAATCGTGTTATTCCGATCATCACACATGAGGGCGGCTCGCGTGACGCTGTCCAAGAGCTTTTCGCGCTCGAGGCGTACCTTGCTGCCAGCTTCCTTCGGGATAACCTGGCGGTAGTTAGGGTAGTTGCCTTCAACGACCTTGGAGACGAGCTGGATGCGGTCGACGAGGCCTTCGTCGTTCTTCGGGATGTCGATGGTGAAGCCGACCTGGCGCTCATTATGTGAGACGTGCGCCTTGCCGCCCACCTTAAGCAGGCGCTGTAATTCAGCGATCGTGCGGGCAGGTAAAATCAAGGAGAGCGGCTTGTCGGGGCCTTCCAAAGCACGCTCACACTTTGCGAGGCGGCGTCCGTCCGTCGCAACGACAGTGAGTTTACCGTCTGCGAATTCAAAGAAGACGCCGTTAAGAATGTAGCGGTTTTCGTCCGTCGATTGCGCATAGCTGACTTTACGCAGCATGGAACCAAGGTCTTCCTGTTCGATTGAAATGGTGGGTTGTCCGGTGAAGCTGGCGATCGGGGGGAATTGATCAGCTGGCAGGCCGGCGATTTGGAACACGGAACTTCCCGACGTGACTTTGACGCGGTCTTTTCCGGTCAGTTCTACGACGGTCTCTGCACCCGACAGGGACCGGATAATCGGAACGAGTTTCTTGACAGGTAACGTGATGCGACCTGGGGAGGTCACGGTGGCCTTGATGCGGCAGCAAATTCCGAGATCGAGATTGGTCGTAGTCAGCGTGACCGTGTCGCCTTCGGCTTCGATGAGGACGTTTTGTAAAATCGGCATCGTCGCGCGATTGCCTACGACGTTGGTGACGCTGGAGAGGCCGTTGAAAAAATGGTTTCGGTTTACCTTGAACTTCATGATGCAGACAGATTTGAGGCTGTGGGGGGTCAGTGGCAACCAATCAATGCCCACTTCCGGGGGGACTGTATTAATAGATAACCTGATTAATTAAATACAGTAGTAACCGTAAGTCTCGGAAGGGCGTGGATAGTTTCCCAAAGTGTTGAAATTGGGAGGGATGTGCTTTTGGCGTCCCTGTGCCCAACCTGCGAATAAGGATTACTTTGTTCACAAGGGTGTAGAAGCCCGATTCCCTCACCCCTTATTCACACAGTAGGCTCGTTTTCATCCTCATCTTCTGGAGCGGGGTCTATCTCGCCTTTTCGGAGTAGGAAAAAGTGCCGGACAACCCCCCAGCAGATGTAGCCAAGGAAGACCGCCAGCAAGGCGAACTCCCGGAAGCGAATCGCAGCCACAGCCACCAAGATGATTAAGATAAAGCCGCGGGAGCGGGTCTTGGTATTCCAATCAACCTTTTTAAGGCTCGGGAAGCGCACATTACTCACCATTAGGTAAGAGATGATCAGCATTAGTGGCAGTAAGGCCCAAGACCACGACGTATAGGCCTCTGGCTTGGTCCCAGGAGTCACCATAATCTTGGATAATACCAAGACCAGCGAGGCCATCACCCCGGCGGCTGCCGGTGACGGGAGGCCCACAAAATCTCCGCCCGCCGCCCGCTTTTCATTCCCCGGGACCAAAGGATTTGTGAGGACATTAAAGCGCGCCAACCGCACCCCAACGCAGAGCAGATAGATGAAGGCTAAGAGCCAGGTGACGAGCTTGATATCGTCGTTAACCCCCGGGTTAATGATAAGAAAACAGGCCATCAGGGCGGGGGCTACGCCGAAGGATACCGTGTCTGCGATGGAATCAAACTCCGCCCCGAAGAGCGATTCGCGGTGCGTGGCGCGGGCCACCCGGCCATCAAATAGGTCGCAGAGACAGGCAAACAGAATGAACCAAACAGCCCAGACATAGTGACTGGCAGAAAGGTTCGGGTCGTCGGTCGTGAAGCGGGCTTCGATGCATTCCTTAATCGCTAGGAATCCACAGAGCATATTTCCTGCCGTGAAAAGATTAGGCAGGAGATAGATGCGCGCCGCCTCTTCCGGAGAGTTGTAGCGGGGGGGATTGGGAGAGCTCACGTTTAGGATTTAGGGTCGTCGAGATACTTCCAGAAGCCGCCTTCTTGTTCAATGCGGGCTTCGTCTTCGGCGAACGGGAGATGGGAGCGAAAGGCAAAGTCAGCGAAGGTGTGGCGATGGAGAACGTAGTTGGCAATCAATGACCCTTCGGAGGCTTCGAAGTAGATGCGGAACTCGCCGACACGAAGGCGGTGGTAAACGTGCCCGCCACGACGGACGGTCCCGAGCTCGGAACTCCCGCGCAGGAGGTCTTCCGGGGTGAGCGACGAGAACGCTTCAACGACGTCTAGCTGTTCCAGAGTCGGCAGCTTGGCCAACTCCCGGATCGCTTGGTCACTGAAATTAACTTGATACATCGCAGGGTGAAGCAAACCCCAAGGTGTCCGCTCGGCAATCAATCAGTTGTTGCCTGCCATTCGGAGAGCAACGAAACCGCCCGTTTCTCCACTAAATCGAGTACTTTTTCGAAATCTGACGCTTGTCCGTAATACGGGTCTGGCAGGGCGCGATCGCCCAGGAACAGCGCCAGTTTATGGTGATACGCCGGTGGGCAACGATCGCGTAACACGCCTAGGTTCAGCACGTCTGCCGCCAGGAGCAGGTCGAAGTCCCGGAAATCGTCTGAGCAAACCTGGCGCGCCCGGAGGCCCGTAAGGTCGTAGCCGCGGCGCTTGGCATGGAGAACGCTCCGTGCGTCGGGTGGATCGCCGCGGTGGTAATCCTCCGTCCCAGCAGAGTCCAGGTGTAGCTCTAGACCGGCCCGCTGCGCGTGCACACGCAAGACCTCCTCGGCCGTCGGCGATCGGCAGATGTTCCCCATGCAGACGAGGAGGACGCGGCGCGGGCGGCGGGGCACTTACTTACCGAGCAGTTTCTTAAGGACGGTTAGGTCCGTGCCATCCTTGGAGAGTAGCTGGCCATCCTTGCCGTACACGAGGAGCGTGGGGATACCGCTCACGCCCTGTTCCCGCTTGATGGCGCTCCCGCCTGCCGACTTAAAGGGTACAGCGGGCCAAGGCATTTTGGTTTCCTTCATGTAGGTGAACATTTGGTCTTCAGCTCGGTCGCTGCTGATGAAGACGACTGCGAGTTTGGTCTTATTAGCGTTGGCGAACTTGACGAGTTCTGGCGTGAAAGCGCGGCAGGGCGGGCACCAGTGGGCGGAGCAGTAGACGGCCACAGTCTTGTTTTTAAGGGTCGCGAGGTCGACGGCCTTGCCGGCATTATCGACGAGGCCTTCAGGGAAGCGCGTCTTCCAATCGAAGTCCGCGGCGGAGGCGAGGGTGGCGCAGAGCAGGAGGCTGAGGGAGGCGAGGAGCGATTTCATAGGGGTGAAGGGTAACAGATTTAATCCTTTAAGGTATATCGATAATTCTGATGGATTCCATCAGACCTTGCCGCCGAAGCTCTGGTGGTCGTCGAGGTCTAGGACGTCGAACCAGGACGTGATGTCCTCGCGCTTGGCCCCGGCTGGGGTCGACGACTGGTAATGGGTCAGGCGCTCCCGACCACCCGGGGCGGAGGGGGCTCGTTGGTCGTGGAAGGCGCTAAAGGCGGCGATTTCGTAGCCCGCCCGGACATGCTTGGCGTTGGCCAACAACCAAGCGAGGATTTCGCCATCCCCAAGGCCTTTGGCGACCTGTGCCTTGAGGGCTTCGGCCTCGATGCCGAGGAAGTTAAGGACGTTCTGGTCGAGGGAGCAGTTGTAGGTGTATTCCCCGTTCTTACCGTCCAGTGTGGCCCGAGCTTTGTCTAGCATGCGGGGGAGGATCACCAGGCCGCCCAGGCGACAACGAGGGCTGCGTGGGGGGTGCTGGGTCAAATCGTAGGGGTTGTAGGCCATAATTAGCAGAAAATAGCCCCCGTCCCCTGTTTCGCAAGTAAACAGGGGTATTTACCTAACTTTGGGGGGTTGCCAAAATGTCACACCTCACTCTATTTTAGATTCATGGTCGTTCCGTCCGGAGATACCGCCCTCCCGCTTCCCCTCGGGGTTATGGGTATGGTCTGTGCTTTCATCTTCTTGGCCAGCGCAGCCTGGGATTGGCAGGTGAAGTCCGCCCCATCCGCGCGCAGCGTTCCCACGGGCGGGCTATGGTTGCTACGGTTGGGGTGGTTGCTCTTGACCATCTCCTTGGCCGCTGACGGCCTCAGCCGGAACACCTTCCCGGTCGATTCATCCGCAGGGATGCTCCAGTCAATTAGCTGGGGGCTGGCGGGCTTGGCGATTTTCTTGGACCTCGCCTTCCAGCACCGGTTACCCGTTTGGGTCATCTCCTCCGCCACCATGGCCTGTCTGTTTACCGCCAGCCGGCTCGGCGGAGAGACCCACGCGTTTACGTCTTCGGTGAAGCCGTTGATTTTGCTCCATATTGCGGCTGCTATTTTGGCTTACTGCCTCCTGGCCGCCCAAGCGCTCAATGCCCTCGCCTACCTCTTGCAGGACCGCGCCCTGGCCCAACGGAAATTTGGCGGCATCTATGGCTTACTGCCGGCCTTAGTCCCCATGAATAAAATTGGCGCCAACCTGATGGGCGCCGCGGTCTGGATGCTCGGCTTGTCTGTGGTGATTGGTGCGGTCGATGCCTTCACTGGTGTCGCTGGCTGGGTTAATTTACCGAAGCTCGTCATGGCCGCCGTGACGCTCCTCCTCGCGGTCTTACTCCTCATGCTCCATCGGCGCGCCACTCTCAGCGGTGCCGCTTTTGCCCGTGGCTCGTTGTGGCTCCTGTTGCCGGCGCTCCTGGCGCTCTGGCTTTCCCTGCCCACCGCCCGATGAGTGCCCTGCCCACCACTTTGGTGGCCCTGAGTGCCACCCATCACACCGCGGGCCTCGACGCTCGTGCGGCGTTCAGCGTCTCGCCCGCCGGGGTGGAGGCTTTTTATCGGGCGGCCCGCGCGGCCGGCCTCGCCGAGGTCGTCCTCCTCGCGACTTGTAATCGGTTGGAAGCTTATGCGGTGGGCGATGAAGCGGCCGCCCTGCATGCCCGCGCCGCCTTGATCCAAGCGACGGGCGTTGCGCCCACGGAATTAGATCGGCACCTGCGCCCGATTCCCGGCCTTGAGGCCGTCGAGCATTTGTTCGCGGTCGTCGCCGGTTTGGATTCCCAGATGATCGGCGAAGCCGAAATCGCGGGGCAGACCAAGGACGCTTACGCTGATGCGCTTGCGCGCGGGATGACGGGCCCGATGTTGAATCGTATCTTCCAGCGCGCCTTCCAGGCGGGCGCTTGGGCTCGCACCCATACGGGAATCTCGCAAGGGCAGGTGAGCTTGGGAAATATCGCGGTGGAGCTGGCGGGCCGGGTCTTCGGACAATTGGCCGATGCGCGGGTCCTCGTCCTCGGCACGGGTGAGGTCGGCCGCCAAGTCGTGCAGGCGCTCGTCTCGCGTGGCGCTACCCAGGTCTCCGTGGCCTCCCGCACTTTCGATAACGCACGTGCCCTCGCCGAAGAATTTGCGGGGTCCTCCCTCACCCTCGCGGACGCCCTGCAACAAGCGCATGCCCATGACGTGGTCATTGGCTGCGCCGCCGTCGAACGCGCCTTACTCGATGCGGAAACGATTCGCACCTTCACGCGGCGGCGCCAAGGCCGCCCACTGTTGCTGGTCGACCTCGGCGTGCCGCGTAATTTCGATGCGGCCGCGCGTGCCGTCGAGGGGGCTTATCTGTGCGACCTCGATGACCTCTCCGCCGTGGCGAACATCAATTTACAGGCACGCTTAGCGGAAGTCGCCCGCGCCCGGACCGCGCTGACCGAGAAGGCCGCCCGCGTCTGGGGCGCCACCCAAAGACCCGCCACGGGCACCCCATGAAACCAACCGTTCTGATTGTTGACGACGAGAAGCACACGCGCGATGGCCTGCGCGCCGCGCTCGAGGATAAGTATGAGACCTTCGTGGCGAAGGATGCCGCGGAAGCCGCGCGCCTCATGCAGGATGTCCCCCCGGACGCCGTGTTGACCGACCTGCGGATGGCGGGCGAGGATGGGATGGCGGTGATTGATCGGGCGCTCAAGCTCTCGCCGCAACCCGTGTGCCTGATGATGACGGCCTATGGCGACGTGGAGACGGCCGTGCAAGCGATGAGCCGCGGTGCTTATTGGTTCATGCAGAAGCCAGTCGATCTCCGGCAGGTCGAATTGCTCTTGGAGCGAGGACTAAAGGCCCGAGCGACCGAGAAGGAAGTCACCGTGCTGAAGACCCGCCTCGACCGTAAGTTCTCGTTGGGCGAAGTGGTGGGCTCATCTGCTGCCTTGCAGCATTCCATCGAGCAGGTCCGCTCAGTGGCGACTTCGAACGCGACCGTGCTATTACTCGGAGAGACCGGGACCGGCAAAGAGCTGTTCGCTCAGATGATTCATCAGGCGAGTAATCGTGCGAAGGGCCCGTTCATGGCGGTCCATTGCGCGGCCATTCCAGCTAACCTCCTAGAGAGCGAGCTCTTCGGCCACGAGAAAGGCTCCTTCACGGGGGCGACTGAACGACGCGTCGGCCGTTTCGAATCCGCTGATGGCGGAACACTTTTCCTTGATGAAATTGGAGAGATCGACGCGACGACGCAGATAAAGCTGCTACGTTTTTTGGAGACCCGCAGCGTCGAACGCCTCGGTTCACATAAGCCGATTGCACTCGACCTCCGCTTGGTGTGTGCGACGAACCGCGATTTACTCCAGATGGTTAAGGAAGGTAAATTCCGCGAAGACCTTTACTACCGTCTTTCCGTCGTGCCTTTGCGGATGCCGCCCTTGCGCGAGCGGACGGATGACATCCCCCTGCTTTTGGCACATTACCTAAAACGCTTTGCGGCGGAGAATAACTTGGCGGAGGTGCGCTTCGCCGCCGATGCCTTGGCGGTGTTGGCTCGCTACCCGTGGCCTGGTAATATTCGTGAACTGCGAAACACGTGTGAGAACCTAGCAGTACTCCGCGCAGGCAAGGTGGTCGGCGCGGTTGATCTCGAGGCGCGCTACACCCAGCCGACGAGCCTCGGCGGTAGCGTCCGCCCCGTCCTGCCAGCGGCTACGGGGGGCATGTTTGATAAGGAGCAGAACGAGAAGGAGCTCTTGAAGCAGGCCTTGGCTTCCGCCGCCGGCAATCGGACGAAGGCCGCCGAGCTGTTGGGAATTTCGCGGCGCACGTTACACCGAAAACTTTTACAATGGCCCGAGTTAGAAGTCGGCCAGCCGCCCCATGCGTAAGGCTTGGCTATTGTGCGCGGTTGCGGCGACCTCCGTGCTCGGCGCGGACATTGCTGGCTCCGATCTTTTGAAGGCTGCGCTGACGGAGGGGCTCCGGCAGGCGGCCCCGGCCTCTTCGGTCGACTTTGCGGGCACGCTCCCCGGCCGGCGTAGTTTGGCGGACGGTCGTTCGGCCGCCGCTTTGCTCTTTCAGAAAGACGGCGAACCCGACGCTTCCGCGCCTGCCGGGCAAACCTTGCAGCGGTACCTATTGGCGAATGCCGCCGTCGTTGTGGCGGTCCATAAGTCTAATCGTCAGAACCAAGTAAGCTTTGGCGACCTTAACAGCTTATTGGCCAAGGACCCGAAGGTTTATTACGTGAACTGGAACGACCTCGCCGGGGGTAATCTCTCGGAAACGATTCTTACCTATATTTACGCCCCCCATGGAGCTTTTGCTCGGGAACTCATCCAGGGGGTGCCCTTGGGCAAGCAGCCCTTTCGCCAGGAAGTGAATATGGTCATGGACTGGTCGCCCGTCGGGCAAAGCCTAGCTACCCGACCGGCGACCTTGGCCCTCGCCCCCGCCCTTCCCGTAGGCTCCGAGGGCCGCTTGCTCCAGGTCTCCGATGGCCGCCCGGGTAAGGCGACCACCGCCTATTCCCCGGACGAGATGAATATCTATAACGGGGACTACCCTTTGCGCCTGCCCCTGTATCTGTATGTGCGGACAGATAAGCAGATGGCACATAAAGATGCCCTGAAATGGCTCTTTTCAGAGGCCGCCGCCGAGCAGATTCGGGCTTTAGGCCTCTACCCTGCCCCCAAGGCCATCCGCGAGCGCTTAGCCCAAAGGCTTGACAGCCGTTAAGCAGATTGGTCTGCTCACTTTCCGAAAGCGCGCGTAGCTCAATGGTAGAGTACCACCTTGCCAAGGTGGCTGTTGCTGGTTCAAGTCCAGTCGCGCGCTCCACTTTAACCCACCCTAACCGGTGGGTTTCTTGTTTTAGGCGACAACCGGCAGGGTCACCGTCACCCGCAAGCCCTTCGGACGGACGTTATCCGCCGTCACTGACCCGCCGTGCAGTTCGGCGACCTGTCGGACGATACTCAGGCCTAGGCCACTCCCACCCGCCCGCCGTGATTTATCTGTGCGGTAGAATCGGTCGAAGAGGCGCGGGAGATCGACGGCGGCCACGCCCGCCCCATCATCCTGAATTTCTAGGGCGACGCCGCCAGGCACATGCGAAGTGCGGATTAGGATGTGCGTTGCACCCGAGGCGTGTGCGAGTGCGTTCTCGATAAGGTTCTGGACGAGCCGACGCGCTTGCACGGGATCAGCCGCGGCACTCTCCTCCGCCCGTAGGTCGAGCTCAATGGTGACCTTGGCCGCCCGACAACGTGGGCTGAGCTCTTCGGCGACTTCGCGGCACGCGCGATGTAGTGCACCCCGCTCGCGTCGCATGGGGTCATGGGAGCTCTCCAAGCTAGCTAATGCGAGTAAGCCTTCGACGAGGCCCTGTAGGCGCCCGACGGAGGAAACAATTTTTTGGGTGAACCGCGCCCGGTCTTCTGGCGTCATCGTCGCTTGATCGTCGGCCAGTGTTTCCGCATAGCCACGGAGAATTGTCACCGGCGTGCGGAGGTCGTGCGAGACGTTCGTGACAAACTCACGTTCCATCGCTTGGAGCCGTTTCAGCGCGGTCACTTCGGCTAAGACAAAGATGACTGCGCCTTCGCCGAAGGCTTCGGGATCGGTGCGCGCTCCGGCGGCTTGAATCCAAGCGTCGGCGAGCGGCGCTCGGTGCAATAAGATCGTCTCCCCCGCCCTGCCCTCGCGGCGCACTTGCCGAATCAGTTCGATGAAATCCGCGCTCCGCACCAACGGCACGATGGATGCGCCCAGTTCGGCGTCGGATAAGCCAAACAATGCGTTCGCTGCGGGATTCGCCAGCCGGAGGCGGTCCTGAGCGTCGACGACAAGCACGGCGTCCGTCAGTGGGGCTAAGAGTGCATCCACGCGCTTAGCCGCCGCCGAACGGATCTCCTCTTCGGTTAACGTGCGTCCTTCGATGGCCGTAAAGAGGTCATCCAGCGAGAGCCAACGGATTAACCAGCCCTGCGGCCTTCCCCCGATCCCTCCACTTAGCAGTGAGCGTCGGCACCAACGGAGGCAGTGGCCCAGTTCGGAGACGCACCAGCCAACCAGGCCAAGCCCGATGGCGAGTATCATCCAAGGAAGCCAGCTCATCGAACTAAGAGCGTGCGACCGCTGGTCGTTCGGTGCGAGTGCAAAGCACTCATCCCGTTACGCGATAGCCGACCCCGCGAACCGTCTCGATGACATCACCCGAGGGCCCGAGTTTTTCGCGGAGACGGCGGACGTGTGTGTCGACCGTGCGCGTTTCGAGGTCGGGCGAATAATTCCAGACGTCGGATAGGAGCTCTTCACGGGACTGCACGCGGCCTTTACGCTCTAAGAGTAGGCGGAGTAACTTAAATTCCGTGGCCGTTAATTCGAGGGGCTTCCCGGCAGCGGTGACCTCATGTCGTTCGATATCGAGTAGGAGCGCACCGGCCGCGAGCCGGGTTGAAGGCTTGGCGGCAGCGGATTTAGCACGGCGGAGTAAGGCCTGCGCGCGGAGCATGAGTTCACGCACGTCAAAAGGCTTCGTGACGTAGTCGTCGGCGCCGGACTCCAGGCCGCGCACTTTATCGGCGGTCTCCCCTTTCGCGGTCAGGAAAATAACGGGGGTGTCTTGTAGTAAGGCATCAGCCCGAACCATGCGGAGCAACTGTACGCCCGTGAGTTCGGGCATCATGACATCCAAGATGATAAGGTCGGGGCGGAAGTCGCGCGCGAGGCCGATGGCCCGGAGCGGATCGTTTAAGCTGCGGACCGCGTAACCAGCCTGGCGAAATTTATAATCCAAGAGCTCGGTGACATCCGTCTCATCGTCTACGACGAGGATGCGTTTGAGGTGTTCAGCGTCTTGAGTGGCCATAGATAGAAATAATGACGAAATCGCCACGAGCGCCAGATTTAGGTGTCAATTAAGGCGATTGGGTTACGGAGGGCTTTAATGTACATAAGCGTATGGCTATTAGAGACTTAACTCATCTCGTCACCTGATTGTTTCACGCCTAAGGCACAAGTGTTACATGGGCACTGTTCCACGTAGAACATCGCTACCCCGCCCTGCCCTTACGCGCCCTTCTGGGCCCGAAACAAGACCATCAATAAAGAAATATCCGCTGGGTTCACGCCACTGATGCGGCTTGCTTGGCCGAGAGTCTGGGGCTGAATTGCGTGGAGCTTTTGGCGTGCCTCAATCCGCAGCCCATAAGACTTTAGGAAGTCAAAGTTAGCCGGCACCTTAAAGGACTCAAGGTCATGGAGTTTTCGGGCGGAACGCCGTTCGCGATCTAAGTAACCGCGGTATTTGACGCGATACATGACTTCGGCTTGGACCTCGGGGGTTTCAGCCAGGAAGCTCGGCGGCAGGTCCGCCGGCATGCCTTCAACATTTCTTCGGAGCACATCGCCGGCCAGCCCGCCGCTAATGGCGATCTTTTCAAGGTATTCGGTCCAATGTGCGACTTGGGCGGCCTTGGACTCAATTCGGGCTAAACGAGCGGCCGGGACTAGGCCGTAATCTGCGATTTTGGACTTCAGGCGAAGTTCAGCGCTGCCATGGTTGAATAAAAGGCGGTATTCGGCCCGGCTCGTGAACATGCGGTAAGGCTCTTGGGTGCCCTTAGACACTAAGTCATCGATGAGGACCCCAATATAGGCCTCGTCGCGCCCAATGACCATCGGAGTTAGGCCTTGGACCCTACAGGCGGCGTTAACCCCAGCGACCAGCCCTTGGGCAGCAGCTTCTTCGTAGCCGGAGGTCCCATTGATCTGCCCAGCGAAGAAGAGGCCTTCGACTTTCTTGGATTCGAGGGTGGGGTAGAGTTGAGTCGGTGGGGCAAAATCGTATTCCACGGCATAGGCCGGCCGAAGCATGACGGCTTTCTCTAGCCCCGGGATGGAATGGAGCATCTCGAGCTGAATATCAAAGGGCAGGGAGGTGGAGAGCCCATTGATATACCACTCATCCGTATTCCGGCCCTCGGGTTCCAGGAACAGCTTGTGGGAGTCCTTCTCCGAGAACTTCACGAACTTATCTTCAATCGAGGGGCAGTAGCGCGGGCCAACCCCTTTAATCTCCCCGCCGTAGAGAGGAGAGCGGTGGAGGTTATCGTGGACGATCTTGCCGGTTGCCCCCGAGGCCTCGGTCATCCAACAGGAGACTTGGTCGCTGCCAGGGGTCCATCCAGGGAGGCGCTCGCCACGTTGTTCCACGTGGAACATGTCAGCTTCTTGCCGGGTATCATGGAAGGCAAAAAGGGTAGGGGAGGGATCGCCAGCTTGCTCCTCGCATTGGCTAAAATCAATGGATGATCCAAGGATGCGCGGAGGGGTCCCGGTCTTAAGACGCTGCAGTTCAATTCCAGCATCTAAGAAACTGCTAGACAACGACTTAGCACTAAAATCACCCAAGCGACCGCCTTCCGTTTTATTGTTCCCGATGTGCATCAGCCCGCGCAGAAAAGTGCCCGTCGTAACCACGACGGTTTTACCGTAGAAGGCCAGGTCGAGGTTGGTGTTCACCCCGACCACGGCCCCGTGCTCAAAGATGAGGCCGGTGACCATGGCCTGGAAGATGGTTAGCCCGGGTTGAAGTTCGCAGAGGTGCTTCATCCGGAACTGGTACGCCTTCTTGTCGCATTGCGCCCGCGGGGCTTGGACGGCGGGACCTTTGGAGGAGTTCAACAGCCGGAACTGGATACCGGTGGTATCCGCCGTCAGGCCCATCTCACCGCCGAGGGCATCGATCTCGCGGACGATGTGCCCCTTGGCCTGTCCCCCGATGGCGGGGTTACAGCTCATCTGGGCAATAGTATCAATGTTTCCACTGAGCAGTAAGACCTCAACGCCCATGCGGGCCGCGGCGAGGGCGGCTTCAACTCCGGCATGGCCAGCCCCGCAGACAACGACGTCGTAGGGCCGAGAGGGGCCGAGGCGGATTTCTTTAGGCGGTCGCATAGGAGGCTTCCCTCCTAGCGGAGGGAATCACTTCCCTATGCAGAAGGAAGCAAAGAGCTTGTCCAGCATACGCTCATTATCAATTCGTCCGACAATCTCCCCAAGGGCGTCCAAGGCCTCCCGACACCGGGCAGCTGCCAATTCCGTCTGGGCGGGGGGTGCTAGGTGCTCGCGGGCCGCCTTTAAGGCCGCGGCCGCCCGGAGGAGGGCGTCCGCATGGCGGACCCCGACGACCAGGTCTTCGGCGCCCGGGGCGACTTCGCGGTCGACCAAGATTTGGCCCAACTGCTCGCGGAGGGCTTCGGCGTCCCGACCATCTAAGAGGCAGGTGGGAAGTTTCGTGAGATCGGCCCGCCAGGAGGCGTGGGCGGGGTCGGCGGGAAGGTCTGACTTATTAGCAATGACGAGCGTGCGCGTTGGATCAAGTAACGCCTCGAGTTCCGCGGGTAACAGCGGCGGCGGTGCCGAGCGATCGACGACGAGCAGAAGAAAGTGGGCGGCGCGCGCTTGTTCGAGGGCGCGCTCCATGCCGGCATGTTCCAAGGCGGAGCCTCCCGTGCGTAAGCCCGCGGTATCGACCGCCGTGACGGCGAGGGGGAGACCCGCGATGGGCGCTTCGAGGAAGTCGCGCGTGGTTCCCGGTTCCGCACTGACGAGCGCCCGCGCGGAACCACTCAGTGCGTTGAGTAAACTCGATTTCCCCGCGTTCGGTGCGCCGACCACGGCGACTCGGAGGCCAGTGCGTAGGGCGGCATCATGCCGCGCGGTCCGAGCGTATCCAGAAAGTTCTGACTCAATTTTAGCCAATGTTTGCAAAGGTCCTGCGGGGTCCTCGGTCGGCAGGTCTTCTTCAGGGAAATCGATATGCGCTTCCAGCGTGGCGAGCGCCGCGAGGAGGCGGTCGCTCCACGCAGCGACTTGCCGGCCGAGTTCGCCCGCGAGTTGGCGGCGGGCCGAAGCGAGCGCGCGCTCCGAACTGGCGTGGATTAAATCAGCAATCGCTTCCGCCTGGGTGAGGTCAATTTTGCCGGCGAGGAAGGCGCGGCGCGTGAACTCACCAGGCTCGGCCGAGCGACAACCACGCGCGAGGCAATCTTCGACCAGCCGACGGACGAGGAGGGGATTGCCGTGACACGTGACTTCCAGCGAATCGTTGCTGGTGAAAGAATGTGGTGCGATAGCCAGCACGGCGACGACTTGATCGATGGGCTCACCCGCAAGGTCGCGCCAGACCGCCGTTGTCGCCCGGCGAGCGGCCGGTGCCGTGTTGCGGCCGAAGGCGGCGCAGGCGATGGTCGCCGCCAAGGGGCCATCGATACGGATTACCGCGAGCGCGGAGCGTCCGGTGGGCGTGGCGGCGGCGACGATGGTCTCGGAGTTGGACATGCGGTCGGGTCATCCCAAGGGGGCGGGGCAGGGGAGGCAAGCGGTGTCATCAGCGTTGAAAAGGCTGGAAGGGCGGGGGGGTAATGGCAAAGTTCGCCCATCACTCTCGTGGAACTCCATCGATTCCTCTCTCCTGCCGCCGCCGCGGCCATCGCTGCCGCCCATGGCACGCCTTGCTACGTCTACGACCAGGCCACCCTCGCGGCCCAAGCCGCCGCCATGCTGGCCTTCCCGAATGCCTTTGGGCTAACGGTCCGCTTCGCCATGAAGGCCTGCCCGAATGCCTCGGTCCTTCGGCTCTTCGCCGCCCAAGGCCTGCACCTGGATGCTAGCTCTGGGTATGAAGTCCGCCGCGCCATTCAGGCAGGGGTCCCGGCTGAACGCATTTCCCTCTCGTCGCAGGAGCTCCCCGGTGATTTTGCGGAACTCCTCCGCTTGGGCATCCACGTGAACGCTTGCTCGCTCCTGCAGTTGGAGCGCATCGGTCAAGCGGTACCTGGCCAGCAGGTCGGCCTCCGTTTTAATCCCGGTCGTGGCTCCGGTGGTACGGGGAAGACGAACGTCGGTGGCCCGGATTCCTCTTTCGGCATCTGGCACGAATGGGCCGACCAAGCTCAGGCGATCGCGACGAAGTATCAGCTCAAGGTCATCCGCATCCACACGCACATCGGCTCGGGCAGCGACCCCGTCGTGTGGCAGGAAGTGTCCGCGGCCAGCCTCGCGCTCGTCTTGCGCTTCCCGGACGTCGTCACACTTAACCTCGGCGGTGGCTATAAGGTCGCACGCGTCGCGACGGAGAAGGGTACCGACCCGCAAATTGTGGGCGCGCCCGTGAAGCAGGCCTTCGAAAAATTCGCCGCCGACCATGGCCGACCCCTCCGCCTCGAGATCGAGCCGGGCACTTTCCTCGTCGCCAATGCGGGTGCGGTGCTGTGTCGCGTGCAGGATGTGGTGTCCACGGGAGCCCGCGAGTTCTTGAAGCTAGATTCGGGGATGACGGAAATTTTACGTCCTTCGCTCTACGGCTCGCAGCACCCGGTGTATTTATATTCGGCGAACCCGACGGGCCGCGTCCGCGATTACGTCGTCGTCGGACATTGCTGTGAATCGGGCGATCTCATCAGCTGCGCTCCCGGCGAACCCGAAACCTTGGCGACGCGTGCGTTGCCCGAAGCGGTCGCTGGCGACCTCGTCGTTATCGGAGGTGCGGGTGCGTACTGCGCTGGTATGAGTACGAAGAACTACAACTCATTCCCAGAAGCACCCGAAGTACTTCTGCAGCCGGGCGAACAATTCCGCCTCGTTCGTCGTCGCCAGACGCTCGACCAGATTCTGCAAAACGAAACCGGCCCCGAAGGTCTCTGAGCTGTGCCGCTTTGTCCGCCATTAGGAGCAACCTTGCCGGCCTCGCCGCATGGCACGGTAGTCTCCTTGCCGACCCTAGCCGATGTCGAAGGCTATGAACGCCGCGAGCCAGCGACATGGAAGCACATCACGGCTGGCTACCCGCGTTTCGTCCGCAACGCCTTAGTGTCGCAGGCTGCCCAACAGGCCGCTCAACAGTTCGGGCGCTCGGGTTCACTCTTTCCGCTCGCTTCGCGGCGGGCCGCCGACCGCATCCTCGCGTGGGCGCACGTCACGGACGCGCACGTCGACCCCGTCGGTGATTGGGTCCTGGTTTCCTTCCCCGAAGGCCCAGCCTCCGAACCGTTCGCTAAGTTTGTGCAGCACACCGGTGCCCTGATTTCGTCGCGTCAAGCGGAAGCACACTTGGCTGGCCGTTCGGCGGATTCGGCGGAGACCGCGCGCGCGTTGGAACAAGTCCGTGCCGTACTATCCCCTTATCTAGCGTCCGTTAAGCCCGCTGATATCCTGGTCGCTTTAGCCGGCATGAACGCTGTCGCCGCTGGCATCGCCGCCGTGAACGATGTCCAACGCCCGCGCGGCAAGCGCGTGTGGATTCAATTAGGCTGGCTCTACGTCGATTCCACGCGGCTCTTTGAAAAGGCGACCGACACCCAGCACGTGTTTGTGCCCGATGTGACCGACCTCGGTGCCGTCGAGCGTTTACTGGCCCAAGGGGATGTCGCCGGCGTCTTCACGGAAATCCCCAATAACCCCCAACTCGAGACGGCCGATGTCTATGCGTTGCGCCGCCTCTGCGATCAGTACGGGGCCAAGTTAGTTCTCGATCCCAGTTCCGTCGGCTTAGCTTCGGTTGATGTGTTGCCCCCCGCGGACATTGTGTGCTCCAGCCTCACCAAATATGCAGCCAGCTCCGGCGACGTCATGGCCGGTGTTCTCGCCGTCAACCCGGCCCGACCAGACGCCGAAGCTTTGCTTCAAAGCGCGCGGTCGTACATCGATGCGCCTTATGCGGCCGATACGATTGCGCTGGCCCAGCAGATTGTGAAGTTGCCAGCGGTTACCGCGCGACTTTCACAGCAGGCGACGGAGCTTGCCCAACGGCTGGCCCAACACCCAGCGGTGAGTCGCGTGCGCACCGCGCTGACCACGTCCACGGCAAAAAACTATCAAGCCATGTTGCGGCCGGGCGCAGGTCCGGGTGCCTTGATTACGCTCGAACTCAAAGCCGACCTCCGGACCGTTTACGATCGCCTGCAGGTTGTGAAGGGCCCGAGCTTCGGCCTCGAATTTACCTTGGCGACCCCCTTCCTCTGGCTCGCGCATTTCTCGGAAGTCACGACGCCGGAAGGCCGCGAAGGCCTCCGCCGGGCCGGCCTCGATCCGGATCTCTTGCGCGTTTCTGTTGGGCTAGAGCCGATGGAAGAAATCTTGGCCGCGTTTGCGGCGGCCCTTAAAAAATAGGCCCACCATGAGGTGGGCCTAGGGTGAACTCGCCGCGGGTTTATCTTTCGCTCCGTTCGGGATCGCCGTCGGTGGCCGAGTCCGGGTTGGCGGCGGCTGGTTTGCCGGCGCTCGCCTTCTTCTCCGTGCGGGCCTTGAGCATCTTTTCGCGGAAGGCATCGCGTTGCTTTTTTTGGATACTAGCCGCTTCGGGATCTTGTTTCGCCAGGGTTTCGTCGAAGGCCTTACGGTAAGCCATTTCGGACTCCGCAGCCTTGGTGCGGGCGTGTTTATACTCAGCCGAGGACTTAGCGGCAAGGGCCCGGTCGGCCTTGGCTTGTTGCTGCGCGCTAGCGATTTCTGGTAGTTCGAGGACCTTGCGCTTGGCGGCGCTCAGCTTGGCCTGTTCGGGGTCGGCCGCGGTGGCCGGCTCGACTTCGGTGGTGCGCTCGGGCGTTGGCGGGCTGGCCTTGGCGGCGAGGACCGGGGAGGGGAGGGCGGCGACCGTGAGGCCGGCCATCAGGAGGAGGGAGGTGAGTTTCATAGGTGGAGTGGGAACGGGCTTGAGGAAGTTCATAGGTAAACGATAGTGCAAGTGTCCCCCCGTAAGGTTCATTCCATGAAATTTTTCTCCCGTCTCCTCCTAGGGTTACTCCTCCTCGCTCCTTTGGTCGCCGAAGCGCAAAAGAAGGATCCCGGTCGGCTGATCACGACGACGCCCCTGCCGCAAGTGCCCGAGTTGCCGGATGCGTTCCCGCAGGTGTTGGGCACGCAGGTAATCGGGCCGGCTTACAAGTTTACGAAAGAAGATCCGATCGTGGAAGGCGCGATGGTCGTGCAGAACCTCGGCTCTCGCATTCTTAAGGTTCAGGTCCCGCCCGGGCCGCAGTTTAACCAGCTCATCGCGATGCCTTTCACGCACTACTTGGTGTGGTTCCGCTCCAATGGCGATTGGAGCAAGGGGTTCACGCCCGAGATGCGCCGCCGCGAATATAATGCCACGTATGCGTTTACTAAGGACCTACTCACGCGCCGCGAAACGACCGGCAAGACCTTCTTTATCGGGCATTGGGAGGGCGACTGGTACCTGTTGCCCGACCGGAATACGCAGGCAGACGTCAATCCCGCCGCGGCCGCCGCGATGGTCGAGTGGCTCAACGTTCGGCAAGAAGCCGTGGATGATGCCCGGGCGGAAGTGCCGTACACCCGCTGCCGCGTCTACACCTACGCCGAGGTGAACCGCGTCCGCGACGCCATGGTCGGTGGCAAGAAGCGCATGGCTAACCTCGTTGTGCCGAAGCTTAACGTCGATTTCCTCTCCTACGCAGCCTACGATTGCCAACTCCTGCCGGCCGCCGAGGTCACGAAGACTTTAGATTGGCTCAACGGGCAGCTGCCGCCTAAGGCCAACCTACCCGCCAAGCGCGTCTTCATCGGCGAGTGTGGCTTGTCTTGGACCGCCTGCGGGAGCGACGGTAAAATCCACGAGCAGAAGAACCGTGAGATTTTCACGAAGTTCCTGTCCTGGCGCCCACCGCTGGTCCTTTACTGGCAGGTCTATAATAATGAGGTCGTCGATGGCCAGCAGGTCGGCTTCTGGTTGGTCGACAACAAAAACAAGAAGACCCCGCTCTATGAGACGATGAAGGAGCTTTTCGTCCAGCAGGAGGAAGCCGCCAAGGAGATGCGCCGGCGCAGTAATCGCTTGCCCGCGTTCGAACAGATCGCGGAATTCTCCGAAAACTGGCTCGCGCAGAAAGGAAAGTAGTCGGGGCTTGAGGTAGCCCGGTGGTTCGCAAGATTAGTCCCATGCGCCCCAAGCTCTTGATCGAAGGCCTTGCGACTTTCTTCCTTTGCCTAGCTTGTTCGCTCGTCCAAGGCCCGCTCGCCCCTTTCATCATTGGTGCCCTCTTGCTTGCGCTCATCTATATGGGTGGCCCGGTCTCCCAGGCCCATTATAACCCCGCCGTGACCTTGGCCTTTTGTGTCCGTCGCCGGCAGGCATGGTCGGCCGGTGCGGCCTATGTCGCGGTGCAAATGGTGGCCGCCCTCGCGGCGGCGGTCGTTGCTGGGTTGTTCCTCGGCCACTCGGAAGAGAATAGTGAACACATCCTGAGCGCCCTCACGGAGCCGGTCTTGGAGGGCTGGCTGCCTGGGACGATGGCGGAGTTTTTCGGCACCTTTCTCCTGGTCTTCGTCATCCTGCTGGTGGCGACCTCCCGCCGGACGGTTGGCAATAGTTACTACGGCTTGGCTATCGCCGCGACGGTGGCAGGCCTCATGGGGATCTTTGGGGCTTTCTCCCCCGACTTTAATCCGGCCGTCGCCATCAGCCGGGCGGTTACGGGCTGTTTCGGGGCTCTGAATGCGGAGGGCAGTGGGTGGCTCGCCTTTCAGCAAGAATTCGCCTTTTTGGCTCATTCAACACCCCGCATCTTGCTGGCCTTAATTGCCCAAGGGCTAGGGGCGTTTTTAGCGGCTTGGACCTTCTTGGCTGTCTTCCCCGAAGAACGTTAAACCCAAAGTGTGCCCGTGCTTGAGTCCGGGGCGGTTGCCATCAAGGTCGGGGTATGAATCCGCTCTTCACCGCCCATAAGCACTACGGCTCCCTGCTCCTTGTTCTTATCCTCGCTGTCATCGTGGTGGCCCTCGTCAAGGGGCCGAACACCAAGTTCCAGCGCATCGTCACCGTCTTGGTCGACATCAACCTCGTCGTAGGACTCGTCGCTCTCTTCTACACCGTCCGCCCGATCTCCTGGTTCCACCCAATCCTCGCCCTCGCCGCCGTCGCCTTGCTCCACATCGGCGCCAAGAGCGAAGATAAGGGCAAGGTTGTCCGTTGTTTCTCAATCGCCCTCGTCCTCCTCGTCGCCGCTTGGGCTGTCAACGCCTCTTGGGGTCCAGAATGGTTCAAGACGAACTTCGTTAAGTTGCCGGCGACCGCGGTCATCTCCAAGTAAGCCTTCGCGATACAATTAGGTGACGACGGCCCGGACGTTATCCGGGCCGTTTGACTTCCCACTGAACCGAGGCTTATTGGGGAAACACTCCGAAAAAACGTTAGATGTATCGCCTCGCCCTAAACATGCTCTTTGGAGACCGCGCCAAGCTCGCGATGCTCCTCTGCGGCTTGGCGTTCTCCGCGCTTTTGATGGCCCAGCAGACTTCGGTCTTCTTCGGCATCATGAGCTGGACGTATACGCCAGTGTATAACATTCGGGCCCCCATTTGGGTCAGTGATCCCATGGTCGAGCAGGCCAATGACGCCAAGCCGATGCGCGATACGGACCTCTACCGTGTGCGCTCGGTCGATGGCGTCGCCTGGGCCGCCCCGCTGCACACGTCGTTCCTGCAGGCCCGTATGCAGGATGGTAATTTCAAACTGATCACCATGGTCGGGATTGATGCCGATACCTTCGCCGGGGCACCCGCGGTTTTGTCGCAAGGCCTCATTGAAGACCTCCGTCTCCCCAACACCGTCATCGTGGACGAATGGGGCGCGCAGTTAATGGGCCGTGTCACCAAAGGAGCCGATGGCAAGGAGGTCGTCATCCCGCTGAAGGTTGGCGACACGTTTGAGGTTAATGACCTCGAGGCCCGCATCGTCGGCATCTGTAAGGTGCGGCGCGCGTTCACGGGTGGGCCGTTCGTCTACACGACGTACGACCGCACAAAGCAGTACACCCTCGGCGCGCGCCGCACGTTGAGTTTCATGTTGGTCGAGCCCCAAGCCGGCGTTGACCCCGTCAAGCTGTGCGCCCGCATCGAGGCTGATACCGGACTCAAGGCCTGGACGTCCGACACGGTCATCTGGAGTTGGTCCGACCGCAGTTTGGCCCGTAATACTTTCTGGTGGTTTTGGAAGAACACCGGGATTCCGTTCTCGTTCGGCACCGCCGTCGCGCTGGGCCTGTTTGTCGGCATCGCGGTCTCTGGCCAGACGTTCTATTCCTTCGTGTTAGAGAATCTGAAATACTTCGCTGCGATCAAGGCGATGGGGGCGGGCATGGGCGTCATCGCCCGCATGTTGCTAGTCCAAGCGTTCACCGCAGGCCTACTCGGCTTTGGTCTCGGGGTCGGCATGGCCCAAGCCATCGGACGCGCGATGATCGAAAAGGGGATGCCGCCCTTTATTATGTTCCCGCAGATCTTCTGGGCCACGCTCGCGCTGGTGCTCGGGATCAGCCTCGTCTCCGCCATCATCGGCATCATCAAGGTATCGCGCGTCGATGCCGCTACCGTTTTCCGCGGATGAGTACCCACGCTGCCCAATCCGTCGCCGTCCGCACCCGCAGCGTCGACATGTTCTTTGGTGATGGTGAGACCAAGGTCACCGCGCTGAAGCAGGCCGACTTCGAGGCCAATCGCGGCGAGCTCATCATGCTCGTCGGCCCATCGGGTTGCGGGAAGACGACCTTGCTCTCCGTCATCGCAGGTACGTTGACCCCGCAGACGGGTACGGTCGAAGTCTTCGGCCAACGCCTCGATGGCCTGAGCCAAGAGGAGTTAACCAGCTTCCGCCGCAAGCACCTCGGCTTCGTCTTTCAGTCCTTCAACCTGATTCCGACCCTCTCGGTGCTCGAGAATGTCATGGTGCCACTGCTTATTCAGGGTGCCTCGCACAACACGGCCGTCGCCCAATCACTAGCGATGCTGGAAAAAGTCGGCCTCAAGGGTCGCGAGTACGGACAACCGAACGCACTTTCCGGCGGCCAGCAACAACGCGTCGCGATCGCGCGTGCCCTCGTGCATGAGCCCTCGCTCCTCATCTGCGATGAGCCGACCTCCGCCCTTGATAAGGACACGGGCGCACAAATCATGCAGATGGTCCGCGACTTGTCCCGTTCGCCCGAACGCTGCGTGGTCGTCGTCACGCACGATCACCGCATCTTCCGCTTCGCCGACCGTATCGCGGAAATGGAAGACGGCCGCATCCGTCGCGTCGTCGAAGACGCCAGCTTACTCGACACCAACCACCTTTAAAACTTATGTTCCAGAAACGCTATCTCTTGGTCGCCTTGGCGATCGCCGGCGCTGCCGCCGCCCTCCAGTTGACCCGTGGTACCGCCACCGAGACCCCGACCACGCCGCCCGCCTACCCACCCGCGACCCGCGACAAGGACGGCCTGATCGCCGCCGCGGGCCTCGTCGAAGCGGTCGCCGAGAATACGCAGTTGGGCTCACCGACCTCCGGCACCGTCCTTAAGGTGCATGTGAAGGTTTGGGACCAAGTGAAGGCCGGCGACCCCATCATCACCCTCGATGACCGTGACCTCATCGCGCAACTACAGGTGCAGCTGGCGTCCGTCACGGCCGCGGAGGCCACCGCTGAACGGGCCGAAGACGCCGCCCAACGCTGGACGGGCCTGAAGGACAGTGGTGCCGTCAGCGCGGGTGATTTACTCGGCTATCAAGTTACCGCCAAGGAAGCCCGCGCGCGTGTCGCCCTAGCTAAGGCCCAAGTTGCCCAGACGAAAGTGATGCTCGACCGCTTGGTGGTTCGTTCGCCCATCGACGCAACCGTCCTCCAGGTTTCCGTGCGCGTTGGCGAATTCGTCGCGGCTGGGCTCAAGGCCCCGGTCGTACTCGGTGATATTTCCCGCCTACAAATTCGCTGCGACCTCGACGAGCAATTGGCGCCACGCATGGCCGCCGGTCTTTCCGCCAAGGGCTACCTAAAGGGCGAGAGCGGTCGCGTGGGGAGCGAATCCCGGGCGATCCCGCTAAAGTTTGTGCGCATCGAGCCATATGTCATCCCGAAGGTTTCGTTGACGGGTGGGAGCGCCGAACGCGTCGACACCCGCGTGTTGCAAGTCATCTACCAGTTTGATCGTCCCTCCGACCGCCCGATCTTCGTCGGTCAGCAGATGGATATTTATATCGATACCACGAGCAATGTGCCACGTAAGTAAGAGCCTACTTCTCGCCGCGGCCATGCTCGTGGGTTGTGCGCACGAGCCTGCACCGCGCCCGGCGGCCCCAGTTGCCCCCGCAGCTTTTAGCGTCCCGGGTTCTGCGGCCACGGCAGGGTGGGTGGAAAAATTTCAAGACCCCGCCTTGGCCGCGCTCATCGTGCAGGCCCGTACGGGCAGTCCAGACTTGGCGATTGTCCGGGCCCGTCAGCGTGAGGCCGACGCGGTCTTAGTCGCCGCGGGCGGCTCGCTCCAACCCGTGCTCTCGGCCCAAGCCGGTATTGATGCCTCACGTATCTCTTTAGAAACCGGACGCATCCCGTTCGCTGCCGCCGTGCCGCGACGGACCGACGTCACGGGACTGGGCGTCAAGGCTTCCTGGGAATTAGACTTCTGGGGCCGCAAGGCTTCCACCGTCGCCGCCGCGGAGAGCGACGCTCAGGCATCGGCCGCCGCAGTCGCGCAAGCCGACCTAGCACTCACGGCCGAAGTCGCCCGTGTTTGGTTCGCCGTGCGCGGAGCTCGCGAGCAAGTCGCCTGCTTGGAAACCGAATTTGCCGCGCGCTACCGCGAGATGGAAATTGTTCGACGCAGCGTGGAGGCAGGTATCCTGCCGACGGATCCGTTGTCGTCCGCCCGGTTGGCCGCCGCCCAAGCGAAGGTCGATGAAGGTCTAGGACGGCGTCGCCTCGCGGCCGCCGAGAACGCCCTGCGCGCACTCATCGGGGCTGCCCCCGGTGCCGCTTTGCCCGCCGCCACCCAACGCGCCGCCATGCCCACCTTCGGCGCCGGCCTTCCTTCCGAATTACTCCAACACCGCCCGGATGTCCGCGCGGCTGCCCTCCGTTTTGATGCCGCGGTCGCCCGCGAAGGCGCGGCGCTTGCTGACTTCTATCCTTCCGTCACGCTGAACGGCCAAGCGGGTTGGCAGGCCGACCCAGCTTCGCGGATTGGTCGCGGCTCCGCCTCCTTTTGGGGCTTGGCTCCAATGGTCGACGTGCCGCTTTTCGATGGCGCCCGTCGCGAGGCCAACCTCGAAGTCACGCGGGCCCGCTTAGCGGGCTCCGCCGCCGAGTGGCAGAAGGTCGTTCTGAACGCTTTCCGCGAAGTGGAAGACGCCCTCGCCGATTTACGCGAACTAGCCTTGCAGGAGGATCTCACCGAACAGGTCCAAGTCGCCGCACAAGATCGCCTAAAGAATGCGGAAGCTCGCCAGCGCGCGGGCGTAGCGGCTGAAGCCGAAGTCACCGTTGCCCGGCGCGACGACGCTTTAGCTCGTCGAACGCTTTCGATGGTGGTGTGGGAACGTCGCCAAGCCGCCGTGCGCCTCGCCGCTGCGACCGGCGGTTGAGCCTGAAGAATTTAGCCAAGAAGAAGGGCTCCCTCGCGGGAGCCCTTTTGCTTAGGCCTTGATCTGCGGACGCTTAGGATCCGGCCAGTCGATGTGGAAGAACTCACCGCGAGGCTTATCCGTGCGTTCGTAGGTGTGCGCACCGAAGTAGTCGCGCTGACCCTGGAGGAGGTTCTGCGGGAGGCTTTCCGTGCGGTACGAGTCGAAGTACGAGAGCGCTGAACCTAAGGTCGGCACAGGGATGCCGTGCTTCACCGCGAGGGCGATGACCTTGCGCCAGTTCTTCTGCGCTTTCTTGACGGTCTTCTTGAAGTACGGGTCGAGGAGGAGGTTCGCGAGGCGGGGCTTCTTTTCGAAGGCCTCGGTGATCTTCTGCAGGAAGCGGGCCCGGATGATGCAACCGCCGCGCCAGATCTTAGCGATTTCGCCGAAGTGCAGCTTCCACTTATACTCGTTCTGCGCTTCGCGCATGAGCTGGAAGCCCTGGGCGTAGGAGCAAATCTTGGAGCAATAGAGGGCGTCGCGGATCTGTTCGATGATCTTGGCCCGGTCGGGCTTAGTCATGGCGCGCTTTGGACCGCGGAGTGCCTTGGCGGCAGCGACGCGTTCTTCCTTCACGGCGGAGAGGCAACGAGCGAAGACGGCTTCGGCGATCGTCGGGGCGGCAACACCCATGTCGAGGGCGTTGGCACTCGTCCACTTTCCCGTGCCCTTCTGGCCAGCCGTGTCGAGGATGACGTCCACCAGGGGAACGCCCGTCTCGGGGTCCTTCTGCTTGAGCACCTTGGCGGTGATTTCGATGAGGAAGGAGTTCAGATCACCCTGGTTCCATTCTTCGAAGGTGGTGCCGATCTCATCAGGGGTCATCCCGAGGAGGCCGCGCATCAGGTCGTAAGCTTCGCAGATCATCTGCATGTCGCCGTACTCGATGCCGTTGTGGACCATCTTGACGTAGTGGCCGGCACCATCCGGGCCGATGTGCGTCACGCAAGGCACGCCGCCCTTGATGGGCTTGCCCGGGGTCGCGCCGGTGAGCTCGACGCCGGTGACGGCATCGACCTTGGAAGCGACGGCTTCCCAGATGGGCTTGAGTTCAGCCCAAGCCGCGGGGTCGCCCCCAGGCATGAGGGATGGCCCAAAGCGGGCGCCTTCTTCACCGCCGGAGACGCCGGAGCCGATGAAGCGGAGGCCCTTCGCCTTCAGTTCTTTCTCGCGGCGAATCGTGTCCGTCCAAAGGGCATTGCCGCCATCAATGATGATGTCGCCCGCTTCAAAGACGGCGGCGAGTTCGTTGATGACCGCGTCCGTCGGGGCGCCAGCCTTGACGAGGATGACGGCCTTGCGGGGCTTCTTGAGGGAAGCCGCGAAGTCCTTGATGGTCGGGTAGCCCGAGAGCTGCCCCGGGGTCTTCGGGTTCTCCTTGATGAATTCGTCGGTCTTGGCGGTCGTGCGGTTGTAGACCGAGATCGCAAAGCCGTGGTCGGCGATGTTGAGGGCTAGGTTTTGACCCATGACGGCCAGGCCAATGAGACCAATGTCGGATTGCATAAGTGAGGTGCATCGCAACCCCCCCCGCCCTTGGAGGCAAACCAGAAAGAGCGTTTTCGGGGGTTTCGAGGGCTTTTTAGGGGGTGGGGGATGGGGAAGCCCTTTCCCCTCGCCACCCTCCGAGCGCTTCCTTCTATAGAAGAGGTCATGTCACAGCTCGTCGGCAAACGTATCACCCTCGGGGTCACCGGCTCCATCGCCGCCTATAAGGCCGCCGACCTAACCTCCCAGCTCATCAAATACGGGGCGGAGGTCCAGATCGTCATGACCAAGAGCGCCGCCCAGTTCATCACCCCGATGACCCTGCAGATTATGTCCCGCCGCCCGGTGGCCATCGATATGTGGGAAGAGGGTCGCAACTCCATCCCCGGACACATCGAGATCGCCGATTCTTCGGATCTCTTATTGGTCGCTCCTTTGACGGCTAACACGATGGCCGAATTCGCCCATGGCTTGGCGCCGGACCTGTTGACCTCGGTTTACCTAGCGACCCGCGGCCCGGTGCTGCTGTGCCCGGCTATGAACGGTAAGATGTACGAACACCCCGCCACCCAAGCGAACCTGCAGACCTTGCGCTCCCGCGGCCATGCGGTGGTCGACCCAGCGGAAGGCATGTTGGCCTGTGGCTACGAAGGCCTTGGTAAGCTCGCGCCGGTCGACGAAATCGTCGCCCGCGTGTTGCTCATCCTCGGCTAAGCCATGGAGGCGGTCGCGCTGCGGGAACGCCTGCGGGCCGAAGCTTTAGCGATGGGGTTCGATGTCTTCGGTGTCGCGCCGGTCCATGCGGATGTGCGCGCCGATTATTTTCGCCAGTGGATTGCGGACGGTATGCACGGCGACATGGACTGGCTGGCGAAGAACCCTGACCGCCGGACCGACGCCACGCGCGTTCTCCCGGAGGCCCGCAGTATCATCGTGGTCGGGTTGAATTATTATCAACCCCATCCGCCCGCGGCCTACCGCATTGCGAAATATGCCCTCGGGGCGGACTACCACGATGTGATGCTCCGTCGGTTGAAGAAGTTGTGTGGCGTGATGCGTACGCTCGGCGGCGACCAGAAACCTTACGTCGACACGGGGCCCGTCTTGGAAAAGCCGCTCGCAGCGGAAGCCGGCTTGGGCTGGCAAGGGAAGAGTACCATCCTTTTACAGCGCGGGTTCGGGACGTGGCTATTCCTCGGCGTCATCCTGACCACACTCGAGCTCGAACCCTCCAAGAAGGAGGCCGACCGCTGCGGCACCTGCACGCGTTGTATCGACGCTTGCCCGACCGCGGCCATCGTCGCGCCCTATCAACTCGATGCTCGGCGTTGCTTGGCCTATCTGACCATCGAGCACGACGGGCCCATCCCGGAAGAATTCCGTCGACCCCTGGGAAATCGGGTCTTTGGGTGCGACGAGTGCCTGGATGTCTGCCCTTGGAATCGTTGGGCCAAAGCTACCCAGGAAGCACGCTTCGCCCCGCGGGCCTTACCCGTTTTGCGTGAGACCTTGGCCTGGACGGAAGAGCAGTTCGTCGAACATTTCCGCGGGACGCCAGTCAAGCGGTTGGGGCTTCGTCGCTGGCAGCGTAATGCCCTCACGGTGATCGGTAATACGGGGACCGGCGCGGACTTGTCGGCGGTCCGTACCTTGCTAGGCCACACCGACCCGATGGTCGCGGAGCATGCCGTCTGGGCGGAGCGTGAATTGGTCGCTCGGCTGTGAACCTCCCTTGTTGCTTCAGGCGGTCGGCTTGTCCTAAGTTGTCCGCGTGACGCTCGCCCAAGCCTATTACGCCCTCGCTGCCTTTCTTTGCCTAGGCGGCTGGTTGCTTTTCAGTGGTTCCTCACTGCTGGTCTCCTTTCGCCGTGACCGCACCGCTACGCTCGTGCTGCTGGCCCTCGCAGTGGGTTGGTTTGCTTGGGAGCTCTACACGATGCCGGACCCCGACCTCGCCGGGCTCCCGCGTAATATCGTGATGATCGTCTTCGTGGGTGCGAGCTTGCTGACATATATCTACATGCCGGACTTCCTGTCCGTCCGCTGCCTCGCGGTGCTGATGTTGTTTTTGGCACGCCTGACGCTCGATGCCGGCTACCGTCAGTTGCCCTATAGCCTCCTCGATGCCTCGGTCTCTTACGGCATCTTAGTGCTCTTCGGTCTCTGGTGGGCCTCGTCGCCGGTCGCCTTCAACCAACACTGTGACTGGGTCCTCGCCTCGGCGACGCGTCGTAAGCTCGTGGGTGGCCTCACGCTCGGCCTGGGTTTGGCGTGCCTCTACAATTCGACCTGCCTCGCGTGAGGCGTCCTTTGCTCATCGTGGTCTCAGGTCCCGCCGGGAGCGGGAAGACGACCCTGTGTAGCCGACTGACCGCTGCCTACCCGCAGGCCATCCGGCGCGTGATTACTTGCACGACGCGCGCGCCTCGCCCCGGCGAAGTCGACGGCGTGGATTACCATTTCTTGGCCCGCGCCGAATTCGAAAAGCAAATCGCCGCCGGGGTCTTCCTCGAGCACGCCACGGTGCACGGTAACCTCTACGGCCCGCGCGCCAAGGATGTCGCGGCCCATCTCGACGCGGGCTTTGATGCGCTCTTAAACGTCGACGTCCAAGGCGCTGCAACCATCCGGGCCCAAGCGGCTTCTAACCCGCGCCTCGCCGCCGCCTTGGTGACGGCCTTCGTCCGCGTCCTCGACCCGGTCGAGCTACGCCGCCGTCTGACGGGCCGTGGCACCGACCCCGCCGACGAGATTGACCGTCGCGTTAAGGCCGCGGAGTGGGAACTGAGCCACGCCGGCGAGTACCAGCACGTCATTGAGAGCGGTAGCCGCGAGGCCGATTTCATGGCGCTCGATAGCATCTACCAGGGAGAAAAAGGGCGTCACTTATGATGGCTAAATCCGAAATCGCCGCCGTCCTCGACGAGATTGCGACGCTACTAGAGTTGATGGGCGAAAACCCATTTAAGATCCGTGCGTATTCGGCGGGTGCCCGGACGCTGGAATCGCTGACGGAAGACTTAGGGGAGTTAATTGCTACGAACAAACTGGAAGAAATCCCCGGCATGGGGGAAGCGCTGGTCGATAAGATCACGACGCTCCATCGCGACGGGGTCCTGCCGTTCCACCAGAAGTTGAAGGCGAGTATCCCGCCCGGCTTACTGGAAGTTATTCAAATTCCTGGCCTCGGGCCGAAGAAGGTCCGGGCGCTCTGGACGCTACTAAATATCGACGACCTCGCCAAATTGGAGGCCGCCTGCACCAGCGGCGCCGTCGCAGAGCTCAAGGGCTTTGGCGAAAAGACCCAGGTAAAGATTCTCGAGGGCATCAAGAACCGCGTCGCTTACGGCAAGCGCCACCGCTGGTACGAAGCGGCCGAGGTCGCCGAACCCATCCTGGCTGGTTTGCGCGCCCTCCCGCAGACGCAACGCGCTGAATCCGCAGGTTCGCTCCGCCGCTCGCGCGAGACCGTCGGCGACTTAGACTTCCTCGTGGCCTCATCTGACCCCGCCATAATCATGGCATGGTTCGTGGCTTATCCTGGGGTGAAAGAGGTTACCGCCCACGGCGAAACCAAATCCAGCGTGCGTTTTGAAAGCGGCCTGCAGGCTGACTTGCGCGTCGTACCGCTTGAGCAGTTCTATTTCGCGCTCCATCACTTCACGGGCTCCAAGGAGCATAATGTGGCCATGCGCCACCGCGCGTTATCGCGCGGGTTGAGCATGAGCGAGTGGGGTTTCAAGTCCCTCGAAGGTGGTCCGGCGGTCGCACCGGGCGCCAAGGATGAAGCCGAGGTCTTTGCCGCGCTCGGCTTGCCGTGGATTCCACCCGAACTCCGCGAAGGCAACGGCGAGATTGAAGCGGGCGAGAAGGACCAGTTGCCCCAGCTCGTCGAGTTCACCGACCTCCGCGGCGTCTTCCATAATCATACCACCGAATCCGACGGCGATCACACGTTGGAGCAAATGGCGGCGGCGGCGGAAAAACTCGGTTGGGACTATCTCGGCATCTCCGATCACTCGAAGTCCAGCTTTCAGGCCCGCGGGCTCGATGAAGAACGGCTCGGTCGCCAGCTCGAAGCGGTGGCGAAGCTCAATGCTTCCGGCCGCTTCAAGGTCCGTGTTCTCACCGGCAGTGAAGTCGATATTCTCGGCGAAGGGGAACTCGATTTCGCGAATGATGTTCTCGCTCAACTCGATTTCGTCGTGGCCTCGGTCCATAATCGGTTTGGCCTCGACCGCGACGCGCAGACGGCCCGCATCATCAAGGCCATCGAGAATGAGCACGTCGATATGGTCGGTCACCTCACCGGTCGCCTTTTGAATAAGCGAGAGCCGTACGAGCTCGATATTGCCAAGGTCATCGATGCCGCGGCTGCTAACGATACCATCATCGAACTGAACTCGAACCCTTGGCGCCTCGATATGGATTGGCGCTGGTGGCGACGGGCGGCGGAGAAGGGCGTCCTGACGTCTATTAATCCCGACGCCCACGATATTGAACAGTTGGCTTTTGCCGCTCACGGCGTGCGCATTGCCCGCAAGGGCTGGCTGACCAAGGAGCAGGTACTGAATACGCGCTCCTTGGCGGAGGTCCTCAAGTGGCTGGGCCGCTAACGGCGGGTTCCGGCTCGCCCTGTCGGGGGTTGCTCTCCTATTAGAGAGGCATGCTGCACGACAAACGTCGCCTCCTCCTCATCGCGGGCCCTTGCTCCCTCGAATCCGAGTCCAACTGCCGGACCGTGGCCACTGAGCTGAAGGCCCTCGCCGCGAAGCACCCGGAGTTGAACATTATCTTCAAAGGCTCTTACGATAAGGCCAACCGTACCTCCCTCTCGGGCGATCGTGGCCCCGGCATGCAGGCGGGCCTCGAGCTCCTTGCGATGGTGAAAAAAGATTTCGGCTTCAACGTTCTCACGGACATTCATGGCCCCGAGCAGTGCGAAGCGGTCGGTAAGGTCGTCGATGTGCTGCAGGTGCCGGCCTTCATGTGCCGTCAGACCGATCTCCTCGTAGCCGCCGCCAAAACTGGAAAAGTCGTCAATGTGAAGAAGGGCCAGTTCCTCTCGCCGTTCGAAATGCGCTTCGTCGTCGATAAGCTCGAAGGCGCCCAGGCCGCCGAGATTTGGCAGACCGATCGCGGTACGACTTTCGGCTACCAGAACCTCGTCGTCGATATGCGGTCCTTCCCCATCATGGCAGGCTTCGGTCATCCGACGATCATGGACGCCACGCATGCCGTGCAGCTCCCGGGCGCCGCGGGTGGCTCTTCGGGTGGCCAGCGTGAATACGTGCCGGTCCTCGCCAAAGCCGCCCTCGCGGCCGGGGCAGATGGTCTCTTCATGGAAACGCACCCGGATCCAGCGAAGGCGATCTCCGATGGTCCCTCCCAGGTGCCTTTGGCTGACTTCCCTGCGCTCGTGGAGTCCTGCCTCCGCGTCTGGAAAGCCGTCCGCGCTTAAGCGTCGAAGAGCCGCTGGGCAGCGGCGCGGTCTAATTTACCCCGAGCATCCGTGGGGAGCTCTGCGACGAAGATATATTGCTTCGGGCGGGCCGCGGGCTCGAGACGCTCGGCCAAGCGGCGCAGCGCCGGTTCGAGTTCCGCCATCCCAACCACCAAGGACACCACCCGTTCGCCCCATTGGGGATCAGGCCGCCCGAACACATGCGTTGCGGCCGCGGCAGCTAAGACGCCTTCCACCCGACTGGGGTCGACCTTTTCGCCGCCTGAGACGATAACCCGATCGGCCCGCCCGAGGATTCGAACGGTGCCGTCCGTGCCCAGCTCCGCGCGGTCTTGCGTGAGGTAGCCGCTAGTCGCAATGGGTTCATTCGGCCACATGGCGTGGGCGAGTGCGGGCGTCGCGACCGTTAGGATATCGTCCGCGAGTCCGAGGTGTACGCCCGGCAACGGCACGCCGCGGGGTGGTTGGTTCTTCCAAATGGTTTCCGGCGGACACACGGCACAGGCCGCAGCGGTTTCGGTCATGCCATAGGTTAGAAAAACAGGCAGGCGGCGGTCGCGGATTTCACGCAGGCAAGCGGGAGGGACGGAGGAGCCGCCCAGCAGCACGACGTGAAAGCGCTTGAGCCAAGCCTCACCATCGGGATGCGCGAGCACGCGCAAGAGCTGTGCCGGAACTAAGGAGGCGATACGCGTGCCGTCCGTCGGCAGTTTGACGATTGGCAGCGGTGCGTCAGCGGGGAAGCGGCCATCGAGCACGACATGGCGTCCGCCCGTGACGGCGGCGCGTACGAAGGGCATCAGCCCACTCACATGCCAAGGGGGCGTTAAGGTCGCGCCGTGCAGCGTGGGTGCGAGGCCGCGCGCGCTGAGAAAATCACTCAGGGATCGCACCGCGGCGGCGAGTGATGCGGGATCATGGACCGCGAATTTCACCGTGCCGCCAGTGCCGCCCGTCGGAATCATCGTCCGCCCGCGGGCGCTGGCTGGCCAGTCTGCTGGGGCCGGGCCCGTTGGCGTGAGTTCTGCACCGATGATACGCGTGCCGGCAGGAATGAGGCGCGCGGCCGCCGCCATTTCTTCGGGCCCCCATTGAGGGTTTCCAAGGAATACCGGCAGTTCGGCTCCCCAAGCCGCGGTGACTTCGGACAGGTAGTTCGTGTGGTCGCGATGAAAGACGGCGACGGCGTTCATGTGAGGTCGCGCCAGAACTGGTCCCAACTGATATCGAGTGCGCCGCGCGCCTCGGGCCCGCTGACGTGCCGGTCGCGGCCATCCATTTCAAAGCGGCCGAGCGTATCGAAGCCTACCGCGGACGTAGCGAGGTCTTGCGCGGCCAACCATAAGGCGCCTTGTCGGCCAATGGCGGTTTCAAAGCAGGATGAATAAGTCACGGCGCGGGTGGCGTCCGCCTTTCGCCAGGCGAGGAAGTGATCCCAGTCACCGACCAAGAGCGGCTTCACGATGACTGGGCCGTCCCACTCTAGCCCGGCAGGCGTGAGAAAAGATTCGTCGAGGGCGACCTTCGCCGTGCCCAGTGAAGCGTAACCGGCATGACCAACGGGCAGCGGCTGTTCCAGAAATTGAATACGTGGTTCACTGCGGACGAACTCCAGCCACGCGCGGGCCGTAGCGAGGTCGAGTGAAGCGTTAGCATCCAGTCGTAACGCCCCATCGAAGTTTGCGAGTGCGCTGCGGACATCGTCGATCGTGGTTTCAGGGAGGATTTTCACCTTCAACGTGCGGAAGCCTGCAGCGTTTTTCTTGGCGAAGTCCTGTGGGTCATCCGTCACCAAGCCGGCGCAGGGTAGGCTGCCACCGAAGGCGGCGATGGTATCCCAGTGGCGGCAAGAACTCAGCGCGGCCGCGAGGCACGGTAGTTGTGGCGAGGCTCCGACGACGGCCGTGAGATGGGACAAGCTCCCTTGCGCGGAGTGGAGGACTTCGATGGCTGTCTCGGTCGTTTCCGTCGGGAACCCCGGCCAAGGGGCAACCTCCCCGTAGCCTATACCTAGTTCGGATTGCGTCTGAATCAGGATGCGTTCGACGGCTTCGACCGGGCCCATGCCCGTCCGCAAGGGACGCCGAAAGCGCCGCCTGACCCGCTTGAACCCGAATTTGCCGTCCTTCATAGGCCGATAGTTCCTTAAATACCCCTCCGCCGCAAAAACAAATTGCCAGCGCGCGGGGGTCTCCCTAACACCCTTTGGGGAAACCGACCTGCTATGGCCTCCTCTAAAAACAAGGGCCGCGTTTCCCTCGACGAACGCTTTTACCTCTCCGCGGACAAGTTCTTCTTGGCCAACGCGGGGTTAGGCCTGACTTACGACGACGTCTCGCTCGCCACCCGCTATTCCGAGGTCCTGCCGCGGATGACGCGCTTAGACTCCTCCCTGTCCGATGCCCTCACGCTTTCTTTGCCCATCCTGTCCTCGGATATGGATACGGTCACGGAGCATCGCATGGCCATCGCGATGGCCCTGAACGGCGGGCTTGGTCTCCTGCACTATAATATGAAGCAGGAAGAGCAGGTCGCCGAGGTCCGTCGCGTGAAGAATCACATTCACGGGATGATCGGCGACCCCGCCGTGGTTTCCCCCGAGCACACCATCGCCGAGGTCCTGCTCCGCATTGAGGCCGATGGCCTGGCGTTTAGTACCTTCCCGGTCGTCGGTCGCGACAACACGCTCCTCGGCCTCCTCCCTGGTAGCGCCGTCAAAGAACGCCACGGACAACGCAAGGTCGCCGAGGTCATGATTCCGCGCGATAAAGTCTTCTCAGTTTTCGAGAAGGACCTGGGGAAAGATCCGATTGCCAAAGCCGATCGCCTGTTCTCCGAACACGTCGGCCAGAACAAGCTCCTCGTCGTTGACGCGAAGAACCGCCTGCGTGGCCTGTTCACGCTGAGCGACATCGAGCGCATCTCCGAAGAATCCCGCGCACACGTCCGCCCGACCCGCGACTCTGATTTCCGCCTTCGCGTTGGCGTGGCCGTCTCGCTCCCACGGACCCCCGAAGGAGAAATCGATCGCGAGCGTTTCTTGGCTCATACCGCCGCCTTGGTCGCGGAAGGCGCCGACGCCCTCGCTGTTTCCACCGCTCATGGCCATACTAAGGGCGTGGGCGACGCGATTCGCCTCCTCCGCAAGCAGCATAAGGGTATCACCCTCATTGCTGGTAACGTCACGAGCGGCGACGGCGTCGCTTTCCTCGCTGATGCCGGCGTCGATGCGGTCAAAATCGGCCAAGGCCCCGGGTCTATTTGCACGACCCGCATCGTCGCGGGGGTTGGCATCCCGCAACTCACCGCTTTGTACGTCGCCGCGCAGGCGGCCAAGCGTAAGGGCGTCCGGATCATTGCAGACGGCGGCATCACCAAGAGCGGTGATATCGTCAAGGCCCTGACGTTGGCTGATGTCGTCATCCTCGGCGGCCTCCTCGCTGGCTGCCGCGAAGCTCCGGGCAAGTTGATGGAGATCAACGGCAAGACTTATAAGGAATACCGCGGCATGGGTTCGCACGAAGCCATGCGCAAGGGGTCCGCTTCCCGTTACGGCCATTCCGCCGCTGGCAAGTTCAATAAGGTCGCCGCCGAAGGGATTGAAGCCCTTAAGGAGGTCTCTGGTTCGGTTGACCAGGTGCTCGGCACCCTCGCTGGCGGGGTCCAGAGTGGCCTCGGTTACCTCGGCGCCCGTAATTTAACGGAACATCGGGCCAACGCCCGTTACATTAGAGTGACCCCGGCTGGTCAACGTGAGGCGGCCCCCCACGACGTGATTGAAATTAAGGCCGGTTCCTAATACACTTATATCCTCATGCTCGCTTTCTTTCGTCACCTCATGGTCTTCCTGCTCGGCGCACTCGTCGGCGCCGTGGCCATTTTGTTCTTCCTCCCGACCTTTTCCGCTACCTTTACGAATACATCGATGGGGGCCGTGGCGAAGGTCGAAGAGCCCGCCAAGCCGGCCGAGCCTGTGGCCAAGGTTGAAGAACCTGCCAAGCCCGCTGAGCCCGTAGCCAAGGTCGAAGAGCCCGCCAAACCGGCTGAGCCTGTGGCCAAGGTTGAAGAGCCTGCCAAGCCGGCCGAGCCTAGTAAGCCGATGGTCGACGACGCAGCGAAGGCCGCCGAGGTAGCCGCGAAGGCTGACCCAAAGCCGAAAGCCGACTCTAACCAGAAGTTGGATTACACCGCGCTCAATGCTCGACCCATCTTCTGGCCACCCTCGGTTCTCGTGACGACCGCGACGAGTTCGGCTCTGATGGAACAGGGCAAGAAGGTCGCCGACATTCCCTTAGCTGAAGGGGATGTTCTGCAAATCTCTAAAGTGCTCGGTGACGGCACGCTCGAAGTGCGCGCGCAAGGCCTCAAGTTTGAAATCGACCAGAAGCTCACGGACTTCGAAGCCGGCGTCCGCCGCAAGATCGCTGAACTCGCCGATAAGGGCAGCACGATTCCCGCGCCCTACAAGACCGACCGCCCTTACGTCCCGCCGATCGCCCCTCTCCCCACCGCCCCAGCTCCCGTCGAGAAGCCTACGCCGTCCGTGACCGAGAAGCCGACGCCTGCTCCGACGACTAAGCCGCCGACGCGCTCCAAGGACACCTTGGATGATAAGATGAACTCCCTCTTTGGCCGCAAGTTGACCCCTGAGGAATCTGCTGAAGCCGCCAAGAAGAAGCCTGCCAAGTGAGTTCAGCCAAAATCTTTTCGTGGAACGTCAACGGGGTCCGTTCAGCCCTCGGTAAGGGCTTGGGGGATTTCATCGCGAAAACGGCGCCCGATGTCCTTTGCCTGCAAGAGACGAAGTGCGAGACGGCTACGGCGAGCACGCTGGGCTTGGCTTTCCCCCATCAGTTTTGGCATGAAGCCGAAAAGAAGGGCTACTCCGGAACGGCTATTTTGTCCAAGACCGCCCCGTTGTCCGTCGCGACTGACTTTCCCGGCGACCACCCGCGCGAAGGCCGCGTAGTCACTGCAGAATTTGCCGGCTGCTATGTCCTCAGCGCCTACGTCCCTAATTCGCAGCGCGAACTGGAACGCCTCGACTATCGCCTGCAGTGGGATGCAGATTTCCGTAAGTACCTCGCGAAGTTAGCCAAGAAGAAGCCCGTCGTCGTCTGCGGCGACCTCAACGTCGCCCACGCCGAGATCGACCTGGCGAACCCCACCACCAATCGCCGCAATGCTGGCTTCACGGATGAGGAGCGCGAATCCTTTGGGACGTTGCTCAATGATCATGGCTTCACCGATACCTTCCGCGCGCAGTTCCCGAAACTCGCGCAACGCTACAGCTGGTGGAGCTATCGGCCAGGTATCCGCGCCCGCAATATTGGTTGGCGCTTAGATTACTGCCTGACTTCGGATGGTCTAAAATTCACGCAGCCGGAGATCCACGATCAGGTAACGGGTTCGGACCACTGTCCGGTGTCGGTGCAGGTCGACGCGACGCTCTGAGTGCTTCGCTTAGTCGCTGCGCAAACAAGAGGATGAGCGTCGCCGCAGCCGCGAGGAAAGACACCAGCGGGCCAATCCAGATAAGGTCCGGATCGGCTGGCCAGACGTCGCTGGCCTTGCCGTCGGGCTTCAGTACATAGCGCACCTCCAGTTCGTCGCCTGGTGCAAAGCTCCGCCAGATAGTCTGGAGC
>Ga0208811_1000039_pt1 | contig 36728 bp, 51 predicted proteins | sample Colrivmet1561A02_FD_187681 | JGI IMG/M metagenome (GOLD analysis project Ga0208811, IMG submission 187681) | Estuarine microbial communities from the Columbia River estuary - metaG 1561A-02 (SPAdes) (version 2) | ecosystem: Environmental > Aquatic > Marine > Intertidal zone > Estuary | place... | reverse complement strand
TGTGTTTTTCGGGGCGCGACCAACGAGAACGCGGTCGACTCCGACAGCGGCGGCCACTTCGCCTTCGCTCAAGAGACGGCTTTGATCCGAAGGAACGATGCCGAAGAATTGGTTTTGAACCTTGGCCGAGCGGCGAATGCGCTCGAACACAGGCATGGACATGATCAATGTATTCGCGAGCACGCCGTATTTGGCGAGTTCGAGCTTGGCTGCGGCAACGTCGCCGGGGACGTCGAAGCTGGTGATGTTCGCTTCGGTGTAGGCTGCGCTGGCGCTGATCGCTGTCAGGCCGTTGGCGGCGAATGCTGCGGAAGCAACACGGGCCTCGTGGCTGACTTGGATCTGGCGGAGCAACATCGCGGCGATGTTAACTTCGGTGTCGAAGAATCTGTCGAGATCGCGGCGGTTGGAGTCAGGAAGAACCTCTTCGAGACCGTATTCGATAGCGTCGAACGAGTCGCTTGTGAACCGGCGGCTTGTGCGGGGATATCCAGCACCGGCGGCGATCTTGAGTGCGTCGTCGTTGAGGGCTTCGGAGTCGCCGAGGTTCAATTTCAGATATGCGCCGGAGCGAACGTCTGAGCTGAACACGGGCATGACTTCTGTGCCGATGAACAAATTGTTTTTGTTGCTGAGACCTTCGAAGACAGCCTGGGCGATGTCTGCGCGAATGGTTGTGTATGAGAGTGCCATAGTGGGTAGTTAAATTATTGGTTGAACTTAGGGACGTATTCGACGATGTCACCGGCTACGCCGCTGTTGATCGCGATGCCGAGAGTCGCTGCGCTGGCTGCGAGGCTTCCGACGATGGTTCCGTTCGTCACAGCGAAGACCGAGCTGCCTGCGGTAACGATACCGGCGGCGGCTACGATGCCGAACTGCGATGGGAAAAACATTTTGACGGCGCCTTGATCAGCGGCTGCGGTGTCGTCTTGGACAACTCCGATTGCTGCGGCTCCGGTTGATGCGGCTTGCGCCGCGTTGTCGCCTGACACGCTCACGAGAGTGTTGGCGCTGATAGCGGAAGCGAAGTTAAAACTCCGGATTCCTAGGTCGTTTTGTGTTGCCATAAATTAGGTGGATTAAAAGTTGAGTTGGTTGTTGTCGCGGGCTTCGATGTAGGCTTCGCGGTGGTTGCGCATTGCGAAACGGATCGCTTCGGTGCGGCTGCCGAGTTCCTCGGTTTTCTGGGTGATGATCGCTTTCAAGTCGAATTTCTCTTCGGCTTTCTCTTCAGCTACTACCGAAGCCTTTACTGGAGCGGCTCCGAAGTTCGAGATGATCGTGTCGAGCTTGGCTTCGAGCTTGGAAATTGCGCTGAGTTCAGCGGCCATCTCTTCCTTCATAGGCTCTGCGGCTGGATCTTCGGCTGGCATTTCCATTTTGTTCTTGTAGTCGCCGAAGGCGGTTTCAAGAGCGGCGAGACGAGAAACGATGTCGGCGATGCTGACCTCGTCCTCCTTTGGTTCGATTTCAATTGTTGCGTCTTCCATTTGTTTGAAAAATTTGTCAACTTGCTTGGCGGTAAAACTGAAAAGCCCGGTCGCATTTGCGGCTGGAGTTTGCACGAGATCGGCGCTGTAAAGCTCGGTGCAGCTCGCGAAGTCCATCCCATTCACTTCACGGATCGGCCCGCTAAATGCGATACTGATCCCGAACGTGTCGGGAAGTTTGCTTGAAATCTCCAAGACGTAATCGCGCATTGGCGATGTTTGGAGAAGGTTGAGATCGCCCAAGAGTTGCGATCCGACGATGCGGAAATTGTTTACGAAACCGACGATGTCTTTAATGCCTGCGCCGTGGTCTAGGTTGACCTTGACGCCGCCCTTGTATGACTCCGCGCATTCTTTGACTTCCATCAAAGTCTGCTCGTCAACGTATAGGCCGTGGCCTTTCGCTTCGCCGATTGAAATTATTGATACGCCTTCGATGACATCCATTCGAAGGCGCGGATGTCAAATGCTGTCCATCAATTCCATCGCTGCTTGTGCCATCAAATAAACTTCAAGTTCGTTCTCTTCTTCGCATCCGACGACGTCGAATGTGGACGATATAGACACTCCTGCGCGGCCCGTGCCGGCATGGTTTCGGTTGCCTTTTGCTGTTGTGCTTGCGCTGATCGAAAGCGAAGCGTCAGAAGTGCGAGAATTGAACGCGCTGCCTGTTACATTTATCCGCGTTCCTGCGCTTATATCGACGCTCCCGACTGAATATCGGAGTCTGTTGCCGATAGCGTAGAGCGTTACCCTTCGCTCGTCACGCCTTCCCCCACCCCCAGGAAGATCGGTCGGAGCGATAGGAACTGGCGGGACTACCGAAACGAATAACAAGCCCTGCACGCCGATTGAAATCGGCGTCGGGCTTGGCATTAAGCCCTGCGTTGCGATGAGCAGGGAAGCTAGCATACGCTTAGACTCGCGTGACTATCGTGCTCGTAGTTCCGTCTCCGGTGATCGCCTGTGTGATAGCTCCCGCCGAGCGTAGCGTTGGCGTTACCGTTAGCGCGTTTGCGATATCGAGTCCGTGGATCGCGTGGATCTCTGTTACTTGCACAAGCTCCGGCGCGAGTTCCGTTCTGACGGCGCTTGCATTCCCTGCCGCTGTTGGTATCGCGGCGAGTTGAGTGTCGAGGTTTGCGGTGGCGAGGCCTATTGCGGCGCGGACGTCAGCTGCGGTTAGCGTTGCTGTTCCTGTGGTCGCATCCACGGGAACGCCAAGTGCAACTGATCCCGCCGCTGGAATGTATGCAACGCCCGTAAGTGCTCCGCTTGCATACACGGTTCCAAAGCGAACGTCTGTGATGGCGGCTTGTCCGAAACTGTTGTCGGCGGTGAAAAAATCGCTGTATGTTGTTGATCCGTTTTTGCCTTGCCGGAATTTTGCTGTGGTCGGAGTTGGGTCGATGAGATATTTGGACGCATATATGGCAGATATTCCGTTTGCGCTACCGATGAGCGATCCGCTAATTTTGACGTTGGCTGCGGTGTTGTCTGAGGATAAGCCACTCGCGGAGTTGGTCGCGGTGATGTCGCCTGTCGATACGATTGTTCCTGTGCTGGCGTTGTTTAGGCCGTAGGCGGTGGTGCCGCTTCCGCCCGTTAGTGTGCTGGAAGTAACGGTGACCGTTCCTGTGCTGGTATTGCTGAGACCGTAGGCGTTTGTGCCGCTTCCGCCCGTTAGCGTGCTAGATGTGATTGTGATCGTTCCTGTGCTGGTATTGCTGAGACCGTAGGCGCTGGAGTTGCTCCCGCCCGTTATCGTACTAGATGTGACGGTGATTGTTCCTGTGCTGGCGTTGTTTAGGCCGAAGGAAGCGGTGCCAATCCCTCCCGTTAGCGTGCTAGATGTGATTGTGATCGTTCCTGTGCTGGCGTTGTTTAGGCCGTAGGTGGAGGAGCCTCCACTCCCGCCGGTTACCGCGCTCGATGTTATGGTGACTGCGCCTGTGCTGGCGTTGTTTAGGCCGTAGGCGAAGGAGTTATTTCCACCCGTCAATGTGCTGGCATTTGTAACACCTATAGTTCCTGCCGCCGACGTAGACTCGATGGCGTGCGCTCCGTTTGCGGCGGTTGTTCCCGGCACTCTTCCGCCGATTGCGACAATGCCATCGAGCGTTAATGTTCCGCTTGATGAAAATGCAATAGCGCGAGTCGACAAGTTAACTGCCGAGCCTGTTGCACGGCAACCAGCAAGTGTCGAGCTTGCGGCTGCGGAAACGGTCAAGCAATTCGCGGAGCCTGCTTGGATGTATGCACCCGTGATATTCCAGTTTGCCGCTAGTGTGAATCCGCCGCCCGTTGCAATAGTCAGCGGCGTGTTGACGTAGTTCAACAAAGCTCCCATGCGGCGAGCCGTGCCGGTGGTTGCTGTGCCTGCGTTGACGGCTTGGAAAATCTGACCGACTGCTGAGGTGATCGCGACCGGAGTTCCTGCATTTGTTCCTGGAGCAATGCAGTTTGCCGTCAATGCAAAGTTGGTCGTTCCAAGCGAAACGACCATGTAGATTTGTCCCGGAATAAACGAGCCAGATGTGTCCACGGTTGAGCCGGTCAAGTCGATGGATTGATCAAGTGCTACTGTGAAGCTATTCGCGTAGACGGTATCGTTGAGCGTTGGCACTACGCCGCCGCTCCATGTTCCAACTGCGCTCCAGTTTCCAGATGCTTGAGCTTTGATGACGGCCATATTTTAAAGCCCTTCCGCGTAAATGAATTTTTGGATTGCGGCGGATACTTCATCGACCGCGACGACTGCTGGTTGCGAAGCGGAGGCAAGCGAACCGAAAAGAACCGTGCGATTGTTTTCTTGCGACTGCTCGACTTGGTCGCCTTCAAAGCGTGTCGGCGTGAGCGTCAATACAACGCTCGCGTCCTGTTGGTCTGGCGAGTTGTAGCGACTCGCTGTTGCGAGTGTCATTGTATAAAGATCGTAGGTCTTGCCGTCGATGACGATTGGGTTGGTTGGTTTCATATTTAAGCTAAAAGAATGAGTGCGCTGGTTTCGGTTGGCTTGGGAAATTTGAGTTCAAACGCGCCGTCGTAGACGTGCCGCTCGGCTCCAAGGTTGAGAACGCACAAGGTTGCGTTGCCCTTGCTGGCGTTGTAGATCATCGCTCCACCTGCGGCGAAGGTTGCGGATTTTAGGACAACGTCATCAAATGTTATAAAAGCATTTTTGCCGATGATGCCTGTGCGATGTCCCTTTAGTGCTACGCCTCCAGCGTTGTAGCCCAGCCCCTTGATCTCGCCTTCGGTTGTGTAGGCTTTTGTCGTCGGCCCGATCTTTGCCGATGCGCTGTAAAGCGCGATCCGATAGTCGTCGCCGGGTTGGTGAACGCCGGTGATGAGTGCCTTTTTTGCTTCGAGTGCAATTCCGTGTGTGATCATTATTTTTTCTCCCATTGTGCAGAGCATACGGCTACGCGCTGGCTCTCGTCTGGATATTCGCTCGACATCGTTCCGCTTACCATGCAACGGCCAATGAAGTCGTCTTGCTCTTCGTCTTTTTCTGGAGTCGGCATAACGAGTTCGTGCTTTGTTTCAAAGCCGGTGATGCGTCCGAACGTATCGCGAACGGCGAGCGATACTTTCATCTGTTCGGGCTGCGATGCCTGCATTCCTTTGACCTTATCAGCGGCCCAAGTCTGCCCTGCGTCTCCGCCCCACAATGCCCATGCAATGCGGCCTGCGGATGGGAATCCGTCTTCATCTGGAGTGAACCCCTGTCCTTTTTTATCAACTTCGTGCCGTGAAAAAAACGAGTGCATTCTTTTAACGGTATCGTCGGATAAGTTCTTGCCGTTGCTGATGTCGCGAGCGCGTGCGACTCCGACCTCGGTTCCGCCTCGGTTGTATTCTTCGCGCCACTTTAAGCCACGAGCGGCCTCTTCGATCATGCCCTTGCTAGGCTTGTTCTGATCGGCCTCGAATGCTGACGGTGCTGGTTCTGCCTGCGGCTTTGCCGGTTCGGCGTTGATGATTTTGTTTGCGTTCTCCTCGTCCATTCCGAAGACAACGCGAAGGATGACGGCGACTTGTTCCGCTGAAAGTTCTCCGCGACCGAGCGAAGCAAGGATGCCGGAAAGCGCATCCGTACCGCCGATGCCGATGCTCTCGATGAGCGGCGGTGCTTCGTTCTTGCTCTCGTCAAAGATGGTGTCGATAGCAGTAATCGGAACGGAATCAGAAATGCGGTTGGGTTGGATGTCGAACTCTTGACCAAGTTCCTTGATCATGTTCGCTTCCTTGGCGCGTGCGCGAAGTGCTTCCTCGTAGTCTTCACCCATATCGGAGTAAATCTGTCCTGCTGTCTTCAATCCAGCTTTCCACAAAGCGATGTCGGCATTGGCCTCGCGTCCGTAGTCAATCGAAACTTTGGCTGGCCAGCACCAACGGCCATCAAGCAAGTATTCGGAATCTGGAATGAGTCCGCGAGATGCGGCGTCGAGTAAGATAACATTTTTTATCCTGTTGAGGAACTGACCTTCCAAGAGTCCACGCCACCGAAGAAATGTTCGCTCTGCCATCGCGGCCTCCATGCGAGCCATAGGGCCGCTCTTGTCGGCGTCGAATGCAAATCCATATGGCAAGCCGACTGCCATGCAAATGTGCGCCTGCACCAAGCGGATGAACTCTCCGAATGCTCCGGTCGGTCTGTCCGACTTGAACATTTCCATTTTCTCGCCTGCGCTCAAATAGTTGACCGTGCCAGGATCGAGCGACTGAAGGCGTGCGACTTGACCTTGATCGTTCGTGTTTCCGCGAGCAAAGTAGTCGCCAGCGTCTGCGGCTCCGCTCTCGGTGGTGATGACGCCGGATTGATAGCTCGCGTATTTGATCGCCTGCACTTCGGCCTTGATCGCTTCTTGCAAGTCTCTCGTTGCGTTCAGCGCAGTAGCGAAAGCAGAGCGCCCGCGATATTCGTCAAGTCTTGCTGCGTCGAATAGGTGGATAAATTCTTTTGCAACAATATCAGTAGGAGAAATATACTGGTTATTAATAGTACGCGTGAAAATTGTGTATGAAATGGGTCTTCCATAGTCGTCAACATTTATTCCACCGATATATTTATCCGTATCCGTGCGGTCGTAAGGCGATCCGATGCGGTCGGCTTCGACGCTTTGCAATTTTAGGTCTTCGCCGTCGCGGACGATGATGAATCCACAATCTCCATCGCGAAGGATGGCCGTTACAGCGAGTTGTAAAAGCGTTGTGAAGTTGTGCCTGCCTAGGAAATCGCACTCGTTACACCACCGTTGCCAATACCTTTCAATAGCTGTATCGGCTTCGCGGTCGCCGGTGCGTGCTTGATAAGCGATGCGACCGGAGACGTAGGTTGCAAATTTTAAAAGGAGCGAACGGACAGGCGGAAAATTGTCAGCGAGATCGCGAGCGGCTCGGATGAGCGCGAAGCGTTCGCGAGTTCCTGCCGTGTCTTCGCCACCGCTAACTCCGCGACTGATCCCGCGCTTTTCGCTCGTCAATGCTGAATCAAAGCGCCCGAAATTGCGTAGCTTCGCCTGGTTAACCATGCGGTCAAGAGCGGCCTTGGGAGAGACGAACGAAATGGCTTTGGTGATGATGTCTTGAGTCATGGTCGTTGCGTCGGGAAGGTCGGCGTGTAACGTGATACCCTATTCCCGCTGGCGTTGTCAATAGCGGCTTGTAACTCTTTGATGGTCTGTGCGACCTCGGCAAGGTTGGCGCGAGTGAAGCTTCGGCCTGCTATGCTGTAGCTTGCGCCTGCAATGGCGATCGCTTTTAGACAAGCCGTGAAATCGGTCTGCAATTCTTGCAATGTCGCAACCGGAAGACCGAAGAATGATTTGTGCATCGCCATTTAAAAGTTCGTTGTGTCAATTCTCACCTATCGGCAAAACTCCCGCCAGCATCGCGGACGCGAGTGCGATGCACTCGCAGTCCCAAAGATGGTTCGGACGTCCGCCGATGCGCACCCATCGTTGCTCGACTTGTTTTGTTTTCGAGTTCGTGACATCTTTCTTCATCTCCGACAGCATCTGCTTGCGATAGTCTTCGGACACGTCCCGCGCAACTTCCCATTTCGGCACAGCGTCAGCCTGGCGAAGTGACGCGAGCTTGTCCTTGATGCCTTCGTTGCTGAAAAAGAAATACGCGCACTTTAACCCGTCCGATCCGGCTTGCGCTCCTTCAATTTTTGAGACGAAGCGGCGAGTGCGCCTGCCGTTGTCGATATGATAAAACCCGTCCTGACCCGACCCGTGCGAAGCCGTCCACCCACGCCGCGCACATTGTTCGTAAACGAGCGGCGTATCGTAACCGGCATCAACAACAACGCACCTCGGCATTATGTCGAATTGCTGTTGAATGGCGTCGAGCGTCTCCCAAGTCAGCGGACGCGACTCGTGCAAGAGCATGGACGAACCGTCCACGCGGAAGGCGCGGACGATGCACCAGAAGTGATCGCGCTGTTTGTCCACGCACATAAAGCGCCTGTGCTCTCCGTCGATCTTTTGTCCTTCGAGATATTCCGCCTTCGCGTAGTCGCCAGTCGTGATCTCCGGCAAGTCGCTCGTGACCTCGTCTTGCCAAGTCTGCGCTTTGCGTTTTTGAATAAATTGTTTGAGCGGCTCCAGGTTGCCGGATGACTTGGCTTCGTTGGCTTCGATCCATTCCTTGACTATGCTGAACCACGGTATCCACCAGACTGCGTAGGCTGGATACTCGAAGCTTCTGTGACCGCGCACCGGATGCGGGTTGAGTGCACGATACGTTGCAGAATTTGCAAGGTTGCGTCGAGTACTTGCGTCGTCTTTGTAGCGAGTTTCGCAATGCTCACACTTCATTCGGACGGAGTCCTGCACCCTATCCCACAGAATACCGCCCTTGTCGTCACGTTCGGACGTGTATTCGATCTGATCGAACAGATATCGTTGCCAGTTCCCGCAATGGGAACACATCCAGCCCCAAACTTCCCGCGTTCCGCTGTCCCATTCGGCATCCGCTTCGTGTCCTGCGTCCCATCCTTGCGACACTAAGAGCGTCTTTCGGTTCCATCTGTCATGGTGACGAGCTTTTAACTCTTTTATCATCCCGCCTTTCCACCTCCATACCTCGTCCCCGATGCAATAGCGCATCGACTTTTCTTGTAGGTTGGTCATGTTCGCGCCGCCTGCGAACAATACCATGTGCGGAAATAGGATCGTGGTCTTGCGCAAGGCGTGCCGGTCTTCTGGAAACAAGTCTTTGACCGGCTGGCATTCGTTAAAGATCGGAAGCAAGCGCGACTCTGTCCAGTCTTTGACCATGTCGTCAGTCTGACCGACGAACAAAGTCGGACCCGGCTTTTGAGCAACGATGAAACAAGCGAGCGTTTCCATCATCGTAGTCTTCCCGCCACCTGTCGGTGCGCGAAGAAAGACCTGCGTCGTTTCGTCGTCGCTTGCGGCCAACAGCGGCGCGTTGAGCCATGGCGCAACCGAAGGGTCGAAGCGCGAAGCTCGGTCGGAGTTTGGAAAGCTGACGTGGTCGCTTGCCCAGTCCAGTATCGTGCCGTCGAATGCTAACTTGATACCGTCGCGGATGCCTTGTGCGAGTGGGTTCATTCGATATCTTTCCTAGCGTCCCAAATAAAAAGGCCGACCAATAAAATTGCGATAATGATTGAGATTATCATTTCATTCCAAAAATTTGCTTGAGCGCGTCGAGATTCCCAGACGGCGGTTGTTTAGGTGTCGGCTCCTCTTCTCCGTCATACATGGCAACATCCCATGTTGTTTCAAACATCTTGCGAAGTCCGGCAGCGGACAGCGTTATCATTCCTTCACCGTCGAATGAAGGATTGCGTTTGGAGTAAATTTTCCAAAGTTCTTTTTTTGTCATAGATCAAGCTTGGCTTTAACTAGTCGTAATTCCGGCAGAGCTTGAACATCTTCTCGATGGCGTCTCGGACGTGCGGCCATTCTTCCGCGTCGAATCGTAGCTTGCCTCCCTCTTGGCTAACCTCTAAAAACTCGCCAGCGGCCTCGTCTACGATCTCGATCTCGGTTACGCTGTCGTCAAATATTTGCTCTCCCTTTACTCCGACTATCATCTTTGTTGTTCGTGTTTCGTATGTCATAGTTTATACCCTTTCGAGTTCAATTTGTTCATCCGTTGTTTGATTATACCTTTTCAAGCTCATTTCGGATCTCGGCCAAGATCGCTTGCGTGCGCTCATGCAGTTTCTTTCGCAAGCTCGCTTCGTCGAGTCCTGCCAATGCGCCCGATGCGTCGTTGACGAGCGCCGCGAGTTTGGCGCTGAAGATCGCGCCGATACGGATTCCGGCTTCGCGCACAACGGCGATCTCGACCAACTCGCCTCGGTCTTGCTGAAGGCGGACGCGAATGCGTTCGCTTTCGAGCAGGGTCTTCTCAAGTCGAGCTTCATTCAGCGTAGCCGGGGCGGCTTTGCCCGATGCCTGCAAGTATTCGTCGCGCCATTTTGTGGCGGCTTCGATGGACGAAGTCGGGCATCCCATTTTCACCCATTTTGCAACGGCCTGCTTGGAAATTCCCCACGCATTTCCGATGGCTTCGTGGCTTATTTTGACAACCTTACTTTTTTTGTTCATGCACAAGAGAGCAAAGAGAGTATGTTAACCCCCATGGGAGAGCCAGTTATAGGAATCTCTTAATTTTTTCATAACATTTCAAATTGATGTTTGAGTGGGATGGTCGCAGATTTTCTCCTATTCTCAAATACAAACAAAGGTTGCAGATTAGAAATATGATTTGCGATTTTTAAATTCTCTTCTCGATTAAAATCAAAAGCAGAAAGGGGAATGATGTGATCTATCTCCCATACCTTCCCATGATTGTCCCAAGTCATTCCCTTCTTAAACTTTGATTCGATTCTTCTCTTAGCATCATTGAATGATGTTCCTAAAAAAAATTCCGTCCTTCTTGTGTTTTTTTTTGTTTTAGCGATGCGAATCATTCTGTTAACGCCTGCTCTTAATTTGTTTTTTATTCTTTTTTTCTTATTTGTTCTCCATTGTCTTTTAGCTATTCCCCTACCTCTTTCCCTACTTTCATCTATATTCACCCAATACAAAACTGTAGCCTTACTTGCATTCCTCCAATCAAATCCACCGCCGTAATTAGCCTCAGCGCGAATTATTAAATTGATATACGTCTTAACTTTCTCAATCTTTTTTAATGATAAATCAATACGCTTTATTAGTTCCCTGCGGTTCTTTTTAGATTCAGTAACTTTATTCTTATTCCCAGTATCAACAAACCTTATCGCGGCTTGCTTGCTGCTTGATCGACTAAGCCCTTTAGCAATTACTATATTCCTAACAGTAGCGTGATTTACTTTGTATAGCCTTTTAGCTATCGCCTTGCATCCGAACCCAAGGCCAGACAAACAAGAAATACATTTAAGTTCCTTATATGGGTTTGCTTTCTTTATTCTGGAATGATCCCCATAGCATTGAAGGGAGCAATACTTTTGCTGCGAGCTTCCGCATGAAAAATCAATTAAGCATTTGGCGCATTGCTTTTGGTATTTGGTAGGGTTGTAGCCTTTGGCCTTCCCCCCTTCATTCCGTTCATCTTTGATGACTCGGCTTTCTTCTTCGACTTTAAAGAGCCAAGGATTTTCCCGATGTTGATTTGCTGATTGCAGTGTGGGCATTTCATTAAACATATATCCTATCTGCTAGGATTGTCAAATCAATTTGTTGTAAATCTCGACGATAGGCTTGAGCGAAACGCGCAACGATTCTCTCTCATCCGCACGCCATTGATCCACCGGCTTGCGCGTGAAGAGGTCGGCGAACGAGCGTTGAAGTTTGCCTGCATAGGTGAGCCAATGAGTCGATGCTCCCGTGGTGCGTTCTGGGTCGTTCTCCTCGCGACCCGCTGAACCTGGAGGCGGAAGGATGCCGAGCATCTGAGCGCCGAGCTTGGCCATGTCGGCAGGCCATAGGTCGAGTTCTAGTTGGTCGCGGTTGCGTGCTAGATGTATCGCCTTGGCTGCCTTGTCTGGATCGATGCCGAGCGATGCAAGCCATTCGTTGCGGTTGCCGCGCACGTGGTCTTTGGCGACCATGAGCATCTGACCGCAGTCTGCCATGCGTAAGACGGCTGCGCGGGCGTTGCCCTTTGCCGTTACTGCTAAGGCGTTAGCTTCCGCGTATGCGGTGCGGATCTCTGTTTCAATGACTGGCAGCGTGAGCGCCGTTATTTCGTTTTGTTCCATATTTGTTTGTATTAGTTTTGCGGTATGTATTGCGAGCTTCCTCGCTCTTGAGTGAAGTGCTAGGCGGTAGGCCTGTCGTGTCGAGAAAGTCCATTGCTATCTTGCTGATCGCCTGCTTGGTGCAGCCTAGCTCCCGCCCGGCTTCGAGCATCGACATACCCGCTGTTAGCGGATGCCCTAACGCGAACGCAACGCCCCAAAGCGTTTTGCTTCTGCTGTAACCATGCTCCGCTAAGAAGCTGATCGTTTTGTTCAGCACAACCAGGAGCTTCTCCGATGCTTCGCGGTACGCTGTCATGCGGAATGCGTGGCCTGCCGTCGGATCGTCGAACGAATAAAAGTCTGGCGTGTACGAAGCCTCGTCGTATTCCGCTGCGTCTCGCGTCAAGTCGTGCATCGAACATCTTTGTTCGCATAGTTTTTTTCTTTTGCAAATAGTTTCTCGTTTTTTGGCTCTGAATAAAAGGCGCAGTCTGCCGCTCCTACCGAGAAAAACAGTGGCTTTTTTATAGGCATCCAAACATCCACGTATCAACGCCTATAAAAGTGGTTAGGTGGTCAATTCGTTGCTGGCACGACGTGTGGATTCGCTCCGTGGCTTTTTGCAAATGCGCACGCTTCGGCTATACTGGAGAATGATATTTGCTCCGTGTCTTCCGGCCAAGCATAGTGCCCACTCTTGACGTGCCAAATATCAGTCCAGTTGTTTTTAACCACAAGCACCGGAGTAAAGTTGAGTTCGATTTGCGTTATGTTCATTTCGTCACCCTATCGACAAAGCGACTGATGCCGCCTTGCATTAGCACCGGCGCTGAGACGTGGCGTTCACCGTTTCTGTTTTTCATAAGTCGTATCTCTGAGTCGGGATGGTTTGCATGGTCGATGTGCAGAACGTAGTCGGCGTGATGCCCGATGCCGCGGGACTCGCGCAGCTCGCCTTTGTCATTTAGTTGAGAAGCGGTCAGGACGCAAACATTTAAATGCAACGCCATCAACTTCAGCCTGCGGACAACTTCGCTAACTTGTTGCTCGCGTGTCTCGCTTTTGCTGTCGGCTGACGGAGAGCAAAGTTGAATATAGTCGACAACGATCCAGTCCAACCCCGTGCGCTTTTGTTGGCGGCATATCGACTCGATAGTATCGATATCCGATACTTGGTCGTGAATAGTGATCGGGAGCGCCGATATTTCGGCAATGCCGTTCTGAATTCCAGCCAGGTGTTGCTTGTTTGGATTCTCGTAGGCCGACACGCATCTCCATCCGCTTTTAGATGCCACCAAACGGCAGATGACTTGAAGTGCACTCATCTCTAGGCTGAAAATGATGCCCGTCTTGGCGTTTATAGCCCCGTGCAGGGCTGTTTGAAGTAAAGCAATAGACTTACCGCCCGAAGTCTCGCTGGCGAAGACTGCGAGCGTTCCCCGCTCAAAACCGCCGTTGAGCTTTTCATCCAGTCCGGTGATGCCGGTGTGGAAGCGTTCGGGTTGGGTTGTTTTTTCGAGTTCGTTGAGCAACTCGGTGCATTGTTGCTTGAGCGATAAAGCGCCAATTTGTTCTTCGTCGCTGTCCGCTAGGTGTTGAGCGATGCCGTTCAAGTCGGCCCGCATCTCTCGGATGTCGTCTTTGCTTTCGTTCAGCTTTGCCATCGCCTTGCGATACCGACGCGCCTTGAGCAGGTCTTTGCGGAAGTCGAGAGCGGCGACAGCATCCCCGGTGGGATAGGCGGTGAAGGCTTCGGTGACGCCGTGATATCCGCCAACGTCGAATATCATTCCCTTTTCTTCCAAGACAGCCTGGAGTCGGAAGATGTCCGACTTGTAGCCTTCGTTGTGGCACTCCTTGGCCGCTGAAAGCAAGGCGCGGTTGGCATGCTCAAAGAACAAGTCCGCGTCCCACTTCGCGGCGTCGAGCACTTCATAGTTCTGGAGCAAGATCGAGATCGCCGCTTTCTCTGCGCTTGGGGCGGTCGGGACTGCTGATCTTGTTTGTGTTTCTTCTCGTTTTAAAATTGCCATGTTTCCTTTCTGGATGGCTCGCCTCTCGCCTTAAGCGAGAGAGGCGAAGCCTATCTATCTATGATAATAGATAGATATTCTATCTATCTAGACCACCATTGGTTATTGTTGGGTTACGGTTGGGTTTCATTTGGGTTATCGTTGGGTTATTGTTGGGTTATTTACAGACGCATTCCGACTGACTTTTTTGCAGGCTTTGGAACGTCATTTTTTGGCCTTCCGCCTTTCTTCCCATTTTTGTAATTTGAGAATAAACGCTTGTTTTGATCTTGCCATTGGTGCAAAATGAAGGCATCGCCTTCGCGCCTTGCGTAGCCACTTTCTATGAGTGCGTTTTCGAGTTGCATTGGGTCGCCTTCCCAGTCGGCTATCGCTGCAACGATATCCGCTGGCTTTTCTATGCGCTCGCACTTGCGAAATTGGCATTGCGACCAGAGTTTAAGAAGGCTGAAAACCCCAGCGTGACCGGCTAGGCGTAGCAGGATTTTCGTCTTGTAATGGTCGGGGAAGTCGGGTGATAGGATCATGTTTTCTTTCTTTCGAGATAACGCTGCAACGTCTCCTCGGCCTCATCTTCGATCCACCTTGTAGCCTGAGTTACAACCTCAACCCACTTGCCGTCGATCTGGATCTCCCAGTCCCAACGGTAGCAGTCATCTTGGTGGTTTGGCCAGCACCGGAGCGGATACCCGCGCCATTGCATTTGGTTATTCATCTTGGCCTGATAGGAATTGGCGGAGAGCCTTGTTTTCTTTTATGAGTCGGTCGTTCTCTTCTGTGAGCGACTCGACGCGAATGTTTAATAACTCTACGAGTAATTCAAGATCAGCCATTTGTTCTTTAACAAGTCTTGTGAGATTTAGTAGTCTTGTGATGCCGTCGAACATAATCTGAGATTCTTTCTAAGTGTTGTTCCGCCAATGCTCTCCCCTCCGGCGTGTCGTCGTATGTATGTTGGTGGACAGGTAGCGGGTCGCCCCGTTCCAACCTAAGCCCGATAGGACATTCATTCATGCAGATGACCAACCGGAGCGAGAGAGTTCCGTTCATCTATTAAAACGGAATGTCGTCGGTTTCGTCTTGGGGTTGAGCAACGTAGCCGTTGCTTTTAGCGACAATGTGCTTGTCTTGCTTGGCCGCTGGCTTGCGCCGGTTACCTAGCCATTTTTGTTTCTCATCACCGAAAAGCCAGCGCTCAATGCAATTGAACTGGTGATCTGGGTTTGTCTGGCCCGGCTCTACGCCTACGACGCAAACGCCCTTTTCTCCGATCAGGTCTTCGGCTTCCACGGTTACGTCTTCTCCTGGGATAACGGCCCGACCGATGCTCGAAAGCACTTGATCCACCTTCCACGCCGCCTTGGGAGTGAACGTGAGATGTTCCCACATCTTCGGCCCCTCGATGCCGCTTTCAAGGATGACTTGAACGTCGAGTTTGATGGTCGGATTTCCGGCTTGGGAAGTCTTCTCGACCGCTTTCACGATCTCGACTTCGTATGTCCCCGGCTCTACGAAGTAGATGGCCGCTTGTTTTGGTTCTGATGCTTTGTATGTTGGCATTTGTATTTTCTATTTTGTTTTTGTTTGGCGTAACTGCGTTGTCGGTGATCCCGCCTTGATCGCCGTTTGGTCTGGCTCCACGCCGTTATTGGCGCAGAGTTCCAGATAACTCTTTTCCGATAGCTTACCGCCCATCGCGAGTATTAATGTCTCTTTGCTGATACCTTCGGAGGCCTTTGCGATAGCTTCGTGCTCCACAAACCTCCGTCCGCTGACGCTTGTGAGTTTCCAGCCTGCCACCTCGTCCCCGCTTTCGAGACGGGTTTTAAGATGACCGAGCAAAGGCTCGGCGATCTCTTTCTCCGCCAGTTTCCATTCGCGAATGAATGCGCCGAGTGACTCCGGCGTGGAAAGGATGCGATCTTTGATAGCCTCGATGCTGTTACCGGTTGCTTCGGGAATGAGAGCGATGGCACTCTCAGCCTGTCTCACGATGGCGTTGCAGTTGTTGTAGTGTTTGCACCAGCTACAATACTCGCAAGGCGTCGGCTTCGCATCCGCGCTTGTTGCGCGGTCGATTGTGCGCTGCGTGCCTTGCTTGGCTTCCTCGTAGGTAAACTCATAACTACGAATCATAGCCTGATCGACGTAGATAACATGAGCCGTCCAAGACGTTTCAAAGTTATCCTCCATGCACGCCAGACTGTAGGCCATCAACTGATTCCTATAATCCCGCACCTGTCCCGTTTTTATGTCGGCGACCCATTTCTGCTCTTTGCAGACGGCATCCGCGGTGCCGAGTTTCGATAGCCCAGGAACTGCCATCGCCAAGTACTCTTCGCGGGTTTCCACGAACGAACCTTTTGCTAGGCGCGTTAGTTCCTCTACGCCGTAGGCTATCGCTCCGGCGTCTTCGCCAACTATTGCAACGTCATTTTCTGCCGAGATAAGGTTGCGGATCGCAATGTCTACCGCCGTGCCGCGCTCCGCTGCCGCGCTCGTTCCGCTTGCTCCTTCAAATAAAGCACATTCGGCGAGTTTGGGAAGCGTGCTAGGTGATATTTCTTTACTCATTTTATTTTAAATATTTAAGGTATAAGTGCCGTTACAAATATTATGCAGTATTTGTCACGAGTTCGCCTTCCTCCATTCGACCGCTGTGTTAACGAATTGATCGACCCGAAGCGCAACGCGGTGCAGGTATTCCGGTGCGCAGTCGCGCCAAGTCTGTTCTGATGTAAGCACTCCGCGAGCGATCAAAAACTGATTTACCGCGCCTTCATGTTCTGCGAGTCGGGCCTGCCAGCCGACCATTTCGTTGGCGTCAACAAAATGATCTGGCTGTTTAGTTGCAACAGCTTCGAACAAGTGCGCGACCGATGCCCATTCGAGCGGCAACTCTTCCGCAAGGCCGCTGCGGGTCTTCGCGTCGTAGGCTGCCGAGTGAGTGGTTAGGATTATGCGCTCCTTGCCGCCGATTCCTTTACCTTTGCCGGAGTCGGTCGTGCTTACCTTGGTTTTGAAACGCAAGAACCAAAGCTCGTCAGCAAACTCTTTAAGCAACGGCGCTGATTGTTTGCTCAGTTTCAGCTCGTAGCGGTCGTAGGCCGCGAGAGCGTCAGGCGCTTCAAAGCGGACGATCTTGCTGTGAGCGATCATTACCACGTTCTTGCCGGCGTCAATGAGTTGATCAACGGATGACAAGAACCGGCTCATTCTTTCCGCTACCATCACCCAGCCCTTACCGAAGCCAAAGTCTTCGACGCTAGTCTTTTTGGTGCTGGCGAGCAGGTCTTCAACGCATAGGCGTTCCGCCCAGTCTGCCGAGTCGATGACGATAGTTTTGTATTCGGTCGCCTTGGCTTCTGTTAACGCATCCGTTAACTGCTTCCACGTCCCGATCTCGCAGCGATCCACATCCAGGTGCGATGTTCCGCCCTCGATGTCCAAGAACAGCGGCCTTGGGAACTTGGCCGCGAATGTGCTTTTGCCTACGGATTCAACTCCGTAGATGACGACGCGCTGCGCGCGTTGTTGTTTTCCTTTTGTTATTTTCATTTTTTATTAATTTTTGTTTTTGTTTTTTCTGAATATATACAATTTTGTTCCTGCATTCCAAGGAGATGAATCTTGGATTTCTAGCCCCATGTAATGCTCATCTGCAAATTTTTGCATTGATTCATCATGGTTTCCGTATGGCATTGAATAAACAGCGCGATGCAATTCACCATCTATTTTGATGCTTCCAGTATGATCCCATCCTGATCCCCATCCATAGATATTTAGTTCTTCGAATGGCTTATATGTGCCACCTTTAAGTTGATTTAATAATCTTACTTTCTCCTTAAACCAAGCGGGGCGATGATTTCCTTTATAAGTTGGATTCCATTCTCTAATTCCCGCCCATCCACCTTCTGTTGTTTTCATTTGTTTTGAATATCTTTGTTTTGCTCCATTTCATTTAAAATCAGTCTCACAGTTCCTTTAGTGTAAGAATATTCCATTTGATCTTTATCATCAAAAAACAACCATTCACTCATGGACTCAATTCTAACCAACCTTTGATTTGTAGGATTCCCTGTTAAGTGTGAATATAGCTGAATGAAATACCATCCTGGCTCTGGGTTTCCTATAACAACTCCTCGCCATGTAAGCCTACCTTTTTCAACAGCGTAGAACATTTGATTGACTAGATCGGTTCTTTGATCAGGTAATTTTGACGGGTTTTTACTGCTTTGTTCTTTTGTTATTTTCATATGTTATTGGCTCTTAAAATTAAACGCCCTTGTTTATTCTCCAAACTCGATATCCTTTTAAAACGTCTTCATTTGTACTTCTAATTGTTACGGTGTATCCATACTTTTTTGCTGCTGATCGCGCTTTTTCGGAATTGCTGCACAAAAAACTGTCACCTATATTCATTTCGCTAAATGGATATTCGCATTGATTTGTTGGTTTCTGAGGTATTGGTATGTTTTTTTGTATTTTGTATTTCATTTTCTATTTTCCTTTTTGTTGTGCTGCGAATACGGCCACAGCGAGTGCCGCCCAAGAATGGGATTTGATGCCGTATGTTGGCCCCGGCTGGGCTTTTGTTCCCTGCGGCCCGATGAGATCGAGCAAGGCTTGACGCACGTTGGCGTCTTTTGCCCGCATCGTGCCGCATAGGAAAAGTTTAATGTCCTTCCGAAAGATCAACTCTACGTCCACCCGTGCAACCTCGATAAACCTCCCGATCCACATACAGGTTTCAAATGTGCTTGCGCCTACCGCCATACCGTAGCTGGCGATCATCTCGCAAGCAACTCGGTCGTATTCGCGACCGATAAGAACCTGTCGGATCTCGGCATTTGGAAGGTGACCGTGATCATGTATCCCGCGTTGGTCGTATTGTACGAACGCGCTGTGAGTCGTTCCTGGATCGAGTGCTAGTATCATGTTTTAGTGCCCTTGTTTTTATTTTGTCGGCTGGCAGCGCGAGAACGTCGCAAATTCCTTGGAATGCTTTGCTTTTGATGAAGTGAATTGCCGAGTTCCTATCGAGTTCCTGTTCTTCGTTTAGCTGTTTGCTCAGGAAGACCTTCTCGCTTTGTAGATCGGCAACGGTCTGCTGTATCATCCCGCACAGAAGGTTTCGGGTGAATTGGCATTCCGCGTCATGTAACTCCTCAGGAGTCATTACCGGCGCTCCCGTTTGATCTGGCGGTTCATCCACCAGCGGCGTGTCTGTTCCAGATCGCAGGTGGCTTTGATGTTTCCGATCAAGTATCCGGCAATGAATGCACAGCAAGTGCAGATTCCGAATAGGGCTAAGAAAGTTAGTGGTTCCATATATTTAGTTTTTGTTTCTGTCGTTCGGGTTCGTCCCGTTCGATGTGCAAACCCTCCTTCATTCCCGCAAAGATGAAAAGAAAATAATTCGCGAAGTGCGAAAATAATTCTTTAGAAAAGTCTTTACAAATGAGCGCAACCAATGCCCATGCGCCTCTGTGGGCTTTTTTATTTTGAGATCGGGCGGTATAAATTTACCTCGCGAGCGCCTTGGTTAGTCTGTATAGTTGCCTTTTTTGATTCGAGAATCCCTTTTCCAATGGCAGTTTCAACTCGGCAAGAAATTGATGCGATGGTCAACTTTGACTCGTTCGCAATAGTGCGGATCGTCTTCCAGCCTTGTTTGGCGAGTTCCTTCTCGTTCTCAGCTTTTGTCGTTGAGTAGAAAGCGTCCCAGGCTTTGTTTACAGCGGCAAGAGCCAAGGGTTGTTTTGTCGTCTTTCGCATAGGTTGATGTTTATTGAGTTGTCTTTGTAATAGCCGTAAGCGAAGCCCTGCGACCAAGCGAAGGTGGCGCGGCGGGTCGAAGCATATTCCATATCAAAACGCGCCAGCATTCCGGTGCAATATCCGCTTGGCCCGTCGAGTGTGCGTGCGCGTTCCCATCCGACTCGGTGCAGGTGCGCCATCACGCATTGTCCGTATGTCTCTGCGTGGTCGCGGATGGCTTGTACATTGTACATATAGCCGTGGATAAATTTGCATCCGCCTAGCTCGTAAAAGCTCCGAATGTGGTACGGATACAATTTTGCTTTTAGTTCCTTTGCCGTCTTCTCAATGGCTTGGATCGTGAGCGTAGCGGCGTGCGCCGCAAGCGCGTTGGGCGATGATGCTAGCTTGTAAAGCCTCGCTTCATGGTTACCGTAGAGAATATGCTGAGGACGCAGTTCGTGCAGGAAGTCAATGCCGGCAGAAAGGTCGTCCGAGATGCTCGCGGCGCGGTCGCTTGAGTTCGGGTCTGAGATAGCTCCAGAGCGGAAGGCCGCCAAGTCCAAGAAGTCCCCAAGATGAATAGTCGTGTCGGGCTTCCATCGGTCTTTGAACGTCAGCACGGCCTTGCGTGCCTCTGGATCGATCTGGTCGCCATGAGAACACCCGACTGCCATCCATTTTTTCCAGCCCTTCATCTTAGTTCTGGAATGTTCCGGTCGCTACGTTGTTCCCAAATCCACGCGCGAACGGCCTCCATCGTATCCTCATCAAGTTTTGCGAATGCTCCGCTCTCGTGCTTTAAGGCGCTCCGTAGCTCCTGATCTATGTCATCCACCAAGATCAAAATATCAAGGGCTTTGCAGGCCACCTCGTGCTCGTATCGCTCGGTCTCGTCAAATTCCAATGTCATTTTCATGCTTCTTCGTCCTCCTCTTCTTCTTCGGTGTCTGGAAATAAAATGCTGAATGAGTCGCCTGCGAGTCCTTCGACAGCGTATTTGTTGCCGAAGACAAATTCCCCGTGCATCGTCTCGCCTGCTTGCTCCCAACTGACGATGGCGAGACCGCAGTCATAATGCTCAGACAAAAGCCGCTTCGCTTCTGCGAGTGCTTCCGTGCGTTCCGATTCGACCGTCGGTTGTCTCTTTTTTTTCAAGCGAGGACGTCTATTTTTTTCGATACTCTATTGCGTAAATTGGCGAGCATATCGCGCTCGGTCATGCCGGTTGCCCATTTTGGTCGGAATTGGTAGTGGGGTTCGTCGTTGAATTTCCAACGGCCTCCCCACTCGAAGCCGAGCGATTCGCCCAGGGGTCCGAGCTCGCGGTAGAATGCGTGGTCGCCGTGGTAGGTCTTGCCGTCTTTGGAAAATACGGCGATATCGAGGGCCAGCGAGTAGTTATGCATGGAGGCGCCACCGGCGGCGTTACTGACCCTAGGGCCGGGCGTGGTGCGGCCTTTGGCGTAGAGGGCGTCCTGCTCGGCCCATGTGCGGAGGCCGCAAATGCATTTGACGTCGAGGTTGAGCGGGGCGGCGAGCTTTTTGGCCGCGAGGATAAAGGAGGCGGCGCGGGCGTAGAGATCCGGGTGGAGGGTCGAGAGGTTGCGCTCGCTGCGTTCGTCGAGGTTCATTTTTTCAAGCCTTGGATGTCTGGGAGTTCGTAGCAGAATGTTCCGTAATCCGTTTTGACGCATACCGCCGGATTATTGAATCCAGCGCATGACGTGAGAAGCGCCATGCCCAAGAACGCGAAGCTGAGAACGATCATCCACAGCGCGATGGTTCTTGCGCTCATTTTTCTTTGCGGAAGATTTCTATCAAGCCGATTATCGACGCAAGCGCCGCCCCTATCGCGTCCCATTTAGACGGGTCTAGGCTTACGCCCACTAAGCTACCAATTATCGCGACCCCGCGAATAGTGGACGGTTCTTTCAATTTCGAGAATAGTATTTTCATGGTTTTTTTGATTTCAGCATTTTATACAACGAGACCGCGCCGATGCAAATTCCAAGGATGAGAGAGAGAACGCGAAGCCATGCCTCGACTTCGGAGAACGAGATCAGAACAGCCGCAGCGGGCGCGGACGTGCCGACGAGCGAATGGAAAGTGTGGCTCTCCATTACGTCAAGCTGGCTTGGGTGATGAGTTCCTCGGTGAGCGTGCATGACTGTAAAATGATCGTGTTGCGCTCGCCGCCTTCGGTTAGTTCGATCTCAAGGTCGGCGGTTGCGCTTGTCGCGTTGAGCAAATAGTCGCGCACTCCGAACGTCGAGAAGTTGACCGATGCCGTCTTTCCTGGAGCTGCAATCAATCCGCTTTGCACTTGCATAAGTGGCAGATCAGATAAGCCCTTGTCGGCTGAGAAATTCAGGTCATAATAAACGCCCTGAACTCCAGTAACAACTATGTTCCCACGACCGATAGAGTCAAGGTTTTGCATTGCCGTTTGAAGTTGAGCCGCCGTTGTGCTTGCGTCCAGCGGAGTAGTCTGGCGTAGGATCGTTGTCGCAACGCTGCCAGTTGTTACCGTTCCTGTGCCGGTTGTGATCGCGGCTGCTCCTGCGGTAATACCGAGCAAAAACTCGGTCGCCTGAGGAATTGAGCGAACGAAATACTGAGTTCCTGCGGTGTAGCCTGTGAGCGCCGTGAAGCCTGTCAATACAACAGGCTGAGAGAGTGAAAGACCATGGTTTGTTGCCGCAATAAATACGCCATCCGTTACGGTCGATACGATATCGACGTTGTAGGTTGGCACGGTCAAGCGGAAGCTGCCTAAGTAGGGATCTCGTGAAAATGAGATCCGTTGCACTTCGTTGTTAACTGTTGAACCGGTGATGGTCGTTGCAATGCTAACCGTAAGCGCCGTGCCTAGATCAGTCCATGTCGGCTGGTAAACTGCTGGAGCGAGCCGGAGCTGCAACTCTTGTATTTCTGCGGTCGTGGCGTCTCCTGCGAGTCGCTCATCAACAAGTGCCGATGTGGTCGGAATCAGTCTTGCAAAATCGCCTGTGATCGCGGAGCGGGTGCCGGCTGAATTGAAGGAAATTACAAAGTTGGTTGCCATCGTTCCTTCTACGGATACCGAGCCTGCGCTCGTAATGGCTGAAAGCGAGTTGAGAGCGGACGAGATCGCTCCGGCCGTTGCGCTGAACCCTATTGCCCCGCTCGTTTCGCCCCCGAAGGAGAGCGTGAACGTTCCGCTTGCAGGAACGCCCGTCCTTGTTCCAACGCCGAATTTGACTGTTGTGCCAGTCATATCGACTACCGTAAATGGTATTTCAATATTCCCAGTTGCCTCCAAGAAATATAGATTTATTTCGCCGTTGTCGCCTTTTACGAAGCGAGGCGGAGCCGCTGGAGAAAAGTTCGTCAGGCTCGTAGCAAGCCTGCGGTTGGTCATGTCAATGTAAAGGTCGCGTGCCATTTAGTTGGTAGGTTTGTCAACAGCTTCCCATTTGCCGAGGGGGCATCGCTCGGTCGCCATTCTTAGTTTTGCCCATGTTGAGCACCCGCACTTGCGACAACGGCCCGTGGTGTTGAGTGCCTGCGCGTCCCACTCGGGGCAGGCTTTGCAGATGCCTTGTCGAGTGGCGAGTGCTTCGGGCGGGGTGGTCGCGAAGCCTGCGCGAGCGAAGCGGTGCGCGGCGTGTAGCGCGCTGGGAATTTGGCTGGTGAGAGGAGGGGTTGTCAAAGAAATGGCGCGCAGAATTTCGTTTTCTGGCCTAGGAGTGGTTCCCAATAGTGGAGCGAGAAAATCTTTAACGAGCGATCCAGAGGCGTCGATCTCTGGTTGGTTGACGCGAAGGATTTGGAAATTTTGTGGGTGCGCTTGCATGTGCAAGAGTGCTTCAGCTCTTGCGCGGCGAATGTTTTCGGCGATTTGTTCTGATTCTGGCTGGGAAGTCGCCCCCTTTGCCAAGTTCATTTCCCGGAGCGACATCGCAGAAAGCAAAGGATCGCGTTCAAGCCAGACAATGAGATACTGCCTATCGAGTGGCAGATTTTTGAGATTGTGAGGCAGAGGTAGTTTGATAGCTCGACCATCAAGTGCGTTGAGAATATGGTCTATGGATTCGCCACGTGTCGCTTTTGCCATGAGAATCGGAGTCTCAAAGTAGCCGAGCGGGTTGTGTTCGTCGCCGTTCCGACCTTGGCTAAAGATTGGAATGCCGATGGAATCAATGAGACGCATCATTGCGGATGTGCCTGAGCGCGGAAATCCAGATACGACTGCAATCATGGGCAAGGAGATGATGGGATGATTGTTAAATAGGTAGTGTCTGCCTCCATTAAAGCTCGATAGAATGCAGTTCCGCACGGGGGAGATATATAATTTTTCGTGAAGACACCGAAATCGTCCGGATCGCTTCCGCTACACCAAAAGCAACCTTCATAATATAGATTACCCAATCCAGATGCGCTTAAAGTGTATTCTTTGGCAGAATTTGGGTTGGCCGGAATATTCGCTGTATAAAAAATAACAAAATTGATAGCCGCAATACCTGATAAAGTTGTAGGAACCGTATAAGTTCCAGGCATTGGCGGTGGAAAATTGTAAACGCAATTCCTAATATATGGGTTTATGTTGCTAAATATCTCGCCTGCCGAAAGCTGCCCAAAAATGGCTTCGTTGCCTTCTGCATCAAAAAATGAATATTCATAATCCTGCACAAATGTTGTTTGGTACGGTGCAGCTATATTAGTTGTGCCTCCATACCTAATCGCGTTAAATTGCGCCTCGGTGATGGAACACCCCCCGCAACACGCGCAATTCACAGCGCGAGTTGTGCCGTCGGTTTTTATTTTGATAGCGTTGGAAGCGGTGCGGCCTAGAGTCATCTTAGCATTCTTCGGTTGAGAGCCAACTTAGCGATCCGCTTATTGCGCCCAAGACGTAGGTTCCCGATTCTGGCACGGCTGGGATTTTAAGTTTTCGTTTTGTGAACCCTTCTTGGCCAGAAGTTTCTTCGACGAGTGTGGGATCTATTTCTAGCGTTGCGTAAATGAAATTTTTATCAAGGTCAGCCGCTTTTATCTGATATGGGTATCCACCGGATGATGACTTGCCCGCTGATTTAATAAGCTGGCTGAATATGTTTGGAACATTATTTACCATAATTAAGCGGCAGGGCCGAAAGCGCTATCTTGCACAAAATTGCCAGTTGCGGAAACGGAAATAATAACCTCTAAAAATTCACCATAACTTGTGCTTTCGTAATTTTCTGTTTGGCGGCTTAAATTGTATGTTTTAATAATAAACGATTGATTGCCAGTCTCCGTTCTTGTTGTTCCTACGGGCAACTTAGTTCCATCTAGTTCATAAATACATAACTCTGGAGTATCTGGGGCGGTTATAAACTCACCTTTCCTCGCTGCGAAACGATATACGGCTACATCAAAAAACTTCTGTGACTCGCTGGACGAGCTCCCGAATCCTCCGGCAAAAGTCGAATATGTGAAAGTGGAAACATAAGTTCCAAGGCGTTTATTTAAATCCACAACTCCATCTGTATTTAACCTGCCGTAAGCGGTCACGGTGCAACTGATGAACCCATTCCCCATGTCTTTATATTCTGGTGCGGGAAATATGAACGCTCCATCAATACATGGTTCCGAATCCTCGTCAGAGAGCCTGTCGCCTTCGCGGAAGCTGAAGAAATCCACCTTATCTTTTCTTTGAATGTAGTCCTGCTGGATCATGCACAAGCCACTTCGGAATGTTTTGACCATTCGATTTGGCTGTTTAACCCACCCCTCTGCTCCTTTATAAATGTAGCTCATATTATACTAATGCTGCCGTCGGTAGTTTAGGTTCAATTTTTTCAACAGCGGTCTTGATCGCTTCGACGGCGGTCTTGATCGCATCGAGCAATCCGCTAACGCCCGACTTCGCTGCAACGTCAAGCTCGATGCCGGATTTAACGTCGTTACGCAGATCCGCTACCGTTTTCGTTGCATCCAGTTTTGTCGGGACACTTGAGAATGCAGCATCTGTTGCGGTTTTTGCCGTTTGATAATCGACTAGGAGTTTTGCATTTAATGGATTGCCTCCCATAAATTTAATAATATCTTTGATTGATTGTTGACCACTTGCGGTATCGATTGGGTTATTAGTTAAATTGGTCTTGACTTGATTCATGTACTTCACGACAGCATCAATTTGCTGCTGCCCGGTTTGTCCAAGTTTATCTACTCCAAGTTTTTTAGCAAGATCTGGGAAACTCTTTTGTGCGAGATCAGTTCCTAGCAACTTATCCATTGCCTTTAATTCGTCTTTTGCTGCTTTTGCTGAATTGTTTGCATCTTCCAAAGCCTTAATCTTATTCATTTTGGATAATGTATCAGCAAATCCAGTTGCGGAAGCCAAGTTTTTTGATAAATCCGCTGCGGCTTTTGCTGAATCAAAGAATAATGGGTTACCATTTGCATCCAAATATTTTATGTTTCTTGAATTATTCGCGACGATAGCCATGTTGTCTGCAAATAACCTTGCCGCTTTTGGATCCATTCCAGCATCCAAGGCTTTTTTAAGATCATCTGCGTGTTTCTTGGAATCCTGCAAAGCCTGGACGCGAGCAGAATCCCCTGCGGCTTGAGCGGTGGCTAAGTTGAGTTGATATGTTAGCTCGTCTTGCTTTAGTTGGTTTTGCTTTGCTTGGTCTGCTATTTTTTTAGCATTAGCGCCGGCTACGTCAGCTTGCCCTTTTTTATACTCCGCAAAATACTTTCGAGCTTCTTGCTCTGCCGCTGATTGAGCCTTTGCTTCTTCATCTATCTCAGTAACCGTGGCTTGAGTTGTCGCTTTGATTCCTTGCTGCAAGCGATCAATTTCAACTTGGTGCTTTTCAATGTCTGTAAATAAAGGCGGGACTCCAGCCATATTTGCCTTGAAATCATCTGGAATTTTACCCATCGAATCAGCGGCCTTTTGGGCAGCAAGTTGAGCGGCAACTGGTATTCGCTGTAAAGCAAGTTCAGCGGCTAAAGCCCCAGCGGCAGCACTATCTTTAAGCCCAGCGGCAATTCTGCTAAATGCTGGCCCTAGATTTGTAAAAGTATCTGCAAGCGATCCAGCCACTACACTTTTGATATATCCGCTAACATAATCAAAAGCAGATGTAATCGCCAATATAAGCGGACTACCAGAAGCAAATTGATCTATTGCAAAATCGCTTATGGTTTGGAAGGTAGCAATTAGCGTTGCATAAATACTATTCCCTGTGTCTTTAAATTGCATTTGTATTGCCTGCCCAACAATTTTAAAAGCTATCCCCATTTGTCCTGCATCAATGGCTTGAACAGCGGCTTGAAATCCTTTCATTCCTGCACCGGCCCCTGTAAAAAAACTGGCTAAATCTTGACCTAGTTTTGTCGCATCAATCCGCGTCATTGCTGTCGTTAGTGCATCAAGTGCAGGCTTAACTTTATCAAGAATCCCAGCGGCAAAATCAACAAACTTTCCGCTAATGATGGTCAAGTTGTCGCTGATTTTATCGAATTGCGCGGCCCCTGCCTTCATAACATCTGGCAACGATCCAAGTTGAGATTTTGCAGTTGCAATCTCACCACCCATATTTGCAAATACTTGGTTCAATGCACCGCCAGATTTTCCGAAAATATCCATCGAGACGGCTGCACGTTCGGCTGGATCTGGGATACTGGCGACAGCTTTACCTATGGCTTGCAGCTGTTGATCAGGGGAAAGGTTTTGTAGGCTTGAAAGCGGAATGCCTAATTTCGTGAATGCGTCAGCGGCAGCAGTGCTTCCATCACCAGCGTCAACGATTGCTTTTTGCATTTTGTTGATAATTGGGCCAAGTGAATCGGCCCCGACTCCTGTATTTTGGAAGGCTCGCTCCAAAATCAAAAGTTTATCAACGGCAACACCTGTTCTATCCGAAAGATCAGCAAGTCTGCCACCCATATTCAAAGCATCTCCGAAACTCTGCACGGTCTTCTGTGCTGCGGCAAATGCGGCGTCAATAGCTGCCGTTCCGAGTTTAACCGCCGCGCCCGCAATGCCTGCACCTAAGGCTATTTCGCCAAATCCTGTTTTGCTTTTTTTCCCAGCTTCTTCGGAATTATCCCCAGTTTTCTTGATGTCAGAATTAAGTTCTTCAACCTTTGGCGATGTCGCGGTGGACGAGTCTCCGATGGCCTTGATGTTCTTTTCCATCGTCGTAACCTGTCCGATGCGCTTCATCGTGCTTTCGAGTTCGGTCATGGAAAGTTCGCCGCTGGCGACCTTACCCTTCAAGTTGGTAAGTTCGTCTTGAACGGCCTTGAGTGTTTTCTCAAGCCCTGTGTCGGTTGCTCCAAATTCAACTGTTACGTCTGCCATATTTTAAATCTATGCAAGGGTTTTTTGTCTCTTTTTTAGAATGGTGTTCATTTGGGTTTTCATTTTTGTAACAATGACGGCCTTGGCAAATTCCTCTTCACTTTTTGTGATAACATTTCTTGCCCAAGGAATATCATTCGTCATCTCAACCCTTGGGTTTTTTAAATCTGATGTCATGTCTTTGACTTTTCCAGATCCGCTTCGCATCGCCTTTTTTACCCAAGGCGGGAAGTTCGCAAGTAGCCCCCCCTTGTTCACTTTTTTAAGTTGTGTCGCGCAATCGGCCCATCCGCCTTTGCTGATGCCGACTCGCTTTTGCACTTCTTCAATATATGTTGCATGATCCGAGTCGGACGCGATAAATAGCTTTGATCCTCGCGACTTCGTGCGGCCTGTCGTTTTGTTCCGAGCCTGGTTGTGGACGGATTTCATTTTGCTCCCGCTAATAACTTCCATCCCTGTCCACTTGTTTAAAAAGCCAATATTGCGAAGGATCGTTTCAACGATATCAAATTTACCGCTTTTTATCAAAGCCTTGAGTCGCGCCTTGATCCTTTGTGATCCGACTCTGTCAGCGTATTCGTCAAGTTGCTCTGTGTTTTTAATAATCTTGCCGATGTCATTTTTTACGCGAATAGTTCCAGACTCTTGCTTATCTCCGAACGGCTGCGTTCTTCTAGCCAACTCCACGCAAAGAAGGCGAGCGTTGAGCATGACGGCGTCAGGAATGGTGACTTCGCGGATCGTAGCGTAGTCCTTCATGATCTGTTCAAACTTCACACTCTCGAACTTGAATTTTGCCATACTTTGCTAGGGTGTCTTCAATAGTGGCGAGAGCGTCAACATCTACGCTGGCGTTGTTGCGCGACCAAGGACGGTGGATGCCGTTCGTGTAATCGTCAGCCTGGAGTAACTGCAACCCTGCCGCGAACGGAAGCTCTTCAAGAATGTGAGAGAAGCCCCAGCCGGTCAGCTTAACGAGTCGAAAAACGTAAGCTGCGAGCCAGTTGGGGCTATTTAGTTTGGGCTTCCTGATCCTGACTTAGATTCTGTCGCCGATGCGTTGTAAAGCTCAAAAGCGGAGTTCATTGCGTCCGACATAGAGCCGACTTCAAGATGATGCGCCATGTTCTTTTCGATCCACGAATCCACGGCGTTAACGAACGTATCGCGGTCATTAACGACAGAACGAATCGCGCTTGTCGGTTCGGAGTGAAGAAACGCAAAGGCTGCCGCTTTCCAAACGAGATCCATATTGCCGCTGAAAATCTCGTTGCGTTGCATCCAGCTAATTGTAAGCGCCGTGATCGGTCGCAGGATGCGCCCGTTTACTTTCTTCGGCCCGTCTTCCATCGCTTGGATGCGAAGGATTTCGTCGTCTTTTACTAGGTCTGTATTTTGTGTCTTTTTCATTATTTTAAAAATCTTGTCATCTCTTGCTTGGTCTTGTCCGAAGCGTTCTCCGAAATGGCAATGCGCTTGCCGTTGTGCTCGATCTCGATCAAGCGCGGAGTATTGCGGATGATGTCCACCAATACGTCGCGGTTCGCCAATGCTGCGCGGATGTAGCAGAGCGGGTTCTCTGGGTCTTTGGCTTCGAGTTCGTCGCCTTCCTTGGTCATCTGGCGGTATATCTGCGAAGCGTCTTGGCCCTTGTCGTTTTCGCCTTCAAACCAAAACTCCGTTGACTCCTTGCCGTCGGTGCGAACCAGTCGAGTGACCGGTGGCTTATTCATCTTGAAATTTAGCGTGGCTAGGGCCACCGCAGCTTTTAGGTTAATTGTGTGGAAAAATTTCTTATTGCATTCCATATATTTAAAAAAAGGCGGCTCCCTTTAGCCGGGGAGCCAACGGCATGAGCCAGGTTGTTAGACGATCTCAGGGTATTGAGTCGCGCTGACGGTGATCGTTTTGAACGTGCCAGCGCCTGTCTTTTCGGAAACGGAATCGACGATAACTGCACCGCCGGAAACGCCGTAAGATGTCGTGTCGTTTGCGAGTGTGAGCACGTTGGCGAGTTCGTAGGCGACGCCGCCGTTTACGACGCCGTCAAGGCTGATCGTTGCGGACTTGTTGAAATAAGCTACGGCAACGGTATCGCCGAGGGCGTCCATTACGGTTGCTTTGTCCGACTGAACGGAGCGGGAGAATGAATTGAGAAGGAGGCCTGTCTCTTGGAGAAGGCCGAATTCGACGCCGGAGGCGACAGAGCTAGTGATGACGGTTGCTGGCATGATATTTCGTGGAAATTGTCAACTTGCGAAAAGCGCGGCGTGCACCGTGATCGTGACGGAGCGTTCAAAATGCCGCTCGTTTGAAGATAGCGATACCGACCCGTCACGAAGGATGCCGAAGACGAAAGCGTATTGCGGACGGACTGCGTTCAACTTTGTCTTGAGGCCGGTGATATCGTGCGAGACGCAGAGCACTTGTGACCACAAGTTTTCCATTGCCATCTGATCCATGTCGTCGGCCTGCACGATCAAAGCGATATCGACGCTGAACTGGAAAATTGCGGAGTCGATAATGCTCTCGCGCTGCCTTTTGCATTTAACGAAGCACGCTGGCAGCGTCATCGTGCCGAAGTTCTCCGCTGCCGTCACCACAAGGGCGCTCTGCATCTCTTGCTGCAATGCAAGGACGAAAGTATCTGTCAGCGCCTTTTCAAGAGTCAGCGTGTAAGTCGAGTCCGTTATCATTCTCTTGGGCGGTAACGTCAACAAGCCCAAGCCGCGCGATCTCTGCTTCGCATTCGCCTTTTGTTCCTACGAATAGCACGCTTTGCGTCGAGATAGCTTTCTCTGTTTCGTCGAAAAAGATGATCGTGCTCCCATCGTAAACGAGCTTCCATGCGGTTGACTCGTCGAATGCCCAGCCCTGTTCGTTCGGTGGAATTATCATGCTATTGTGAGAGTTGAGTTTGCCGAGTTGTATGTGCCGGTTCGCCCTGGAGCACCTACCAAAGTGACCGAGGCATAGGTGTTGGTCGTTGATCCGGCGAAGAAACGAAACGTCATTCCTGCGGTTGGAGGGACGTTGAAAGAAACCGAAAGGCCGGTAGTAAATGATGCCGTTGCTGTTGATGCTCCAGTTGTTTTATAGGCTCGGATCGTTCCAGCAGTTATGGTTGTGCCGCCTGTATAAGTAAGCGTTCCCTTCAAATCAAGAACCCCGTTTCCAGTTTTGTTAATGCCCCCGATTCCTGAAATATTGCCTGTAACCGTTATGGTGTTTGCACCAATGGTGCGATACTGAAGGGAGGTACTGTTAATTAGGAAATCATTGGGGAGAGTTACATTGCCGCCTGTATCAATTCGTCCTGTTAAATTCGACACCGTAAACAGCCCCGTTCCGAAAGCGTTGCTTGAGTTATATACTATATAATTAGATGCCCCTGTGCCAAAATACGATGTGCCTCCAGAATAGGTGTTGTTACCGCCTATGGTTAAAATGTTAACCCCCCTTTTTTCCAACGATCCCGATCCGCTTATTACGCCATTAAGTGTTGATGCCAGTGAAACTGTGAGAGTCCCTTGGTTGATTTGCGTAGGCCCAGTATAGTTACATACGCCCGAAAGCGTCAGTCCACCTACTCCATTTTTTACCAGACCGATTGTGCCAGAAATGGCGGCGGAAATTGTGGTTGCAGAATAGCACATGAACTGATGAAAAGTTGTTGATGCGCTAACGATAGCCCGTGCCACACTTGCGCTGACCATTGCTGTACTGGAGTCTGTTAAAATCATCCGACAATAATATAAAGAGTATTTGCTGCTGGCGAAGTGATGGCAGAATACCCAGCGGACGTGATCTGCATCATATTCGTTAGTTGTGTTGCGCCCGTGATGCCGGTCGTTACCGATCCGACCTTTTCGCTAAGATCCGCTGAGAGTCCGCTGATTGTTCCGACGGTCAAAGTTGAGTTCGTCCAAAGCGTGACCGCCGAGTTCCAAAGGATCGTTTGGTTGTTTTGCACCGAAGTAACCAAGACGTCGTGTAATTCTTCAAGCTCAAATCCGTTTTGCGGCTTTACGTAAATTTGTCCGTTGCCAGCATTCGCACGTTCTACAACTCCGATAAAAACAATGTGGTCGGGTTGCGTTGGCTTAACTCTCGTGAATGCGCCTGGGGTCGTGTCGAGATAAATTGAGTCGCCAGCTACATAAGGTGATCCGAGAGAAAGACCATCAAGAACGCCTTGCGTAACGATGAATCCAACTTGGTTTGAAGCGATGCTCTCGGCAACGATTCCCATCGTTTTAGATGACGTTGGATCGCCAACATTTGATGCCCTTTTTACGCTTGCGCGGTTGCCTGTTGCGCCGAATAAGTAAACTACCTCTCCCTTATTTAGAGTTGTCGCCTCGGCATTGCGAACGTAGGCAACAAGCATCGATCCCATTTGCAACTGCACGTTGCCGCCTGCCAGACCGACTTGCGGAGTGCCTTCGGTCGTGTTCCAAAACATCTTTCCGATAGCGGCCGTTTCGGTCGCTGCCGTGTTGAAATTAAGGGAGTCCGCAGGAACGTCTGGAAGCATCTCGATCGTGCGCGACTGCGATAAGTCTCCGCCGCCTGTCAGCCCTGTGCCTGCCGTGATCGCCGTTATCTTGAGTGCCTTTGCGTCAAGCGCACTTTGCAAGTCGGCCTGGTTTGAAAGCGTGCCAGTTATTGCTCCCCAAGATACAACTGAAAGTGGCGTGACTGCGCTCCACTCCGAGCCAGTCCAACCTAAAGATTGACCAGTAATCGGCGCTGCCGTCGCAACTGAAAACCCCTGCAATCTCACAACGCTTGGAGATGGATACGTCCCACCAAGATCGCCCGACGCTGCGCCTGTGGGAGTGCGCGAATCGCTTAGGCGTGGATCTGTTGTAATTACAGCTGTCCCTGAAATTGCGCTTGGTGAAATGCCGGACGATGGAGCCTTTGCATCGAGAACCGTTTGAAGATCGAGTTGGTTGGAAAGCGTGCCAGCGATGCCACCCCAAATTGCAGAACCACCGCCGCCACCGCCCGTGATCCACTCGGTGTCGTAGTCGGAGTTGGTTTTCTTCGCGAGCACCTGCCCCGTGAAGCCCCCCGTAATGACCCCCGGCCCTACCGGCCCCGCTGGGCCTTGGCTTCCGGTCGGCCCCGCTGCGCCCGTTACCAACTCGGTGCGGAGTATTGGCTGATAGTCTACTTCTGGGACTTCGCGTCCCTCGTCTTCTGGGAAAAAGATGCTCATTTGTTAATGTCCTCAAGCGTGAAATCTACCGATACGGCGTCTTGGGAAAGCTCGGCGGACGTAACGCGAAAGCGCCGACCACCGATGACGAGAACATCACCGAGAGAAATGGTCTGAACGAACGAGTCGTATATCGCCGTTATGGTCATGGACGCCGAGTCCATGAATCCGCCGTCCGCTAGGCTGTTGTCGCGCTTGTATGTTGTGCGGTTCGCAAGAAAATTGCGCTCTCCGAACGTGACCGCAAGCGGCAACTCGTTCATGATCGCGCTTAGGTCGTTTGTAAATATATCGAGCAGTCCCACAAAAGGGACGATGCGTCAAAACTTGCGCTCGATACGGCGTTGGTTCGGGTGCTTGAAATCGTGCTTGGGGCTGTCCGAAATGTGAACCCAGCTTTTGCGGAGCGCGGATGCAAGAATGCTTGTCGAAGTATTGATCGTAACCACCTCTTGCGCGTCTCGAATATACGCGCACATATATTCTATGCTTTCAAACTCTGCCATCCCGTGAGCGGCCTTCCCAGCGCAAAGAACGGGCCTGCCGTTGGCGACTTGGTGCGCGACTTGAATGACTTCGGCAGGATGAATTTTTTTGTCTTGTGAATATCCAGTTGGAAAACAAAGAACCCAAGACTTGAGTTCGGGCGGTGTAACTATTGCGGGAGAGTTGAGCACTATTTGTCGGTCTATGTCTTTTCCTTCTGGAAATAGTCCGTAAACGTAATCACTCCAGCCCAGCTCGCTCGCACAAAAATCTTCGTGCAAGTCGGGCCAAATTTGAAGGTTGATGATGCGGTGAAATCCGCTGTGATCGTTCTGCGGATAGAGCGGTTTGCAATAATCCACCATCTCGAAAAGACCATGGTATTCTGGCAGGCACTCAAACATGACATTATGTCCTTGATCTGCGAAGTGCTTCGCGATCGGCAAGCAACGCGCGATGTCTCCGAGTCGCAAGTGGTAAACGATTAAAATATTCAAAACGTATAGTATTGCTCCCGCGTTTTTCCTGCCACCCATCCGTGGAATCCGAAGGAGCGATCCGGCCCTGCGGTATTTTCCTCAACGTAATGCTCCCACGAGAATGCTGCCGCTACGCTAACCGGAGCGTATTTGATGCCGTTATCTCGGAAGCCTTGCTCCATTGTGCGACAAAGGAAAACATCTCCCGCTTCGCCCTTCCAAAGCGCCTCGGCCTTTGCTGCCATCTGCAAGAATTTCTGACTCTGGAGTGTGAAGCCGGTATTGCCGACACGATGCCCGACGTTCCAAAACGCAGGCCAAGGCGCTCCTACCATATCGTATTCAAGCCATGAATCCTGCCATAGATGCGGGTTTGCAATGAAGCCGTCGTGCGTGCAAATGAGCGCGTGGGAAGTGTCGAAATAGTCGGCAAAACGACCCAGTTCCCAGTGCATCGCTTGCTGATATGTGCAATCCTCCGCGATGTAAACGGCGTCACCGAACCCACCCAAGCCGCAAAGGTGGTTAAATAGTTTCCCGCTTTGTTCGTGCCTTGATTTTAGGCCTTCAAATACGATCAACGTGACGTCTTTATTCATTTCGCGTGGAGTTCTTCAAAAATTGCTTTCGCTCTTTCATATTCTGCCGGATCGTTTCCACGCTGATATGTCGCATCGAGCGGACGATCTTCAAAAAACGGGTGGTGGTGTACGATAGCAATGTCACGAGCATCAACAATCGCCCCATTTTTCGCGGCACGAAAGGTGAAATCGGTGTCGCTGTATACGTTTCGGAATCTTGCGTTGAATAGTCCATGTTGCTCATAATATTTGCGTGTAAGAATTGCCATGCAAAGCAATTCGTCTTTTCTATATCCGTCCGATATCCGAAGCACCTGCGGTTTTGAAATATCGAGACGATTCTCAATCATCTCGTCCCAGCCCGGCGGGCATTCCCAGTCGTCCGAAAGTTGTATAATAATATCCCCCGACGCCTTGGCCGCTCCTAAGTTCCAAGCTCCGACGGAATACCCTTGGTCTTTTTGCGTCACAGATCGGAATCGTTTTAGAACGTCAGCCGTAGTATCGTCGTGATCGACTGCAAAGATATGTTCCACGCGCTCTGGATGCGTTGCGCGGGAAAGCCACAGCGTCATACATTGAACGGCCTCCACCGGCCTTCCTCGCGTTGCATGGACTAGCGAAATCTTAGGCTTGTCCGACCCTGCCAGCGTTTCACGCTCGATCTCTTCCGCGTCTTCGTTGCGTCCGAGAAGTCGGAGCACCCATGCGTAGAGTTGATCTCCCTTCCATCCATACCACTCTTTCCGATGCGTCCATTGCGGAAACTTAGGCGTCGGCACTTCGAGCATTTCTTCTACCACTTTCAGCGCTTCTTGGTATTTTTTATCATCAAGCAAAATGCTGGCTTCTAGCCCGTAGGCTTCGCGGCGCTTTGGTTCAAGCTCTCTAGCCTTGCGTGCAAGGTTGAGCGATGTTGCACCTGATGTCAGGTTTGCACAGTTTAACAATACTTCGTAGCGATTAACGCCGTCCAGATCGCTCAATGCCAATGCCTCGGAGCCGTATTTCGCAGCGAGTTCTTTGTTTCCTGCGATGAAGTTCTCGTAGTGCAAATAGAATTTAAAATGCGAAGTCATCCTGTCTTGGTGCATTAGAATGCGGCGGTTGCGCTCGCTGCTGTTGCGATGCCCTAGCGGCGGCTTGTGAGTGATCTCCAAGTCGCGGCGCATATAGACCTGCACGTCCTTTGTAGGCTGCGCGTTTTCATGAACTGGACGATGCCACCATGCCGTGTGGTAGCGGAAGAATCGCTCGCGTGGTGCGCGTTTGCCTTGTTCTGGAATAACGTAGTCGGTGAGAATCCAGTCTTGCTCTGGTGGGCATTCTTCAAGCGCGGCGAGCGTAGGAGCGACCATTGCCGGTTCAATGATGTCGTCGCAGTCAGCCCACATAACCCAGCCTTCCTTACCGGCGAGTTCGTAAGCCTTGGCAAATGCCTTGTTCCTAGCTTCGCCGAAGTTGTCGAGGTGTTCCCAGTCGGCCACTAGCGGAGAATTGAGATATTCGTCAACGTGACATCCAAGTTCTTTTGCTATTTCTAGCGTGCGGTCTGGCTTGAGTGCTCCGATTGCGCGGACGACAACAATCTCGTCGCATATCTGTTGGAGTGACTTAACGCATCGCTCAATGCGCGGCTCTTCGTTGCCGCAAATTAAGCCTGCGACCAGCTTCGTTTTTTTGTTCATGTTTACTCTTGATGTATATGTCAACAAAAACAAAAAAGCCACCCCTTTCGAGGTGGCTTTTCCGATGCTACTTGCGGGGAATCTTAGAATCCAGTCGTGATGCGGATGATGCTCGATCCGTCGATGACTTTCTCGGCGCTGTTCTGACGAACGCGGAGAACGTCGGCGCGGCGGGCTTCGTCACGATAGGTTTCGGAGACGAAAGGCACGGGACTATCAGCAGCCCATACAATCGTGCGGCCGAATCCACCGCCGGAGAAGTCTCCACCAACCGTGTTGGCGAGGGCCATGTAGGTGTTGCTCCAGATGAACCCGCAGAAACATACGCGGTAGAAATGGGTGTGATGTATTGACTGCCAGCCTCTGCCGATAAGATTGTGATGGCAGCCCCAGTCGTAATATCCGTGCCCCCTAATGAAAC
>Ga0208811_1000038_pt1 | contig 36895 bp, 58 predicted proteins | sample Colrivmet1561A02_FD_187681 | JGI IMG/M metagenome (GOLD analysis project Ga0208811, IMG submission 187681) | Estuarine microbial communities from the Columbia River estuary - metaG 1561A-02 (SPAdes) (version 2) | ecosystem: Environmental > Aquatic > Marine > Intertidal zone > Estuary | place... | reverse complement strand
CATAAGCCGTACGGTGCGGTCGAACACTTCTGGTTCCAACGAAGCCAGATGGACGAGACGGCCTAACTTCAAGGCTGGCGTCTCCTCACGGACTTCATCGAGCCACGCCTGGTAATGGGCTGGGCTGACAAGGATTTGTTTGGCACCCGAGTAGTTGAGTGCCTTCATTTGATTATAGTCAGTATGACTCATGGTAGGGAAATTATTTGTTGTTCCAGTCGGTGATGACCTTGATGACCACAAAGGACAACAAGGTGGCGAAGGCCAGCGTGCCGATGGCAAGCAAACAGAGTTGCTTGAAACTTTCTGGGTCGATGGTGATGGTCATAGGTTGGATTCGTATTCGGCTTTTACGGCGGAGGCAAAAGCCTGCGAACGCTTGGGATGGCTCAAGGTGTTGGCCAACTCATTAGGAATGTCTGCCCATGATTGCTCGTCCGTCAAGTGCCCAACTTTGCGTAGCACTCGGACGGCGGCATCCCGCTGGAACTCTGGGATAATAGAGTCGAGCGTTGCGACCACCTCAATGGCCGTAGCCTTGGTATTGTGGTCAAGTTCTTCAACTGTGATGAAGGCACACTCTGGGGCTACCAAGCGTACGCCCTCGGAGATCGCCCGAGCCGTCAGCATTTGCTTGGGCCATTTACGCCAGTTGTCCTTGAGCGTCTTTCCGTCCTTACCAAACACGATGCCCTTCTTCTCGAAATCCTCAAAGGCGGCTACGATCTCAACGCTCGACCCCTTGTTGCTAAAGGTGGCGACCACCAACTTGTCGTTGCGGGTCGTCCAGTTCACCGTACCGCCAGCCATCTGAAACTTGGCAAGCAGGGCGTCCGACTTAATGGCCAACTTGCCTTCAATGAAGTGATAGGTTCGTGCGAGTTCCAGCGGGGACTTGCGTTCGGCCAGGCACTGCATCGCAAGCACTTCGCCGATCTCGGGCTTGTCCACGCCAAAGATGCCCGACTTAAAGATGGCGGCACCGAGTGTCTTAATGGCCTGCATCGGGTCGGTGATGCGGTCATACATAGCGATGTTGCCAAGTTCAGCAGTCTGAATGGTTGCAGGGAGGTTTGCCGCTTCTTCGTTAGGTTGGCTCATGTTAGGCGATGGCTTCCTGGCCAGCGGAGTTCTTTTCAATTTTGTTCTTCATAGCCTCGGCATCAATCACTTCCTTGTCGGTAAAGCGTACCAACTTGGAAGGCTCCCCCACATGGAGAAACCAATAGAGTCCGCCTTTTTTCAAGGTCGGCGTGAGTTTGCGGGCAACGGTGCCGTCTGGTAGGACGACATAGTTTGTATTAGCGATTTCGGTGATTGTCATGGTGGAAGTTTTACAGGTTGAACTGGCGTGCGTGGGCAAGCAAGCAAAAAGCGTCAGCAGTTTTCAGCGTGATCGTATTCAAAGGGAAACGGCGTTGGGCCTCGGCCTTCAACTTGTTCTTCCACTCCGAAGTGGAGGACGCACCCTTGGTGCCGACCCCCATAGTCTTTTGCCATTCCTGGGGACGCACCAGCACGACCGCAAAGCCCTTACCCGTGAAGTAGCCCTCCAGCCAGCCGCAGGACTTGCCCAACTTGAACGCCGCCGATGAGGGGATGACCCGACCAACAAAGGGCGGTACATTCTCCAGCACCACGACTGTGTTTAACGGGAAATGCAAGTCCACCAGTTCGGTAATGCCCCCAGAGGTGCAGGCATCGTCGCCCATTTTAAATACCCAGCCACCAGAGGCACCAGGGTCAATCGCAAGGTAGTTCTTCATTTTTTTGATTATGTTCTTTGGTGTAATTTCTTAATGTTTTTTTATCCAAAATGTATAGAAACTTGAACTGAACTCCCTTCGGCCTTATAATTCCTGGGTACAATTCCTTCATTTTATCCCAAGCCCGTGTTTTGTGCCTGTGCCACATCGTTACAGGATGAACACGCTCGCCGTTGGCCAATATATATAGATCGGCTTTAATCGGCTCAAGTATGATGGCGTTGGTCGCCTTGTAAATGGTTCCTTTATTTCCAGCCGTACTGTCTGCGTAAGTGATGATAAACTTGATTTTTTTGTAGCATTGTCGGATATACGAAAGCAACAACGCTATCACTTGGCTTTCCGACATCTTTGGCAACGCATCCGATAGCCACATTCGGTCAAACTCACAATAATTGTCCTTTGTAATGTGTTTCGAAATGGTGTGTTTGATTGATGGTCTAATGCCGTAACCAAGTTGGATATAACCACCATCGTCTTTTCCTTCATTGACTCTTAAACTTAAAAAACGGTTATTCGTGGCCTTGTGCGAATAGTGGTGCTTGATAATGTATTCATCAGCCTCATGTGCAGGACATTCCGTAAGGGATAACACACCATTGGTAATTCCTACGGCCTTACGCTCAAGTAAGCCATTTTCATAAATCAAGGTTTTCATTTCCGCTTAACAAATTGCTTTGTTTCATGCCAATGTCCGCAAACCTGGTTGGCTTTATCAAAAGTCTTATCATGGAACATGGAGTCCTCGATCATCGACTCCATAAATAAATACATCTTGTCGCCAGATTTCTTAATGATGGAAAGTTTTTGTTTAAGAAGTTTAACCTTCTCATTAAGTTTCTCGATTTCGTCTGATTGGGTTTGGAGCATAAGTTCAAGTTCCTCGTTTTGTTGGTAGAGGAGTGTTGTATATCCATCCATATCGCCGTCAATCATTTTGTAAGTTCCTTAAAGATGTTCCCGACCCGCTGGGCGGCATCACGCTTGTGGGCGGGTGCCTTCTCCATGTCGAACCCAGAGTCCTTGAAGTTGCTGAAGCCCCAGCCGTAGGCCATGTAGATTTGCTCCACGCTCGGCTCCTTGATGCCGTTCTTTTGCAACTGCTCCTTGCACCAGTTCAAATAAGAAATAGCCATCGCACGCTGGTTCTCTGGGTGCTTCCATTCCGAACGCTTGATGGTCGCCAAGCCGTTTGCCGTACGCCATTGATTGGCCGTAATCCAAGCAACCAAGTGCATCTGCCACGCCCCGACCGCCTTTCCGCCGTCACCAATAGCCTTGTAGTCCATCCCGCTTTCCACGGAGGCTACACAGTTAGACAGCACGACCATCTCCGCTTTCTCTCGATCAGCAGGGTTCATAGCGGCCAGCGTCATGGCCAATGATGCGATGTGGTTCATAGGCTACGCATCGTGCCCTTGTAATGCTCACACGCAAGGGGAAAATATACCCCAGGGGGGAAATGTCTTTCTCGAAAAAAAAAGGGTCGCAATATATTTGGGACGCCATTCTCGGCGGGTTAACCAACCTAGAAAATGATTCTAAAAACATCATTATAACCAAGCGGGCATTGATTAAACACGACATTCCCGTTCGGTAACTTTTGACACAAAAACGCCAAGTTTGACGCTTTATGTTACCGTTCGGTAATGTCCTGCGTAGATTAACCCGATTAACCTACGCAAAAATACGGAGATTCGCCGCCAAAAACTTTTTTGAAATAATAGATTTTGAAAATCCCGCCCACCCCCTCCCCCCCCCTCAATGAATCGGCCCTGCCGACCCCTCGGATTTGAATCATGACCTGGCAATACATGATTAAAATGGTCATGATTCGGATTTTAATCATGAGTATTTTTGTCATATTATAAACCCATCGAAATGGTGAACGATTGTTCATGGTGGTCGTCTGTTCATGGTGAACGATGGTTCATGTGGTCGCTTGTTCATGTTCTCCTGGCGTCTGGCTTGGTCGCCTGGTCGTCTGGTGGTCGATCGCTGGAATGGCGTCTAAAGTCGATTTTGAGGCCATTTGATTGTTCGATGCGACCAAGGACATGGGCGAAACCATCAAAAGGGTTCTGGGAGGCACGCAGGCCATCAAATTGGGCAAGGCCATAGGCAACGCCATAGGCCATTCGTGGCGTCTGCGTGGCCTCACAAGGCAAGACAGCAGGCGATGCGATGCGTGGCATGGCCTGGACGCCAGAAGGACGCAGGAAGGCACGCAGGCGATCGCTTGGCGTTGTCGCCTGGTTGTCGGTGCTGTGCGTGCTGTGGGTTGGCATATGGGTAAAGCAGAAAGGCCACCATTCGCATGGTGGCCTGTTGGCATGGACTAATGACTGTCGTTAGATCGTTATCCCAGGATTCGCTTGGCCTGCTTCACTACGGATTCACCAGCACAACGAATCTCGGTGGGTTGATATAATCCAACGCAGTACGACCAGGTTTTCTTTTCTGCGTTCCATTCGATGCGAGAAGGTTTGCACGCCACAATCAACGCACAGGCGAGATCGTGCTTGTTCCGCCATTTAATTTCTCGCCAGGACTTATCGAACGCCAAGGTTTGGCGTCTGATGGTGTTGCGATCTTGGAGATAAAACTCTCGTTCGCCATAATCTCGGAAATCCAGACGCACAGCAGATCGCCCACGCACCAGGTGAAGGAATCCGTCAACGATCTCGGTCGCCTGTTCGGTCGTCATGGCAATTTCGTTTCGTTCGCTCATGGTGTTATCGATTTTGCTTGTGGGCATCCAGGCCAAGGAGAAGCAGACCTAGGACGAATCTCCGCTTGGTGATGCGTTGGCCCGATTCCTTAACCTGGAGCAATTCGGAATCAATCATGTCGTTTGCGATCTTCAACGAATCGACCCAATCCTGTGGATCGTAATTGGTCGCCGCAAGCGATGTAATGCCAAAGAGGAAACTGTGCTTTCCCCTTTTCTCGTTTTTGGTTTTTCGTTGTGACATCAACATTTCAGCGATGTCCTTGGTGGTTTTGATTTCGTGCATGGTGGTGGAAATTACTTGGTTCGAATCTGGACTACAAATGTCTCGCCTGCGTCCTGCTTCAACGAATGGACATTAATCTCCTGGCCTGGTTGGATGGTGAACCATTCCTTAAACCATGCTTTGCACGCATCAGCACCAAGGCCAACGCCATCGATGGCGACCAGGAAGCGATCATCGTCTGACCACCAGGCGAATGTTTGTTCGCCAATGGTGGCCGTCTGGATAATCACAGCACGCTGGACATCGCCCAACGCCACCTTGGTGGTGGGTTTGTTTTTGCTGTCATGATTCATCAAATCATTTTCCGCATGGGCGACAGATTCTTGCAGATCGTGCAAATCTCTTTTGGTGGATGGCGGAAAAGAGTTTTCCGCTTTCGTTAATTTCGCTTTGGTGGCCTTGAGTCGGGCGACCAATTCGGAACGACTAATTTCTTTTTTCATGGTGGTGGGTTTTTTCATGGTGGAAAAATTACTTGGTGGCGTTGTTCTCGTTGTCGTTGGTGACGATTCCTTGAGCAATCTCGACCAGGCGAGACATCATGGCGTCAGAATGTGCTTCCTCATAGGACGAGCAGATTTGATCCTTCAACGATTCGAGCGAATCTTCCATATCGATGGCCTGGGCGAAATCATGCAACGCATCATAGGACGAATCGTTGAGATTCAACGCATCGCAAACTGCGTCCTTGGCAGTAGTATCGCCTGCGTATTCGCCAGATAGTGGCGAACATGGCAGACCATCATACAACGCAGGATCGCCTTCCTCATGCATCGCCAGGAATCGCTTTGCATTGGGCACGATCTCCTTGTCCTTGGTGCGACCACCAAAGGATTCTTGGGCGATCCATTCTGCGGAATCTGCACCAGCACGATGGCCTGCGTCCTTGGCGTTCTCCAGGCACGAATGCCATCGATCTGCAAAAAGATTACGCACAGCAAAATCGCAACCATGTAAGCAGGCGACCAGGATGGCCTTGGCGTCCTGTGCCATCGCATTCATCATGGCCTCGTCATGGCCTGCGTCATTGGTGATGTCCACCAAGGTGATGTCCTTCTCGCCATTCTCCTCAAAGGCGAATCGCACCGAATGGAGCGAATCCGTTTTGCCAGGCCATGCTTTGCCAGACCAAGGCCATTGGAAGAACGCCATTTGGTCGATGGTGACAGTCATGCTTTCGGTGCAGACGATGATGCCTGGGTTGATGTTGATGGTTCGATGTGTTGCCATGTTTGTGGTGGTGGGTTGGTGGTGGGAAATTAAAACTTGGGGTTGTCGATGATCTCGATGATGCCAGGCCCAGACGCCAATGCGTAAATCGCAAAGGCCAAAGCGATGGCGATGGTGATGATGGTGATGGTTCGCATGGTGGTGAAATTAGACGATGTAACCATTTGCGTTGATCGCCTGGTTTGCGTCTGCGATGACATCAGAAAACTCGCCAGATTCGAACGCAGGCGACAGGCCAAGGGAATCGGTGGTCGTCCAATGACGCAATACGGATTCGCCTTGGATGGAATGAGGAAGGGGATTCCCATCGTTCTCCAGCAAACCGATTTCGTTGATGGCACGCAAGGCGATGGTCGCCTGGCGTTGATGTTCCAGGAAGGCCAACACATGGCCTCGCAGGATTTGCTTCTGTTCGTTGATCGTCATGGTGATGATTTGATTTTGTGGTGGTGGGAAATTGTTAAATCCAATAATTCCGATTGGGATTATATTTCAAAGCAGGAAGGCCATTCTTCTTTCGCTTGGCGTTGATCTCCTTGTGTGCCTTCTTGTTGGCACGCACAGCAATCTCGTTGAGCGAATTGGACAATGCGGATTTTTTCTTGGTCATGGTGGTGATGTGATTTGGTGGTTGTGGAAAATTACTTCTTGGCGTTGGCCTTCTCGCATTCGATGGCGACCATTTGGATGGTTCGCAGGAAATCGATGGCAAGGGTTTGGATGGTGCGATCATGCACCGAATTGTAGGCACGCACATTCGAACCAGAACCCTCAAGGTGAAGGCGGAAAGCATAGGTGGCGTTCCGCAGGTGGACATTCACAAGATTGTCTTGGCGTTCGATGTCGGAATCGGTCGCCTGTTCATGGGCGATCTTGATGGCGATGGTTTCGATCTCCTCCTGGATTCGCTCGATGGCCTGGGCCAAGGCGATGCGATGAACCAAGATTGGTTCGTGCTTTGCGTAGAGATTAAGGACGATCATGGTGGTGATGGTGCTTGGTGGGTTGTGGTGGTGGTGGAAAATTAGAGCGATGGGTTGCGTTCGGGAATCTCCAGGAAGGCCAAGAGTTTGGTGATGTTGCCCGAACGGAGGAAAGCACCCCAGATCGAACAGGTTTTGAATTTCTCCTCCGTCATTTCTGCGTTGGCGATGAAGAACGCATGAACAGGATTCGATGCGTCCAGGTTTTCGATCATGTACGAGAACCCAGAATGTTCTCCTGCCAGGACAGCACAGGTCTCGGTCACCTGGTGCTTCTTGAGGGTTTTGGCGAGGGTGTTGATTTGGTAGTTGGTCATGGTGGTGGTGGTGGTGATTGGGTTGCGTTGGAAATTAGAGGGAACGAGAAACCTGGGAGCGAATTGCCTCAACATCGACAAAACCATGCTGTGCGTTGTGGATGTTGTTTGCGACCAGCAGGAGATCGTTGATGAGAATGTCCCAGGCGATGGCCTTGGCGTCCTTGTTGGTTCGCTTGTAAGGCGATTCCTTGGTGATGGGGTTCCGCATGGCGTCAACCTTGGCCTGGATGATGTCGTGCATGGCCTGGAGTTTGGCGATGCGTTCGCCTTTGATCTGCTTCATGAATTGCGATGGGGTAAGATTCTTGGTGGTCATGGTGGTGATTGGGTTGCGTTGGTGAATGTGGATGGGTTGTGGGAAGTTTACAAGGATTACTTGGTGGTGGTGATGATATATTGTGCCATGGTCACAGCAGACTCTTCGTGGTCTTTGCCAATGTCGCCCTGGCCCAAGGCCATGCCACGATCCTGGATGATGAAAAGATCGTTGGTGATTTCGCTGTGCAAGGACGACAGCAATTCCTGGCCACGCTCTTCCGTAAGGCGGGAAGAGTTAATGGCGATCTTCACCTTCTTGACCTGGGCACGATGTTTCTTGAGCGATGCGATCGCCTTGGACATGGCCTTGATGTCTTTGTCGATGGAGTTGATGGCGTCCTGGTCGTTGATGGATTCGATAATCATTGTGGTGATGTGGTTGGTGGTGTTTTGTGGTGGGAACAGATTCGACTGTGCGAATCGCCACGCCAGGCACAAGAACAATCTGTGACGATTTTTAGGGGTGCTTCTATAGGGTGCGACACATCGACCAGGTAACGACCAGGTGATCGCCTGGTGGCGTCCTGGCGTCCTGGTGGCGTCCTTCCCTATGGAGTGGCGTCTGGCCTCCTCCTGGCGTCCTTCCTATAGCCTGCCCATGCCATCGCCTTGCCTGGCGTCCTGTCGCCTTGCCTGGTGGCGTCCTGCGTCCTGGCCTCCTGTGGCCTCCTGTGGCGTCCTGGCGTCCTGTGCTGGTGCTGTATCGCCACCACCACCATAGTGGCCTCACAATGGCAAGCAGGCCATTCTCTTGGCGTGCTGTGCGATCTGCCCAGACCAGGCACAACGACCAGGCACAACGACCAAGCAACGCAGGCCATCGACATGATGACCAGGCAATCATTACCAAGGCACAACAGTAATGATGAGAAAATCGAGGTTTTTTGCCGTTTTTCTAATCATTACATGATAACAATAGTAATGATAAGCACCCCACTCAATACCCCCAAAGAAATCTATTATAGCCCAAAATCGAGGGGGGGGCTTTAGCCCTCCGACCCCGCTGAATACCCAGAAGTAAAATGACCAAAATCAATGTAATGGGTACTGTGACGGCGTATTAACTGTTATAACCACCACATTAACCATCACAGTAACCATCACAGTAGCATTGAACCTATTTACTGTATCCCCTTCGGGGATAACATATGTAAATAGAATAAGGGTTTAACCCTTAATTGGCTTTACGCCTTTTAGGGCTTGCCAATTAGGGTGACCCTTATGCAACATCAAAAAAGACATGAGCCACCAAGCACCACAAGACCAGCCTCGCAAGCGGGGCCGCAGATCGAACCCGAACTTCAACCAGAAGCCGACCCATTGGCAGGCGATGTGGGCGAAGCATCCCGAGCGTCTGCGTCAGCACATCGACAGGCTGACGGCGGCGAGGGGGGCGAAGGCGGAGGAGAGGGGGCGGCTCATCCAGGCGGTGTTCGATATGATTCCGACCGAGCCTATGCGACCGCACGAACTGCGAGATGCGTTGGCCTTGCTGTGGACAGAAACCTACGGCGAGCCGATGGACAAGAAGGCGGCTTGGAACATGGTGCGGTCTGCCCAGCGTCTGGGGATGATTGGCCAAACGGACGACAACTTGTATTTCGTACGGCACTCGGTTTGACCTGTTGACGGTTGGGCGAAAGCAGTCATATGTCGGAGTCAGATTGATCTGCGACTTCCATCCCGACAGGTTCCCCAACGACATTCGTGCCGACTTGGACGAACTTCGCCGTGTAGCGGTGCGGCACTTGATACGGGCGTACAACACGGACGACTCGGCGATCGCCGACAAGATTATGGCGGAAGCGGCCATCATGCTAACGGTTGTGTCGAAGGTGGAGGAACTTATCAAAAAATGAAAATTGATATGTTACAGGTTTATACCGTGTGGTGGCGTAAATGCACGCCCGAGCAAAAGGCTGTTTTGGCGGAGACAGGATTTGACCCAAAGCGTCCATCATCCAGCGGCATCGGGCTGGCCTATCGTTATGTGGACTCCGACAAGGAGGACGGCTACGACAGCGACACCAAGATGCAACATGGGCCGAGAGGCTACAATGTGGACTCCATCCAACGGCGTGAGTATCGACCCGAGGACTATTACCTTGAACCCGAAACGCACATGACCGACCGCAACTACACGAAGGATGAGGTGTTAGACATCATCGCCAAGATTGTCTCGGTGCTGGGCGACAGCGAGCACCCCGAGAACAGGTTGCAGGCGACTTGCATCTTCTTGGCTATCGGGATGCCTGGCCAGCCGAACATGACGGCCTTGGCAAAAGAACACTCCTTGACTCGGGCGGCGATCAGCCTGCGGGTAAAGACCATCCAGCGTAAGTTGGGCTTACCGCCCTCGGTGTATATGAAGTCCGACTACGCTTGTGCGAGGCTGAAGAAGAAGAAATGAGCGAACGACTGCGACCCATCGACTTGGCTGGACGGCTTGGCATCTCCAAGCAGTTGGTCAACGCCTACATCACCCAAGGGATGCCCATCGACTCCATCGAGTCCGCCGAGTCGTGGGTCATGTCGAGACGGGCGGTGCGGGGTGGAACGCAAGCCGCCGTCACGGGAGACAAGGACTTCAACGAGACAGTTGAGCGTCAGCGGGAACTCAAGGCTCTGGCCCACCGCAAGTACCTCGATGACCTTGCCAACGATTCGCCAGACGCCAGCAAGTCCTACTCGACCTACGACAAGTTGGTCAAGACACTCATCACGATGGAGAAGGAACTCCATGCCCGACAGATCGCCTCCCGTGAGTTCATCCGCACGCAGACGGCCATCGAGCGTTTCGGGAAGATTCTGACGAACCTCCGCAACGAACTGACCCAGTTAGGCACCAAGGTGGCGTCACGGGCGAACCCAGACCACCCTGGGCGTGCGTTGAAAGCCGTTGACGAGGAGATGACCCGTATCCTCTCACGAGTGTCCGAAGCGGTGGCCGAGTCCGAGGAAGAAATCAAGATGCCGCAGACGGACATCGACCCAACGGAGGTTGACAACGCCACGGAAGAAGTCGATGATACCGAAGAATGAGTTACTTCGAACCACCACCCCAAACCAAATACAATGTCCTAAACCTCGGTGCTGGCGTGCAATCGTCATGCCTTGCGTTGATGGCGGCCCGTGGGGAAATTACCCCCATGCCAGACTTCGCCGTGTTTGCCGACACGCAAGCCGAGCCGACCAGCGTTTACAAATGGTTGGATTGGCTTGAGACGCAGTTGCCTTTTCCCGTCATCCGAGTGACCAAGGGTAGCCTTACCGAAAGTGTTTTAAAGATTCGTGTAAAGGAAAAGTGCAAGTATTCAGACAAGCCAATGACCTATCTGCGTTCAAACATCCCTGTATTTGGACTTACTCAACATGGCGAAGTAAAGGCGGCACTTGGACGGGCTTGTACGGCTGACTTTAAGATTGCACCGATCACGAAGGAGATTCGTAGCCGTTGCAAAATCAAACACGGTCAAAAAGAACTTACAGTTACATCATGGATTGGCATCTCCTATGACGAGATGCAACGCATGAAGTTAATGTCTAATCCTTGGCAACAACCTCGCTGGCCATTGGTTGAGAAGCGGATGACTCGGGCACATTGTCTTGAATGGATGAAGAAGAACGGGTATCCAGAACCCCCTCGGTCTGCTTGCTACTATTGCCCATTCCACGATGACGATGAATGGCGTCGATTGAAGGAACAAGACCCAGAGCATTTCCAGAAGGCCGTGGAGTTTGATAGGACATATAGGCGTCTCCAGAATGAGAACCCTGGTGGCTTACGCATCGAAGTGTATCTCCACAAGTCCTGCAAGCCGCTTGATGAAGTTGATTTTACGGACAAGGATGCTGGTCAACTTGGTTTCGATTTCAAATCCGAGTGTGAAGGAATGTGCGGAATGTAATGGACGAGACGGCGGACATCTACGAGTCGCATTTGCGTGCGATGCTGGCCCCAGACCCAGATGGGGACATCGTGGATTGGTTGGAAGCCAATGTGAAGAATATGCCAGGGCCGATGCCTGGAGCGTTTCGTGTTGAGTCAACGCCGTACCTTTCGTTTGTCCTGCGGGCGATGACTGACCCAGAGATACACACCATCGTGGTGTTCGGTGCCGTTCAGATGGGTAAGTCCACCCTGCTTGAACTCTGGTCAGCCTTCATCGCCGCACGCACCCCAGGGCCGACCCTGCTCTTGCAGGATGTGGACTTGAACGCCAAGGATTGGCAGGCCAACCGCCTGCGTCCTATCTGGGAAGCGACCCCTGCGGCAAAGTCGAAGATCAGCAACACCGAGAAGTCCAACTGGCACACGCACCAGTTCCAGCGTTGCACGATGTGGGTGCTGGGTGCTGACAACAAACGAAATCTCCAACGCCGTTCCATCCGCTTCCTGGGCGGGGACGAAGTGTGGTCGTGGAAGAAGGGTCACCTCGGTGAAGCCCAACGCCGCCGCACCGCTTTCACATGGAACGGCAAGTCCGTGTTCATTTCGCAAGGCGGCGTGGAAGGCGATGACATCACGAACCTCTGGAACACCTCCGACCGCCGTGAGTGGATGTTTCGTTGCCTTGCCTGCGACACCCAACAGCCGTACGAGTGGACGCAGTTGATTTACCCAGAGGACGCCAAGGGCGGTGGCGGCTGGGACATCGAGGCCGTCAAGAAGGGCATCAAATACAAGTGCAAGTCGTGCGGCCATATGCACGATGACTCCTTCGCCGTACGCCAAGAGATGAACCTCAAGGCGGCGTATGTGCCCATGAACACTTCGGCACCGAAGGGCATAGTTGGCTTCCATTGGAACTCGCTGTGCGGCCAATGGGGTCTGTCCTGGGGTGACTTGGCAGAGGAGGCTATTAACGCCAAGCGTGCATACGATGAACACGGGGATGAGACGGCTCGCATCGAGTTCAAACAAAAGCGTCTGGCAGAGTCTTGGGTCGAGAACCCAGACGAGGACGGCGGCGAAATCTTGCCTAGCGGTTACAAGATGTCGGACGAGTGGACGGACGAAGCGGCGATGGTCGATGGCAAGATGGTGCCAGCCCCGATCACGGACGAACATAAGAAGTCCAAGCAGTTTGCATGGATGCGTTCGCTCAATGTCGATGTGCAACGCAACGGCTACTATGCCATCGTCCGCCGCTGGGCCACGGACGGCAAGAGCCGAGGCAAGGAATGGGCGTTCTTGGCCACCGAGGACGAACTACGGGCTTTCCAACTCAAGCATGATGTATCCAATTTCTTCGTCTTTCTGGACTCGGGTGACGGCCCGAATACTGATGCCGTTTATCGTACTTGTTCAAAATACGGATGGAACGCTACCAAAGGTGCTGGTCAAAATGAGTTCGCATGGCGTGTCCAGACTCCCTACGGCATCAAGGTCGCCTATCGTCCATACTCTCGCTCCAAGGTAATCCAGGTCGGTGCCCAGTCTTGCAAACTGTTCCTGTATTCCAACTTGGTGTTCAAGGACGCCCTTTCCCGCCTGCGGAGGGCTGGTGCCCACACTTACCCCGAAGATTTTGGGGACGAGTACCGCAAGCAGATGCAGTCCGAGCATCGCACCAAGAACAACGCAGGCACCCCCATTTGGCTCCCCATCGGGGATCGAGCCAATCACTTGTGGGACTGCGAGGTGCAGGGTATCCTGTTCGCCATGATGTCCAAAATCATCGGTAAGGGCAAAAACAAGGGGGCAACCGTAGCCGAAGAAAAACCTGCCGTGGAAGCAGAAACCGCTTGACCTTCCTGCCAGGTGGGGCACAGTCCAATCAAGTCTGCGGTTCACTCGGTGGCGTGTCGTGCTGTGGTGGCTCTGGTGATGCAAATGAGTGGGCCGCAGACCCCTTTACATCGGGCTAATTCCAAATGGCTAGAGCAACTGGTATTTTCACTATTTTATCCGTACAGGACATTGAGGACATTGTTGCCCGAGCAGTTGCCTTGCTCAAGGAAGGCAAAACCATGATGGAATACTCGGATTCGGGTACCTCCGTGGTCAAGGGCTGGCCCATCGACATCACTACGGTTCTTGTCGAGTCTCGTTATGCTTTGCAGATTAAAGACCCCCAGAAGTATGGGGCTGTCGATAGGGTGCGTGTTTATAACGGCCTCAATAATTTCCGTTCGATGTAATGCGTAAGAAACCCACCAAGAAAGATTCGCCCATCAAGGCGTCTAGAGTTCCCAAGATTGCCCCAGGCGTTACGGTCAGCCCCGCCCTAAAGAAGCAGGCGTCCGCTGGCCCTGGCATCTTCAGTAACTTCGAGTCCGCAAAGTTCTCCAACAAGCGTAGTTGGATTTGGTCATCCTGGCCGCAGGATTTCAAGAAAACCATGACGGTGTTCGACCGCATGGAGACGACCCGCAGGATGCGGTACTTGGAACTCAATGCGGGACTTATCAGACAGGCCATTGGTGACATGGCACTTTATTCGGTCGGTTCGGGCATCAAGGCACAAGCCGAGTCTGGTGATGAAATGTGGGATAACCTTGCCGACATTTACTTCCGTGAATGGGCGTCCAAGAACACGGACATTACGGGTCGCTATTCGTTCTTTGAACTTCAGCACATTATCTGCCGTTTGATGGATCGTGACGGCGAGTGCTTCATCATCAAGACCCGTGGCCCAGGCGGTGCCCCAAAACTGCAAGTCATCGAATCCCACCGTGTCGGCAACGCCGCCTCTGGTTCTCCGCCTCCTGGCATGGTGGACGGTATCATGTTCGGCCCTTACGGTGCCCCCGTTTACTATAATGTCCTGCGTTCTGACGGCTCTAGCCGTGAGGTTCCAGCCAATGCAGTTTTGCATATGTACGAGCCAGAACTGGCTTCGGGTGCCCGAGCATACAGCCCCCTTCAGCACAGCATCAATAACATCATTGATATGCTGGAAATACTTTCGCTGGAGAAGTTGGCCGTCAAGACTTCCAGCGACATCACCCGTACGATCACCCGTGAGAATCCACAGTTTGATGGCTCGCAGTCTGACTTCGAAGCCTTCGGGATGCGTCCGCAGGACTATGGTAATAACGGTCTGACCGACCCGAACGAAGCGTCCACTTTCATCGGTGGCAAAGTTCTCTCTCTTGCTCCTGGCGAGAAGATGGAGTCCTTTGAGTCCAACCGACCAAATAGCACCTTCACGGGCTTCATCGACCACCTAATCCGTGACTCGCTCTCGGGCTTCCTCCCGTACGAGTTTACCTACGACCCAACAAAGATTGGCGGTGCGTCAGTACGCCTTATTATCGCCAAGGCTGATCGCAAGTTCCAACATCGCCAGTCCATTCTAATGCAACGCCTACTAACTCCCGTGTGGGGATATGTAATCGGTAACGCCATCAAGGATGGCATCCTACCCGCTAACGATTATTGGCACCGAGTTGGCTGGACGACTCCCCGCCGTGTCACCGTTGATACTGGCCGTGACGCCATCGCCAATCGTGCCGACATCAAGGCTGGCCTCAAGACTTGGACGCAACATCAACTTGAAATGGGTAATGACCCCAAGGCGGTCGCCCGTGAATTGTTTGCTGAAAAGGCTCACTTCAAGGAACTGGCCGATGAGTTCGACCTCCAAGTTTCCTCCGCCATCATGCCCGAGAATGTGGCACCGTCCGATGTGGACAATGCGTACAAGAGTAATGACGAGAGAGAACAGGACAAGATGGATGACGGCGAGAAAATCCAAACCGACCTAGATGACCCGAATGTAAGCAGAGATCCCTCTAACAAAACCGAAGATGAATAACCTTTCCACCGCCTACTTCACGGGGACTCCGATGCTTATCGAGTCCTACAAAGCCAAGGCACACCTTGAACGGGTTGCCAAGTTCGACCCCACCTCCATCAAAGCAGACTCCTCGCTTGAGGATATGCTTGAGATGGTATTCGGCCCACGCCCCCAGATGGCCAAGAACGCTGGACTTGCCGTCATCCCCATCAAGGGAGTGATCGGTAACGGCATCAGCGAAATCGACAAGATGACGGGCTGTTGCGATGTTGAGGATATCGAGGAGATGCTTGAGGACGCCGAGCGTGACGACAACATAAAGGTAATTATCTTTGATGTGGACTCCCCAGGCGGTACCGTCACGGGCGTCCCAGAACTTGCCAAGCGTATCCGCAAGTGTAAGAAGCGTACCATTGGCTGGACTTGCAAGCAGGCTTGCTCGGGCGGCTATTGGCTCCTTTCTCAATGCGATGAAGTCTGGGTCAGCGGTTCGTCCATTGTAGCCAACATCGGTTGCTTTATGGGTTTTCTCAACGAAGCCAAGGCTTACGAAATGGAAGGCTACAAGATTGAACTCTTTAAGTCTGGCTGGGCAAAGGCCGCTGGCTACCCTGGAACCGATACTACCCCAGAGCAAAGAGCGTTGTTTAACGCCGATGTGAAAGAAACCCACGATTGGTTTATCGCAGATGTCTTGTCCACCCGTTCAATGGCCAAGGTTGAAGATATGCAGGGCCAATGCTGGTCTGGCCGTCTTGCCGCCTCCAAACTGCTTGTAACGGGCATCAAGGACACCTTTGACGATCTGCTCAAATATATCAGCGAAGAAATGTACGAAGCCTTTGAAGGTGCAGAGCCTTCCGTTGGGAATACGGCCACCTACGCCATGAACGCCTCCGCCGAAGTCACGCCCGAGCAGGGCAAGGACGAGGACGGCTCTGCCCCTATTTCTGGCGACAAGAAGAAGAAAAAGAAGAAGAATGAGGACGGCACCGATTCTGATGAAGATGAGGAAGAAGAAAAAGAACTTCCCAATGAACCTGGCTGTAATCCGATTATCACGGACGAAAAGACCAAGGCGTAACTTGACACCTCGCTAATTCCAAAATGAGCAAATTGTCTCTCGAAGAACGGTTCAACTCCCTCCAAGCGGCCTTCACGGGTAAGTCCACGGAAGTGGAATCCAAGGTCGCTGAAGTGGCCGAACTAGCAACGAAGGTTTCCGAACTGGATGCCATTCTTTCCTCCAAGGAAGCAACCCTCATCGAAATCACTTCCAAGTTTGCCGAGTCGGAGTCCATCATCAAGAACCTCCAAAGCGAACTCGCTCAAGCCAAGGCCGCACATGAGTCGGCTGGCAAGAAGGCCGCTAACATCGTGGCCTCTGTTGGTGTTAACCCTGTCGAAGTTTCCCCGTCTGATGTGGCAGTCTCTGCCAAGAACGACCAGGAACTTGCCGATGAATGGGTCACCCTCAAGCAAAAGGACGCCAAGGCCGCTTCCGCCTTCTACACGAAGAATCGCCCTGCGATCCTGCGTGCTTCTGGCCTCAAGTAATTCTTTATGGCACTCCCCGCTACCCTTACTGCCGAACTCGGCACCCTGTTGACCGACAACTGGACGGCTATTGTTGCTGACGCTGATGCAAACAGCGGCGTCACCACGCTTTCCTTCCAAATCAAACTCACGGAAACCACCCCTCCTGGTGGCCCGATGAACTATGAAATCGGCTTCACCCATCGCTATCGTACTGAAATCTCTGCAAGTCAGTTCGAAAAGGTGACGGGTACCGTCTCTTAATTTTCCTTAACCTTAACCCCGTAATATACTAATATGTCCAACTCCATTGGTGGCTTAACGCTCCAACTCGTTGCGGAAGAATCCCTCCGCACGCTCGTCCCCGAACTCGTACCGCTGACCAAGATCGCCGTTACGGACTTCGGTTCCTATGTCGCTGAACGAGGCTCCACCGTTCACACCCGCTACGCTGGTTCGTTTACTTCCACGAAGTATAACCCCGCTAACGGTTTCGTCCCAACCGCCGCTACCTCGACCGATGTGGCCATCACCCTTGAAGAACCCGATTATGTCGATGTTGCATTCACGGACTTCGAAGCCTCCACGCTCTCGCTGGAACGCCTCCGCCGTCTGTTCATGGCTCCTATGGCCAACGCCATCCAGTTGTCGCTTTACAACGCAGTTCTCGGCAAGGTGACCAACGCCGCTTTTGCTACCAAGGCTTACAACGGTGCTATCGGTTCGTTTGCTCGTACTTCGGTTGCCGCCGCCGCTACCTCGCTCACGAAGGCTAACTTGCCTCACAACGATCGTCACCTTCTCCTGTCGCCCGATGCTCTCGGTCAACTCGTCCAAGACCCTTCCGTTGCCCAGACCTTCTCGTACGGTGTTTCGGATGTTATCCAGAACAACGCCATCGACAAGAAACTCCACGGCTTCGGCGTCAGCGAGTTCAATGGTTTCAGCGGCCTAGGCACCCCTTCCTCGGAAGGTCTGAACGGTATCGCTTCCTGCAAGGAAGGCTTGGTCATCGTCACCCGTGTTCCTGCCAGCCCGACCACGGGCGGTGGCGAACAGATGAATGTGACCGACCCAGAAAGCGGCTTTACCTTCGCTCTCCGTTACTTCTACAACTGGCAGATGGGCACGCACAATATGCAGGCCGTCTGGCTCCAGGGTACGGCTGTCGGTAACCCTGCGGCTCTCCAGCGTATCATCTTCACCTAATAGGTGGGGATTTAGGAGGCCGTTAACAGCCTCCACCAGCGAAAATGCCGAGAGGCCCATCCCCACGGGGGTGGGCTTCTCCTTTTGTTGACAGTCCGCTAATTACAGATGGCTGACTTACCTTCAGAATGGGCCGCAGACGCCCTTGAAATCCTTGGGGAGATTCCCAAGTCGGTAACCGTCAAAAGCGTCCCAGGAGGCACGCCCGTGGCCTTTAATGCTCTAATGAGCCAGCCTGCCGTGATGCAGGACTTGGAAACGGGTGGTTTCACCTCCTCAACCTCGTACGATGTCAAAATCCTGCGGGTTCAAGCCGCCGCCCATCCTGGCCTTGTAGCCTTTGGTAACATCATCGCCTTCAACGGAGAGCAGTATCGCATCATGACGGTCACCGACCGACCCCCTTCGGCTTGGGTGATCTGCAAGGTGCAGACGCTGGTTCAGTAATGGCTATTCAAATCAGTACGGCTCGGAATGTTCACATGAACACCGACCTGTATCATACCCATGTGGCACTCTATTGCCAAGTAATGCGTAAGACTATGGCCGATGTGGTCAAAAACGAGGCACGCTTGCTTGCCCGTGACGCTTGCGACTTCACCCCACCGTTTTCTGGTTCTGCACCCACTATCAGCAAGGGCGGCGAAGGCGGATTCGGCAATAAAGCCCGTGATAAGGGTCGTGCCGCCGTAAGCCGTGATGTCCGCAGGATTTTTGCCCCGCTTGCCCAGGCTCCCTACGCTCTAGTGGCCAGCCGTGGCGACCTTGGAATCTTTGATAAATGGATTAGACTTAAAGAAAAGTTGCCCCCCCCTCATGAGCCTTCATGGATTTTCCGTGTTTTCCACTTAAACGGCATGGTGGTAACCCAGGCTGACTTTGATAACTTTAAGCAAAGACACGCACAACAGAACCAAATGTCTGGTTTTGCAAAAGTTTCCGATTATGATACGCCAGGAAGTATTCAATCGGTTCATGAGCATATTCGTGGGAAACCAAATTATTTTGTAAACAAAAACAGGAAACCTACAAACTTTACAGCCAACTTCAATTTAGTCGAAGATTACATCAAAAAGGTTCAAAAGCGTGTAGGTAAACTGAAGGCTGGCTGGTATCACGCTGGCCTTAAACTTGGCTTCATGCCTACGGCTCAATGGGTTTCTGGACAAGGCTCATCCAACGCTATTTGCCAACCACAACTTACTGGCACAAAACCCAAGGTGAAGATCGGCAACGCCATCGCCCGTGACCATTCACAAGGCTGGCACCTGTTCCAAAAGGCTTGGAACCACCGTGGCTTCGCCATGCGGGAGAAGATGCTCCACGCCCTAAAGGGTTCCAAGAACCACGGCACGCTTCTTCAGATTACCCAGAAATTACAAAAAGGCTTTACCCTTACCCAAGTTTAACCATGAGCATCCCATTCTATTCCGCCCGTACAATCGTAGAGGAAAAGGTTTCCGCCTACCTTACGGCCAACCTTACGGGCGTTGCCGTCCACAAGGGCATTACTCCAGAAATTAAGGTTATCCCTTTGGTTACGGCCTACGCCAAGGCATCCAAGGCCGTTGATGCCCTTGGTAGCCATCCATTTGGTAATTACACCGTAACCCTTGAAATCGGGGTCTATTCGTCCGCCGATGACGAAACCCTCGATCAGCACCGCACCCGTGTCCAAAGCGTCCAAAACCTTATGTCGGACACCTCTGCTTTAAAGGCTCTTTGGACGCTATCTACGGATGGCATCCTGTACGACCTTTGGGTTAACCAGGACGAGGAGGGTATGCACCAGCGTAAGTACGGCAATTTGATTGAATACACCGTATTTGTTATGCTACCCCCCGCCCCTTGACACCTCGCTAATTCCAAAGAACAACTATGGCAATCGCTATCGAATACGGTGTAGCCCTTTTTTACGGGCTTCGTGACAAGACTTCCATCACCTATATGGTCGTCCAGTCTGATGACATTTCCCAGTCATTCGCACTTGATGTTGAAGTCGCAGACGAAGATGGCCGCACGATTACCGATCACCTTGATGACCGCCGCAACGAAGTTACCCTTGACGGCGTTCTGAAAGAGTCTGCCTCAATTCCTACAAACGGCGTTCAGTTTACCTATGATGGTGTCCAATATATCCTCAAGTCGATTGACGACAAAGGTTCCAACAAGGACTACCGTAAGGTCACCGTAAAAGGTATCAAGTACCAGGAAATCGCCTAAAGAGGCGGCATCCACGAATGGATGCTCGTTACCTCAAGGCCACGACCACGCTTCCCTCGGATGTAAAAGTCTGCGGGAAGCGGTTGCTTCCTTTCTGCCTACGGCATCGCATGATGCTTATGGCCATCGACAGCCCTTTCCTGGACATCGGCAAGCGTGGATTTACAGCCACCGATGTAATCAAGGCCGTAAGAATACTATCAACTTACGAAAAGAAAGGCATCAACGCACCAATCAACTTCATGGAGAAATGGCATATGATCGTGCTTAACTCCAATAGAAATAAGTTGGCCCGTGAAGTTGGACGCATTATTGGTGTTATCACAGAGTCTTGCTCTTACCCCAAAATGTGGTCAAAGGAGAAGGGCGTGAATAAGGAGAACATCCCGTGGGTGCTGTCTTGTGTGGCAAACAATGTTCGGAACGGTTGTACGCTTGAAGAATCATGGACAATGCCCGAAGGTGAAGCCGTATGGATGTCCATTTCCCACGCCATATACAACGGTTCCAAGATTGATGTCCTATCGACCGATGACGAAGATATGCTCGATAAGTTCGACAGCATCATCAACCGCTTTAAAGAAGCAACTCCTAGAAACTAATGGCCTCTGAAATCGTAGTCACAGTCGGTGCAGATACCACCCAGTTGGAAAAGGGTTTGCAGGATGTATCCAAGCAAGGCAGTAAGGCGTCCACGCAATCCACTTCCTTTGCGTCCATCCTTGGTCGTGCGTACGGTATCGGCCAGATGTTAATGTCGGCAATTACGCCTATCTTTGACTTCATGTTGAAGTATGCGGAGAAGGCCCGTGAACTTCGCAATATGTCCGTGGCTACTGGTATGCCGACCGAGCAACTCCAAAAATGGAATGTAGTGGCACAGAACTCTGGCATGAGCCTGTCCACGCTTTCGCACTCGATGGCCGAGTTCAACAAGAAGATGGGCGAAGCCAAGATCAAGGGTTCCGAGGCCAATTCTGCACTTACAAAGTTGGGCTTTGGACTAAAGGACATTGGTAAGGAAAGTTTAAGATACGAAGATGCACTTTACGCACTTGCCGATGCACATAAGGCTGGTACAGATAACGCCACCTTGATGCACTATGGCACGCAGTTATTCGGCTCGTCTTTCGAGCAGATGCTTCCCTTGGTCAAGCAGGGTTCTGGAGAACTAAAGAAACAGTTGGGTAATGTTGCAACAGCCGAAGAAGAAAATGCCCGTGGTTCGGCTCGTTTTGCAGATATGATGACACGGGTTGGTGCCATTCTTGAATCGGCATTTATCGACATTGTGGGGACTATGCACAACCTGGGGGAAGGACTTGCTGATGCTATTGATAATTTTGCGAACAGCGTTTGGTACAACTTTAAAGGATGGTTTGTTGATCGTGGACAAATGTTAAAGGATGCCGCCGAAGCCACATACAAAAATCGCTCAAGTGGTCATACAAAAGAGGAAGATGAAGCATATTACGATGATTTGGCCTGGAGGTATTCTATGGATGCTGATGAAAAGAAAATCTTTTTGGACAGAATCAAAGAACTTCAAGGCGGTGCCGATGGCAAGAAACTCTCTCCGCTTGGCCTGTCCGAAGCCCAAGGTGCATCATCGCTCCAGCAGATGGGCGGCGGCGACATCGTTTCAGCCATAGCCTTTACTCCCTTGGAACGCATCGCAACAGCCACGGAACAGACTGCGGAAAATACCACTCCCCAGTTGGCTACCCCAAAAGAGGAAATCCAAATCTACCGCAACACCGCACTCGGATACTAATCTATGCCAATCGACACTTCTATCAAATACGGGAACGATCTGGAATCACCAGTAGTTCAGCCAGGATGGTCTGTGGACTCGGACGGCTTTGGTATGCTTCAGTCCACCGTCAAGTTTAAGTGGGCGAAGATTTACACCGCACAGTTTCCCAACTGGTTCCATCGTGGCCGTTCCCACCCTTCTGACGATTACTCGCAACTCAAGTTGTTTAAGGCAACGATGACCGAGGAAAAGGGACAGGTCGTAAGCATCGTGGCAGAATACTGCGGACTTGCTACCAATGGTGGTGGCGAGTCTGGAACTGATTATAATGGCCGTGGTTACAGCGACCCACAGATTATGATGACTGGTGCGGCGGCGGCAGAGAGCATCCAAGCCCACCCAAACTTTATTACTATAAATGCCCTAAACTGGGGCGATGTACCACCACTTGCTGGACACCCGCCTGCCCTTGGTGGTTTTGACAGCAACCTTACCACCAACCCAAATCGTGCGGCGTGGACTCCAAAGGTGGCTGGGGGTGGCCTTATCAATAACTGTCAGTTCATCGGTTTCTTGCCCAATCAAGACCCAACCGATGAAACCCCAAATCTGAAGGCTGGAATCAAATCCTATTACAAGCCGCAGATGACGCTTCGTGTGCTTATTTACTTCACGGAAGAAGAACAAGCATTAGATCGTGCCTCCATTGTTGGGTTTGTCACAAACGGTGGTGCTTATTACTTGCCAGAAGCATACAAGGCTTTTGCGTATAGTTCTAGCCCATATGCTGGTACCTTTAATTACACCGATCCTTGGACTGAAAAAATCCATAAATCTTTCCTTGTTACCAATGCGTCAGTCGAGCGTTTTGGGGCACTCTGGAAGGTGACCGCTGACCTCATGCTTTCTGGTCTTGGCGGCTGGGATAAGGATGTCTATATCGACAGTTCTTTAGGATAATGCCACGCTCAATCGGAGGATTTAATTCATCTACCTACGGTTCGTTTGGTACGGGACAACCTATCTCGGCTGGAGCCATGAACCGCATGGCCATCGCTGTGGACAGGGCGTCCACTATGATGTCCCAGGGCATTGATTTTAGGTCATCCAATAATGGCGTTGCATACAGTAGTTCACAGGAAGTTGTAAGCGTTCAGTCTTATCCACCGTTCACGGTATTTCTTGATTCAGTAGATGGAATAACCGTAGTGCGTGTATCAGCAGGGTCGGTCAATAGCGTCATCCCACTTATCAACGGGACTATTATGACGGGCGTCTATACTCCCCTCACGGCCCCCTTATCCGCTGGAACATATGTAGTGGCCATCAAGTGCAAGGCAGACCCAGCCCCAGCCTTCTTCCCGTTAATTAATTCGGAGATTGTGGTGATTGCTTACCCTACTACCGACACGGACACCGAAGGTTACATCGCCTTGTCCGTACTAACGGCTACTTCTGGGACGGGCGGTACCATCTCCTTTGGCCTTAATCAACTTGTCTCTGGTAGCCTTACCGCCGAGCGTCACAAGTATTCCGCCCCCAACACGGCATCGTATTATTACTACCGTGTATGATCGAGATTACCAAGCCGTGGCGTAGGACTCCTTTTTATATTGGAGAAACAAACCAATATAACGGAGACGGAACTAATAACGCAGGAATCGTTGACCCTGTTTTTACCAACCTAAAGGCAGATTGCCCAACTCAATTAGGTTTCATGCTTGGTGGGTCGGCTACGGTTTATAACTCATACACGGATTCTGTCACCACATATACAAGTCCAACTGATTACGAAACGGTTGATACGCCACGCTTTGAAATCACCGTTTTAGAGGGTGACTATGCCAATGCCCCGTGGGTAGGTCTTGCGGTAGAAATGAGGGCTGAACTTCAGACCGATGTAACTACATATATCGGGGGGGTGTGGGATACCACCACCACCTATTCCTACCTTAACTACACCTACAACCTAACGGCGGCTAACTACATCCCTAGCCCTACCGACCCTAACTTTTTTCCACCCAATCAGTATATTACCCCTTGGGCTTCTACCCCCCCAGGGCCGTCCTATACCTCATACAAGTACGAGGACTTGGGAGGTGGGGACTTTAGGATTACCATAGGCTTTATTGTATTTGCACCCAACAGGTGGAACTACATCTCGGTCGTTCCTGGTGACTTTGAGGTAGGTTGACATTGGGCTAATTCCAAAGCCCTATGGCTACTCCTACCTTCAGTTTTACCAAGGGTTCGACCCTAACGATTTCTGGGGTTTATACCCAGTCCAGCCCTGCCGCCCCAGCCAACTTGGACGGCATCGACCTTTATTGCACAGTTCGTGACTCCCGTTTTAACGATTACCCCTTGGTGGTAACCAAAGACAGCCCAACCGAGTTTTCGATGTTTTACGCCAATACCGATGATTGGCATTGGGGCATGGGGTTTATGGATATGTTGTTTGTGTCTAATGGGATCGCCATCTATTCGGAGACGGTAAATGTGGTTATCCTTAACAATGTAACCAAGAACATCTATACCTAATGGCTATCACCCTTACGATCTGCGAAGCGGCAAACATCGCCGTAAATCCAGTAGTCCCAGCGGTAGTTGTCATTAACCCGTCCTTGCCGTCCATCTCGGCTACCGTGACGGTTGGCAGTACCACGACTGGGGCACCAGGCTCCAACGCCCTTGTGGTCAACGCTGGCACGCCTTACGCCGCCATCCTAGATTTCACCATTCCCCGTGGAGATCAAGGAATCCAAGGAATCCAAGGAATCCAGGGCATCCAAGGGATTCAAGGCCAGAAGGGGGACACGGGCGACAGCGGCGTGGCCTTTGCCACGGCACCTCTAGCCTACAACTCTGGCACCCAGACCATCAGCATCGACCTGTCGTCCTATGCTACCCAGTCCTTCGTAACCTCGCAGGGGTACATTACCATCTCTGCCCTTACTCCCTACCTTACCTCGGCTACGGCGGCGGCTACTTACTACCCCCTTACCAACCCTGCGGGGTATATCACCGTATCAGCCTTGTCGGGCTACGCCACCGAATCTTGGGTCACCTCGCAGAACTACCTTACATCGGCTGACCTTACTGGCTACGCCACGGAATCGTTTGTAACCAGTCAAGGTTACATCACGGATGCCCCTTCTGACGGATACGGGTATGTTCGTAAAGATGGGGCTTGGGCTTACTCCCCAAAGTTTTACCAATTAGATGTCGGTACACATACTTCACTCACATCTGGTCAGTACCTACTTAATGATGGGTCTTTCGTAACCAACATCACCGCCGCTGACATCTCTCTTACCGACACGCTAGGTGCTGGTTTGACGCTGAATAATGTTGGTATCGTATTCCCAGACCTTTCGACCCAGACAACGGCTGGCATTTCATCGGCTACGGCGGCGGCTACCTACGCCCCTATTGCGGCGGCTGTCCTTGTAGGTGGATCGACTGGCCAAGTCCTTACCAAGACCAGCGGTACGGATTATGCCCTGTCTTGGGAAACTCCTGTCATTGGAGATCGTTATCTGACTTCATCGACTACGAGCAACACCGTAAGCAACGGGAACAAGACTTTTACGATTGGAACGGGCTTGTCGTACACGCCTACCCAGAACATCACGATTTCGTACGACTCCTTAAACCATATGCATGGCGAGGTGTTGACTTATAATAGTGGTACGGGCGTGTTGACCGTGGACATTAACAATCACACGGGGTCTGGTACCTATTCGTCATGGGTCGTTAATGTCGGCGGCGTTACCCCTGCGACCTCGGTGGCTTGGGGTGCCATCACGGGAACGCTCTCGTCACAGACTGACCTCAACACGGCTTTAAGCGGCAAAGCACCCCTGGCTAGTCCGACCTTTACGGGAACGGTTACCATTCCGTCTGGGGCTTCTATCTCTGGGTTTGCTCCCCTTGCTTCCCCGACCTTTACGGGTACCCCGACCCTTCCGACTGGCACAATCGGCACGACCCAGACGGCTGGCGACTCGACCACGGCCCTCGCTACCACGGCCTTCGTCACGACGGCAAACAACCTAAAGGCGAACATCGCCAGCCCGACCTTTACGGGCGATGCTAGGGCGGTAACGCCTTTGCTTACGGACAATGATACAAGCATCGCCACGACCGCTTATGTAAAGGGTCAAGGTTACCTTACCTCGGCTACGGCGGCATCGACCTACCTTACCTCGGCAACGGCGGCTTCAACCTACTACCTCCAGACTAACCCGTCTGGCTTCATTTCTGACGCCCCTAGCGACAGTAATCAATACGCTCGATACAACGGAACTTGGGCTGTAGTCAGCGGTGGTGGTGGTGGCGTTGCTTGGGGTGCAATAACTGGCACGCTTTCATTGCAAACGGATTTGCAGGGTGAACTAGACCTCAAGGCAAACCTTTCTGCCCCGTCCTTTACTAGCGGCATTACTGTGGACGCTACTGGGATCACCTTTAGCGACTCGACCGTCCAGACAACGGCGATTGCGACTGGCCCTGCTGGGGCTAACGGATTGAACGGGGCGATGAATTACTTGGACATCGTAACGATGACCTCGTCATCGGCTGGCTACTATGAAAGCGGTGGCGGATGGTATGCGTACTATGGGTTTATGAACACAGGCGGTGGCTGGTTTTACAATAAACTTAACGCCTCTGGTGTAACCTTTAAATTATACATCAACGGTATCTACGACAGTTCTGGTACTGGTGCCTATAATTATATGTCTGCATTTGGCACTCTAGTTACTACTCCTGTATCTGGTGATGTGATTACTATATTCATCTCTGACGGCGTTGGTGATGCAACCATTCCACTCGTAACATACACTTACTAATGCCTATCTCCAAACGATATGAGAAGGACGGTTTTGCGGCCTTACTTTTTGATGGTAACAAAAATACCCCTACCGTGTTCAGCGTTAAGGCAAACCAAACCTACAACGCCACAGGCTTGACGGTGGTCTTTGCCGAAACCAAAGCCGCCCTTCTCGCCCTCATCGCCGCCAAGGGTTACACCGTTGTTCCCATTTCCTAATATGTCCTACGCTATCCTATTCATTATTGGACTCCTCATCGGCTTTACCGCTGGGTTGCTTGTGTACCGAAAGCATATCGATAAACTCAAAGCCGCCGAAGGCAAAGGTAAGTCTATCTTGGATGCCCTCAAGGGTAAGTAATTAAAGCCAGATGCGTCTGGCTTTAATAGCGGTCGGTCTTATTATAGTTGGTTGCTCCACCACGGGCACCGATGGTACTGGAACCGCTACGCCCCCTGTCGATGAGTTTGCCAAGGTCGGCGAGCAAATCGACAAGGCTGATGCCCGTGTGTCGGCTGGCGTCCAGGTTGCCCGTAACGCCAATGCCCTAGGTAAACCAGCCGTGGTCGAAAAGGAACTGGCGGTGGTAGCCTCCTACCTCCCAGCCCCCGATCCCCACAATCTGGGCTACATTTCCAATCGGGTAACCCGCAACGACCCCGAGGAGTATAAGCGAGCGATGGAGGCTGGGGCAAAACTGCTGGCCGCTATCGAAACCAACTGGGCCAAGGCCGAAGCGGACGCCTCCAAGAACAAGGTCGCCTTGGACGCCGCTAACGCCCAAGTGGTCGAATTGACCGCCGAGGTGGAGAGGGTCAAGACCGAGGGCATCCGAAACGCCTTCACCGTGGCCGCTGGAGCCTGTTTCCTTGCCGCCCTTGGTCTTGCCATCCTCGGACAGTACCTACGGGCTGGTGGGGCATTTGTGGTGGGTTCTTCCATCGCAGGGCTACCTTACCTTTTCGCCTCCCCCTATTTTGTCCCAGGGGTAGCCATTACCATAATCAGCACTATCGTAATTTGGTCTTTTGTCTGGTGGTTCAAACGCCCTAAAACCTATGACCCGCCCAAAGACCCCAAAAACTAAAGTTGTTTGGAGGAAGTTAGGAAAAGAGAAAGCATGGGGACAGGCTACTTGCGATCCCTCACGGCCCACCATTGAAATAGACCCACGCCTGTCGCCAAAGCGTGAGTTAGAGGTTCTGTGCCACGAGCAACTGCACCTTTCCCTGCCCGACCTTTCCGAGTCTCAAATCGACCGCCTAGGCAAAGAGATGTCCCGCACCCTCTGGTCGCAGAACTTTCGCAGAGTCCTCCTAGGAAAACACAAGACCCCCGTTAAAATAAGCAGATGACCGCCGAAACTTTTTGCACGACCATCGTACCAGGCGTTGCGTCCTTGGCTTATTTATCTGCGGGTATCGCCAACTTATTCACAAAGAATTACCCGCTGGCAATTATGTGGCTGTGCTATTCGACCGCTAACATCTGCCTCCTACTTTCGGTCGCCCGCAAATGAGTCCCCCCGCCCCGATTGACCCAGAAAGCATCCCCAAGGAAATCAAGGACGGGGCGGTAGCATCCATCCTCGGGTCGCTGGCTATGACCGCCCGACTGCTCCTACACACGGGGCCAGAACCTGTCACCATCTTCTGGGTGATCCGCCGTGTGTCCGTAGCCGCCATCGTAGCCGCCTTTGTGGGCTGGGGCATCCAAGAACATATTGCCTCCGCTTCTCTGCGTATGGCCGTCATCGGTGCCTGCGGGTACGCCGCCCCAGAGGTGGCAGACTATGTTCTCAAATATATCAAAGCCCGTGGCGAGGCCGAGGTGTCCAAGGTGACCAAGCAAAATCCCAATGGCAAAAAGCGTCCAGCCAAGCGAAAGTGAAAAGAGCCTGTTCTTGGCGGTTGTTATTCTGACCGTCATCGCAGGCATTACCGCTTTTGCCGCCGCCTGGATTTGCGACTATGTGCTGTCCGTTTTCGGCAATAGCCAAGCGATGGCGTTGATCATCGTGGACGGGGGCAAGCAGATGAAGTCGGACGATGCCACTCTAGAGAAGCAACTTACCACCGCCACCCTTGCCCTTCAAACAGTCCGTGACCTAGGCTGGGCTTTGGCAGTCGGGTGCGTAGGCGTAGCCATAGCGGTGGCTTTACGGTTCCGCAGGCGTTAAGCCTTCGTGCCCTCGTAGAATAGGGCGGCACCAATCTTCTTTGGCTTAATGATGCCGTTCGTAACCATCGCCTTAATGACCGCTTCAGCCTGGTCTTGTTGAAGGCTAAACTCCCTCGTCAGTTCGTCCAGCAACGCCTTTCGGCTCAAGGTAGGCTTGGTTGAAAAGTGAGCGTACTGCTGGCCTACTTTCAGCAACTCAAAAGCCTCCATAGTGGGAGCGACTTCCCATAGCACCTTATGGTCGGCGTGCTTTAACTTGATAGACAAGGTAGGCTTGCCATCCACAGTCCGCATCCCAGCCAACTTGCCACGCTTCGTAAGGTTAAAGGAGAAGATAGGCTTTTCCTTGGACTCACGGCGGACGCTGATGATCGCTCTAGCCCAGTTCACTAATTCAGAACTTCCTAGGCCGCTATATGCCATGTCCGAGATTGTCTGCTCATCCGTGGTTTCCTTGGGCTTGGGCTTACCTTCATGGTGAATGAATACCATGATGCACCCCGTCTCTTGCAACACGGGCTGGATAAGGTTGCGGAGGAAGTGCGAGCAAACCTCTTGCTTGGACAAATCACCCCCCACATAGGACAGCAAGGGGTCTGCCACCAGGACATCCAGTTTCAGCCGCACGATAATCTTACGGCACAAATCTACGAAGTCTTTACCCGTCTTGCTGGCTTCGGTGAAGAAGCGGAGGTTTTCACGGCATAAATCCCGTTCACTACTGGTAAGGCACATCCCAGATGACACTCCTTGGAAAGCCTCCGCAAGATCGCCCATATCGCACTCTGCTTGGACAACGCCAATGCGGAGGGGTCGAATGACAGGAATCCCGAACAGTTCCCGTCCCACCGCCCATGAAGTCGCCATTTGCATGACAAACGATGATTTTCCAATACCAGACTGGCCTGTAACAAGAAGGCTTCCACCTCGACAAAGGTACCGACCATGACCAATGACATGGTTCGGGTCGTTCTTGGTATCGTAGGTTTCGAGCGTGTCGGTTCGGATTTCGTCTGGAAAGTCTTGCCCTTCCCGCCAAGCGGTGAAGGAGTCCCAGTCCTCGGCCCCGACATTGAAGGCGAGGATGCGTTGTTCTTTGTCGCCACGCTTGACCCCACCGAGGCGGCTCCAGCGAGACGGGTTTTTGTTTTGCGGGTCGGGTTCATGGTCGGAAAGGTATTCATAGACTGCGGTGCGGCGTTCTTCCCATTGGGCTTTGTCGGCGGCGTCCACCTTGACCCAGGCGTGAATGGATTTGCCGCCCGAGTCCACCAAAAGGCTGATGGGAAGGTTGGACTGCTGGAAGATCGCAAACTGCTCCTCCTTGGACTTCTTGTCGAACTCGACCAGAACATGGCGGTAACAGGCCACGGCGTTGTCCGTACCCGTGTAGTCGTCCTTGGTAAAGGGGTTGATGCGAATCCATGCCCCCTGCTCGGACTCGGCAAAGTGCTTGCCCTGCTTGGCATCTGGGCCGAAAAACTTGGACAGCCACTCGGCTCGGGTAATGAAGATGCCCTTGGAGGCTGGGAACCATTTGCCGTCCTCCGTCTGCCCAGCCTCGTTGGTGATGCAGACCACATCCTCGTCCTTAAAGCAGTTAAGCAAGACATCCGCCGTGTTGTAAGGCGTCTGGGCATCTACCATGCCTGCAATCACCGTAGGGTCGAACACGAAGCGACCATTGGCACCCACCTTGCGTTCCTTGCCTGCGTTCAGCCAGCCCTTGGGCTTCTCATGAGGCTTGACGAAGGCATCGTTCAACTTGTGGCGGAGTTCCTTCTCGCCCCAGGGCGGGGAACAATGGGAGGTGTTCCACTCGTTAAGCAGGAACCAGGCGTCATCGTAGCCAAGGTCAAAGCCATTGGCTAGTATGCTGGCCGCACGATAAGTGGCTGGGTGCCCGCCTTGGCCTGCCGTGGCGGGAGGAAGTTTGCCAAGGTACGCCCTGGCTCCCGTGATGCGATCTTGAAGGGTCATTTGACTTGAGTGTAGGACACCTTGAAGCCGTTGGGTGCAAGGCTGACGATGTTATACTCAACCCACTCTGTCGCCGTATCCCAATCCCATTTGTGCATCTTCATGCACACCGTAATGAGAAGGTAATAGTTGTAGGTGATGCAACCGTCCTTGCTTGTGCGGACGATGGCTTTCTTGAAGTCCTTGTGAGGCTCCAGTTTAATATGTTGTTTCATGGTGGGTGGAGTTCTGACTTTGCCACTCCCCACCCCCGTGTCAACCGTAGAAGTTCAACTTCATCAACCGACCTTTAGCCAACTGTCGCAGGCGAACCATCTTCACCAATTTTTTCTTCACGGCTTCCTTGATGATGATCTCCGTGTTCGTCCGACCCATCTTCCAAAGTTTGGCGTACTGGGCAACGCTCATGTAGCCCTCGGGTACGACATCGACCGCCCCCTTGCGTTGACGATAGACTTCCTCAAGTAACCTCTGTGCCTTTACAGCGGGATTTTCCATTGGTCGGTGCCATCGTGGATGTGAAGGGTAGGGTACAGCGAGTTGTCCGTGTATTCCCCATAGACGAAGCCCTGTGACCACCCCAGCGTGCTACGGCGGGTGTTGGCGTACTCAAGCGACCCCTTGCGGGTCAGCGTGCCCACGGAGATGCCCTGGGCGGCGTTGTAGGTGCGACCCATCTGGATGCTGGCCTTATGGGTATGGGCAAAGATGACATTCCCGTACATCTCCGCCATGTCACGGGCCGAGTTCTCATTGTAAATTGTTCCGTGGGTAAACTTGTAATTGGCCAACTGATAGACTTGCCACACCCCAGAATACGGGATGAGTTGGGCGTGCAATTTTAAGCAGGCCACCTCAATGGCTTCGATGCTTGTCTGTGCCGCCATCGCCCGCAGTTGATTGTTGCTGTGGCGATCACGCCAAAGACGGGCTTCGTGATTACCAGCCAGAACAACGGTGCAACGCAAGCGGTTCAAGAAATCAATGCCCCCCATTAGGTCGGGCTTGATAGGGTCGCCTTCGCCACCAGCACTTCCCATGAACGGGGACATATCGGTGAAGTCACCCAGGTGTATCATCTCATGGGGCTTAAAGGACTCACGGAACTTGACGACAGCCTCGACCGCCAGCGGGTCAGCGTAGATGCCGTGGGAACACCCAACGGCCATGAACCTTCGATAACCTTTGGTAATGTTAGCCACGGAGTTTAGACACAACTTTGAATTGGTAGTTTGGGATGCTTGTGCCCTTGCGTGGTGCCACCTCGTCAACAGCCAAAAGGATGTCAATGGCCTCCTTTGGCGAGAAGGTGGCGTGGGTATTCCTACCGACCGCTTGGCCGAGAATACGCCGCAACAGGCTCAACCCGTTGGTGTACCGCTTGCCCCTAACTCTTTCGGGCTTTTGGTACCACGGTAGGGGGGAGGTTGGTGGGATAGAATCGGGTGAACTTTTTTGCATGGAGTTGCCAGTAATGGATGGGTTTGTTTTTGATGTGTGGGTAAACTTCAGAAAGCCATTTCCAGAGACGATGATCCCAGCAGAACCAGTTGCCGCCTTCCATGTGGTCGGCCACGAACTCTGGGTTCTCGACCTTGCCGTTCTCATAGACGGCAAACAGGGCGTGCTTGGGTACCTTATCTCGGTAGGCTTGTAGTGCAAGTGGCGGTTGGTTCATTTCTTTTCGTAATAACCAATTTGTCCAAAGAACTCGTCACGCATACGGCGGGATTCTATAATGTCGGTGGACATCCTGCGGTGCTTGCGGACGCCTTTCTCTTTCCACATAAGGTACCAATATAATGAGGTTTTCATTAAATTACGATTCGGGTTGTTATGAATCTTATTGTAGTAGCCAGCGTCCTCAATGGGTGGTTCGCCAAAGCCGACATTCATAAGGGACACCAATCGGTTGACGGGCAGGCCGAGCGACCTGGCACGATCATCAAGGCTTTGGCAATACTCGGCGGTGGCCAGGTTGCCGTGAATAGGGTATTGAGTGGACATGGTTAAGGTTGTTTAGGGGAATCGACACCTTTGTTCTGATATGTCGATTTAAGTTTGTCGAGTTCTTTACGAAGTTCAAGGTTCTCGTCAGTCAGACGCTCAATTCGGTAACGGTTTTGAACGGAATTATAGCGGTACCTGGCAATAATTTCAGCCAATTCTTCGGGGGTTAGGTCGGTCATTTTAATTTTAGTCCAAGATTAAAGTCATGGTTAATGCAATAAACAGTACGATACCTAAACCCGTAAGTCTTGGTAATCTCACGGACTGTCATGCCTTTCTCTGCGGCCTCAAGAACAGCGTGCTTAATGTCGCCATAAGGTCGCTTAAGGACTACATACTCAAACTTGAGTCCAAGCCTGTACGCACAGTTATGGACGGCTGGTCGGGAGAGTCCATGTTTCTCTGCGATCTGCTTCTTGGTAAGACCTTGCTTGTAGCCCTGGATGACCACCTCTCGAGTCTTGCCGTACCCAAGCGTATTTGAACCTGTATTCCTCACGACTGCTTGCCCTCCTTGGCGGCGTTCCAGTCCTTTGCAATAGTCGCATAGGGTGGATATGGCATATTAGCAGAGGCACATTTAAGCATCAAATCCCCTGCCCGTTTAAGGCTTTCGACCTCGGCCTTGAGGCGGGCGTTCTCCTCACGCTCGGCTCGCAACAGTCGGGAAGTAGGGTTGGTCATCAGAGACTCCACCTCGGCCTTAAATCGGTCAGCCATAGACTTTAAATCAGTCACCTCGGCCTTGAGGTGGGTATTCTCCACCGCCAGCGTCCAGACAACACCATCGGATTTCTCAAGGTCGGCTTGGGAGTTCACCCACAGTTGATAATGGCGATCTGATTCCTCCCGCACCAACTTGTTTTCGGATTGGAGCCGTTCGTATTCCTCTGACGGCACAGCCGTTACAAATGATGACGCACGAAGCCTCTCCAACTCGGCTTGTGCCTCGTCCAGTCTAAATCGTAATACTCCGATTCGGCTCATAGCCGCATCCATTTCTTGGTCGTGGTTACTCATGGTGTTATTTAAGTTTATATGCCACATTGGGGCGGTTTGTAAAGGTGTTTTTTCCAGCCATACGCCAGTCGGCACCAATGGCCTGGCTTGCCTGCGTCACCGTCAACTTCAAGGCGTTGCCAATACCGAACTGACGCAACTTGCGGACTTGCTTTACCGTGGCCAAGCCCAGACGCTCCCGAGCCTGCAAGCGACCGATCATCCATGAAGCCTGCGAGGTGGTCACGCCCTTGGCGTAAACTTTGTGGCGGTTGAGTTCAGCCTCTTGGCCAGAAGTCATTAAAGCCTCGTCCTTACCCGTAGGAGGCAGGATGAACCCGAAACAGGCACAAGCCACGGACAGGTCGATGAAACCCATCTCACGGGCGTCCTTGGCCTGCTGGCGGCGTTCCTCCTTGGCGATGCGTTCAATCATACGCTGTTCAGCCGACTTGTCCTGCATTTCGGCCTCGGCCATCGGGTCGTGCCCACCCTCAACCAAGCGACCCTTGGCTCCTGGGAACACCGTAAAGGCGTCCGAAGGCTGGAAGGAGTTTTCCCCCGAAATCCACATGGGGTCAAGGATAAGGCAGTCCGTCTTGCCTTCCGCCGTCCGCAGGCCACGCCCAATCATCTGCACCCACAAGGCCCGAGACTGCGTAGGACGCAACAGCACCACGCAATCGGTTTCGGGGGCATCGAAGCCTTCCGTGAATAGGTTGACATTACAAAGCACTTTCGTCTCGCCCGTCTTGTAGGAGTTGATGGCATACGACCGCATATAGTCGTGGGTCGTGCCGTCCACATGGGACGCAGGGCATCCACGCTTGTTCAGCAAAGATACCAGACGCTCGGAGGTTTCCACATCGGGAAGGAAGGCGATGGCCTTCTTGCGATCCCAACGCTTCATCTCGTCCACGATGCTGTCAGCAATCGCTTCCAGAGGATGGTCGTAGCCTTTAAGCAGGATGTTGGACAGTTCCACGGGCATCTTGTAGGCCAACGGACGGACGAGGTGCCCTTGCTCAATAAGCGTACGGATGGCGATTTCGTAAGCCTGGACGAACCCGACTTCCTCAATCTTCTGTCTGTCCATGCGGTCTGGCGTAGCCGTCACCGCCAACTTTGGCCCCGTGAACACGCTGGAAAAGTTAGCCCAAGACGATGCCACCGCATGGTGGGCTTCATCGAACACCACCAAGGCGTCACGCTTGTCGGCGTCCGAGATGTCAGCAAAGTCACGCTGGAACACCGACAGCACTTTACCACGCACGCCGAACTTACCCATCGTGCCTTCCGCCTGCTCCAGCAGTTCGTTGCGGTGGGCCACAAAAAAACAAGCCTTGGTCGGGTTGTCCAACTGCCAGCGTCTCATAATCTCGGAAGCGATGACAGTCTTGCCAGCACCAGTTGGTGCGATCACCAGCGGGTTGATGCCTTTCGCCAAGTGCGAACAGGCGGAGGTGACAGCGGCTTCTTGGTAGTCTCGGAGTTTCATATGTGGTGGTATTAAAGAACCTACACCCACAACCATCCCACGCAAGCACAAAAAAGGGGGGCACTTGCCCCCCCGTAACAACGATATAGAAAAGCCTTTAAAACGCTCCTGGGCCGTTCGGGAGGCGGCGGAAGAAGGAAGCCTCATACAACTTCTTCTTCTGGCCGTCCTTTTCGTACTCACGCTCGGTCACGACCACGGTAAGGTGGCGACCCTTGGAACGGGTAGAAATACGCTCAAGGAACGCTTCGTCCACGCTGATCTCCCCAGCCTCCACATATTCCTTAATCTCGTCATCGGTGGCCGTAGCCGCCATGAAAGACTCAAGGCCAATGTGGTTGCCGTTGCGGTCGGGCTTGGCGTAGATGACGCCGCTGGTCGCTTCGCCACCTTCCGTCACGAAGGTGAACTTGGCGTAGTAGTCGGCGTTTTTAGTGTATTTGGCCTCAAAGCCACGGACGGTGACTTCGTAGGTGCCAGCCTTGGAAATCCAGTTCGTGGACTCTGCGGCTTTTGGGTTGAATGACTTGATGCTCATGGTGTTTTGTTTGGGGGAAAATTAGGACTCCTCGTTAAAGAACGCCCACTTTGGCAGGCTGATCGTTTTGGGTTCCTTGGAGTACCCTGGCCAGTTGTTATAGAGGGAACACTCTCGGTAGGTCAAGCACGCACTCGTCATCATTCGCTTGCCAGACTCAAGTGCCGCTTCATCAAGGCTATACACAGCCCATTCAAAAGGATTCTTCTTCTCTACGGCCACAAAGTAAAACTCCTTGGCACCCGTCATCTTCATGTAGAAGGCGGCTTGTAGGTGGTATTTGTATTTGGCCACATCCTTGGAGAAGGCATCAGCCGATGCGTCCATAGTGGTCTTGATGTCCACCAGGATAGAGGTGGAGCCGTTAGTCAACACTAGGTCGGGTCGTCCCTTGATGTTTACGCCCTCATGCTTGCCCGTCACGACTTCTTCTTTCATGCGTGCTAGTTCACGGCCATTGGCGATACTCTCGATGCCTGCTTGGGCAGACTCCGCAATCGCCATCACCTCGTCCATCTCGTCCTTTTTAAGACACTCCTCGCCAGCCTTTAGCGTAGCGGTAAAGGCTTCAAAGATGGCCTTACCCTCCTTGGTGCGGCGATCACACTCTGGCATAAGCCGTACGGTGCGGTCGAACACTTCTGGTTCCAACGAAGCCAGATGGACGAGACGGCCTAACTTCAAGGCTGGCGTCTCCTCACGGACTTCATCGAGCCACGCCTGGTAATGGGCTGGGCTAACGAGGATTTGC
>Ga0208811_1000037_pt1 | contig 37106 bp, 30 predicted proteins | sample Colrivmet1561A02_FD_187681 | JGI IMG/M metagenome (GOLD analysis project Ga0208811, IMG submission 187681) | Estuarine microbial communities from the Columbia River estuary - metaG 1561A-02 (SPAdes) (version 2) | ecosystem: Environmental > Aquatic > Marine > Intertidal zone > Estuary | place... | reverse complement strand
AAAAAAATATAATTATTTACAACGATATAATCGCGTTTAGAAAAAAAAACGGTATCGATATAAAAACACACATTGTCTATAAAATATTTATTATTTTATGGTTTGAAAAATGCAATATTTATAAATATTTTTTATTGGTAAATATAAATGAGTTTACAATCTAATAGACAAATTTCGTTTTCTGATATAAATAAAAATTTATACGTATCAAATGGTAATATGAGTATAGGTACAACTTCTCCAGCACATACTTTAGATATTAATGGAGGAGTGCGTTCAACTAATTTTACAACAACAAATGCATTAATTACAAATATAAGTTCAGGTGCGGTCAACGCAACAAACAGCACAATTACAAATATTGTCGTTACAAATATAAGTTCAGGTACATTAAACTTGAGTTCATTAAACTTGAGTACAGGATTAACAACTGGTACGATCTTAGCTACAACAAATATAAGTTCAGGTGCGGTCAACGCAACAAACAGCACAATTACAAATAGTGTCGCTACAAATAGTACAGTAACAAATGTAATAGCTACAAATATAAGTTCAGGTACATTAAACTTGAGTTCATTAAACTTGAGTACGGGATTAACAACTGGTACGATCTTAGCTACAACAAGTATAAGTTCAGGTGCGGTTAATGCAACAAATAGCACAATTACAAATGCAGTGAGAACAAATATAAGTTCTGGTACGTTAAACTTGAGTACAGGATTAACAACTAGTACGATCTTAGCTACCGCGAGTATAAGTTCAGGTGCGGTCAACGCAACAAACAGCACAGTAACCAATTTTGTTGCCACATCAATAACAGCTGGTACAATCATTGCTAGTAATAATGTAAATGCTGCACAAAGTATTGTTGTACAGAATACAAATAGTGGTTCTAGTGCGTACTCTGGATTGACTGTTACAACAGATCAAAGTAGTTTTAACATATTTAAAAATTCTTCAACAAGAACAGCTGATGGAGGTGCGAATACAACTACAATACGTAATGATGGTGGTCCTTTACGTTTACAAAGTAATACTGGTATGGGTATATGGGTTGGGTCAACCGGTAATGTAGGTATCAACACAACAACCCCATCAACTATTCTTAATGTAAGTGGTGATACAGTAATACAAGGTGGTGGTTTAACAGTTAAAAACACAAATGGTTATGGTAGTCTTGAATTACAAGGTACAGCTGGATCATATATAGATTTTGGTCCAGATACGATTGATTTTAGAAGTCGTATTCTACACGATGAAGGTAATCGTAGTTTGAGTTTTCGTGTTAATGGTGGTACATACACAATGACTCTTGCAAGTACAGGAAACGTATGTATCAATACAACTAGTTCTTCTGGTGCAAAGCTTAATGTAAGTGGAAGTACTGATTTGTTTGGAAATTTACGAGTTGGTGGGAGTTCAAGTTCAACAGGTTTTAATATTGATTTGGGAACAAGTGGTGTTGCTGGTTATAGAAGTGGTTACTTATATGGTGATGGTACAACTATGTATCTTACGAATCAACAAAATGGAGGTTTAAATTTTGGAACAAACAATACTTGGGATAGATTGGTGATAAATGCAGCAGGTAACGTAGGTATTGGTACGGCTAGTCCAAGTGTTAAACTTCACGTCGTAGGTGGAGATTTAGGAATTCCACATGGTCAATGTATAAGGGTAAGTCCTGAATTAGCATCAGTTTGGCCTAGTGGTACAACAAAAATGATAGAAACTGGTTGGAATATAAATGGTTTTAGTGGTGATATACTTTCTATTTACACACCTGGTAGTGCAAGTAGTACAAGTAAAATCAATATAACTAGTTCTGGTATAATTAATTTAAATGGAAATGTGGGTATTGGTACGGCTAGTCCAAGTGCAAAGTTAGAACTCAATGATAGTGGAAATTCTGGTGGTAATTTTTTAAAAATGTATCAACCCAATTTAGCAACAGGTGGTAGTACAAGTATATTATTAGGAAAATCAGATGATCTTTTTAATCATGCTAATATAAAATTTGTTAGTCATCCTACCGGTATTGGTTTTGTTAATTACTTAAGTATGGGTGTTACCCCATATTCTACCTTGAATGTTTCGGCGGGTCGTGTTGGTATCAACACGACTGATCTAGTTAGAAGTCTACAAGTTGTAGGCGATACACTAATACAAGGTAGTTTAGAGATAAGAGGATATTATAGTAGTTATGGTGCACTTGAATTAAATGGTGTTACTGGAGCATATGTAGATTTTGGTCCACCTGGTTCTGATTATAGAAGTCGTATTATACATGAGGAATTTGATCGTAGTTTGAATTTTATTGTTAGTGATTTATATGATAAATACAAAATGACTCTTGCAAGTTCAGGAAACTTAGGTCTTGGTACGACTACGCCAACTGCAAAGCTACACGTAAATGGAAGTGCAGTAATAGATGGGAATGCAGTAATAAATGGTGGTAGTTTAACGGTTAAAAACACTCCAGGCACAGGCGGATGGACAGGATTTGAATTACAAGGTTCAAATGCATCATATATAGATTTTGGTCCAGATACGATTGATTTTAGAAGTCGTATTGTACATCAGGAAAGTGATCGTAGTTTGACTTTTACTGTTAATGGTAGTACATCCGCAATACACATAGCGGGTACTGGACGTGTTACTATCGGTGGTTCGAATGGTAGTTACCCACTTACTGTTTTCGGATCTAGTAATTCAGGTAGTATTGGTGGTTATGCTGGTTGGTATAATGTATATGGTTGGCAAAATCAAACAACTAGTTATGACGTTAGTATTTACAGTCAAAACTTTATGATGGCAGGACAAGGTTTTGTAAGTGTATCAGATCAACGTATTAAAAAGGACATTATCGAGATTGAAGATGGAGAATCACTAAGTATTCTAAGACAGATCGAACCTAAACGTTATCGTTATATTGATGAATACAAACGTGGTACAGATTACGTGTACGGGTTTATTGCACAACAAGTTCGTGGGGTATTACCAGCTGCAAGTGGTTTGGTAAAAGATTTTATACCAAGTATAATGACATCAGCAACAGTAAGTTACGATTCTACAAATGATATTACAACGGTTACTTTAGTTGATAACAAACAACATAATTTGACATCTGAAAATAGTAACTCACGTGTAAGATTTTTCGATGAAAATGATATGAATACAGATCTAGAATTACACGAAATTGTATCTGGGGATATTTTCAAAGTAAAGGGTGAATTAAAGGGTGTGAATACATTTGTTTATGGTGTTGAAGTTGATGATTTCCATACATTGAATAAAGATGCTATATTTACAGTAGCAGTAGCAGCACTTCAAGAAGTAGATAGACAATTACAAGAAGAAAAACAAAAAGTATCAAATTTAGAAACAGAATTGGCAACTTTACAACAACAATACCAAGATATGTTAGCAAGAATTATAAATCTTGAATCAAAATAAATCAAATTAAAAGAAATAATTAATAAAATTCTGATAAATAATTAATAAAATATAATAATTAAATATATTTTAATTAATTAAATATGTAATAAACTAAGAGGATATGTTTTAAAAACGTTTACATAATTCATAATAATATTTATAAATAAATACAAGGTGTTGTTTTGTTGACCAAACCCAATCGTTTTATAAAATTTATATGTGTTGTAGTGAAAATCTTTATTGTAGTATGTTTGAATATTATTGTTTAATATTACTGTATTACTTCCAAAAAAATCACATGTTAGTTTATTATTTATAAAATACGAAAGTTTATTATTTATAAAATACGAAAATAATATCGATCTAATTTTACAAAAATTACTAATTTTAAATGATATAATATCTGTATCTAATTCATGTTTTTTATGAGAAACACAAAATACAATGTATCCAGTAACATATTCATATATGCAAAATTTATATTGTATAGAATCTTTATGTAATAAATAAAATCGATCTATATCAGATTTATCTATATGTAAAACTATTAAATCATCACATGTTAATATTAATGTATTAGTTACAATTTCCTTCCTTATACAATACTCTAAACTATCATCTTTATAATCGAATATAGAAGATTTAATAATAACATTTCTTATGTAACGTTCCTCGTAACGTTCAAAATTATCTACATAATTTTTTATATCATTTTTAATGTAATGTATATTTTGATTAGTATTTATACGTATATCATACAAAAAACGATACCAAAAAAGTTTTTTAATTTTTGTAAATTTCTTAACCAATAACATATTAATATAATACGATAATAAATTTTAAATCATGTGATAATTTTATTTATTGAGTATATTTATATTAGGATGGGTATTAATTTTATGGATCAGTATTCTTTATTACATTTTTCAGTAGGAGTTATAGTTAGATTTTATCATATTTCTTTTACACATTGGTTTATTATACATTTTATATTTGAATATATTGAAAATATTCCATCAATGACACAAAAGATTGATAAAATACCTTGGTGGCCTGGTGGTAAAAGATCACCAGATAGTTTAATTAATCGTTTTGGTGACCAAATATTTGCAATGTTAGGATGGATTGTTGCTGACAAATTAGATATTGAAATAAAATAACTAATGTATAATAACTAATGTATTTTTTTTATTTTTTGTAGGTAAGAATTAATTTAAAACATATTTTATTTTACACTATCAAGGTGAATAAAATATGTCAAATATAAGTTATTTTGATACAAAGGCTGATGCTTTAAATAAGTTGTCAACGTCCAAAAACAAAATACTTTGTAATAGAAATATAACCAAATATTTTTTATTAAAAGATTATCAAAGTTTTTTAAAACTTATTCAAGATAGTAAACGACCTGATTTTTATGAATGTATATCTGCTAATAAACCAGTGTGTTTTTTTTATGATATTGAGATTTACAAATATAAAAAAGAAAAATCAGAAACAACATCAGAAACAACATCAGAAACAACATCTGAATCAACATCAGAAACAAAATCAGAAACAACATCAGAAATAACCCAAACGACAGAAATTGAACGGATTGAAGGTACAACAATTCAAGAACTTGAAACAACACAAACAGATGAAAGTGAAGATACAAAAGGCGATTTGTTTTATTACAATCACAAGTTGATTTTGGATGTTTGTATAAATAGTATAAAAAAATTGGTAAATGGATTGTATGATAATGTGACGACTAAATGTATTATTTTAGAATCTCATTCTGATAAGAAGTTGTCATTTCATGTTATTATTCGTTTTTACAAAGATGACAAGGAGATATTATTTGAGAATGTAAATGTATTGAAAAATTTATATAGGAAGTTAAATTTACACGAATATAAAGATTGTGAGAATAAATATATAATTGATCCTAGTGTTTATAGGGAAGGATTATTTAGAACTATTTACAGTTCTAAACCAAATGAAAATAGACCTTTAGTAAAATCAGAGTCAAGTGATGATTTTACAGATATAGAAACATTTATAGGTTATCACAATGATGATTATAGTATTTTTGATGTAGAAGATGACATTATAGATGACATTATAGATGGGATTATAGATGTTGTTATTGACAGACCTGACAAATCTGACAGACCTGACAGATCTGGTAGACATGATAGATCTCAAGAATTAGTTGTAAATATACCAGAAGATTTGAATAATGAAGATAAGATAAATATTAGAAAGTTTGTACAAAAAGACTTTCATCATTTCCCAAATAGAATAAGAGATGTATTTATAGACAAAATTCACAATTGTATTGTTATAGCTTTAATGGAACGTTATTGTCCATTTTTAGATAAAGAACATAGAGGAAATAATCAATATGTTGTTATAGATACAAGTAGTGCTAAACAAAAGTGTCATAATAAAGAATGTAACGAATACAAATATAATGAAATAAAACTGGAGAATTATCCAAAGGAAGTAAATGAAGTGATTAAAAAATGTTTACGAGTAAATCAGCAAGAACTTGAATTGATTGATCACGCAATTGTAGAGTGTAAAAATTATATTAATGAGAATTTTGACAAGGATGTAAAGGAAGTTCAGTTTGATAGGAAAGCGATGATATTTAGAGGTAATGTTTCAGATAAAAGTTTAGTTGCAGTTTTAAAAGGAAAGTGTCCAGAATGTAATGTGGAACATCAAATAAGTGATAATGGTTATTGTTTAAAATGTAAAGTATGTGCTGCAGTATTTCCTAAAAATCAAGTTATACCATTGGATGATAGGTATAAACAATTAAATAACTTTTGGATGAATTACAATCAACTTGTGAATCACGGAACTATAAATAACATTATAAATATTTATAATAACTCTGAACAGGAATTTAGTTGTGATATAAAATTGGATAGTGGTATATTCAAAAACAAGGAAGTTACAAATATTATAAATCAAGTGTTAGATGGTCATAAAATCACAATGATTTCAAAATTATTATTTACAATTAATAAAGATTTTGTGTATTCTCGTAATAACTGGTATTTTTTCACAGGTTCTATATGGAGATGTGATAATGATAATATAGAAATGAAAAAAATGATTATAGATTTGTCAAAGATGTTTGATAAAATAAAAACACATTATGATACAAAATTTACAAATGAAACTACAATGACTTTGAACAAGAACATTAAAAGTTTAATTAACAAATTTCACAAACCGGGTTTTCAGGATGATATTATAAAAGGTGCCAAGATTTATAATAATGATGAATCATTTACCAATAATTTAAATAGTAAAAAACATCTTGTGCCTTTTACAAATGGTGTGTATGATTTATTAGAAAACAAATTTAGAAAAACGAAAAAAGATGATTATATCAATCTTACTGTTAATTATGATTTTACAACAACTGAAAATCCAGAAGTACTTGTTTTTTTGGAACAAATATTGCCAAGTCGAGGTGTACGAGATTATGTATTGAAAAAAATGAGTGAATGTTTAAATGGTGATATTCCTAATACGTATTTCTTAATGTTTATAGGTGACACTGGTGCTAATGGTAAGAGTCAATTGTTAAATTTAATGAAATTAGCTATGGGTGATTTTGGAGAAAAAGTAGAAGTAACGTTATTGACACGTAAACGTAACAATGCAAATGAAGCCAATACTGAAAAAATAAAATTATTACACAAACGTTTTGCATTCTTGAGTGAACCTGAAGATGGAGAAAAGATAAACATTGGTTTACTAAAGGAACTTACAGGTAGTGAAGAAATTGTAGCAAGAGGATTGTATCAAGAGGCTGTGAGTTTTGTAATGGAAGCAAAGTTGTTTTTAGCTTGTAACGAATTACCAGATATCAAAGGTGAAGATACAGCATTATGGAGACGTATTCGCGTGATAGATTTTCCATCGAGATTCGTAGATGATCCATCTGATGTAAACGAATACAAAATAGATCGTACTTTACCATCAAGAATGCGTGAAGACGTTACTTGGCGTCAAACTTTTATGAAAATTTTGTTAGATTATTATTTTAGAGATGTAAAAGAACCAATTGAAGTTCAAGTAAAGACCAACGAGTATCGTCAAGAAAACAATGATTTCCATAATTGGATGGATGAAAATGTAGAAGAAAAGGCTGATGGTATCTTAAAATTAAAAGAAGCTTGTGAATTGTATACTGGAAAACCAAAAATACATTCGAGTTTATCAAGTAAATATAAAAAGGAAATAGAAAAATATATAAAGTTTAAATTCCGTACATTAGATGAGAAATATAAGGATTCTTCTCTTAATGGTAAAGCCTATAAAGGTTGGACCGGGTTACAATTACGCGATGTATAATTACGTTGCGATGTATAATTTACGTGGTGGCGATGTATAATTTACGTTGTGATGTATAATTTACGTTGTGATGTATAATTTACGTGGCGATGTATAATTTACGTGGCGATGTATAATTTACGTTGTGATGTATAATTTACGTGGCGATGTATAATTTACGTGGCGATGTATAATTTACGTGGCGATGTATTTTATATGAAAATTTATTTATATGAATTTATTTTTATATTCATATATAATATATATGAGTTTATCGAGAAGATTTATTGGTGGAAATGTCGGTATCAATACAACTAATCCCACGTCCACACTTGATGTAAGTGGAACTGCAAGAATTACAACATCTATAACTTCAGGTGCACTTTACGCAACAAACAGCACAATTACAAATATGGTAGGTACAACGATTAGTGCAGGTACGATCTTAGCTACAACATTTACAGGTGGTAGTATGGGTTTGTCTGGTGATTTAGTTATCGGCGGGACTTTAACAACTGTGAATATAACTACAACAAATGTAGTTGATACAAATATTACGTCTAGTAATATTAATGTTACGGCATTAGCAACTATTACAAATGCTAACATAACTATAGGTACCGTTGGGACTTTGATTAATACAAATTTAGTCTCCTCAAACACGAGTTCAGGTACATTAAACTTGAGCACAGGATTAACAGCTGGTACGATCTTAGCTACAACAAATTTGTTGGCTACTGGAAGTTCAAATACACTTGGTAATATATTCACTACAGGTGGATCCGTAGGTATTGGTACGACAAGTCCTGCTACAGATAATGGTTCTAGATTAAGCATCGTAGGATCTGCATTTGATTCATCAGGTATTTTAAGATTATATCCATCTACATTTGGTCAAAGGGCTGTTATTGGTTTTCATTCAGGTCAGACATCTGGTAGTCATTGGACTTTAGGTAGACAAAATGCTAGTAATGAATTTGCTTTAAGTCTTTCAACTAATACAGCTGGTATGTATTTTTTCGCCAATGGTAATGTAAGTTGTGGTCCATTAACGACTACAGCAGTAACAACTGGTATGATCTTAGCTACCACAAGTATAAGTTCAGGTGCACTTTACGCAACAAACAGCACAGTAACCAATTTTGTTGCCACATCAATAACAACAGGTACATTAAAAGCTACTAGTGCACAGTTTACAACTTTAACAGCTGGATCTATTCGAACATCAGATATCTCTCTTAATGGTAATTTAGTAGCAACTGGTGATATCACTGCATTTGGAAGTTTATCAGATCGACGTCTTAAAACTAATATCGTGGATATTGGTAGTGAATCTGCATTAAACATAGTTAGATCTCTTCGTCCTGTTACATTTGACTGGAAATCAGATATTTTTAATGAATCTAAAAGAGGATCTTGTGATGTGGGTTTTATTGCTCAAGAAGTTGAAGAAATTATACCACAAGCTGTAGCTGAATATCAAGAAATGAATAGTGGTACTTTTTATAAAAATATTAGACATGAACGTTTAATACCATATTTGGTTGGTGCTATACAAAAATTAGAAAATATAAATAAAAAACTTGAACAATTTATTCACTTAAAATTTCCAAATGAATATAATTAACCATAATATTTTATTCAAGTTGTATCATTTATGTTGTATCATTACTATTAATAAATAATTTTTTTACTTTGACAATTTTTAATAAATAAACCGGTTAATACCATTAACTATAGTTTTACAATGTAAACTATCATATATTTTATTCAAAACAATATTTTTAGATAAAACAATAAACTACCGTTCAGTACAGTTAAGTACAGTTAAACTACCGTTCAGTACAGTTAAGTACAGTTAAACTACCGTTCAGTACAGTTAAGTACAGTTAAACTACCATATGTTTAATAGAGGTTTGTTGCTTAATATAGGATTTTTAGAACGAGAGAAGGATATTTTACAAATTGAATTTTTAATAAAAATAATAAAAATTAGAGAATGTCTTCTGAAGATTTACTAACTGAGATAATAGGTTATATAGCAAGTGTTTTAACTATTATAAGTTTAATTCCACAACTTGTAAAAATTATTGTAAACAAAAGTGCTAAAGATGTAGCATTAGAATCTTATTTTATATTTGTTATATTGGATACATTATGGTTATATTATGGTATTAAAAAAATAAATTTTCAAATAATTATAGCGAATTCAACTTGTGCATTGATATCTGTCATAATTTTAATTTTAGGTTATTCTTATAAAAATAACAATAAAGAAGATGAACCTCAAATGATAAAGATTTAGTTGAGAATTACATTTTTTTTACAAAGTTAATAGTGTGCCATTTTTTTTCAAAATGTTTTTTTTGATCGTTAATATAATTTGCGTCATACATTTTATAGTTTTCAATAATATAAAGTGTTTCATTTAACAATTGATCATATTCTAATTTATCATATTCTGATTCTTCTGATAAGTGTTCTTCTCCTATTCGTCGTAATAATTCAAAACTATTGGTTAATTCTATTTTTGCTGTAATTAAATTTGATTGTTCTATATCATTTAATTTATCAAAATCATCTTCGTAAGTGTAGTTTGTATCCAATGTCGTTTTATAATTTTCAAAACACATAGATATTTCTTTTGTTGTGGTAGGGTTTCTAACAGTTACAACGAGTATACTATCAGATGTTATATCAAATGTTATTTGAAATTTAGTATTTTTTTTACATGGAATTTTTAATGTCCCTATAAACAAATTATCTTTCACAAAACGTTTTTCACCTTGATAAACGTGTATGTCAAGTGTAGATTCAGATTCATCTGGATTTGCAAGAAAGTTTTCTGTTCTACTAGTAGGTATGACTGTGTTTTTAGATATTATTGGTGACATTATACCACCTATTGTTTCAACACCTAAAGACATTGATATTGTATCAAGGAATGTTATGTCTATATCTGAATCTCGGTTAAAAAGAGATGCTTGTACAGCTCCACCAATACTTACTGTATGATCTGGATTTAATTGGTTACAAATAATGATGTTATTACATTCTAGGAGTATCTCTTTTATTTTTGGTATACGTGTTGTTCCACCAACAAAAATAATTTTATCAATGTGTACTCCATCTGAAATGTCTTGTATTAATAATTTGAATTTATTAAACCACTTGTTATTTATTGTTTCAAACAATCGTCTATTGATTTCGATTATCATATCTTTGTTATCAATGTTTTCCAAAAATATTTTGTCATCTGTTTTAAAAGATAAATTATGTTTAGTCTTTTCTGATATTTTATATATTTTTTGTAAATTCTTAACAGAAATTGCACCTGTAATTTTTGACGTAATATACGTTGTCAAGTTATTAGTTATATCATTACCCCCAAGATTTTTATCACCGTTTGTTTTTAGTACTTCAAAAAAGGAATTTTCGTAATCCGCATCAAGTAATGTACAATCAGTCGTTCCACCACCACTATCTATTACTAATACAATTTCATTTTGTGGTAGGATATTCGCATTTTGTTGTGGACCGTTTTGTTGTAGGATGTTTGATGGGGTATTGTTGTGTGAGTTGTGATATATATATGCTAATGTGGCTGCTGTTGGTTCATTTAGAATTCTTATGGTATTGTATCCTATATTTTGTAAACACGTTTTAATCATTTGACGTTGATTAATATCGAATTCTACAGGAACTGTTATAACAATATCATTTGATAAAACATCGTTTGAAATGTTAGCGTAGTTTAATAGATGTGATAGGAACATTTCGACTAATTTATTAATAGTAAAATGATGTAACGTGTTATTATATAATGTGGTTATACAACAAAAATCAGATAATTTATCTTTTGATATGTGAAGGTGTTTAAAACAATTTTGAAGATCTTTGTTTTGTGAATAATTGGTATAAGTGATACCAAATAGACGTTTGAAATTTGTAATGACAGTGCCACCCTTTGTTTTTTCCAGTGCTGTTTCACCGTATAATATTTCATCGGTTGTGTTATCGAAATATAAACAACTTGGAGTTGTATAGTTTCCAAGTTGATTTGTGATAATATTAACTATTTTATTATTGATATATGATATACAAGTATTAGATGTACCGAAATCCAGAGACAAACTAATCATTATTTTGATGTAAAACGAGAAAAAAATAATAGAGTTTGAATGTACATAATTAACAATTAACAATGAACATTATTCGAGATTATTTTATAGGTATACTTATAAGTATACTTATATATTTATGATTTGTTATGATGTATTTGAAAAAGTGTCACAATATTTATCTATACAAGATATGATATCGTTTTTGATGTTAAACAAAGAGTGTTATGGTTTGTATAAACACAATAAGAAATATAATGATATATTGTTTGTAAAAAAGTTTTTGCAATTTTTGAATTTGGATACATTTGAATATAAAATTTTGGAGGGTAATCCAAAAATGTTATTAAAAATGTATTTTTATTTCAAGAATCATCCCAGTGCACATTTATCTGATATTTTAGTATATATGATTGATAATTCTATAATTGATTATGATTTTTTCCGTTTTATTTCTTCAAAATGTACATTTAGAAATATGTTACGTGTTGACAATACTTATATATATAGGTGGGAAAATAATACGTATATTTATATGAGTGATATCGAGTATATATTACAATACGGTGACTCCAAACATTTAGATATAATATTGAGTTCTTTTGATGTATCTATGGTTACGATGACACATATATTTAATTGGAGATTATTTTCGCATAAATTTTGTGGTATACAAAGGTGTTTAAAAGTTTTGATAAAGTATATGTTTATAAAACATTGTTTTGGTATGTTTTGTAGTGTAGATCATACACTTTTTTTATCGTGTTTTGTATCATTAATAAAATACAAAAAGACAGATGTTGTTAGGTATACATTAGAAAAAAAGAGGAAATATATCAAGACAGGACATTTAGATTACAATTATTTAATTAATCTATGTGTTGAAATGGAAGATCGCAAAATATTCAAGTTACTATTGGACGAATACAGGTATGACAACTATGACAACTATAACAATTCCATTCCAAGGGAATTGTTGGTAATTAATACTCATCATATTATCAAACATTTAAGAAATGGTAAGATTAATTATAGTGTATATTTAGTAAATCATTATTTAAGAAATTCTATAGAAGTTGTAGATAGTATATGCGAATCAATAGATGATCTTGTAGTAAAAAACGATTTTGATGAATTAAACGCAATATTGCTTTTAAGTAATTTAAAAAAATTCTTATCACGTGATAACTTTGAAACGATTAGAATGAAATTGTATAATGTATATAAGGAAAGAAACATTGAAATGCAAGTTAATTTAAATTAGTTTGCGTATTTGTGCATTTACTGTGTGAATTTAAAAATAATTTATTAAAAAATGAATAAAAAGCAACATTGAATAATTTTAATGTCGATTAATATTATATCATGTGTAGTTAATCATAAAAACAATTTAGCGATTGGTAGGAATGGTAGTTTATTGGTACATTTAGTTGATGATTTAAAAAATTTTAAAAATATAACTACTAACAGATTATTAAAAGAGACATTTTTGGATAGGAATGTTGTGTTGATGGGTAGAAAAACGTGGTTTTCTATACCAAGAGAAAACAGGCCGTTGAAGGGTAGACTAAATTTGGTTTTAACAAGAGATACTGATTTATTAAAGTTGTCACCTTTTCCTAAAAAGATTAAACAAAAGGCGAGTAGTTATGACAAGGACGTATATTTTATAACATATGAAACGTTTGAAAAGTTTTATGAATGTATGAATCCAAATGTATTTGTAATTGGTGGAGGAGAAGTGTATAATAGTTTTTTAAGTTCGGAAAAATATCGACCATCAAATGTGTTTTTAACTGAAGTGTATGGATATAAAGGTTTAGAACCCGATACGTTTATTAGTGGTTTAACACAAGAATATAGATTGATTGGTGTATCAGATAAGTTAATTGATAAAGATTGTGGTGTGAGTTTTCGTTTTTTGGAATACAGATATTTCAAGAATTTTAAAACAGATGAAAATAAGTATTTGGATGTGTTAAGGGATATTTTGGCTACTGGAAATACGAGAGGTGATAGAACAGGAGTTGGTACGATTAGTGTATTTGGGAAACAAATAGAATTTGATATATCTACGAATATTCCTTTATTGACGTCAAAACGTGTTCCTTGGAAACATGCTATTCACGAGTTGCTTTGGTTTATGCGTGGTGATACAGATGCCAAGATTTTACAAAAGAGTGGTGTAAAAATTTGGGACGGGAATACATCTAGAGAATTTTTAGATAATCGTGGACTACATCATTATGAACCTGGTATATTAGGACCTGGTTATGGTTGGCAATGGAGATTTTTTGGTGCGAAATATAGTCAAGCATTTGCTGACACATCAATTATTGATAGAACAAAAATAGGTGGTTTTGATCAATTGGCATATGTTGAAAATTTATTACGAAAGGATCCGTTTAGTAGAAGGATAATGATGTCATATTGGAATCCAGTAGATTTTGATAAAACAGCACTTTTACCGTGCCATGTAACGTGCCAATTTTACGTAACGGAAAGAGGTGGTGAACGTTATTTAAGTTGTCATTTCGTTATGAGATCAAATGATATGTTTTTAGGTAATCCTTTTAATATTTTTAGTTATGCGGTATTAACTTATATTTTGGCAATGAGATGTAATATGAAACCTGATCGTTTAGTTTATAGTGTAGGTGATGCTCATATTTATAAAAATCATTTACAACAAGTAGCTGAACAATTATCACGACCTTTAAGACCTCTTCCTAAACTAAAAGTGAATCATGAAATTCGTAATAAACGAATAGAAGATATAACAATTGATGATTTTGATATTATTGGTTATCATCCATACTCATCTATTTCTGCTTCAATGGCAGTTTAAAAATTGAATTAAAAAGTATTCGGTACTATTTTTAATAATTATGAGACTACTATTTTTTGCTTTACCTTTTTTATCACTATCTTGCAATGATAACAATACTAGAATTATAAAAAAAATTACACCTACACCTAAACTAAAACACAAATTTAAACCTAAATTTAAACCTACACCAAAATTTAAACCTAAACGCGTGGGACTTATTCCTATAATTAGTGGTAAAAGGGCAACGTTAACGTATTTTACAGATTCAACTACGCAATGTTATGGTAGTAATATTCCAGTTGGAAATGCGATGGCAGTGAATCCTTTGTTATTGGGTTTTACAACTGATGATTGGATTAATCGTTTTTCTAATGTAGAACCGAATAAGATTCCTTGGTGTGGTAAAACGATGAAGGTAACAGTAAATGGAATGAGTTTTACAGGAACTATTATTGATACTTGTTCTATCACTGATACATCATTTACAGATCCAGTATCAGGTAAGACCATTGGTGGAAAATGTGGCTATACTAATGTTATAGATTTATATGGCGAAACAGGTAGGTCATTTTTACAAAATGCAGTAGGTGATGATTTTTATCAGGGTGATTTAGAATGGGAAATAATTTGATTTAAATATTACAAACAATAAAAAATATGGAAATTAAATTATCAAACTGTAACGAAGTAACATTAGTGTCTATTGATTTGTATAATGAACTTAATAAAACCAAGTGGTTTAAAGACCAATTTGGATATGTAAGTGGAAGAGTTTCTGGAAAATTATACAGAATGCATAGATATATTATAAAAGTATTATTAAAAAATGATATTGATAGCAAAACATACGTTGACCATATAAATAATAAAAAATTAGATAACAGAAGTGAAAATCTTCGAATAGCAAATGCTAAAATAAATAACAGAAATAAGTCAAAAATGGGAAATGCTACAAGTAAGTATTATGGAGTTTGTAAAGACAAAAGAAAGAAATTTTGGATTACACAAGTTACATTAGATGACAACAAACAGTTGAGAGCGTATTATGATAAGGAAGAACATGCAGCATACCAATATGATTTATGGGTAAAAGAATATAAATTACAAGGATCTAATATAAACAATATTGAGAAACCACATGATTTTATTATATACGAAAAGAAAAAAAAACATCTAGGATTACCTAATTATATTTATTTCATAAAAGACACAAATCGGTTTCGTGTAAAATATAAAGAAACACATATAGGTCATTTTATAAATATAAATGATGCAATGTTTGCGTTAGAAAAATACAAATGTGGAATAAAAGAACTAGTAAAAATAAAAAGTTCAATAGAAATATCTAAAGAAGGAGTTTATTTACTGTTATTTGACAAAGCAGGTGAACAAGTTGGTAAGACTATAATAGATGAAGAAGATAGTGAAAAAATTTGCAAATATCGTTGGTGGTTGACAAATAAATATGTACATGGTTCTGTGAATAATAAAAAGATAAGATTATCTAGATTCATAATGAATTATTTTGGTTATGACATTGTCGATCATATTAATGGAGATAAACTAGACAATCGAAAAGTTAATTTACGAATAATAACAAGACAGCAAAATAATATGAATAAATCATCAAGAAAGAACTCAACATCAAAATATATAGGAGTAAGTTTTTATAACAAGACCAAAAGATGGATTGCAGAGATAAGAGTTAATGATAAAAGGGTATATATAGGATCATTTTTAAATGAAGAAGATGCGGCAAAAGCACGTGATATTGCTACATTAGAACATTTTGGAGAATATGGAAGGTTAAATTTTCAAATTTGATTTATAAATATTAAAAAAAAATAAAAAATTGAATAAAATGTGTAATTTATTAATGTTTATAACAAATGTTGTCTTTTTTTGATTTTGGTGAATCTAATACTCGTAGTTTATTTCATTTTTTGCAGGATTCACTTGCAAAGAATTATGAATTTGAAATAAGATTTGGTAAATTTTTATATGAAAAAAATAATGAAAAAAACAATGAAAAAAAACAATATCGTTTTGATTCAAATATGGAAATTGAAAGTTTTTATAATTTGAAAAATATGTTTGATAGTCAAATGATTGAAAAAGGATATAAAAATACTCGCGAATTTATCTATGCAGGTGATAAATGTTCAATTAAAAGAATTGTTGATTTGGATGATCATTCTGTTGTTTCTATGATAAAATCGAGTGTACGGCGTTACGATATATATGATTATGATATTCGTATATCAGTTGCATATGAGAAAATGGATGTACCAATTGAACATCCTGATGAATTTTATATGATTAGGACAAAGAACAGAACAAGTTACAAGTTGCCATTTGGCTCACTTGATTTTACTATTATTGAACAAAAAGATTGTAAAAAGAATACAGTTGAAATGAAATATGAAGTTGAAATGGAAATAACAATGATGAATAAAGAAATAACAATGACGGACAGAGAAAATATTATGACACATTTAATGGTTTTATTACAAGCACGTCAAAATAATTTCTTTGTGATTCCTGGAAATGAAAAAAGACGTGTTATTTACGAATATCGTAATATGTTAAAGGTTGGATATTTTGTAGGTGCTCAACCAGAAACCTTGCATAAAGATAAGATTTCGACTATATATAAATCAGATTATTCTATTACTGATAAAGCAGATGGTGATCGTGTATTTTTATTCGTTGACAAAAGTGGTGATGTTTATATTTTGGATAGTAATTTGAATCACGTTTTTAGAACAGATATAAAACAGAAAAACAAGGATTATTATAGTTCTATTATTGATGCAGAATTGGTGAGATCTGAAAATAAGATATGTATTTTAGCATTTGATTTATTGTATTATGGAAACAAAGATATTCGTGGTGATAAAAACTATTTGTTAAAAACGAGATTGGAAAAGTTGGATGAAATAATCGGAAATTTGTCAACTTCTGATTATTATGAAACTACATTAAAAAAGTATTATTTTGGAAATGTATTCAGTGCATCTAAAAAAATTTTAGATTCTATCCATGATAAACCATATGAAAATGATGGGTTGATATTTACTCCTGTAAATGAGCCATATTCTATTTCTAAAAAATGGCCTTCGTTATTAAAGTGGAAACCAGCTGAATTGAACACAATTGATTTTTATGCTGAACGAGTTGAATCTACAAATAGTATTAGTAGATGGAATTTATATATTCAAGCACCCAAGGAAAATTCTACTCAGAGAAATAATATGGAAAAGGTTTTATTTGATGTTGAAAAATTATGTGGTGATTTATCTGTTGGAAATGTAGTTACATATGAAACTACATTTAGTGATAGTTTAATTGACAAGACTACAAACAGTCCTTATCAATCAAAAACAGTTATAGAATTCAAATGGGACAAAGAACTGTCTAAATTTATTCCATTAAGAACTCGTTGGGATAAAACAGCTAATCCAAATAAACATGGAAATTTTGTAAAAGTTGCTTGTGATATTTGGAACAATATTCATAATCCAATTGAAAAGGATTATTTATTAAAGTTTTATTCACATAACAAGGTTGAAAAGGACATCTATTTTGAAAAGATGAGACGTTTTCATAACAAAGTAAAAGAATATTTGTACAACAAATATTGCAAAAATAACAATTATTTATTAGAATTATGTTCTGGAAAGGGGGGAGATTTACATAAATGGTTATATAATAATGTAAAAAATGTTGATGGTTATGATGTATCTTCTAAACATATTGATGAATGTAAACGACGTTTTGAATCACTACACATTGCTCCGTGTTTTAATTTTTACAATCTTGATTTGAAAAAGTCAGATGCACCAGATGTAGTGTATCGTAACAAACAATCTAAATACGATACAATTTGTTGTCAATTTGCAATTCATTATTTTTTTGAATCAAAGAACAGTTTAGAAAATGTATTTAAGATTTTAGAAAATTGTTTAAATGATAATGGGCACTTTATCGTTACATTTATGGATGATCAATCTTTGGATAATTTGTTTTGTAACAAAAACAATGTGTGTTATGAAGAAAATGGTGAAATAATTTATATGTTGGAACGTGATGCAAAACGTGATTCATTATATGGTAATCGTTTAAAAATCACATTAAATGGAAATAATATTTTAGGAGATGGTTCTGATGAGTGGATTGTTAATTTTAAAAGTTTTTGCGATGTAATGGCGCAAAGAGGGTTTGAATGTGTAGAAACAGAATTATTTTCAAAATTATACAATAAGGATTTATTAGATATTGATTTATCTGATTATGAAAAACAGATTTCGTTTTTGAATAGATATGCTATATTTCGTAAGACAACGTCAAGACAACACGATATTGATTTAGTTTGTAATCAAGTTGTTTATAATAGTATTCCTACAGAATACAATTTTGAAACAGTTGATTTACATCAAAAGAATATTACTGTTCAAAAAATTACATCAACGTATAACATTATTGATATTCTTAATTGTATACAATACAAATATTATAAAAACAATGTTGAAAACAAGGTGTTAGATGATGTTCCAGAAAATGTATTTGGTGAAATTGTGAATATGTTTGACAAATTAAAAATAGAATACGTTCCAATTTTTATACAAGATCCATTAGATTTTAATTTATACAATGACACTACAAACAATGTTTATTTTACATATTACAAACACATAATTGAAAAAAAGATTGATGACGAAGAAGAAAAGATTGAATATCATAATTGGTACATCATTATGTATAATGACAAATTAATTTTCTCAAATCCAAATCCAATTAAAACTACAGCACCTGAAACTACAACACTTGAAAGTAAAACTACAACACCTGAAACTACAACACTTGAAAGTAAAACTACAACACCTGAAACTACAACACCTGAAACTACAACACCTGAAACTACAACACCTGAAACTACAACACCTGAAACTACAACACTTGAAAGTAGATCACCTGAAATTTCAGAAGGTGGTGATATGAAAAAAATTATTATGGAAAAGTATAATAATATGAAGAATGACAAAAAAGTTACTATTAAAATGTTTAAAGAATTATTACAATGTGCAAATCTTAAAGTATCTGGTAAAAGGGAAGAATTGGAAATGAGATTAAATGAATATTTATCGATTTAACATTTATAGAATTGTTGCGTAACAATTATTTAATTATTATATTTTATCATAATAAAATGGTTCAAGTTGATGTTTATGGTGACACACGTGCTACTTGTGTACAAAGAGTTTTAATTTTATTGGAGGAATTGGATTTGAAATATAACGTAATAAAAGTTGATTTATTAAAAAATGAACACAAGGCCAAGGATTTTTTAAAATTGCAGCCATTTGGTAAAGTTCCTGTTGTAAAATATGATGATCGTGTAATTTTTGAATCGAGAAGTATTTTGAAATATATTGCTAAGAATAATCTTGATATTAAGGATTTATTGGGTGGTACAGATGTAGATATTTGGTTGGAAGTGGAATCTCAAAATTATAATCCTGCAGTGAGTAAGATTGTTAATGAAAAATTATTTAAAAAATGGAGGGGTGAAAAGGCTGATGAAGATGTTGTAAAAAAATCATTGGAAGAATTAGAAAAGGTATTAGATGTATATGAAGATCGTTTAAGCGAATGTCCATATATAGGAGGTGATTTTTTTAGTATTGCTGATATTAGTCATATTCCTTATACAAATTATTTATTAAAATGTGGTTATAAAGATTTATATAAAAAGAGACCAAACGTATACAAATGGTTAAAGAGAATTGTTAAAAGAGACAGTGTTCAATATCTAAAACAAAAAGAATCACAGTCTAATAAAAAAGAATCACAGTCTGAAAAAAAATCACAGTCTGAAAAAGATTCATATATTAATAAAAAAGAATCAAAAAAATCACAATCTGAAAAAGAATCACAATCTGAAAAAGAATCACAATCTGAAAAAGAATCACAGTCTGAAAAAAAAGATGATGACAGTATACGAAAGTTATTATTAGATGAAAGTGATGAAAGTAAGGAAAGTGAAAGTAAGGAAAGTATAGATAAGGAGAGAGAATATAAAAAGATGGTTAAAAGAATGATGCGTAAAGAAAAGACTAAATTGCAGAATGATATTGAATAATCTTTTTCGATTACATAGCATTAATGGATTCATCCCAAATTTTTTTACAATTCAAATTAATTTGATTTAATTAATTTGATTTAATTAATTTAAGGTATGATTTGCCAGGATAACGTTAATGCTGTATCTGTCCATCCACTACCAAGAGAGTCTATTCTATAGATAACTGCATCAAATGTTGTTGTTGTGAGTGATTTGAAATTTACGGTATAAGCATTTGTATTATTAGTGGTGGTTGTTAATGAACCTATTATTTTATAATTTGTGTTATTCATAGTTGTTCCAATGGATATATTTGAAATAGTCATTACACCTGTTCCTGTGTAATTTCCAATTATTGTATTACCTGATATTATGCTCATATTTTGGCCGTTCACATATATATTACCTCCTATATGTAGATCTTTTGAGATGGCTGTTCCACCAAGAACAGTTAGTGTACCTCCAGTTCCTGCTCCTTGTGAATTTGTTGTTCCTTTTAATTGCAAAGATCCTTGAGGTTCTAAGGACATTGTATTAGTTGTTCCGTGAAACCATTCAAATGATAAACTATTATCGTTTTTTGGAACGGAAAACCATAGTGATGATGTGTCTATACCAAGTGCATAATCACAAGAATTTGCTGATAGATCTGAATATAATATGATTTTACTACCTAATGATCTTGATGTAAATGATGGTGGATTAATACCGTGATTTGTAAAATACATACCTCTTGTTCCTGATATAACAATATCACCAGATACATTAAGGGCTCCACTGGATACTGATGTGATATTAACATTACCTACATTTTGTGTGCTAGCTATAAATTGTGGTCCAGAAACGTGTAAATTAAATATTGGTGATGTTGTTCCTATACCGATATTTCCACCATATGGATTAAGAACTAGTGGTAATTTTTGTGTGTTGTCTGTATTTAGATATGTTTCGATTGATCCAAAATTGTTATTTGCAGGTGTCATTTCTATATTTGCAGTTGTTGATGTGAGAATAAGATTACCAGATGTTGAAAATAAAGCTGTAGTTGTGGTATTAGGTTGAATGTAACAATCACCGTATCCACCAAGGTATAAACCAGAAGTAGAATTAGCATAAATCCAATTACGTTTTCCAGAACTTGTATTAAAATTTATTTCTGTTTTACCTAATTCGTTAGTGAGTGGTGTTAATGTTAATTGTGAATAAATAGATGTGTCTGTAGGTGTAGAATTTCCAATATAACAATGTCCATCTATCTGTAATGTTGCACTAGGACTGACTTGATTAATACCTACATTACCACCAGTTGTGAAGATGTTTCCGAATGTATTTGAATTTGATAATGCTATTAAATTGCCTCCTACAAATAATTTTTTACCTATAGCTGCACCTCCTTCTGTTAAAATACTACCACCATTTGTGACAGATTCTGCATCAGCTATAGATTGTATTGTCAAACCTCCATATGTTAATAATGATCCAGTACTAGAATTGATAGCATCATCTGTTGATGTAAGTGTTAAATATGCAAATGTACTACTAGTTCCTACGCCACCAGAGATGATTCCATCTACATATAAATCTGCATTTACGTGAACATTTCCATTTACATCTAAATGATAATTTGGACTAATTATATTTATACCGACATTTCCTCCTGTAGTAATGATATTTCCCAAAGTATGAGATGATTCTGTATTGGTTATAATGTTGGATGGGTATAAATTTGATACGGATGCATTTGTTATAATCGAGTTTGATGATGTAATAGATGTTGCTAATAAATTTGTAATTGTAGAGTTGACATTTACTAGGTTGGAATTGGTTATAGATGTGAAAATAGAGTTGTTACTTGTAAGATTTTGTACATTTGCAAAATCACAAGTTATATTCTGTGTAGTGATTGTATTCGCTACAGTTAAATTTGCATTTATGTTTTGATTCTCTGTATAAATTGATTGAGAATACAATGTGTTTGATATAGTAACATTTGTTGAGAAAACAGAGTCGTTTCCTACGTATAAATTTTTACTAATACTTGCTCCTCCCAAAGCTGTAAAACTACCACCTGAACCTAATCCAGTAGCTGATTGTGTATTAAAAATATGTACGTGTCCTGATTGTAAACCTATATAATCAGATACACTAACATTAGATGATTCTGGATCATCTGTGGTCCATCCTAATACGAAATTGTCTGATGCTTCACTATAAAAATATGATGCGTAAACTTTATTAAAAAGATCAATTGTATCATTTGTCAAAGGTGTTATTGTAAAAGATGAATTTAAATTGGCAATTCGTGTTGTTCCATTGTATGATGTAATTTGTCTAACTTGATTTATACCTAATCCTGATGTAATTTTAAGGAACCAATTTTTGTAATAATCATTAGATGCGTTTGCTGATATTGGAAGTGTAATTGTATTTGTAGTTGCATTAGTGATTATAAATGAATCAGATGGTAGATCTTTTACAATATCTCCTGAATCGGTATCATTTTCCATTTGATATCTTTGGAAAAGTATACCACCATCTCTTGATGTATCAGGTGTAGAGTTGACGACAAGTAAGTTATCTTGTATTCGTATAATTTGTGATAGAATTTGTGTTTGTGTACCGTATACTGTTAAATTACCTCCTATATATACGTCTTTTTTAAAACTTGCACCTCCGGCTATAGTGAGGGCACCTCCGGCAGTAACACTAGATGAATTTGATGTTTTATGTATACTAATACCACCGGATAATGTGATTGCTCCTACTGTAGAGTTTATGCTTTCAATTGTATTTGTGGATATTATACCAGAGTTGGAATCTACTAAAAATATATTATTTCCAGAATCATCTAGGCATCTTAATTTTATAGAAGACATATATCTAATATAAATAACTTGTAAAAAAAGTTTTAATGATTAACTTTTCTTTAAAGATATAATTGTTAAAATACAAAATACAATAAAATACAAAATACAATAAAATACAAAATACAATTGTTAAAATACAAAATACAATTGTTAAAATACAAAATACAATCAATATTAAAAAAAATGAAAAGTATTTAAAATTTGGATTAAATACAACTTACACCTGAATAAGATGTTTTTCAGATTTGATATGGCAAAAGATGTTGATATAGATAATTATTCTATTGATTTAAAAATGAATAACATTCCTGAGTTACCAAATGAATGTTATGGATATAATGATAAGTTGAATATTTGTAGAAATCGTATTGACAATATTGATAGTGAAAGTTGGAAAAAAGTTAGATGGTATATTAATGTGTATGATTTTCAAGTAAAGGATCCTATTATAAATAGGGCTTTTTATAAATATTGGGAAATCATTAATGAATTTGAAATATTTGAAGATTACAATGAAAATGAAATTGTGTTGCATTGTGCGGAAGCTCCTGGGGGTTTTATTCAGGGTACTAATATTTATTTGCAGATAGATAGAATTGTACAACCTATAAAAAATGACGATCCAGAAGTTACTGATGATGGTTTTACTGTTGTAAAAAGACGTAATAAGAACAAACGTTTTGACAATTATAGAATCTATACGATTTCTTTGAATAAGGATTTACCACAATATAAAAATTATAATTTGCCAAGTTATAATAAGAATATAATAAACAAATTTTTATGTGTAACTTATGGTAAGGATAACACTGGTGATATTAATAATATAGACAATATTAATCATATTAAAAATATTGCTAAGAAGCAATTTTATTTAATTACAGCAGATGGTGGTTTTGATGAAGGTAATGATTTTAATCATAAGGAACAATTACACTATCAGTTGATTTTAAATGAGATTATTACGGCGATTACATTACAAAAGAGTAATGGGCATTTTATATTAAAGATGTTTGATATTTTAACAGAAACAAGTGTACATTTGTTATATATGTTATTTTTATGTTACAAGGATGTTTATATATATAAACCTAAAACAAGTAGACCAACAAATTCTGAGAAATATGTTATATGCAAAAATTTTGAAATAGATGATGTACGTAGACATTTTATTTTATCAGAATTACAGAAATTATCAGAGACTGTGTATCATTCCAAATCAAAATTTATATCTTTTAGATTATTTAAGACTATACCTGATATTTTTATTGATAAGATTAAATTATGTAATACATCATTCTTGGACAAACAATGTTTGCATTTAGAAAGAGCTATTGAGTTATGTAAAGATACAGAATTTTTAGAAGAATATGATAAAAATTTAGATAAATCTTTGGAAAAAAGAAAAGAGATATTTAGATCTTGGGAAGAACTATATAATTTAAATGCTTATGTATAATGTTTAGTTGTTTTGTGTCGTGTTTTGTGTTTAATTTTTTGTGTTTAATTTTGCACGTTTAGTTTTTTAAGATTTTATTGTAAGTATATCTTCGATTTGGATATGATCGAGTTTATTGTTGTTAATAAATAGTTTTACGTAATAATAAAATTGGAAACAATTTATTAGGAAAAGTATCATAAGTAGTCCCATTATAGTATATAAATATGGTTTCAAGTTTTCAAATGCTATATTAATAATATTATTCATAATAACTTCTAGGCGTTTTTTGTTTTTATCTTTTTCGCATTCTTTAAAAATAATACCTATAGTTTCGCTAGTTAGATCACTGATAATAGATTTCATAAAGTGTTTTTTACTTATGACAAATAAAAAAATTGTTTTATTTGTTTTTTTCGATAATAAAAAATCGAAAAAATAATACGTGTGTTTATTATTATCTTTTTTTTTATATAAGAAAAGTAAAATGAGTGCAGAACAACCAACTATGATTACTTTGGATAACACTAATTCGATTCAAATTTTGGCGCAATATATTGAAGTAGCTCAACAAAAGGGTGCTTATTTATTAACTGAAGCCGAAATTTTAAAACGTGCAATGGATGTTTTGATTAACAATATTCCAGATAAGGAAATTGATACAAATATGGCCAAACAATTTTTGATTCAAGGTGTTGTTAAGGGTCAAAAACACGGTTCTTATACATTGAATGATGCTGCTTTGTTAAACAAAGTTGTTATGTTTGTTTCAAATACTCTTCCTCAACAACCAGTTCAACAAGGTACACCAGAAGTACCAGTTCTTCAACAAAGTAAACCACAAAGTAAACCAGAAGTACCAGTTCTTCAACAAAGTAAACCACAAAGTAAACCAGAAGTACCAGCTGTTGAAGAAGACGGAGATGATTTGTCTGATTTAGCTGAACCAATTCCTTTGAAACCAAAGGAAGTTTAAAAAATAAAATAACGTAATTTAAAAAATAAAATAACGTATTTTAAAAAATAAAATAACGTATTTTAAAAAATAAAATAACGTATTTTAAAAAATAAAATAACGTAATTTAAAAAATAAAATAACGTATTTTAAAAAATAAAATAACGTAATTTAAAAAATAAAATAACGTAATTTAAAAGTAAATAACTAATTATATTAATGTTTTTTGATTTAAACATTAATAATTATATATCTTATATGAAAAGAGAATTTTTTGGAAGTGCTATATTCTTTACTTTTTTAGTTGGTGTGAATTATATCTTGAAAAATATGTATGATCGATATAGTGATGACACAGAAAATAAAAGAGACACAGAAAATAAAAGAGACACAGAAAATGAAACTGTTACAAAATACAACTTAGATCACGTTGATGATGACAACTTAGATCACGTTGATGATGACAACTTAGATCACGTTGATGATGACAACTTAGATCACGTTGATGATGACAACTTAGATGATGACAACTTAGATGATGATAATAATACGGTAGTTGGTGATGTAGTTGGTGATGTAGTTGGTGATGTAGTTGGTGATGTAGTTGGTGATGTAGTTGGTGATGTAGTTGGTGATGTAGTTGGTGATGTAGTTGATAATAGTAGTCCTATAGATGTTTTAGATTCTGTTATAAAGATTGTTTTAGATACAAAGATTGAGGATGATATAGAAATATTTCAAAAGGTGTTGGATAGAAAACAATATTTGTTAGGTTTAACTGATAGATTATCAGAGATAAGAGAAAGATTAGAGGATTTAAAGAATGAATTAATAACAAAGAGTTAATAAAATTTTACATAACTTTTACACGATAGGTTCCGTTATAATTAGACCCAGTTTTGTTTAGGAGTATTCCTGAATTTGGTGGCCAAGTAACGTTTAAAAAAATACTTGTTCCATATCCGGGCGATGCGACTGTTCTGACGATATGTGCTTGTTGTGAACTTTCACTTTTAGTTACATGAAAAATTCCAGATGGTCCATTGAAGACTAAATTACTAATTGTGATAATATAACTTCCTTTTATGTAATTCGATATTGTTGTTGTGTTTATGTTTGTCAATGTTATATTAGATATTACTATATCCAAATCATCAACATATTTTTTTGTTGCGGCGTCTTGTGCGTTTATAGGATTAGCGACATTTGTTATATTTTGTAGAACGCCAGTATTACTTAACATATCAATTGAACTTTTTGATATATTACTGTTACCGATAGTAGAGGAAGTGATGGATATATTTTGTGCTTGACCACCATCAATAAAAACATTTCCTTCTAAACACACGGACATTTTATGTGTTAATATAAAATTAAGATGTAAAAAATATTTGTGATTTACACGAATGAATTTTTAATAACCAACTATGGAATACCGTATAAATGAATTGACAATAAATATACTGTCATAAATTTTATGAAAAAATTGAAAAATTATATGATGATTAAATATATTAGATGTCATTTTTAAACAAGAATATAAAAAAAAGAAGTGTATTTTTACCCTTATTGAATTCTGTAGAAAACGATATTGATAAAAATACAAATATAGAAATTTCTTACGATTATCTTATTTCAAATAATAATAAGAAATATTATTTACTAATTACGAAAAATCAGTTACCAGAACAACAAAAATTCAATTCGAAAAATGATATGTTACATTTTTTTCCTGAACAGTACGCCCAAGATGAAACAAATAGATTGTCTGATTTTTATTTAGAGATTGGTTGTGTTTTTGATGATTCTTTCTTATTAGAAGGTTATTTGTATAAATCAGATGATAAATATGAATATTTGCTAACAGATATTTTAGTTAAGAACAATGAAATAGTGAATGTATCTTTTGAATTACGTTATTCTTTATTGGATGAAATTGTACAAAAGATAACTACAGTGTATTTAAAAAATAATATATCAATCAAAATACATCCTGTATTTGGAACATTTTCTTCTATGAATAAAAATTGTAATGAAGATAACAAGATTACTTCAAATTGTAATGAAAATGATTATGATTATGATAGTGATATGACAATTGCAAGCATCAACTGTGGACAGAATTATTTATGAAAAAATTGAAAAAAATATATATTTATAGAGTTATTATCCTTTGGTTAGTTAGATGTCATTTTTAAACAAGAGTGTAAATTATTCTCAAACTACAGTTTTAAAGGAAAATGTATTATTGCCTTTATTGAAGTCGTATAATAATTTTGTATTAAAAAAATCCGGCGAGTTTAGTATTGATAAAGATGTGAATACAGGAATTTCTTATGATTATCTTATTCCAAATAATAATAAGAAATATTATTTACTAATTATGAAAAAACAGTTATTAGAACAACAAAAATCCAATTCGAAATATGATATTTTATATTTTTTTCCTGATCAATACGCTAACGATGATTTATTGGAAAAGAATAGATCATCTGATTTTTATTTAGAGATTGATTCTTTTTTTGATGATTCTTTGTTATTAGAAGGTTATTTATATAAATCAGATGATAAATATGAATATTTACTAACAGATATTTTAGTTAAGAACAAAGAAATAGTTAATGTATCTTTTGAATTACGTTATTCTTTATTGAATGAAATAATACAAAAGATAGGTAGAGAGAAACTGATGTATTTAAACAATCATATGTCAATTAACATTCATCCTATATTTGATGATGAAAATCAAAATTTGGTAAAAATTTTTAAAAATAATTTTATATATAATACTTTTTGTTTAGAAAAGGTTTGTAATTTCAATAAACGACGTTATATTGATATAAAGATTGATAAACAAGAAGAAAAAAATATTGAAAAAGGTAAATATACAGATGTATATAATGTATATAATTATGAAACTAATAATTTTGAAGGAATATTGTATGTAAAAGGTATACGCGAATCTCAACGAATGAAACTACTTTTTAATGAAAAATATACAATTGACAATAATACAAAAGTAAAGATAAACTGTATATGGAATCAAGATTTTTCTAAATGGCAACCAATTTTCAATTAATTAAAAACTGAATTACAGTTATTTTGTTAAATGAATACAATACTTTATGAAAAGTGTAAACATCGTAAGAGATTCTATTGATAAATTATGTAAACGTAAAAAGGATGCGTATTGTGTCTATAAAAAATGTAAAAATTATAAACTTCGTAACAAAAATTTATGTAGACCTCACGAAAAAAAAATTGTAAATGAAAGTACATATTATACTAAAATTTTAGTAGCAGTAGTAGTTATGTTGTCTATTTACTTTATGTATCAGAGTAATTTTGTGTATCAGGGTGATTTTGTATATCAGGGTGATTTTGATTTTGTGTACTTTGATACAGGATTTAAATATGTTGGTGAGAATGTTAAAAAATTGATGGAATATAGTATGTATATATTTTCTAATGTTGATACGTATATAAATAATACATATTCGAATGTTAATATGTGTTCTATATTAACAGATATACAAGATAAGTTTTTTGTTACTGAGAATACGATATGTTATATTTTAACAGATATACAAAATAAGTTTTTTGAATACATTACATATTAATTACTTTTTTATACTTTTTTATACTTTTTTATTTTGTTTATTACTATTATATATGTTATATAGTAGTAATTTTGACGATTCTAATTTTGAAAACGTAAATTGGAGAGAATTCAACAGAACTATTGATGATCCTTGTGCAATTCAACAAAAAAATAATGATAATAATAAAAAAATAAAATACATTACTACCAATCACGTAGATCTTTTACAAGCAAAGGATACATTAAACTTTTATGGAATGACAATAAAAGATCAATTATTTGTACCATCTGAAAATATTGATTCAGATTCATTTTTACGTTATGGTAAAACTGGTGGTATTGTGACAAATCCTAATATTAAGAATGTATTTGGACAATTACCATTCCCAACAATGCCATCTAAATACCAAACTGCACACGGTAACTTTGAAGTAGAAGATGATTTAAGACCTAGTTCTATGGAAATAAATAAACAAAGCTGTAATCCGCACGATAATCAATATTATAAAAGATCTTTTACTATTTTTGATGGAATTGAAAATCCAGATCCATTAAAAAGTGTTGAAACAAAAGATTTTGGTCCAAGAGGTGGTGTAAATAGCAGATTCTTGAAAAAGTAATCGAATTCTTATCGATTCGTTTATATAAAACAAAAATTTTATATAAATCAAAAATTTTATATAAAACGGATCTTTTTTAAAATACATTTCTATGATTGAGTTCTTTACGACGTTTTTCTAAGGTAACAATTTTAAAAATGAATGTATTTTGGAGTGTTTTATCAATAGCGTTTGGAGGTATTGTATCTGTACCAAAATCGAAGACGTCACCTAATGAATCTAATATTTTTATAGTCATTCTTGAGAGATTTGCTTTTGGTGTTTTGTAGTATTTTACTGTATTTTCGTGAATTCTTTTGTCTATTTGCATAAAACCTGCAGGTTTAATAGGAGTATTAGGTTGTAAAATTGCAAATGAATCTGATATATTTTTATCATTTGATAATACTACATCACTTATTTCACCTATATTTAATAATAAATATGGTTCTTCATCTGCATTGTTTTTTGCTGGAATGATAGCTTGAATTAATTCAACTGAATATATATTTTTGAATTCATTTGGTAATTCTATAATATAATTATTTACATTTGGATAAACAGTACGATCTCTATCTTTTGAAGAAATACTTAGATAATGTGTATTTTCTTCATATTCTACATTAGATTCGTTTGATAAACTGTGTTTTGTATTATAAGAATCACTGTAAACATCATTATAATTATTTTGAGACCAATCATTTGTATTATTGTAGTTATGTCGTAAATAACTTTGTTCACCAGGTCTGTTTGACATTATTCTATTATTAAGTAATAAAATAATTTCAGATATTCTAACTTATTAAAATATGAATTAAATTTAAATTTAAAAAGTACTTTAATTTATATTGCAAAACCCTTTTATGGTTGTGTCAGACAATCGTGAAGAATTTGTCGAATTGCAAATTTTATCACCAGAACAGGCAGAACAAGGTGAATGTTGTGTTTGTTTAAATACAATTTGTGATTTATATGTTGAATTACATTGTTGTAGACAACATATTCATAAAAAATGTTTAATAGAATGGATTTTAAATGAATCAAATGTAAGACCTAAATGTCCTATATGTAGATGTGTAATTTACAGTTTAGACAGTTGTATAGAATTGAAAGATTTTATTTTGGTACTACACGACATTTTAAATTGTAAAAATATAACAACTATTGATAAACATAGATTAAAAAATCTTTCACATATATTTTATAAAAATGAAATATTGTTTGAACATTTATTTGTATCAGATAATGTAGACGATATTGATGAAAGAATATTTAATCTTAATATAACATCTCTAATGTGTTTTCTAATATTGATTATATTAATGATAAATTTATTTTTTATGATATGATACGGTTGATTATGACCATTAAAATAAAAGTTTAATTTAAAAGTTACAATACAATATAAGATATGAATTTTGTATTATTATGCGGTGTTGTATTATTATTTTGTATAGATTACTTTATCACGTATAAAGGTACAGTTAATCGTAATAAAGATTTAACAGAAAAGCAACGTGCTCATATTTTGTCTATAAAGGCATCTATAACATTATTTATATTGAGTATGTATTTTAATTATAAATTTATGAAAAGTGGTTTTGATTTGGATTTGTATAAAACAAATATAGAAAATGGTGATAATTTTGTTGTTTTATTAAGTGTATGTAATTTGATTGCATACTTTATAACTGATTGTTATATAGGTTATAGAAAGTACAACAAGTATATGTGTACATTAGCAGGATATCCTCATCATATTATATATATATTTATTAGTATATATACTTTATTTTATGATGTGTCATCATTTTATTTATTGTTTATGGTGGAAGAATTACCAACTACTATTTTAAGTACAGGTAATTACAACAAAATTTTTAGAAAAGATTATTTGTTTGGTTTTACATTTTTTTGTGTGAGAATTTTGTACCATTTGTATTTAGTTTTTAAATTTAGTGCTAATAAACTATATTTAATACTTGGTATCGTTTCCTTTGGTGTACATAGCTTTTGGTTTAAAAACTGGTTTACAAAATATTTTTTACAAAGTAAAGATAAGATTAAAGTTACTAAAAAGAAAAAATCTGAATAAAAACAAAAAAAGTGAATAAATATGCAACTTTTTTTTATTAAAATATGACTGTAGAAACATATATTGATAAACGTTTGCATATTTTCGATTATGACCATACATTATATATTAGTAGTACATACGAAAATCGATTAACTTATAAGAATTACATTATAAATACAATTCGAGATTTAAAACAAAAGGGTAAATTAATAGCAATGGCTTCACATAATATTAATGCAGAAGAATATGTATATCATGAATATCCTGAAATTTATAGTTGTTTTGATATATTTGTATGCGATTATCCTATTGATAAAAAATTTATGGTATCTTTTATATTAGATCATTTAAATTGTAAATCCGATGAAGCTATATTTTACGATGATAGAAAGTATAATATAGAATCTGTTGAAAAATTAGGTGTATTTTGTTATTTAGTCGACAAAACTACGGGTATTAAATTTGAAGATATTTCAATTAAACACAATATTATTTAATTGTATATAAAACTTAATTTTATATAAAATTTTGAAGTGTATAAAATTTGATTTTACAAACTGATTATTTTGAGTTTATATTGTGTTGTTCCTCCTATACCATTTGGATAAGGTCTGTATAATAATTGTGGCAGTGTATCATTTGGCCATTGTACATCTAATTGGTCATTGTGTAGTCCTCTTACTGATATTAATCTAATAACTGTACCTGGTATACCAGTTCCATCAACTTTTCCGATCATAAATATCGCATTTGTTCTTGCAGTGTCAGTATTTGGTTTAACGAAAACGAGGAATACACCATATGTATTAGGGAAATCTGTTATAGTGACAGGTGTAGTAGAATTATTGTTTAATGTTACATATGTTGTTACATCTGCATTAGAACCATTTATTGTGTTAACTGTAAGATCGTTTGCAATAAGATTATTTAAATGTAAATCAGAGTAATGAACAATTGACGTAGTTTCTCCAGGTGTTTTGCTACTACATATAAATGCAAATTCATTGGCACTTTCATCCCATATCATCATTACAAATTCACAAGGATACAATGAGTAATTTGATGTGTTATCTAAAATAGTAGATAAATCCATTCCTTCTACTGGAATAGGATTATCTAAAATTCCAGTTTGATCACTCGTACTGTAAATTGTTGCTATACGTGTTGGACCATTGTAACTTTTAATTCTTCTAACTTGACCTGCACCTGTTCCTGATGTTACTTTTATCCACCATCCATTGTAATAATCATTTATACCACTTGCACCTGAACTTAAATGTATTGTTGTCGTAGTATTTCCAGTATTTTGAATAGTACCAGATTCATCAGGTATATCAGCAACGACATCACCAAAAGCAGAATCATTTGCTGATTGATAACGTTTTACAGCTAAACCTCCATTTGATGTATTAGAAGGAGCATTGTTTACAGTTATTATATTGTCATTTATAGTTACAACAGTTGATTCTACAGTTGTAGTCACACCCTTTACATCTAAATTGCCATATATAGTAGTTGTACTATTGGATGTACCTATATATATAGGTGTATTAGGCGTTGCTGTAGCAATATGAACACCATTTACTAAATCTGCACTTTCTAATTGAATTTTTCCAGTTGCTGACATATTTATACCACCAGATACATTTGTTGTAGTTAAATTAATTGCATCATTACCAGTACCAGATGATGTTATATTTACACGAGAATTTGTATTACCTGTTACACTAATATTAAGATCTTGATAATCAGCATAAGTTGTATTTGTATATGTACTTTGAGCACTATATGTTGTCATAACAATAGATCCACCAGTTTGAGTTGACACGTTTAATCCATTTGTACCTGTTCTTATACTAATTTGACCAGATGAATCATCTGGTTGATTAATAGATATATTACCTGTTAGTGATGTTGTTAATATTTGTAAAGCTGTATTTGTAACATTTGTACCGGAACTTTTTAATATCAAAGCAGAATCTGTTTGATTAATTAAACCAATTGTAAGATGTTGATCATTATTAGATGATTTTACTATATATTCAGATGAAGCTGCTTGTGAAATCATTGAAATACTTCCTGATGTATTTGTAACAAGATTATATCCACCAGAACCAACAAGTTGAGACATACTACCACTTCCTAAACCATTTGCATTAGAGATTCGAATATTTCCATTTGCATTAGAAGTATTAATTACTAAAGCTGTATTTGATAAATTTGTACCAGCACTTTCTATCTTTAATTGCGAATCAGTTGATCCATTTAAATTTATGGATAGATTTTGGTTGTTTGCAGCAGAATTTACAACAAAACTACCATTACCATTTATTGCTGTTATTGAAATATTTCCATTAGATGTAGTTTCTGTTATTCCACCTGAACCAGATACGATTCGAATTTCACCACCTACACTACCAGATAATAATGATATACCACCATTATTACTGTCCGCAATTATATTAACAGCATCTGCACTGTTTATTCCAGATCGTAAGTCTAAAATACCAGTTAATGAGTTTACGTTAACATTTCCACCTGTGCTAATGAATTGTGCTGTATCGCCAACTTGTATAATAGCTGTGTTACCACCAGTAACTGTAAATGGGCCATTACTCGTATCAATATGTGTTTCCGCAAGATTTGTGATACCGTATAATACATTTAAATTTTCATGTACATTTAATGTTTTTGTGATTCCAGCACCACCTGCTACAATTAAAGATCCATCTGTATTACAAGTACTATTTTCATTACCATTAATAACACATCTTCTACTAATGTTTATGTCACCCCAACCGAATTGTGTTACATCATTACCAGTTTCTAATGTAACATCACCGTGAAATATAGTTGCCAAAGGTGTCGTTGACATATATATATAATTAATAATTATCTATATATTTTAATCAATTTTTGGACGTTACTTTTAAATTACTTATGTATATTACATTCTAAACCAATTTTTTGAACATCGTTACTTGTAACACCACTTGCGACATTGCATAATTGACCACACCTATTTGATGGACAATAATAAGATGTTTTATTATATTTAGGGTTATTATAATCTTTGAAAAAGTTGTAATTTTCAATATATTTGTTTAACGAAATGTATCGGTTTAATTTATATCCAGTGTTTTGAAGTGTTGTATTAATTACAAACCCAGAATTATTATAAAATCCTTCATTGGAAAAATCCCTAAGTACACCAGCGTGTGTTGTTATAAAAACATTTAAATTTTTATTTCGTTTTGTTAATAATTTCACAAAATACTTAGCAAACCAATGCATAAATTCTTTAATGTCACCTGGTTCTATTCTTTCTATAGGAAATGTTTCAACAAATGAGAAATCAAAACTTTCTAATATACCAAGACTTTTTAAATACTCTTTTTGTTCATTAATAGATTTAATACTATAACTTGGTGTAACACGTATAATTTCTTTACTTTGTTGTGAATATTTATCTACACTTGATTCGTCTATCTCTCTTAAAAGAGGAAATACATAAATTTTATTAGGTGGATTTTTCCATTTCCTAGTCATATAATATGATGTTTCCATACATCTTATAAGAGGTGAACAACCAACTACATTAAATGTATCCAACATCACCGCAGGTTCATTATCAGATATAGATTTAAAAATTTTATTAATTATACAACCATTGTATATAGAAGCCTCTACGCCAATATTTGTAAGAACTGGGTCGTTTAATGGTATAATATTACCACTGTTTTCTTGATTGTTCCTTCCTAAAAATTTTCTTGCATATTCATATTCTAAAATACCAGATTTTGCCAAATTTGACATTGCATTATGACACCCATAACCGTGACGTAGAAATGCAAAATTTATATTCATATAAAATATAGTTACAAAATAAATAATTTAAATTTTTACAATCAAATAAAAGAAATAATGGCTTAACAGTGACTCTTGAAACTGGAAAACCCCCTCTAAAAAAAAAAAGTTCAAACATAATGTATTTGTAAATCAATATAGTTTTCTGTATATTGATTATAAAAATTCCAATTTTGTATTTTAAAGTGTATTTGTATTTTAAGATAGAATAGATGTAGTTAATGCACGGAAACTAACATAACTACTAGAATAGTTTCCAACACTTGTTGAAGTATATTGAATTTGACCAGAATTTGTAACAGAGAATGTATATCCAGTAGCATCACCAACATATGAACTATTGACTACCCAGTTTCCAGATTTTTGAACACCTTTTAGGTTGTAGTATGAATATTTATTTGTATTATCTGTTGTCAAAATAGTTACGGAAACAATAGCATCAAATGCTCTTACAACAGAATTACTAAACGAGAATCCTGTAATATTTGCAGCAGCAGCTTGAGCATTTGCTGTATTGTATATACGTTCTCTTGAAATATCTCCCAAACTTGGAGATACATCGACTGTATTGAAAATAATAGAACCACTAGCAGGTGTAGAATTAAGAATAGGTGAGTAATCGTTTGTAGAAATAATAACATTACCAGTTGTAACTGTCAAGTTGTTTTCCAAAATAGAGTCACCTGTAACATTAAGAGAACCAGCAGTAACGAATCCTTGGAGAATACTGTCTCCAGTGACGTTCAAAGCACCAGCAGTAACAGCTCCTCTTAAGAATGATTCTCCAGTAATAGCAAGAGCACCAGCAGTAACGAATCCTTGAAGAATACTGTCTCCAGTGACGTTCA
>Ga0208811_1000033_pt1 | contig 38368 bp, 50 predicted proteins | sample Colrivmet1561A02_FD_187681 | JGI IMG/M metagenome (GOLD analysis project Ga0208811, IMG submission 187681) | Estuarine microbial communities from the Columbia River estuary - metaG 1561A-02 (SPAdes) (version 2) | ecosystem: Environmental > Aquatic > Marine > Intertidal zone > Estuary | place... | reverse complement strand
CAGGAGTGGCGCGGGTGAAGTTGCTGATCACCCGGCGAAGGGCAACATCGGCAACAAGCGTGAGCGAGTTCATCTCACCATTCTTGCTGAAGATCGAACCAATCATTCCGTTGAAGGCAGTTTCGGTAGGAGCGGCAGTAAGGATGGAACCAGTCGGGGTGCGATAGGCAGCAGGAACAGCGTTCGTGGCTTGTGCAGTGTCTTGAATCCACTTGCCCAGTCCGCGCATGCCGTAGGGAGTGCCAGCACCATTTTCAACGGTCATTTCGTTGCTGGAGGCGATGGTGGCTTCGATATCTCTCTTCGCGCTTCTCATAGCCTTGGCTTCAGCCTGAGCGATGTTCGCAGGGCCAACGCTCGTCACTGCTTGTTGCAGGTTCGAGACGAGGTAGTCGCGGCGCATGAGTTGGATGTAGTTACCAAGACGGGCACGGTCGGCGAACTGATCGCTGAACGAGGTCACGTCAGAACCTTCCGAAACACCAACGGTCACGGGAGCGGCCAAGCTGTCAACAGTCCACTCGGAGTAGGTGCTGGAAGCTTTGCCCTTCGACGCGAGCGAAAGGATCGGGGTTTCTTCTGGGGCAAGGATAGCAAGTTCGTTGCTGAGATCCTCGCGGTTGGAGATAGCGGAACCTTGACCCGAACGGGCTTGGGGCGCATTTGGTTGATATGATGTACTAATAGGCATAATATTAAACAGTTAAAGTTATTGCATTTTTGCAACTCTGGCGGCAATCCAGTCATCAACGGATGTTGACGATTGAAACTTTTGATAGGCTTGATCGGCACTCTTCTTCGCTGTTTTAGGCCCAGACTTAGCGGCTCCAGCACCATACGGGGTTCCCGGCACTTTGGCCTTGGAGATTGTTCCCGCTGCTTTTACTGCTACTTTGGACTTCTGACTGCGATGAATGGATCGGACTGCGTGGGCTAGAATGTATGGGAGTTGCGGCCCAAGGTCTGGAACATGCAGGTTAACCAGCTCAACGAGTGGGTCAGCTAGGAGTGCCTTGTATTGTTTACCAATATCAGATTCCTCGTCGGCAACCTCTGGGACTTCCTGCGGGATCAATCCCGTGAAGTGTTCCCGCGCCTGCTCGCGTTGTCCTCGTTTGGCGAGTTCCGCGTGTTGGGCTGGGAGGTATTTTGCCATTGCCTCCCGCGCATTGCGGTTAGCTCGACGGATCTCCTTTTTGGTAAACTCCTTGTCTCCCACGACGATGATGTCTTCGGCACCGTAGTCTTCGTGTTCCTCAAGGATATTGTCGGTTTCCTGCGCGACCTTCTCCAGCTCCGCAAACTTGGACTGAAGACCCTCCACAGACTCAATGTCTCTGAATGGGTTTTCTTCCTGCGGTATGACTGGTAGTGGTTTCGTTTGGGCCTGAGAACTCAGCTTTTCCTCAAGAGCTTTTTTCTGCGCGGTCAACTCACCCACGCGATGGAGCAACCTGCTGCGACTCTTTTTGGCTAAAGCTTGAAGTTGCTCTGGGTTTAGCGACAACAAGTCTACTTCCTGTTCCTCTTCGCCTTCTTCCTCTTCTACTTCCTCGTCGGACTCATCTAGTTCGTCGGAAACTGCCTCTGGCTCCAGAGACTCTTCCGTTTCCTCCCAAGATTCATCCTCTGGTTCAGCAGCCTCGGCTTCTGGTTCAGAGATTTCCTGACTCCTTCGATTGATATAATCATCAAAAGATATGTTAGACGAGGGATTTTGGGCTTCCTCGGTAGCCTCGGATTGCACATTCATGTTTTTGACACCAGTTAACGCCCGGCGGCGGCGATGACCTAGCAATGTGGAGGGAGTTAATATAAGTCAACAATGGGGGCGTATAGGTGTGGATAGGTGTGGACAGCTATATGTAAGAAACAATGTGTAGTTTTTCTGACGAAAATCGTGTGGTGTTTTTGCGTTTGCTTTGGATGTTGACTTGCGGGGAAACCCCAACTAGGATTCGCCTCGACGGGAGTTGGAATCATCGTCATAAATCACCCCTCCAGCTTAAAACACTGGCTCTTCTGGGACTGGTCGAGTATCCAACTCCTCGACCAGTCCCGTTGTTTTTACCCAAGGTGCTGGTGACATATTCAAGGAATCGAGGAACGCTCAAACGACCGAACGAAACCTAGGTAAAAGTCTCACGGGTACTGCGCTTGATGAATTTGCGGCGCAGTTAAACAGAGTGTGACGACCAAGGAGCTTGACGCAGACCTACAGCCTCAGCCCTCTGCTATCCTTGGTTCCAGCCTTGCTGGTATGTAAATCGACCTTTCCGACGATATACGGGAGTTAGAAGCATAGTACTCGCCGCATAAGGCGAACTATGCCTACGAGCCTTCCTCCTCAGCCGGGAGTTGGGGTATGTGCTAATGTATCAAAAAAGGTACAAAAACCGTCCTAATTGTCCTATATTCCCGCAGTTATGAAGTAACGCTTAATAGCTGAAAGAAAACACCCTTGATAGGGATTGAACCTACCAAGGGTGAACCAATGAAACAATGAAACAAGAAGCACAAAACAAGCTTCCTGCTGAAATGTAGTTTGGGAGTTAACCCGTGTCAAGCTATCAGAACATCATCGCGGCGGCCACACCGGGAGGCAACTGACGATATGTGCTTGACGATTGTGTACCGCGAGCCTTGTTGGCGATTACGGGTGGGCGAGTTGCCATCCCACTAGGTGGACGAGGGGCGCTATATGCTGACTGACCACCCATTGGTTTTTTTCCTGACTTTTTAGGCATCGTTGCCATTGCTGCTGCTAATTCCATCATAATATTATTTTGTGTTGTGTTGTGTTATTCGGGTTGTGGGGAGATTAGTGTCAGTAGTTCATCCAGCGTAGCAACGCTACCTACGACCTTCATGACATCGTTGGTGGACTCGCACTGGCGGAGGTCTGAGAAGAACCGCTCACGCTCGTCCCGGACAAACTGGACGATCGCCTTAAACTCATCGCGTTCTGCAAGTGCTTCTACGGATTGCTGGATAGTTGGTTTTGGTAGTGGTGTCATTTGAATGGGCTTAGTTTCTTGGTAAGTCTCATCTTGGCGTGCTCAATAGCCTTCTGCATAATTGTTTCTGGAATTGGCTTTTTGTTTGGGATAATGTCATTTTGCATTAGGGCTACCTCATTCTTGCTCAAAGTTGGAACAAGTGTGGGAAAGTCAATTTGCTTACCATCAACCTTTACGGCCCCACTCTGAGTGGAATACTCAGTAGCAACGCTTCCGTTTGGCAGTTTCAGCTCGCCAAGGTAACCCTGCCCCTTTTGGGTCTTGTCTGGTCTTTTTCCGTATTTAACCAATGGGAGATTAAACCCCATTTTTTGCTGTGGTGGATTTAAGGATGGCATTGGTTGTGTTTTGGTAGTGGTGTCATTGGTTACTTCTTCTTCATGCCCATAGCGGACATGGCGATGGCGATTGCTTGCTTGCGACTCTGCGCCAGTGGGGCTTTCTTTGAGCCTTTGGGATTGCGGCCCGCATGGAGTGTTCCAGACTTGTATTCACCCATCACTTTTGCTACTTTCGCTTGCTTGGCGGATTTGGTCTTTGGTGTCTTCATGGTAACATCATTTCATGCTTTTATCACCTTTGCAACGCCACTTCTTACGTGATAATGCGTTGGGTGAGTTAGGGTCTGACTTCCAGTCACCCTTAATTTTTGCTGAACGAGCGCAGTAGGCATCACCCTTCTTAGTGCCGGGTCGGATGCGATCCTTACCGTCAGCGGACTTACCCGCCTGCCCAAAGCGCACGGTCTTCTTGCGACCAGTATCGGGGTTGGTGACGATTTTTTTGAAACGCTTTTCCATTTTCAATTTATCAATTTAATTATGGTTCCAAAAACAGCAATAGGGAAAACAATCAACGAATAAATCATCCAAATTTTTTCCCCAAGTTTTGTTTGTATTTTCATCTTGTTGGTTTGTAGCTGAACATTCGGCTCGCCGCATCAATTGCTTGTTCTTTTTTAATTGTGCTTGGAGTCACAAATGGAACTTCACGGGATGATTGGGGTCTGTCAACAGAATTCTTTCCAGCCTCAATTTCTTTAAGCATTTTGCGTGTTCCCTGCCAATATCTCATTAAGGCTCCACCAGTTGCAATGGGATGCTCAAACGCAAGAAGACCCGTTGCGACCCCCTGAGCTACAGATGGACTAACCCAATTAGGCATTTTCTTTCCATATATTTTGGGGTCATTTTCAAGTTGTTCAATTGCCCTTAAATGTTTTTTCCTGTATTCATCGTCAACTAATGCCCTGCCAGCATCAATTCCCCATAATGCCGCTTGTAACGGCTCAAACTTAGAAGCTATCAAAGTTGTGGTAGCCAAAGGTTTTAAGATCGCAGCAGGAGCATTTAATGCGCTTAATCCTTTTGATGCCCCGTATGCACCAGATCCAATGTTTGCAATTCTTTGATCTATATCAGCAATTCCTCCGACAATTTTATCTACTAATCCTGTTCTTTGGATTGATGTATCATCGCCGGGATCTGGCGTTACTCTCGCTACATTATCGGGATTGATGCTTTCAAGCCAATTTTTGGTTTTTGCTAATGATGTTTTAACATTCATATAGATTACTGCTGCATTCCTTGCGTTTGCATACCACCCATCTCCGCAGGAGCCGTGCCGATACGACCGATTTCTGCGTTCTGGGCCTGCTGGAGTTGGAACTGGTACTGCTCGGCGTATTTCTGGAGTCGCGTTGCGAATGCCTCGTCCGATTGTGCGCGTTGTGCGACATCTGGTTGCTGGACATACGCTTGCACAAGCTGCATTGCGATCTGTGCGCCATTGGGCTGGGCTGGAACTTCGATGCCTGCAAAGATCTTGGCGAGGTCGTCCGTGACGTTCTTCATGACCTTCTGCTGGGCTTCCTCGGCAGGTTGCAGGACATAGTCGGCAAAGATTGGGTTGATGCTAGATGCCGTGAACTCAAGGAGCTTATTCACATCCATAATTCCGTTGCGGTCGAGCTGGACGAGTGACACCATGTTCTTGAGCTGTGTTTCAGCTGTATCTGGGTCATTCGACTGGGAGTCAAAGTTGACCGTTATGTAGAAGTTTTCGTCGGGAGAACCTTTGCTCATCACCTGCGGGTTTGGGTTGCCCGTCACTTGGAAGAACACCTCGTCCGGCCCCATTCGTTGGTACAGCTTCCATGCGGTGTTCAACACCTCACGGACATGGTCTAGGAACTTACTTACGAAGTACTGCTGACGCATGCTTGCAAGCGGGTTGTTCATGTCCAGTCCCACGCTGCGGTCTGCCTGACCGATCATCGAAACTTCTACCTCGACGGAACCAGAGTCCATTGGAGGGGTTGGGCCGAACTGCAGTTCCCCAAGACGACGATACGGAATCCTGCGACCCGGCCCCCAGTCTGATGGCGGCTTTCCAGCGGGGTGCATGAGGGGAGGGAGAGTAGCAAGTGAAGCACGATCAATACGAGAATCACGCTCGGTCTTGATCTGCATCTGCGGCCCTCGGAGTATGTCGCTAAAGGTCTGAACCTCATACATTCTTTTCTGGTTGTTAGACAAACGAGTTACGACAAACGGATAGTCATCGTAACCATTAAGCAATTCATGCTTTGCATATCCATCGGTTGCGGGGTGGAAGACCGTGCAGTAGATACCCTCGGAACCATCCTCCTCGTCAATAAGTCTCTGGTATGCGTAGACAACCATAACAAGGTCGTTGTCGTCCGTGATGGGCAGGCGTGTGACCGTCTTGAGCTTCTCTCCATCCAAGTACATGCTGTCCTTGCCTCGGAGGCGATCAATAGCGTTATCAACCCACTCCTCGTCCCATCCCTCGTTGGTGACCTTTTTCTCCAGCTCTTGAGCTGTGAGGAACGTGCGCCAGAAAATGTAGGGGCTACGCTGCGGGTCGGAGACGTAGGGTGGGAACAAAACCTCGCCATCGGGGGCGCAGGAGTGGACGACCGGGCGATCAACGGTTACCCTAGGAATGGGTATTTGGGCCTCACCTTTGATTCTGAGGTCTTTGAGTGCCTTTCTGGCTCTCTTCCCCGAAAGCGCAGGGTAAGCCTGAGAAATCAATCCTAGGGCCATTTCTGATGCATTGGGGTCTAGGAGCATGTCCACCATCTCAGGGGCGGCCTGCGCCACCTCGTCGAGGGTAAGCGTCTGGAGGTAGGTGCGGGACTCCCGCTGCCAACCCACGTAGGAGATCATCAGCCCCTTTTCGAGCAGGTAGTTGGCCCCCAGTTCCATGTGTTCCCGGAAGTTGGGGATGTATGTCGAGCGCATCCACTTAAGGAAGCCAGAGACCATTGCAGCCCTCGGCATGGATGCCATGCTGGTCGGGAATGCCTTGATGTGCGACCGCTGGAGGGCTTGGTCAAACAGTGCCACATAGGTGTCAATCCGCTCGCCAATGACATTCACCTCTTGGTCGCTGGCTCCCTGCCACGGGAATGCGTTCGCGCCGTTTTTACGAAGGTCGTCGCTTTTTCCGTCCCAAATGTTCCTGCGGTCGTCATAGGAGCGCAGGCATGCGTCGAAGTAGTAGTTGAGGTCAATCAGGCACGTATCGTAAGCCTCGGACAAAGCACCCACATCGGGTTCCTTATCCACATAGATAAGGGCTTCTCCTTCTTGATATTCGGTGAGGTCTTCAGTTTCCATCTTTGAAAATTTCGTAGTGTTCGGAATCGGGGGTCTTTACGATTGTGAGCGGCTTGCGGAGGAGGTTGGGTGCCATCCACGCAGGAACGGACACGGTGACTTTCTCCCCATCTAATGAGGCATATACATATCTGGGGTTGTTGGCGAGGCTAATCACTAGGGCTTCTTGGGGGGATGCCTTTACCAGCACTGCTGGGACTTCCTCAGTTGTTTCCACGGTTGCCTTTGGTGCCACTTTCTTTGCTGACTTGGCTGCCTTTTTAGTCGTATTTTTCATGTGTTCCTGATTGTAGGGTTAATTCTATGATTTTCATGGATAACACGCCAATAACGGACGCATAGGTTAGGTCAAATTCCTGTGTGAATCGGTCGATGGCGGCATCCAGTGCATCGTTAAAAGCCTCGGTTTGGTCTTCGTTGGTCATTAGTATCCTCCTGCTCCTTGTATGGTTACAGATATATGCGACCCATCCACATGGTCAATACCAGACACGGCTGCGTAGCGTAGCACGTCAATGGGGTCTTTCCATGCCTCCTTTAGCCCCCCATCACCCGTGTACTCGGACAGGGCTTGTATGATGTTCTCACACTCACTGCTGACGTAGAAGTGCGGTCGGTTGACGGAATCTCGCGGGATAGTTGTATCCCACGCCATTTTCCCGATTAAAGCCTGCAAACCATCGTCGATCTCCAAGCCGGGGGCTGGAATGCACACGATATCTTGGTCGTTAAGGTCTTCGATGATACTGGATGCCCCGTCTGCGGCTTGGTACTTGGCTGCGCCTAGTCGGGGGTCGATCAGTCTCTCTGCGATCTCCTCGTCACCCTCAAGGTCACGGATTAGTTCCACATAGTCACGAATGCCAAAACCTTGGCCTTTCGCCCCCTGCCCCGGAACCCACTTGCCACCGCGCCACTCAGCCCAGTCACCCACGTCCACGCCGGGATATTCGCGGTAGACCCAGAACGTCCCGCTCTCGTCCACGGAGATCCAGCACATGAACCAGTTCTTGGCTCCTGCTGGGTCAATGATGTGGTATCTGGTGACGTTCTTGGTAGGTATGCTTTCAGGCTCAACAATGTTAACTTCCTTGTTGAACTTGGGAAACTTGGTGGCATGGGACTTTACAGGAACCCCGTACGCACGAATTAGGATCTCCTCCCTAGGACGACCAACCAGTGTCTCCCGAATGCGTGCGTAGCCACCGAAAGGGTTATCTTGTGAGTGGAAGTAGTGGACGGATGCGTTGCGCTTCTTACTGCGCTGCACATATGGCACTAGCTCTCCGTTGAGCAGTTCAGCTTCCCTGCTCTCGACGCTGGTAGCACCATCTAGGTACTCCTTGATGACCTCCGTATACCCGTCAATCGGAGTGAAGGTCAGCAGTAGCTTTGCGTTGCGTGTAGCTAGTCGGAATCGCAGGGTATTTATCAACTCAGGGCCAAGCAAATACTCGTCCAACCAACACCCCACATTATGCCACACAGGAGACCTAGAACCCAGCTCCGCTCCCTCCAATATGGTCGGGTTGTTCTGGTACTGACTATAGGTCTTGAAGATGATCTGGGAGCCATTGGGAAGGATTAGCGAGGAGTCTGTGAATCCGTTCTTCTTGGTGTAACTGATATAAGTCCCAGAAGATGTCTGCTTGGTACGCAACTCCGCAGGAAGCCAGTCCCAGACGGCACTCTGCTGCTGGCGAATGCTCACCTCTGAGGTCTGCGCGAAGCACATGATCTCGGCGTTGGGGTTCTCTATAGCCGCACGCACCACGGAGAATGCACCCCACTGCGTCTTGCCGCTGCGGTTGCCACCTAGTGCCACAATCTCGTTTACCTCCTGTAGCTGATCCTCTGCCTTCGCCCAGTGGGGGAGTCGGAAGCCAAAGCGGTACGGGTCGCGTTCAGCGTTGTCTACGGCTTCGTGATATACCCTGTGCAGAGCAATAAGCTCCTCTGGCTCCATGAGGGCAATCTCCTCATCGGTCGGCGGGGAAAGGATCTGGTGGGTGCGCCACTTCATGTTGTCTTGTACGATCCAGTTTCCATGAGAATGTCCTTGATGTGATATACGCTGTCACAATCATCACACGCAAAAGTGTCGTCCTCTGGTGGGAATGACCCACGGTTTCCACCCACAAGGTGAATCTCGCGGTGTTTCTTGCGGTTCTGGCAGTATTGGCAAATTCCGATAAATGGCTTCATGTGCTTCTCCAGCACCACATTCCAAATCTTAGCGTTGAACTTCTCGGCTAAGTATGAGGCGTAGCACAGCGTGTGGCACTTGTGTTTGACTCCATCATGCTCAATAACATAGTGGCGAAAAAGCTTATCACAGTCTGACAGACAATCTGCAAACTTGGATTGTGGTTCTGGTATCATGCGACAATTTCAGCCTCGACTGCCTGCGCCTTCACCTTGCTGGCGATGCGAGATTTAGCCTCTGCGATCATCTTTGCGGCATCGTCGATACTCGCACCTTGCCTGTGTTCCACGACCGCAGTAGCCATGCCAGAGAGCTGCATGGACTTGTCCGTGAGGACACCCACGGTGATCGCCAGTCGGTCGGGGGAAATGTTCTTGAGTTGTTCGGGATCGTCGGACAACTGGTCTGCCTTTGCGAACAGCAGGTCGGTGTAGGTCTCCGCCGCCATCGCATATTTCTGCGAGAACTCCTTACGCTTTGTCTCCAGAGTGTCGCTGTGCCGCCACATGAGCGACCGCACGGTGTCACGGGCAAGCCCGGTGATCTCGGAGGTGGATTTGATAGACTTCCCCTGTGCGAGTAGCCAGAGGCACTTCGCAGCCGCCTGTGGGTTCCAGAACTCCACACGCTGCCTGTTGCCGTGTTCCTCGGCTCGACGCATCACCTCTGCGAACCATTCCTGATCTGGTTCTGCGGTTAGTTTCTCGCTCATGGTGGTTGTCTGGTTATTCTTCGTCAGATTCCTCAAAGTACCCGGTAGCGTACATCAATGAGTTGTAATTGCCATCTTGAGCCTCTTTGGCTGCAATTTTGATGTCCTCTGTGGCATTTTTTGGAACCGCTAAAACAATACCATCAGGCAAGTCGAGCATGTCGTACTTCATGATGTTCTTCCAGACATCAATTTCGTCTGGTTTATTTTTTGCGTCTTCAATTGTTACTGCGTATAGCTTGGCCATGTTTCAATGATTTGGTTCACTTCAGATTCTTTAGCTTTTCGATCTCGTTTGCAAGAGCATTTTCTTCGCTTTTTACCTCTTCGATCTGACTTTTGATCGTTTTTTCTGCGCTTTTATTTTCAGCCGTGGCAATTGACGCAGTCAAACTCTGGATTTTTTTCTGTCTCGCTGACAATTTCGACTTGAGCTTTTGAATTTCCTTTTGACGCAACTCTTTGGCTTTCTGCTTCTTGAGCCTCAATTCTCTATTTTCAGCAATTTTGCTAAGTTTGGCCTTCGTGTATTTTTCCACCTTCAATGGAATTTCTGCGTACTTTTTCATGGCTCCAAGAACAGTTTCTTCGGAACCTTCTTTGACGCTCGCTTTGGGGTGTTTTGACCTATAGTCCGGGAATAACTCTTCTGGCTTTAATGTAGAAGATGCAAGGAAGTTGTCTGCATTATCTGGGCCAAGCATCATCCAGTCAAACGCTTCATGTTCAACAAAATCAGGATTAGCTCTCAATGCATCTCTAACTTGTTTTTCTTGTGGAGACATTGCTGCTTCCTCTTTAGGATCATTGCCAAAGTATACAGCGAAAATATCTTTGTTTTTAGATAATTGAACCGCTCCAACAATATCCATATTCTCACCTCCCTTGAAATCTTCTGTTTTACGAAGAATATCGGATGGGTTAAATGATCCAGCGGTAATTCCAATAAGCCCCTTGATTGCAGCACCTCTGGACTGGAATGTATTTCCAATGTTGTCCATGATTGCTAAAGAAGATGATTTCTCACTTAATTTTTTGAACGCGTACTCATGTTCTGTATTTTTATTCAAATAATCGCGCAACCTTTGTTTGGAATTATCAAGTGCTTTTTGAGTGCCGTTATTGTTATCAAGTCTTGTTTGTGCTGTTTTGATTTTTGAAATCAATTGAGCTATTTCAGCGTCAATTCCAGTCCAAGACAATGCATCTCTATCGGCAAACAAGCTTTGAATGTTAGCTTTGATTTTTTGAGATTCGATATCAGAAAGACTTTCATCTTTTAATTTGTTTTGTTGCTGTTGAATCTTAACTGAAATTGAGCTTTTCTGTTGCGCTGTAATTGCGGCCTGCATAGCAACTGACACTACTCTCTGATCGTACTCTGATAGTTTTGCCTTATCCCAAGCTGCTTGCATTGTTCTGGCAATTCGTTTATTAGATGCGTGAGCAATTGGATCCATGATGTGGATCAAGGCATATTCCGCATTGTCATTAAACCATCTATTTTTTGTTCCAGTAACAAATGTTGATGTCATGTTTGCCCAAATAGCTTTGTATTTCTTTCCGTCTGGGCCTACAACTGATACTTGATTTGACCGCAAGAATGGGTGCATTGGCCCACCCATATCCCCACCAGTTGCTCTCATCCTGTCAGCTTCTAGGATAATAACATTTTTTCCAGCAAGCGTTTTGCGTAAATCTTTAAACTCCGGCCTCACGAGATATGCTGGGTCATAGTTAAAATACATTCTTTCCCCATTTGGGTGCTGGATATAAACCTTGGCTGGTTTACTATAATCAAATTCTCCTTCATTTGCTTCAAAGTTAATTACAGTTGAGTCAATGTCTGGAATGGTGTCAGTTCGTGATAGTGGTTTTTTTGTTGGCACATCACCCTCAGGCATATACCGAATATCCTTACTCCCCACATCAAACCGCTTGCTCAACGGGATGACTTTGCCAGAGTCGTCGCGGGTGATTGGGTCTGCGGATTTGATTTGGTTGGAATCAAATACAATAAATTCTTGTTTCCCCGCATTAGTTTGCGGGGTTCCAATTACTGAATCATACCCTTGTTTTTGAATCTCTTTTTTGCGTGCTGGTGTAATTGCAGAATAAGAATAATCACCAGCATCAAGAATCAATGGATTATCCATTTTAAGATAAGCACCTAAAACATTACTACCCATTGCACTAGCAATGTTTTTATCTGGTGAGAAATAATGACCTACACTACCTTCCATCCAAGGTAGTCTATCTCCTTTAGTTTCATCAAAAACCGTAAATTTTTTACCTCTTGATCCATGCCATAAAACTCCTTGTCTATAGCCAGCCTGCTTCGCGACCTCATCCACCATCATCTGCTGTGCCTCCACATCACCAGACTCGACAGCTTTCATGTAGTCGGAGTCTAGTTTCTCTGGCATGAACCTCTTCTGAGCCTCATACATTCCAGCGTGAGTGGTTTCCAATCCTTTTGCCTTGTCCCACAACCAGTGGTGCGTGACATGCGCCCACACATCCCGTGGCACTTTCTGCCCACCTTCTGCAACACCTTGCAATAGACTAATGCTATTGTCGATTCGATTGAACATCTCCTCTCGGACACGCTTGTCGCTAAATGTATCTTTTACCTTTCTCGCTAGATCTGCTTCCTTTGTCTTTAATGTTCCAACATCCGCTTTGCCAGTGAGCCAGAAATTGATTTCAACTGCATCAATTGTCGGGGTGTTTCCAAGACCAAGAAGATGACTAATAAATCCCTTTTTCCCGGTGCTTACTCCATTCAGCAACTGTACAGCATCCAGCACCTGTTTGCTTTTCCCTTTGCTTTGGTTTAATTGATCAACTACCACGGGAATTTTTGACAGGTTTTTGTCTGAAAACACATTGAATGTTTTAAACCTATCATCGCCATATGCTTTTCTTACTTGTACCAGACCATCCCAGTCGGAAGCTGATGTAGTTCCAGCTTCTGCATTATCAAGTGCTACTTTACCCTCTGGTGTTCCCAACCAATAAGCCGCAGCCTCCTCTGGTCTAATAGTCTTTTGTCCTGACTTGCCAGTATCAGTGAACAGGTCAGGAGGATTGAAATCAATTCCTACCTTTGCTAGTTTGTCTCGCAATAGATCAACGCTAACAGCACCAGTTCCCTGTGATGCAACGGTCATTGCATACGCCTTCCACACATCTCTTGGGGTCAATGATCCAGAGACCAATTTCTCTCGTTGTTTAGCAATGAAGTCTGCTACTGGAGTTAAATATTCTGGAAATGGGCCTAGTATTTTTGCCGCCATTTTCCTCGGAATAAAGTTCGTAGAATCCAATTCTTGCAATACCTCTGTTGGTGTTGCTTTTGAACCCTCAGGCATGAACCTCATCTGCGATGATACAGTGACTTGCTCTGGCTCCATCCACCCGATAGCATCCGCAGGATACGACTCCAGCATCGCCTTGGATGTGATGGGAATCAGCTTCTCATCCATCTCGTTGATCGCAAACATCTGCTTGCCGTCTGCCCATCGTCCTTGAGCCTCCTGGGCGTTGGCTACGGGGTTGAGGTCTTCTGGGGAGATGCCCTCTGGCATGAAGCGGGTGGGGGTCTGCTCACCCTCTGGCATCGCTCGCTGGGCTTCTGGCATGCGGACTTGGCTTACTGCCTCGTAGCTGAACGGCATTGCTGCGTATTCGTCTGGTGACATTGGAATAGCCTTGCTGACGCGATCTGCACGGTAGGTGCGGTAGACATTGTCAGAGCTTTTCACACCATCCTCCAGAAGCATTGGGTTGAGGACAGCTTGCTCCTTCCTGTTGAGTAGACCAAACATCGTATTGATGAACTTCTTGCGCTCAGTTCCCTCGACCACACCATACTTTTGATTGAAATGCAGAATGCTGTCCTCTGTAGGACGGTTAAGATGGAAGTCCATCATCGCCTGTACATCTTGCAAAATAGCGTCAATATTTCCGCTGTACAGCTTCTTGCCACGCTTGCTCTGTGCGCGTTTCTTGATGTTCTCCTGAAGCTTGGTCACGGACATGAGTCCGTACAGGATGTTGCCGTCCTTGGAGATCGTCATCGCTACTGGCACAGCGTCACGAATAGCTGCCTTCTGCGGAGCGTAGACCACCTTGCCAGACTTTAGGCGGGTGGTTGCAGGGAAGTTAATCATCACCATGCGCTGACCATCGCCCTGCTTGATAAGCTTGTTGGTCTGGCGAATCATCCGCTTCTGCTCGTTGTTGAACTTGTGCTTGGCTAACATCTCCGTCAGCACAGCATCTGACAACCAACCGGGTTGCAGCTCGCCCTCGTCGTCCACATACGCCTCACCCTTCTCTGGGACATAGTTGGACTCTCGACGCTTACGCATTGCCTCCACAGCGGTCAGACCAGCCATTGCCCGGTCGATGTCCACCGATTTGTCAATGAAGACTGGTCGCCCGTCCTTGAGGATTGGCTTGTCGTTCTCATCCACTTGGATGAACGGGTGCATCAACTCCATGTCGATTGCGTTAGCGGGATCGAACATGAGCGGTGCGCCAGAACCTTCCTTGTCGCTGATAAGCGGTTCAAACTGCCCCGGCATCACGCCAGAACTGCGCCTGTTCATCTCACGGAACATCTTGTTGGCAATTGGGTTCTGCCTGATACCCTCCGCTCCCAAGATTCCATTGCCAGTAACCCACGCACCATCCTTGTCGATCATGCCACCGCTCTTGATGTGGAGGTCACGCAGGACGGGAATCTTAGGCAGTACAGTCTCCAGCACCGATCCAAGCTTTTTGCGAACTTCACCACGGGCGGCAAGCGCACCAAGCTCACCAGTCTCTGCCATTGTCGCGTACTGGTCTGCGTGCTGGTCGATGAAGTATTCGACAGCAATCTTGTCGAGTGGGTACTCAACTCCAATTTCAGCATCGGTCATACCAGAGTCGCGGAGCCGCTTGTAGTAACCCTCCTTAAACTGGTTGAATTCTGGGTCAAGGTTTCCATCCTTTGACCTAAATAAACCGCCAACCGAGTTAGTCTTGGTATCACCCAAGAAAAGGGCTGCGATACCACCCTCCATGTTGTTCTTGATTAGCGTGTGGTGAAGCGTTTCGTGTGCCACCAATGCCTTTAGAGGGTTGTTGGAGTTGATGTTGATATTGGCGGTATTTGTGTTGATGTCGTAACCGCTGGTTCCAGAGTCAATAAAATTGTAGTTTAGAGTCGGGTTGGCAATGGAGTAAGTTGCCATCGACCTGCGAACCCCCGGAGGCAATGCCTCGTACAATGCCTTCTGTTTGGTGTCAGTTAGGTTGCGCCTGAAGTTAATCTCATCACCGATAGCAAGCTCGCGCATGCGCTTCTTGGTTCCCATGAACGCTCCACCACCTGCTGCAAATGATCCACCAATAACCAGTGATTCAGCCGCCGCACGGGTCATGGTTTCAGGGCGCATGTCAGCACCATCCGAAAGCCACTCAAACATGAGGTCTACGGGATACGCTGCGGCTATACCACGACCAGTTCTGCGGATGATGTCAGATGTCGCACCACCAAGCTCAAAGATATTAAATGTGTGGGCAATACCACGACCAAGAGATCCCGGTGCTGTATGTCTGTTAACACGCTTCCAGAATGGCATCTGTCCACGCGCATTTTCCATCTCCTTGCCAACATAGCGTAAAATCTTGCCGTACTCGGAGAGAAACTTGCCAGTCTTGAGTGCAGCACCAGTGATGCCAATAGCACCAACCACTGGATTGCCTGCAAGTCCCACAATACCAGAGGCTCCAAGTGCTGCGTTGTAAGCCTGATCAAGACCACGATCCTTTAGATAATTAGTCACAGCATCATCAACCTTGGTGAGGGTATCACCAGTGCGTTCTAGAATGGAGCTAAAAGCCCTTGCTGGGGCGGATTGAATCCTGCGCCCAAGTTCTGTGGTCTGCATGACCTTCTGGGCATATCCCTCTGGGATGCGAGTAGCCAAGCTGTTGCGCTTTGCGGTCAACTCCTCCAGCGTACTCATTGCGGTTGGCATGGCGGCACGAACCTCGTCGGCACTAGCCGTGATTTTCCTTGCCTTATCCAGCACCTCGTTGGCTTGCACCATAAGCTCTGGGTTTGCAGCAGACCTCGCCGAAATGTTCTGGAAGAGTTGCTGGTATCGTGGAACAAACAATGCCTCCTTCTTTAGAACTGCATTTCCAGCCTGCACAACAGCTTGAACATCTGCCAATGCAGATTCTGTTTTTGCCACACTCCCAAGTATTTTTTGTGCTCCAAGCTCCAAGCGTGATGCCAATGGAACAGACCCTGCTACCTTGAATGCAACACTTGCTGGGATAAGATTGATTGGATCAAATGCAAGTTCAGAAAAGGCTCCTACACCAGCATATCTCTTGTTAAATGCCTCTTCTCCAAGTGTGTTCTTAGCCTCTTGTGCCATGTTAACCGCGCCATCAAGACCAAGCACTGTCTCAGCAATCTGACCAACCTCAAAACTTTGAATGTCTCGATTCTGTTTCCATTGCCTTTGACGAGCGGCATACAAATCTCGTTCAGCCTCTGCGTCTTGTTGTTTCAGTGCCTCAACACCTTGGGTGTACATTGGGACACCACCCGGCCCAACCATAGCAACATCTCCCTGTTGAAGTGTATCTGCAAGCGCAGCATATCCGACATCAGCTAGTCTTCCAATGTTAGCGAAATTCGTTGTGATTTTCTCAATGGCAGCAAGTTGATTTGCTTGAACTTCAGCTTGTAGCTTTTTACCTTCAGGTGTTCCAGTAAGCACATCAATTGCACCCTTGACGCTCATGGCTTTTCCAGCTGTCTTGAAGTAGTCTCTAAATCCTCCAATTGCATCTGCCATAAAACCACCAGCAGCCTCAAGTTGCTCATCCCAAGTGGCACTTGGACGAATTACACCATCCTTCCACAAGACCTCAAACGCATCAAGGTTGGTTTCGTTCTCAAGGTCACGCTCGGACATTGAATACGCCTGACCCTTTTTGGTCATCGTCCCGTCTTCGTTAAAAAGCCCGGACTCCTTTAGGTTGAAGAAAAGCTCTCCGCGAGGTGTGGCGTTGCCCTCGGCATCCACAAACCCAATTGCCTTAAACTTGTTTCTGTCCAGAGGTTGAGAGAACAACTCGTTAGCGTTGCGATAGATCGTTCCGTCCTGCATCCGAAGTGCATCAACCTCAACGCGCCTAGCCTCGGCTTGAGGGTCAATAGATACCATGTCGGCAGGCTCCTGTTGCCTTAACTGTTCATATGCCCCTACAATGTCTGGAGCTTGTGCCTCCTCACCAACGGCAATTGGTTGGTTATACTCTTCCTGAAGAGTGTCGCTTACCTCAAGCTCGGTCTGACCAAGTGTTCTTGTAACATCAGAAAATAAAAGATCAATTCCGCTTTTTGCGTTTTTGTAAAATTCTGGCTTGTCTTCTTCTCGTACATTGATGGACATTTTAAGAAATGTTATTGATTATCTGCTGCGGTAATAACTATTGATTTGATCTATTTGCTTATCTGGTTTTTTGTCTTCTTCTTTAGTTTTACCAGCATCAAAATCAATACTAAAATCAGCACCAGTGCTTTGCTTGTAAACATTTACCTTTTCCTTGATGTCTTCTTGGAAATTTTTAACAGCGGCCTTGGCCTTGTCTTCACTAGCAAAGAATCCAGTTGGAACCATGTACTTCTGCACCATTTCCACTTCTGACTCACGAACAACAGATGCCGGGTCAACAACCTTTGCGTATGATATGGCTAATTGATATGGAAGCTGACCCAACTTCGCCGCACTCTCCGGGTTTCCTAGTCTCGCGGATTCCCAAGTTCCATCCTTCTCAATAACATCTGAAAGTTGGTTTGCATACCGAATTGCAGAAGCCGCATTCTGCTCAAATGTCAAATCGGCGGCAGATTTTTTGTACTCTTCTTTGTCCGCTTGTGGTTGTGCCGCAAGAATGTTGTCTGCAACTTTTCGCGCCTCGTCCACTTGACCAGTTCCAAGTAGATTTGAAATTGATTGGGTTACTTTCGGGTCAATGTTTATTCCTCTGTCTTGAGCCTGTTTGAATTTGGCTCCAAACTCGTTTGCTGTGGCTTGAATGAGTGCCGCTTTCTTTTGATCTTCCTGCTGCCTGTTCCTAAAAGATGCAACTTGGTTTTGCATCTCAATTGACTTGCCAAATAATGATTTGAAATTACGCTCGGCTTCTGCTCTTACTTTTTTGTCGTTTGTGTTTTGAACGACATTAATTAATTGCTTGGCAGACATTTCCAATGCCATTGCCTCATTTTCCATTCCAGCTTCTTTTGCAAGCTGTATGGCTTTATCCATCTTCAGCCCATCAACATAAGCTGGAGAGTCCTTTCTGAGCAATTCTGATATTGGCATATTTTATGGTTATTAAATTAAATCAAAAGTAGCCTCCAATTTGACTCCCATTACCACCGCCGCCGCCACCTTGAGATGCCGCGAACTTCTGTTGGCGAAGATTCATCATCTGCTGGCTCATAAGTCCGCTCATGCTGTTCTTGATAAGATCGGGGACAACTGATGCCTCCGCGAATCTATCGCTTAACGAGATGTCTTCATTTTTTAGATTATTACCGACATCTCCAAGAATTGGGGAAAGTTCTGGCATGAGTTTAAGAGCAGCCTCAATTTGAGTAGATGCTATCTTAACCTGCTTCTTCTTCTCCCCCTGCTCCTTGAAGTAGTCGCCTACTTGGTATACCATTCCAGCCATCCCCTGCGCTCCAGTCATGGCTAGTTCCCTAGCAGCAGCTACGGAAGGCCCATAGTCTGGAGCTTGGTATGGTGTAGTTTGTACTTGTCCTGCGAATAGTGCCATAATTTTAGATGTAGCTATAATTTACATTTCCCCAAGGGCTTTGTGCGGTTTGCATTCCAGCTCCTCCGCCAGCACCGCCAAAGTTAAATCCACCACCACCCATATTCATTCCAGCACCCATCATGGAGCTTCCAATGCTACTCCACATTTGTGCCTTTGCTTGTTGGTTGGCGAGGTTGGTCTGGTAGTTCGCTTGGTTTTGTTGGTTCTGCGCTCCAGCAAATTGCTGGGCGAAGTTAAGCGGCATGTTGTAGTCAAAGTCTCCAGATGACGCAGGGCCAAGTGTGAGTGCCGTCCTGAGATCCTGCTGACCAGCACCATATGACAATGGAGCGTTACGCAACGCTTGAAGGCCGGGGTTGGTGTAAAACTCGCCAGCAAGGGCATATGATTGCTTTTCCGCCTGTGCTGCCTCTGCACGCTTCCGTGCCATGATGTCTTCTCGACCCATTATCTCTGCGGCCATTGCAGAGTTGCCACCAAGGCGACCAGACGCTTGTGCGGATTCTCTAGCGGTCTGCTGGTACATGCGTTGTTCCTCTGGAGTCACGCCTTGAGCAGATGCCCTTGCCCTAGCTGCCTCCTGCGCTGAACCCTGTACCGCAGCAGCTTGTTCTGGCGAAAGTGCGGCCATGAAATCACGGGTCATTCCTGTTTGACCAGTCATTTGAGCCAATTCCTCTGCACGAAGTTGCGCTATAGTTTTTCCAGCTTCACTACCAGTTGTTCTCTGGAGTGCTTGGAAGCCCGGTTGTCCATTTACCCCGCCAAGGAACTGACCAGTCTGGTCAAACATTTGACCCATTATCTGCGGCCCATACTCAGCACTCGTCTGAAGTGCCAATGGAATAGCCATAGGATAATAGTTTTGGAAAAGACCAGTAGCTTGCCTTTCAGCAACACTTGGGCCACCTTTTTTACCTCTTTTAAATATATCAATTGGTGCAGGTGGGCCTCCACCCTTTCCTGCTTGAGATGCACCATATACTGATGCGGCGGCTCCAGCAACTGCTGCCCCACCTCCAATTATCGCCATGCTCATGGTGTTTCCTCGCTTTCCAAATTTAATGCATGTTTTTCAATTTTAATCATATCGTCAATTGCGTTAATTGTTACAGAACTAGACACATTCTTACTCCATGCTGGAGCGATATCCTCATTATCCAACAATGGGTTGTGTAGCTTATCTGAAACTGTTTTTACGATCTCGTCTGGATCTGTTATGTTTTCTGGGTTTGGGTGGAATGTAGTCCATGTGGTATCCCGCTTTACGTGCAGAAACCTTTTGGTTCCGGGTGTGGTAATCCCCATGTAAGGAGCAATGTGTGTTATTGGCCCATCCGGGGTAATCACATCAACCTCGCCTGTGCTTATTACAAACGGATGCTTTGTGTTGTGAGTAACAGACATCACCAAAGAGCCTGCTGGCATGAATATGGTTCTGACGTATAACCCCGGAGTGAAAACATGAGTTAAAGGCAAGTCAATCTTATCATCAGATTTGCACATTACATACTCAATCTTATCCACCTCGCTACAGGTAGCGAGTACATCTGGGTCGATGTGTGAAAGGTCAAGGTTCATAAGAGTAATTTCTTTTGCTAGGTGATGGTTCACACAATAAACATTACATTAACTTCTTGGAAGTCTAATTCAGCAGCATCGCTTGATCTTACGCACTCCAAAGCAATTTGGGTGGTGGTTTTTGTTGTAGAGTTTGATGATTGACCAACAACTACAGCTGCATATGAACTAATATTGTTTCTACCAGACCCAGAGTAAGCGTAATTTGTGTTAGGCATTGCAACTGTAAATGTAATAAGAAACTCTCCTATTGCTGTTTTTTGAACACTGGATATGTTTCCAGATCCGTAAATAAACCTATTTGTATTTGCCGTGGTGACAGTTCCAGATGTGTCACGGGTCATGTCAAAACTGACCCAAGCTCTACACCCATAAATTGGCGCGCTTCCAACTGGGTTTGGAATATTGGCACTAGCAAGGAAAACTCCATTTGGAGATGTTATAGAGATTCCACCAGATCCAGTTTGCTCGATTGCCATTCCACCATTAGCTCCAGAATACCTAATAATTCTAGCATCGTAGTCTGTCAAGGGATGGACGGAATGAAAGTCAATAAGAGAAGCAGTGCTTGTTGTTATTCCAGTTCCAACCTCAACTTGCGGCTGTGAAATGTTAATAGTTCCAGTTACACTATTCCAGCTTGGTCCACCAGCGAAAAACTTTGCTGGAGTTACTGCGCCATTTGCAATTGCGTCAGTTGTAACCGCGTTAGCTGCAAGTCTGCTTGGAGTAATGGCATTTTGGGAAATTGTTAATTGCCCAGACGCTACTTCAAGTCCACCACCAGCCAAGCACGCTTGAGATGTCATCACTGTCTCGTCGATGATGTTATTCATCTTCGTGCTAGTGATCGTATCAGTAGGCGTAAACGTGTAGGTTGTATTAACTGCACCCATAAAATTATTTCTGTGAGATGATTTGTCTATTTGTCACTGATCCAGCGACTTTGATTGAGTTTATCTTGGCCGAACCCTGCGTTCTTGTCAAGATCATGGTTCCTGTATAGCCTCTAATGCCACCAAGTCTGCACCTAATACTAGCCGTTTCGGATTCTGAAGCGTTTGGTGATGATAATATCTCTCCATTTAGGAATGTAGTGGTGGTTCCAATTGACTCAGCGTTGTCTGGGTCTTCAGAAGCAAACTCAATTAAGTATTCAGAGCTTTGATTTGGAAGACCCTGCATTGTGATTTGTGCATCAGTGTACCTTTTGCGCTCCATAGTCTGCAAATCATAGCCACGTGTGGTTAGTTTTGCTAAAACAGGAGAAGATGTCTTTTCGTCATTGATATTCGACACGCTAATACTGTCGTTTTCACTATCAAAAGCCTCCAGTTGGTGCAATCCACCGTTAGCGGTGACTGCATACAGGTTGTTTCTCACACCTGCGCTTCCAACAATAAGGTCTTCGATCAAGAATCTTGAATCTCCAAAGGTATCTAGCGATTCCCATCCACCATTTAAAAAGTTGTACACCAAAATTGAGTTATTTCCGCGAGCGTCATTGATTCCGGGTGCGGAATCCAACGGAACTGCAAGGTAATACCTGTTGTCGAATAGCATTCCAACTGACTTATTGGACAAGTCCTTGTTGAGCCTGTCAATATATGGCTGGATGTCTTTGGAAATTGGCTCCTCGGCCCCACGAAGGTTGTAATCGTTTAGGAATTCAACACTGTAAACACCATCGTCGGATAGGAACATCATGGTGTTAGCCCTCATCACTACAGACTTACGAGCCAAACACCCAACCTCGGAGGTTAGCTCTGTAACGCTGGTGTCCAACAGACTTCCTTGTGTTCCTTTAATCTGATGCAGGCTATTTCTGTTGAGAACGATCAATCGGTCCTCGTAGAACCCATGCATTCCAACCACATAGTCGGCAGTACCACCGCTAATTCGGAACTGATTTTCAATCTGGTCGAATGTAGTTGTGTCTAAAATGTCGGAAACAGCAATCTCGTCGGTGATCTTGCGGTCAGTATAGGTGGCTGCGTTATATGCTCCTGACTGGTCGTAGTAATACGGAACCCACAGGCGGCGTTGGAAGTGAATTCCCCAAGGAGCACCCGGCTGGTGCATAAATCCACCACCCACGCTGAACTGACCACCAAACTCAATTTGTTGTGATCCTGTTGCGGTGAAATTGGCTACTGGAGCAATAAATTTAATGTTGCTGGTTGAAGCAAATGATACCTGAAAGTCTTTTCCAACAATCGCTGAAAATTCAGGAACGGTGCTTTCATAAACATGAATTACGTCTCCAGCAAAAACAGTGCTGTTAGAAGTAGTTAGGCTTATAGATACTTCGCCATTTAACGCCGTAATGTTTGGACCAACCCCAGTAAATACCTGCGGCTGCGTATATGCTCCTCCGGGAGAGAACGTAAAACCATCTGTAATAGTCGCAACATCGACATTGAATGTGACATTCTGAGGTGCGCCAGTAACTGTTATTTGGAACGTGTCTTGTCCAGTAACTGTTCCAACGGTCTGCGTTCCGTTAGGTGGTGTGCCACCAGTTAGACCAGCAACCGTAATGCTTGTTCCAGTTACCAACCCATGCTCTCGCATGCGAATGGTGACAATGTTGCCAGCAACGCCAACGGTCCCGTTGTTCTGCACCGCTGAAATGATCGGCCTGCCATTGGGATACCATTCCAGTGCCTGTTTGCCATCGCGGAACAGCATCACCTTGTCGAACACCTGAATCATGTCTGTGTCCTCACCTAAGGCAGTTCCAGCAGGATACGGAATGTTCTCTGGGACGTAAGCAATGTTTGCCTCAACCTGAGCCAAATCAATCTTCTTTGCCACCGTATCCAACGCGACAATCACATACTCCTTGTTGTTGGTATTTGGGTCGCTGAACAAGCAGGACGCACGAACATTAGCGTTAGCGTTGTCGTTGATCGGCATCTGGGATAATGTGCCAGTGCCAGAGACAGCAGTAACTCCAGTAACTGGGAAGCTTAACTGGTTGGCTGAGACATACGTCAGAATCTTGGCTCCGTTATTGTTAGTGCCAGTAAAGGTCAAACCAGCAACTACGGCATGCCCACTAGAACCAATCTCAAATCCATGATTTGCAGACATGGTGATGGTCACCACGTTAGATGCATATGATGCAGACGAAATAGTCTTTGCAACGTCAATCAGGTAGAACGGCAACTGCAATGGATCACCACCAACTGTGAGCGCACCAGTCCTAGACACTACCACCTTGCGGGGCTTCCAGTATCCTTCCATGCGTCCGTTCAGGGACTCGCGCACTTCTCCGGGCTTTAGCTGGTTGAGTTGTAACCGCTGGTTAACGCCAGCAAATCCACGATCTCCATCCTCGGAAATCGAGTCGTCCATCCCGCCCGTGGACCGAAATTGCGACATTACGCAAAGTAAACGATCACAACGCCAGAGGTGAGGACAACCTGCGAGAAGTTGCCGCCGATACCCAACCCAGCAGGGAGCGTGATTGACTGCAACCTAGACGCACCAGAGACATTGCCAGAGGCACTCGCCACGGTCGCTAGCACAGCGTCATTCACAACCTGAATCCAGCGGATGTTGCCAGTGTAGGTGGTGGCAGCGGTCGAAAGCACAATGCTTCCACCTTGGCCTTGGAGGTCGTATGCGACAGGAGAGGACATGAATTATATAAGGTTAAAACCCGCGCCTTGCAGGCATATCTCCAAATGCGGAGGGAATTACCATGCGTCAAGGGGGAACTTGTGGGGTTGACAGGGTGCTAGTCAACCAACAGCATCCAACCAACAACACCTCCCACGCCTCTCTACGATGCGCACCAAGGGAGGTTGCTTTTTATCCTGTGTAGCTCAGCGGCACCATCAGTCCAGCGTAAGTAAAGTGCCACCCACGGGTTCGCGTGCCGAGTACCAAACGCTCTTGCAGAGGCGCGGGGTGGTAGTGTCAAGTTGCAGGGGGAACGCTAACTTGGCAAGTTCCCAGTCGGGAACATTGGGTGGGAATGGATGGGATTGGATGAAGATGTGCGTGATCGGGAATAGGCCCTTTGTACAATTTTTGAAGGGGGGGTTAATCGTCCCCGCTTTTTTCGTCGTCGGAAATTTCGACCCCCTCCCCCCTACTACTTGTTACAATGTGTATAATGCGGAGTTCTGTTCCACGGGATTGCCCAGCATCTATCGGTGTTCCACGGGATTGGGTGGTCTCCAATCTGTAATCAACCCGTTAGTTGGTGGTCTCAACACTAGATATGGTGGTGGTGCTCGACCCTCGCGTGCGTGTTGACGATTCTTTCGCGGAAAGTGCGAACGATTCCCAGCCCTCTGTCCCTTGATTCCTGTCCCAAATCCCTACTTCGCACCAGAATGCCCTGTATGCTCTTTGCCCTATCATATGGAGTCAGCACCCACAAGAAAGCCCCAGACGCTGTGTGAGCGATTCTGGGGCAATCTAGAGGGTATCTGGCGCGGTTTGGTGGAGGATGTTGGCTGTAGAGGTCAAACAAACTCCTGATATTGGCCATTGAGGCGCAGTGGCAGGACTACATCGCGCCTGCCGTTGCGTAGCTTGCCCACCTTGAGTCCGTCCTCGGCGATGAACAGGAGAGCGTCAGCGTCCTGCTCGATGGCTCTGGATTCGCGCACCTGATTGTTGTCGTTCAACTGGCTTGCGCTGATGACCGGGCATTGCAGGTGCTTGGCTAATTGCTTCAATCCTCCAGAGACTCTGGCGACTTCCTCTTCCCGTGACTCTCGGCTTGAGCGTGATCCTCGGATCAGTTGCAGGTAGTCCACGACCACAAGATCGAGGGAGCCGTGCAGGTCACGGATGCGCTCCGCCTCTGCTGCGATGCTGTCTATGCTCTGGTTGGAGCTAGAGTCTATCCACAGGGGAGCTGATGAGATCTGCTCAACTCCGCGCTGGATTTTCTGTAGTTCATGCTTGGCTGCGCTGCGGGGCTGAGTGATTGACCCGTAGTTCGTGTGGGTCATGGTCGAGATTAGCCTTCCGATCACCTCATGCGTCATCATCTCAAGCGAGTGGATTGCGACTGGTCGCTGGTCTGCGATAAACTTGCTGGCGATCTGGAGCATGAGCACGCTCTTGCCTCGGCTTGGTTTTCCGGCAATGACCCAAAACTCACCCGGTCGCATGCCACCGCAGATCTCATCCAACTCTGCGATGCCCGTGCTCATTCCCGGCAGTCCGCCCGAATTGTAATCCCTCAGCATATTCTCAATGAACTGCTTGCTAGCCTTGTCAGCGTCGATGCTGCGCTGCTTCCCGCTCACCACCTGCTGTAGGCTTTGGAGGGTTGTACGGAACGAGGCAATGGCTCCTGCTGCATCATCTGCTGTGGCTATCTCACGGGCGGCAGATTGTGCCATCCTGCGTGCTTGGTACTCCTTGAGGGTGGAGACCCACTGCGTCCATCCTGCTGGAGTTGGAGCGTAGCTGTAGCACTCGACCACCTGTGATGCTCCACCGATCCTTTCGAGCTTATCTTGGTCGGTTAGATGTTGCACGACAGCGATCAAGTCAAACTGGTTAGCATCGGATGCTGGAAGCTCTCGGCACACCTGCCACAAGGTCTTGGTGTCGGGGTGGTGGAACGAGTCTGCGCTGAGTCCATCAGCGGCAGCGCGCTTGAGCAAGGATGCGTCCTTGAGGATGGATGAGATGACTGCCTTCTCGGAAGTGTGAGCGGATGGTATGGTTAGTTCTGTGTTCATTGTTCTGTTGGTTAAATTCCGAATTGGTCGGAGGTCTGTGGTTTTCCTACTGGCTTGTCCTTGGCCTGCCAAGTCCTTACTGCTGCCTTCCACGATTTCATTGGCGACTTCCCGATCACCCAGCCTTTAGACTCGTAGTAGTTGATGAACTGCTCGGCCTTGAGGAAGCGTGGAGTGAGGGTCATTCCGTAGGCGTGAACTTCATGGATGGTGGGCTTCTGGAATCTCTTGGGTTGCTCCCCTTCTTCCCCTGTATGTTCTCTTGACGGTTCTTTAGTAAGGGTAAGTCCTATGGTGGGACCTGTAGAGGTCTCATGGTGGGACTTCTGGGGTCTCACTGTGGGACTTGTAGAGGTCTCACTGTGGGACTTCTGGATTTGGTAGATCACCTCGTTTCTACCACGGTGACGCTCGACAAGACCGCTCTTCTCCAGCTCGTCCAATGCTCGGAATACACTGCTCCTCGCCAACCCCGTCTCGGCGGCGATGGTGTCAATATGTGGCCAAGCTTTACCCTCATCGCTTGCGTTGTCAGCAAGCTTCAGCAGGACCAGTTTGGCGGCGAGTGACGACACCTGCGTCTTCCAAGCCTGTGATATCATGTGGATGCTCATTCCTGCTCGAAATTGTCCTGAATGAATTTGATGAAATGCTCTATGGCTCGGCTGCGTGACTTCTCACCTCGGAAGTGTTGTCTTTGCAAGTGTCCTAGTATCTCCCATGCCTCTGGCGACATGGTGATACTACGAGCGATGCGGTGCTGTCCTGTTGGTAGTGGTTTGCGACCACGCTTATTCTGGCTCTGGTTCATTTTTTATATGTTCTGTTAGGTCGCGGATTGCGAGTTCAAGCAGGTCTATCTCCTGTGTGAGGCGAGGTGTCTTCCCGTGCTTCTCGGCCTTGAGCCTGCGGAAGTACGCTTCCTTGAGTGTGGTGAGGATCAACCCTCTTGCGGTTAGTTCGTGTGGCATTTGTGTGGCATTTCGGGCAGCTAGGTGACGAACGGAATTCTGAGATTGCTTTCGGAATTCCGCAGGTCGCGCAGATGCGCCAGTGTATTTGTGTCATGGATAATTTCTAGAGTCGTTGTCGTGATCGGGTGAGGTGAATGGGTCTGGATCGTGCGGCCAAGTGGCGATTCGTTTTAGTCGTTCGTTCTCTGACCTTAGCTCTCGGCACACGCTCGAAAGACGATATTGCTCGCGTGCTTTGTGAAGCGCGTCTTGCAAAAACGAATTGCTGTTCAAAAGCCCATCGATTTCAATGTATAGTTCCTTGACATGTTTCTGTGCCTCATCCCGTTCAGTAGCGAGTTGCCTTTGCAGTTTATCACGCTCGACGATCAACGCATTCTCACGCTGTTGCGTCTCACGCAGGATGCGGCACAGGCTTGTTACACGAATATGTTCTGACGCTGGTCGTCCGCAGCAGCCACACTCGTAGTCGGTGTTGGCTACCCAGTCCTGCAAGCAGGTTGGGCATTCGTTGTGGTCGCTCATTCTTCCACCTCCTCGTCGAAAGAGAAGATTAAATCAAGCTCTAGCCAGATGCCGTGATTGATGCGCTCGGCAAGCAGGTCTTCGTCGGGTGTATCTGTATACTTGTGGGCGCGATGGTAGCCATACGAGATGCCATCGTCGATAGCACGCTCAAGCAGTCTTCTTATGTTCGGTTTCATTGTTTTGTTCTGTTGGTTGTGGTTGTGGTTTGCGGAATATGTCGTCGTAGTTCTGACCGTACACGGTCGGGTCCACGGGCCTTGGTGTGTCTCCTTTTCCTGCGCTCATGTTAGTGGGTGAGTTCGTAGAGTACGATGATTGCCGCGACGAAGATGCCGCCAAGCAGTGCCGCGAGTGCCATCGCAAGCCATAGTGGTGGTTCTGGGAGTGGCAGGGGAGCGGGGAGCAGGTGGATGACACCAGCACCGTCCCTTGGGTCTGATGCATCTGGTGGTAGCACCCAGCCGTTGCCGTCAGGGGTGATAAATGTGCCACCCTTCCAGACTCCTTTGGAGGAGTCTAAGCCAAGAGCAGTATGACCGCAGTAGTAGGCGAATGTGTTTGGTTTCATTAGTAAGAGATTTCAACTCCTTTCCATTCAAGCTTGTCGATGACCTGAGAGACCACAAGGTCACGGTCGATATTCTCGTCGTAGTGCAACTCCATGACTGCATCGCTGATGCGAGCGATGACGTTGTACGCTGTGTAGTCTGCGCTGTGGTTGATGCCTTTATAGGCAGCAATGCACAGGTCGATGATTTTCTGTTCTGTTTTGTTTGGTTTCATGTGTGTGGTTGGTTGATAGTTATGCTTTGATTGCTGGCTGGGTAAGTTCAAAAAGACTCTCGTATGCTTTAGCATAAGCCTTGCTGTTGCGGCGACCACTCAGCTTGGCTACTTTATCAATGACAATGTCCGCTGCCGATTCGGAAATCTTGCAACCATTACGAATCTGAGAAACGATGCTGTCTACAAACTCATTGCGGCCATCTCCAATGTATTCCCACTGGTGGCTACCAGTCTGAACATGCTGTGGGTACTCACGATCAAAGATGGCGGCAATGTGAGCGAATGACGCAGCACGCTCCAGTCGTTCTGACTCTTCCGCATCACGGTCGGATTGACGTTCTGCGAGTTCCCTTGCGACCAATGCCTTGGCAAGCTCAACGGTCTTGGCATACTTGCTGGAGTTCGCTGAGTTCTCGCAAAGCCATACGAGATAGCCAGCATCATGCTCACGAACTTCGTGAATAGACTGTCCTGCGTATTTGCCACCTTGCAGAATGCTCCAGTCGATGTCACGACGAGTTCCTATAGGCAGCACTTCAAAGTCTGCGACGAGCGGACCAAATGCGCGTGCCTTGGCGATTGCCTCGTCCTTGTCAATGCTCAGGTTGCGGATGTGGTAGTCACGGGTGATTGTCTCTCCTTCAGTACCCCATGACTCGTCGAACGAGTGGCGCAGAGTGTAGTAGTTGGACTTGGACCCGGTAGAGATGTAGTAGCGTGAGTTCATTGGTTCTGTTGGTTGGTGTTGCCTGCTGGCAACGAGAAGACAATCCACCATGTGTTGAATTTAATCAACAGAAAAATGCAGAATGGATGAAGAATCCTCTGCAACCCGCTTAAACACTAGGAATTATTTTACTCCAATTCGTCGTCGAGACCGGGGTAGGACCACATTGGGGCTGGTTCTGGGACATCTTCAGGCGAAATTCCACGCTCGTCGATGATCAGTGCTTTGGCAAGGATAGCGTAGTTGACGAGGTCGAGGCAGGCATCCTCCGCAGACTCATTCGGTACAGCTAGCTTGCCATCATTTGCGAACGAGCGCAGGCGTTGCAACTTGTCCTGCATGCGTAGCAGCAGACCAGTGATAGGATGCAACCCTAGTGACTCACTCGCTTTGAAGTTTGCTAATGCATCGTGTGCATGCTCACCTCCAGAGTAGTCGTTATTTTTTACATCCATGATTGCCAACGCTTGTCGGCAAGTTTCCGTATGTACTTTCAGTAGTGCTTGTTTGTTCATTTGGTTTTGTTTTCCATGTTTTATAGTTACTCTCGTCGGCAAAGAAAGGGTCATTCTTCAGCAACCACCGCTCGCACGCTCGGCGCACGTCTAGGAACATCTCCTGCGGGAGACCATCTTCAGCTAGTGTTGGGTTGCGTACAAACCTAGGCATAGTCGTTGTCGTTTGGGTAGAACATAACAAGACAGACAACTGCCATGATCACCAGAAAAGATGTAATGTCCTCATGCATTGAGTAGTCGGTATTTGACCTTTGATAAGTCCTCACAAGCTTTCACCAACTCAGACGCATCGTGTGCGTTAGTGAGTTCAGCTAGCTCTTCCTGCAAACACTCCAAGCAGACTCGTCCACCTCTGGCTGCACGCTCGCAGTCGTCACGCTCGCACGTGCTGTACGTGCTAGGCCACAGTGGGAATTGATACTGAATGTCGTAGATGATTTGTTCTATTGATCTCATGATAGGTCTAGCACTTTGAGTTCGTATCTGTTGGTCTTATCGTTCTTCTTCCACCCGTGGATCAGAATCTTCCACCCAGCCCTGCGTAAGCAGTCTAGGTATGGTGACTCGGACATCTTCTTGGCTCGCGCAGACACATTGTTCCAAGATGTAGTCTGGACCGCAATGGTCTCGCTCCCAGCGCATGCCAGCACGTCCACGAATCCAAACAGGTCTTTGCGGCGGCGTGAGAACTGACACCAATGCTCGACCACCTGAACGCAGTCTGTGGCCTTGCGTAGTTCCTTTAGTGTAAGCTGTGTGGGTGAGGTTTTCATTTGAGCTTCTTGATCACGAATGTAGCCTTCTCGCGGAATACCTCGTCGTTACGGGTAAGGAAGTCTGCACGCTCCTTGGCTGCGATGACGGTGGTATGGTTCTTCCTCTGGAAGATGCGAGCGGTATCGGCAAGCGTGTGGTCCTCGCTAACCAGTGCCATTGCTAGCGTCCTAGCCTGCGATGGTACAGGCTGCTTGTCGTAGGCGAATATCTGAGCTGGATGCACTCCAAATGTATCAGCAACTGCGCTGATGATTCGCATGGCTTTATTCTTGGACATGCGGTGACCCAACTCCGCGCATAGCTCGTCGGTGGTAAGGTCGGAAACGTGTGTGACTTTCATTAGAAAATGTTTGCCCTGCGCGCAACCCTCGGAGCCAAGGGACAGAACCCACCTGCACGCTGGTGGTGATTGTTATGCGTTATTAGCTACTAGGTCAATAGCAGAGCAGCGGACGATGATGCCGTTGCCCTTAGCTGGAGCGAACTTGTCTACCCGATGTTCTAGGTTGCGGATGTATGCTACTTCGTTTGCATTACTAGGTATGACCCTATAGAAGTCACCCTTGATTTGCCTTGAATTGAAGACTGGTGTTCCGTAGCGCATATCCTTCTCCTCACGAATGATATCGGGATTTTTGACTTTGGTTTTCGCGCCAAATTTAAGTGTACGTGTGATGTAGTTCATGGAAAGTGATTTGCCCTATGGTGAACCCTCGGAGCCAAGGAATGCGATGATCATGTCACCAATCATGAATGGGAATTAGAAAGGAATCTCGTCGGTCTCTTCCTTAGCCGCAGGTTTAGCCGCAGCCTTGTCGTCGATCTTCAAGCTAATGAACTTGCCAGACTTGCCCTCGCGGAGCCATCCAGCTAGTTGATACTCCTTGCCGTCAACGTCGATCTTGCCCTTGTATGCAGGACGCTTTGGGTTGTCGCCCACATCGTTCTTAAACAGAATGCCCGTATTTGTGTTGTCGTAGTTACTCATGGTTTACTTTTGTTTTGTTGCCCATTTGGGGGGGGAGATTGTTTGGATGCCATCAATTGCAGGTGGGAATGTTTTCGTCTGCACGCACTGGTTCCACTTGGCTAGTGCCTGCATGTAACCTTGCCTTCCAAGCTTAATGAATTCCTCGTCGAGCAGGACGGTTGCCATCTCGAAAGGACGATCAACTGCCATGAAGACGATGATGAACTCATTGCGTTCTTCGCCAGATGCCATGTTCCACAGGTCGAGGTAAAGTGCAGCCTGCCAGTGGTAGCCTCTGTTGATGATGAGCGAGGTCAGTTGCTCCAAGCTCTCAATGCTCTGGGTGGTTTTTAGGTCAATCAGCGACAAGCCCTCGGACGGCACAAGGTCGATCATGCACTTGCAGGATGTGCCGAAAACCTCGGCAAACACAGCAACCTCAGTGCGGTAGTCTGGAAGATGCTCGATTGCAGGATTTTTGCGAAACGCATAACCCGCTGACTCTGCGCGGATGTACTCGTCTGCTGTAATCACCTTGAGGTTAGTCATGCTGTCGCGCCACTCACGTGCTTCCTTGGTGCGAAAGTCGTTATATGGTGACACGATGTATTCCACTTCCAGCTTGTGCGGCTCAAGGCAGGCAGTGTGGTACAGAGTGCCAGTACGCATGGCTGGGGTGCTTTCCCTGTCCTTGCTTTTGTTGTACCATCTGTACGGACTCTGGTTAAAGTCCCAGAGCAGGGATTTGCTCACGGGACCAGAAAGGTCTCTGGGTGTTGCGGTCTTGGTGTAGTATTCCTCGCCAAGGTTTTGAATGATTTTCATATTAGCGTCCTGAGTGTGTTCTGAATATTTGTCCGTTGCGTTTTACCTGTCCGTAGCCGTTGTAGCCAATGACTCGGCGGCGGGAGGTGTCTACTGGTTTGGGTTGCACTTGAGCCTCGACCAACTCCTTGCGTCTTTGCTCGGCGGCAGCAGCCTCGGCGGTAAGTTGTGCGTAGTAAGCATTTGCGTTCATGCAGCACCCCCTAGCTTCTTGGCCTTGGCATCTAGGCTTGCGTTAGCTTTGGTCACAGCAGGCTTGGTGAGTTCGCTGAGGGACTTGACTGCGAGGTACTTCAGAAACGCCTCCTCGTCCACTCCAAGCCCCTCCATACGGGTCTTGAGCGATGCGATGTCATCCTTGCTCGCTGGAGCCGCAGTACGGGCGTGTGCAGCAGATTGACCATCGTCGTCCTCTTGGGCGATGCCAGTCATCGCAGCGAGAGCATAGCGACGAAGATAGGTGGTTGACGCTCCCACACCCTGCGCGTCAGACTTGGCTGGGACGCATGATGCAGTGCTGCTGATATATCCACCCTCGGCGTGGAGGATGGTTGTGGTGACACTCACTAGACTGCCGTCATAGGAGGTGGACTGGACGATAGACAGACCATGCGAGGCGAACACAGGTCGGACTGTGTTGAGTACCTCAGCGAGGTCGGCATAGCGATTCTTAAAATGTGGGTTGATGCTACCCTTGGTAGCGTTCTCCACTTCTGACTGTGCTTGTGCTAGAGCTTTGTTCAGCCCTGCGGTTGTGTGTTCTAGGTTCATTGGTTTGTTCTATTGGTTGCTGGTATTGTGACCAGTTGTTGATAGCAAACAGCAATTTAGACTTGCGGTCAATATTTTTTTTGCAGGGAGATGTAACCAGTTGCATTCCAATGTCTTACGACTTGCTTTGGATGCCAGTCTGCCATGAATGATCGTGGGCTTTTTGTATCACACACGCAAGTAATGTAGGTTACACCCGGCTCGTAACGCAACTCGTTATAGGGCTTCTTGCAGCTACACTTACGCATGAGGCGGCGTGCCTCGTCGAACTCCCAGTCCTCGTCGGTCATCGGTTGCTCTCTGCCCATATCAACCCTGCATTGGCGGCGGCGTACGATAGGTACACCAACGCCCACGGTGCGTCACCTTTCAGTGCGTAGCTTGCCCCGGCTGCCGTGTAGAGTAACATAGCAGCTAGGACAATTATTTGCTCAAATGCCATACATTCTAGGCAATGGAGTAGAAGAAGTTTCTCGTCGTTTTACGGACGTTAATCTTCCCTGCCTTGACTGCGTCATTCAGCATGCGCCTTGAGGCATGGATGCCCATCTCAATCTTGTCAGCGTACTCTTGCACGGTGAACTCGTCGTCTCGTTGCTTCTCTGCTGCTCCAGTAAGGAGTATGGCTTGTTCTAATGCGCTTAACGCTACTTCTGCTTTTGTTTTCATTGGTTTGTTTGGTTTGGTTTTGTTATCAGAGAATTCCATGAGGGCTGACCCATACGCCATCCTCGTTGGTCGCGTGCCATGCCTGCCACGAACCCGTCTTGGTGTTGATGAGTCCAAACAGGAATCCCTGCCTCCATCCATGCTTGGCTTGGTATCGGTCCGCATAGGTCATCTGGTCGATGTCAGCAAGACATCCAACTGAGAATGCCATGCCGCCATCCAAATGGCGAGCGTGATAGGTGGCTGGGGCGTGTACGTGACCGTGGATTACACTACCCCACCCGTCGAAATGTGCCTTGGCTGCGTGAATGGAGGACTTGAACCCGTGAATCAACTTTGGTCCACCCTCTGGAAGCCGCAGGTAGCGTGATACGTGATAGGGGCAGGTCTTTATTTTTAGCGTCTTGAACTCGTCCTCAAGCATGCGCCAGTATTCGGTGCAACGCTCGCGCAGCATGCCGTCAGCGCAGTGGGTAGAGTGCAGGGCTAGCCTATCATCGTGATTCCCGATTGTGAGGTAATGGGGCTTGTACTCCTGAAGGAACTCCATGCCCATACGGACATCGTCGGCAATGCCGTCTGCCCGCTCCTCAATAGAGGCTCCGCGCCTAAGGGGGCTGAGGTCGATGAAATCCCCCAAATGCACCCTGTAGTCGGGCTTCCACGTCTTCATGAAGGCTAGTGCCTTCTTCTTTGCCTTTTCACAGATTAGGTTGCCGTGATTATCCGCGACTACCATGAACTTTTTGTAGGTCATTGTTTTGTTGGTTTGGTTTGCAGTTTGTCCCAAGCAGGGAAAAACAAGTGGTCCAAGCACCTGACAACACCCTCTTCAACTTCCTCGAAAGGTTTGCAGTGACCGATGCCTCCGATAGCGAAAGCAGCGTGCATCATTTCGTGTCTGAGTGTGTCAACCATGTCCTTGGTATTCCCCTTCCTAAGTGCTATCGTGAGATCGTCAAGCGAAAAACTACCGAAATCCTCAAGATTCTCGACAACGGTGATCTTCACGCGCAGCCCGCCGATTGGGATATGCTTTGGAAAGTTCATTTTGGTTTGGTGAATTCCATGTGCATCGCGTCTCTCCCCCAGAAAGCTCCAGCGGGAGTTGCTCCTTCCTTTGCAAACTCCTCCATCACCTCTATAGGCATGTTGGCACTGCTGGGCCAAGCCTCGCGGTTGCCATTCGTGCTGGGGGCAAGGTCCACGGCGGCACCCCTAGCGTGCAGGGAGGGCAGTGAGCCTCCGCGCATGGGTCGGTTGTTGTAGCATCCTGCGTACTCCTTCAGCACCCACGCATGAGGTGTTTTGGATAGCTTCTCAAGCACCCTGTGGAGGCTGGGAGCTACCTTGTGGTGGCAGCGGATCGTTCTCACGTCCTTGCCGTCATAACGCACGCCTAGGTCGCTGACAACTAGGCTAACTAGCTGTGACTCGTCACCTGCCTTTCCGTAGTAGGCAGTTAGGGAGGCTTGGTCAGAGTTTGGCCAAGGATTGCGTTCTAGGGGCATAAATGCCCTTAGGTGGGCCTTGCATGCCTTTATGGATGCTGGACCCCAGAACCCGTCTGGAGTCGCTCCTACGCGCTGCTGGAGCGCAATAATTTGATTGTGGTTCATGGCTGCTTGAATTGCGGTTAACAGGTCAAGCTAGCGTTGACCTACTCACCAATTTCTAATCAGCTTCCAGAGGGAAAGCAACCCTACTATGATACCAATCCCAAGCGAAGTCATGCGGGTTCCCCACTCCAGTTGCTCTTGGAACGAGGTCACAAACCCCAGTGCCGGGGCTGCTGTTCCTACAAAACCGTGCAGGAGGTCTCTGCCTTGATCAGCGGTCATTTGTTGTCCCTAGCTTTGATTAAGCCGAATCCTGCGGTGACTGCGGCAAATGCGCCAACAAAGTCGGGTGCGCCACCATTAAGGAGTTGAATGCCAACGTTGGAAAGTGTGGCGACGATAGTGAGAATCCCAAGTGCGGTAGTTTTCATAGTGTATTTATTTAATTGTTATGCGACTTTACGTGCAATGATATAAGACCTTTTCCTTGTGCTGTTAGCTACAGCACTAGCTGAACTTTGGCAAAACTCAAGTGAAACTTCAGTATTGTTAGTGAGAACCTCAAGAAGACCCATAAGTTGTCTTTTGTTGGTCAAAAGCGAAGTGCTTGTTATGTCCCTTGTGGACAGTGTTGTTGCATCACTAGCTGCAATAGAGTTTGTGGTGTTTCCAGTATCAGATCCATATTGCTCAAATAGAGTGATTCTAATGTTTGAGCTTGCTCTAAGTCCAAACAGGTAACCACCGTTCCCGATTGCAGTTGAACTAGCGGCAATGCATGAGTCAATCTGATACATACCAACAGGAAGGGTGACAGATGTCAGCTTAATTGGGGTAGTGTTTGTGGATGACACACTTTCAGTTTTGATTCCAATATATGCAGTTCCATATCTGGTATCACCAAGTCCAACGGTAAGTGCACTTGAGCTGTTGGTAATGGACTGACCAGTGAGCTGTAGTTGACCAGCAAGAGTCAACGCTACGGATTCGACCTTCGCCTTGATGTAGTTCCAAACGGTGCTGAACTTCGACTTGCGGGTTTGATTTGGTGTGGCTACTGCCGAAACGCCAATGAAGTCATCGTCAGCAACGGTTGCATTTTCCGTGGAAAGGTTGATCGACTGACCTACAGCAAGCGTTCCGTTGGCTTGGAACTTGGCAAGTTTGTCGGCATCCAGCGCGCCACCGCCACCAGCACTTGCATCAAGCGCAACATAAGTTGCTGCCGTATCAAGAGCAATGGCAGCGTTAACTGCGGCATTGGTGTTCTCTAGTGCGTTGATCGCGTTGCGAGCATCTAGGGCAATAGTACTCAGCTCGACGCTAGGGATTGGGAATGCTGTAAAGGACATGGTGTTGTTTAGTAATTTAGTGTGATTGTGTCTCCATTAACGGTAATTGCATCACCAAGGTAGGTGATCATAACTGGTTCCCTGTCGAGGACTGAGCTTACCATTGAGATTGCTAGTGCTAGTGCGTTCATGATTAGTATCTATTCTGCATGTTAGCGTTTGTAAACACGCGATTCGCAACAATCTGAAGGGTGTGCTGCTCGTCAATACGGATCATCTCGTCCTGCAAAAGACTATCAGCCTCTTGGTCGGCAAGTGCCGCCTTCTCCTGCTGACCTTCTGCGCGGAGGTAGTCGGCGTATGTGCCGTGAGCCAAGTACTGATACCACTCAGCGGGGATAGCAGATGTCTCTCCAGCACTGTCTCCGTAGGTGTCGTTGAGCTGTGCCTTATAGGTCACAAAAGCCGTAGCTGGGTTAAGGTTACCAGTGATGATAGTAGCACCAGTAGCTGTGATCATCATGTCGTACTCCTGTACGGATGCTACAACATATGGTTGCTGACGATGAACTCGCAGGAACGTGTCGATTGTATCCTTGCCAGTTTCGGCAAATGGAATGTAACCAAGTGCTGGTCGAGCAGTTCCAGTTCCAGTACCAGCGGCGGTTGCCACAAAGTACACACCAACGTCATTGCTGTCAGCACCAATGGACACAAAGTTTGTATTACCAACGGTGTCTATAAAGTAAGAAACACCAGCGACAATTGCGGTTGCGGCGACAGGATCGGATGAGAAATAACGGGGTTCTCCAATCTTCAGGAAGCGAGGCCAATAGTTAGTAGCACGAAACGCACGCAATGCCCTGCGATTGATAAGTGCCTTGATGCGGGGAGTTTCAATTGATGCGAACACCACGCCGCACAGGGCTTGAATAAGCGCAAATAGTTCAGCGTAGGTCTTGGTCTGCATCAGATGTGTCCTGCTCTAAGGTGTGATTGTGACTTGAAGAAGTCTCGGACAAACTCTCGGTCGTCCCAGCACTCGGTCCCGTACTTGTTAGCTAAAAGAAAGTATTCATGCTGTGGAATTGCCCCAATGGGTTTCCCTAGCGGTGATTTTGCATCCTTCATCATACGTGCTTCAGCGGATGCGGCTATTTCACGTTTGTTTTGCATTGCCTCCTTGAGCGCACGTCCAGAGCATAGCTCCTTTACGAGTGCGTCAGTGAGTGCGGTGTCGCAGATCATTGGTAAGTAAAAAAGGGGCAGGAGGGTGTTTTAAGTCCTCCCACCCCGATTATGGTTTAGACATTCGAGGCAATCGCACCGGGATCAAGGATCGTCAAGCAGACGAGCCATTCACCAGCGGTCACGCTACCAACCGAACCACCGAACTTAGCAAAGATCGGAAGTGCGGAAGTGGTCGCGTTTACAAGACCGGGTTCGGTGTCCAATGCATCACCCGTGTTGAACTTGACCTTGTCGGTGTTAGCGTCGAGGTCGAACGAGGCGATGAGGTTCGTTGCGGTTCCAGAGATCGTTCCAACAGAAACCGTCAAGTCAGACGGTCCAGCGGAAGCGGTCGTTTGGAACAACGCAGCTTGCGTCACAATACCACCAGCAGGCAGTAGGGCAACGGTCTTTTGCGACGAGGTGAGATAACCCGACGAAGCGAGTTCAGCACCAGTGATACGGAACGAGTGGGTGAAACCACGCGATTCTTGGTTAGCAAGTTGAGGCATATTCTTATGTCTTTCTAGTTAGTTGTTATGATTAAGATTAGGAATAAGCGATCTTGCCGTGTGCTTGTGGGTGTTTGACAACCAGCGTGCCAGCAACGTCGATATAACCACGCTCGCCACCACCTTGGTTCTCAAGGCGGGTAGCACCCATCGGGATGAGGGTGTTAAAGCCAAGATACTTAGGATTGATGACATAGCCAACACCACCAGTGGTGACGGGCATACAAGCTGGATTTGAGTTCACTATTTTCACGATACCAAAATCAGAATCATACACGTTGACAGCGAGCGTGATTTGCTTGCTGACGGCGTTTTGATTGACATGGTATGTAACACCAGCCGACGAAGGCGTGGCGCGGGTGAAGTTGCTGATCACCCGGCGAAGGGCAACATCGGCAACAAGCGTGAGCGAGTTCATCTCACCATTCTTGCTGAAGATCGAACCAATCATACCGTTGAAGGCAGTTTCGGTAGGAGCG
>Ga0208811_1000027_pt1 | contig 43368 bp, 35 predicted proteins | sample Colrivmet1561A02_FD_187681 | JGI IMG/M metagenome (GOLD analysis project Ga0208811, IMG submission 187681) | Estuarine microbial communities from the Columbia River estuary - metaG 1561A-02 (SPAdes) (version 2) | ecosystem: Environmental > Aquatic > Marine > Intertidal zone > Estuary | place... | reverse complement strand
CGCGGCGAGCATGACACGGTCATCTCCGAGGCCACGGACCTCATCACCAAGATGGACGATCCGGACGTTCTTGCCCGCTTGCACATCGTCAAAGGCAGCTCCCTCCTCGCCACCAAGAAATACGAGGCGGCCATGAATACCTACCTCCGGGTGCCGGTCTTCTATGGTGCTCAAGCCGAACACCTCCCCAAAGCGATGCTCGGTGCCGCCCGGTCCTTCCGGGGCATGGACAGCCCCGCGACCAAGGAACAACGGCTGGAAGAAATCTCCAATCGATACCTTCGCGACCTGATTGCCACCTTCCCAGTCTCGAAAGAGGCCGAGGAGGCGAAGAAACTCCTCCCTAAGGAAGACCGCCTCGCCGCCGAGGCCGATGCCGGTAAAATCAAGGATGCCGCCGTCATCCCCGATGCGACCGCCAAGCCTGATGCGCCCAAGGCGGATAACGCCAATAACAACGAAGGTAATAAGTGAGACCTTGCTCCTTTTCTAATCCCGAACTAAACCATCCCCATACCCGTCGCTTCCCCATGAAGAAACTCCGCTCCTCCCTGCTTACCTTCGCCTTCCTCGGCCTGATGACCGTCGTTGCCTCCGCGGCCGAAGGCGGCGTCAAGGAAAAGACCCTCCTCGACCTCTTCGAAGAAGGCGGTTGGGTCATGTACCCCATCACCATCGCCTCCGTGGCCATGATCTGGTTCATCGTCGATGGCTACATTCGCACGAGCGAAAAGAAGCTCTACCCAGCCGGCCACGTCACCCAGCTCCGCGAGCTCTTCCAGCGCGGCGACTACCCTGGTGCCTATAACTTCGCCAAGACCGCTGGCTCCCCCGTCGCTGAAGTCGTCCGCGCCGGTGTCGCTTTCACTCCAGATGGCAAAGTCATGACTGAAGAAGCCATCATCTCCGAAGTCTCGCGCATCCAAGGCGAGCTCATGGGCCGCGCCTCCTACCTCTCCGTTATCGGCGTCTGCACCCCGATGATCGGCCTCACCGGCACCGTGACGGGCATGATGAAGGCCTTCGATAAGCTCGGCTCCTCGGGCGTGGGTGACCCTTCCCAGCTCGCTGAAGCTATCGGCGAAGTGCTCGTGGCAACCGCCGCTGGCCTCTTCATCGCCATCCCTGCGTTTATCTGCTACTACCTCCTCCGTAACCGCATCACCAAGGGCATCCACGATATCCAAGAAATCGTGACCAGCCTCTTCCGTGCCTTCCCCTACGACGAAGTCGCAGGACATACGGTGGGCGACGAAGTGATCTACGCTGCGAAGCCTGATTGGAACGCGTCGCCGGCAGCAGTCGCCGCCGAAGCCCCCAAGGCCTAAGGTTTCTTCCACCCCTTAAACCCACACACGAACCATGGCAGGCGGAGGCGGAGGCGGAGACGGGGAACCCGAGTTCCAGGTAGCGCCGATGATCGACGTCCTCCTGGTGCTGCTGATCTTCTTCATGTCGATCACCTCGGCCCAGGTCCTCAAGGTCGACAAGAACATCCAGCTGCCCGTGGCTTCGCACGGTATAAAGCGCGACGACAAGGCCGCCGCTGGCCTGATCAATATCTCCTGGGATAAGAACACTGGCCAAGCGAAGTACAAACTCGACGACCGGGAACTAGACATCAACGACAAGGACGGTATCGCCAAGGAATTGGCGGCCCGCAAGGGTTCCAACGAGAAGTACCGCCTGCTCATCCGCGCCGATCGCCAGTGCCACGCCAAGTATATCTCCAAGGCCCTCGAATGGGGCGCCGAAGCCGGCATCGACAACATCGCCTTCTCGGGCCTTAACCGCGAAGAATAAGCCATGAAACAAGCTCCCCGGGAAATGCCGTCAGACGCCGGCTTTCAAATCGCGCCGATGATCGACGTGGTCTTCGTGATCATGCTCTTCTTCATGGTCATGGCTGGTGCCGTGAAGGTGGAACACGAACTTAAGACGACCCTCCCCGGCAATGCCGAGACGGCCAAGGAAACCGAGATGCCGGATGAGATTACCATCGGCGTCGCGGAAAACGGCGCGATCACCATCAACGAGGACCCCGTCGGGCAGCCCAACGACAAGACCTTAGAAGGCCTCTACAACGAGATGATGAAGATGGCTACGGCCGCTAAGCAGTCCAAGACGAAGCTACTCATCACGGTCCAAGCCGAAGAGGCCGCCAAGTATGAACGTGTAATCAACGTGCTCGATGTCTTGGCCCGCGCGGACATCACCAACGTGACCTTCGCGGTGGCGGAACCAGAATAAGCCAACGGATTATCGACCCAAGGCCGCCTTCTGAGGCGGCCTTTTTATTGGGTGGACTTGCCAACGCCGCGGAGGGAGCTTGTACTAATGATATGAAATTAACCGCCGTCCTCTTGCTTGTCCTCAGCCTGGGCCTCTCCGGCTGCATTATCGTCATCGAGCAGGCCAAGGAAAAGAAGGATGCCCCGGCCCCGGCTGCGAAGTCCGAAGCGAAATAAGCCCTGCTGAGCGACCGCTTAGGCGAAGCCTTGCGTCGAATCAATGACGCGGCGCACGGCCTCGTAATCGTTCCCGATGCTCAGCGGTGCAGGCTTGGGAAGTTCGTACGGGAAAGTCGATGCATGGCTATCGTCAAAGGCAGCTTGCAGGATATCCGGGAACTTGGCCGGGTGAGCCGTCCCGAACACCACGACGTCTAAGTCGCCATTACCTGGCTGCGCCAACAGGTCTTCGGCAGCCTTCCAGCCGACAGCGGTGTGCGGGCAAAGGACATAACCACCGGCCGAGCGCACGCGACGCATCGTATCCAAAGTGGCGGCATCGTCGACGGTGACGGCCGAGACCGCCGGCCCGTCCTGTCGCCAAGCGAGCAGGCGATCGAGGTTATTGGGGGCACCGATATCCATGGCGTTGGACGCGGTGGGCGTTGAACGGCGAGGCTGATACTTCCCGGTGGCGAAGAGCTCTGGTAACGGTGAGTTGATGTTCGTGGCGGCGACCAAGACATCCACGGGTAGGCCCATCCGACGGGCCAGCTGAACGGCCCCGACGTTGCCTAAGTTGCCCGAGGGGACGACAATGCCGAGACGGCGACCGGCGGCCAACTGACGACGGACATGGAACGCGAACGGGACCTGCGCGATGAGGCGAATCGGGTTAATTGAGTTCGCCGTGAGTAGCGGGCCGACGCGGCGCAAGGAGTCATCCGCCAGCGCGCGCTTCACCAAGGCCTGACAATCATCAAAGGAACCGTCGACCGAGAGGGCGACGACGCCCAGACGGGCTCGGGCAATCTGCGACTCCTGCACTGGGCTGACGCCGATGCGGGGATAGAGGACGACGGCGCGGACGCCAGGGATGCCAGCGCAGGCTTCCGTGACGGCTCCGCCCGTGTCACCTGAAGTAGCGGCGAGAATCGTGAAACGAGGGTATTCGGCACTGAGCACGTGAGCGGTGACGCGCACCAATAAGCGCACCGCAAAATCCTTGAACGCGGCCGAGGGGCCCTGAAAAAGTTCGAGGACTTGAATGCGGTCGGCAGCCTGCCCAGCGAAACCTGGGGGATGCACCAAGGGCACGGGGAAGTTGAACGCTTCCTGACAGAGGCGGTGCAAGACATCGGCCCCCAGTTCTTCCCCGAGGAACGGGCCGATGACGGCCTCAGCAAGATCGGCGTAGGTGTCGGCCTGATGGGCCGCGATAAAGTCAGCGGGGAGCTGCGGGATGACGGACGGCACCCAGAGTCCGCCCTTACCGGGCATCGACGCCAAGAGCACCTCACGCAGGCTAGCGCGCTGCGCGGCATCGGCCGTCGAGACGAACTCGAGCTTACTTCTGGGCGAGGACATGGACGCCCTGAGGATTGATGCGCGAGACGTATTGGGTGGCCTTAATCGGCACCGACTCAAAGACGGTGGCGACGGCCGCCGCGACCTGGCGGGCCGTGGCTTCGCCTTCGCACAAGGCGAAGACGCTGGGGCCGGCTCCCGAGATCGAGAAACCCAGGGCACCCGCGGTAAGGGCCGCACGCTTGGCGCGATAAAACTCTGGGATTAGACGCTGGCGGTGGGGCTCAGCGATGAGGTCATGCACCGAACGGCCGATGAGTGCGTAGTCGCTCTGGTACAGGCCGCAAATGAGGCCGCCGAGGTTACCGCTCTGCTGGGTCGCCGTCTCCAACTGAATGTGCCGCGGCATAATCTCGCGCGCGACCTTGGTCAGTACGACGATATCGGGATGAACGACGGCCGCCCAGAGGTTCTGCGGAATCGGAATGTTGTGTACGTCGAGCTCCGCATTGGAGCGAATCAGCGTGATGCCACCGAGCAGGCAAGGCCCGACATTGTCCGCGTGCCAAGCGCCATCAGCGGCGGCTTCGCCAGCGACCACGAACGGGAGGAGCTGTCGACGGGTCAAAGGTTCGCCGAGAAGTTGGTTCACGGCAAAGGCACCGCCAACTGCACTCGCGGCGCTGGAACCCAAGCCGCTGCCGAAAGGCATCTGCTTATGAATTTCCATTTCAATACCGAGGTCGGCCCGACCCAAGTGACGCAAGAGGTCCAAAGCGGCGACACCGGCAGTATTCAACTTAGGGTCGAGCGGTAGGCGCCCATCGTCGCCCGTAATCTTAGTGATGCGGAAGCCGGGCTGGCTCGAAGACCGAACGATAATCTCGTCGCCCGGCAGCTCGATCGCGAAACCGAGCACATCGAAGCCACAGGCCACGTTGGCCACGGTAGCAGGCGAGAAAACCCTGACTTCTTGGAGTATTTGTTTGGTCATATTGGCCCCTAAATCGGTGAAGAAAGACCTTTCGGGTTGCCTCCCCACGGGTCAACGGTGAACATGAGCGTTACCGAGCCTAAAAATGCCTAAAAGGACTCACCAGTTCGGGTTTGTGACCGTAGCGGCCGCTTCACCCTCTCTCCGCTTAGGTGACCCCGCGGCTAATGCTCTCTTGGTTATCCAGGCGCTCGAGAAGGCCGCCGCCGAAGGTGCCGAGATCGTCGTCCTCCCAGAGCTCTGCCTCACCGGCTATAGCTGTGGTGACCTCTTTGGCCAACGCACCCTCCTACAAGGGGCCCTGAAGGGCTTGGGCCTAGTCGCCGAGGCCACGGCTCGCCTCGGCCTCACCGCCCTCGTGGGGCTGCCCCTAGAGGTCTCTGGACGGCTCTTTAACGCCGCTGCCTTCATCTCGCGCGGCAAGATCCTCGGCGTCGTCCCCAAAACCCACCTGCCGAACTCTGGCGAGTTCTATGAACAACGCTGGTTCGCCTCCGCCCGCGTGGCTCCCGTCAAAGAAATCGACCTCCTCGGGCAAACCGTCCCCTTCGGTACTGACCTGCTTTTCCAAGCCTCCGACCTCCCTGACTGCGTGGTCGGCATCGAGCTTTGCGAAGACCTCTGGGCCGTCGAACCCCCGAGCGGCGCCCAAGCCCTCGCGGGCGCTACCCTCCTCTGCAACCTTTCGGCCAGCGATGAACTCCTGACCAAGGCCGCCTACCGCCGAGACCTCGTGCGCGCCCAGTCGGCCCGTTGCCTCGCCGCCTACGTCTACGCCTCGGCGGGCGCCGGCGAATCGAGCACCGACATCGTCTACAGCGGCCATGGCCTCATCGCTGAGAACGGTATCGTCCTCGGAGAATCCGAACGTTTCCGCTTCGAGCTCTCGCTCCTCGTCTCGCAAATCGACGTCGATAAACTCCAGGCCGAACGCCGCCGTAACAGCACGTTCTTCGGCGCTCCTTCGACCCTCCAGCCACGCGTCCGCACATTCGAGCTCGGCCACCCAGCCAGCACCACGCCTAAGCTCCGCCGCCGTTTCAGTCAGCATCCTTTCGTGCCGTCAGATGCGCAGCGCCGCGACGAGCATAGCCAGGAAATCTTCGCCATCCAGTCGACCGGCCTCGCCCGTCGCCTGCGCCACACCGGCGCCCGTCACGTTGTCATTGGCGTTTCGGGTGGCCTCGACTCCACGCTGGCCTTGCTGGTTCTACTGGAGGCCTTCGGCCGTCTCGGCCTCGATCGTAAGGGCATCATCGGTATCACCATGCCTGGCCCCGGCACGACGGTCCGCACACGCATGAACGCGCTCAAGTTGATGGAGGTCTTAGGCGTCACCGCCCGCGAGATCCCCATCGACGCCGCCGTCGAACAACACCTCGCCGATATCCAGCACCCGCCCGGCAAGCACGACGTCACCTTCGAGAACGCGCAAGCCCGCGAACGCACGCAGGTACTCATGGACGTCGCGAACCAAGTCGGCGGCTTCGTCGTCGGCACCGGCGACCTTTCCGAAGCCGCGCTCGGCTGGTGCACCTTTAACGCCGACCATATCTCAATGTACCACGTGAACATCGGCGTCCCCAAGACGCTGGTGCGCCACCTGGTCTCCTGGGCCGCCCATGCCCGCCACGTCGGCGATGAACGCACTTTGCTCGAGGATATCGTGGCCACCCCAGTTAGCCCCGAGCTCCTGCCCCCTGGAGCTGACGGCGAAAGCTCCCAACAGACGGAAGCGATTGTTGGTCCGTACGAGTTACACGACTTCTTCCTGTACCACGTGATTCGCAACGGCTTCCGCCCGGCTAAGGTGCTCTGGCTCGCCGAACATGCCTTCACGGGTAAATACGACCACACGGAGATCCGCCATTGGCTCCGGACGTTCCTAACCCGTTTCTTCAGCCAGCAGTATAAGCGTTCGGTCATGCCCGATGGCCCCAAGGTCGGCTCGGTCGCCCTCTCGCCCCGCGGGGATTGGCGTATGCCATCCGATGCAGAGGCCACGGCGTGGCTTGCGGAAATCGCCTAAGGGTGTTTGTTAGGGGGCGTGACGACTCCCGTACGCACCCATCCCGCCGCCACGCAGGCGCTGCTCGCCCGCTTGGGCGCCGCTAAAGTCAAGACCGACGAGGCCACGTGCTTCGCGGCTTCCTTCGACAACATGCGCCTGTCCTTCATGCCCGAGGCGGTCATCCGTCCGGACGTGGAAGAGGATATCGGCATCGTCCTTAAACTGGCGAACGAACATAAAGTGCCCGTCACCGTGCGCGGCCGTGGCACCGGCAACACCGGCGCGAGTTCTCCAATCCACGGCGGCTGGGTCATCCACCTCGACCATTGGGACAAAATCGAGATCGACCCGATTTCGGCGATGGCGACGGTCCAGCCAGGTGCCATCACCGCCCACATTAATGAGCTCGCCGCTGAACACGGGCTCTTCTTCCCGCCCGACCCTTCTTCCCTGAAGTACTGCAGTATCGGCGGCAACATCGCCACGAATGCTGGCGGCCTCCGGGCGGCTAAATACGGCGTAGTCCGCGACCACGTCTACGCGCTCGAGGGCTTCCTACCGACGGGCGAGAAAGTCACGTGGGGGGCACCGCTCCGCAAGTTCGTCAGCGGGCTCAATATCCGCGACCTCTGGATCGGCTCCGAGGGGACCCTCGGGGTCATCACCAAGGCCACGCTCAAGCTCGTCAACAAGCCCAAGGCCCGCCGCACGTTCCTGCTAGCTTGCCGTACCGATGAAGGCGCGCTCGAGGCCGCCGCCGCCTTGATGGGCGCACGCGTCAACCCCGCAGTCTTCGAGTTCCTCGATACGCAAACGGTCGAGGCCGCCGAAAAACGCCGCGGGAGCCGCGTCTTCTCCACCGCCGAATTACACGGCGTCGAAGAGACCCACGCCATTCTGCTCGTCGAGATCGACGGCCACCCCGCTGCCCTCGCCGAAGATGCCGTGAAGGTCCGTGCCTGGATTGCGCAATACGCCGTGGCCTTCCGCGAGACCGACGTCGAAGCCGAGGCGGAGGCGCTCTGGGATATCCGCCGGACGTGCTCACAGGCGATGTACGCCCTCGGGAATGCGAAGTTGAACGAGGACATTGTGGTGCCGTTCCGCAGCTACGTGGAGCTCATCCGCTACACCCGCGAGGTCCGCGACCGCGTGGGATTGGCGACGCCGACCTTTGGCCATGCCGCTGACGGCAACTTCCACGTGCACATCATGTACGACCGCGATAACCCCGAGCACTGCCGCAAGGCCGAGCAGGCGATTTACGAGGTCATGAAGAAGGTCGTTGAACTCGGCGGTGCCATCACTGGCGAACACGGCATCGGCATCGCCAAGTCACCTTTCCTCCGCCTGCAACACTCGCCCGCAGAAATCGGCGCGATGCTGGCGGTGAAGCGCGCCCTTGACCCGAATAATATTCTAGCTCCAGGACAGATCTTCGAGCCCCTCAACGTTTGGGAGCATCGTCCGGTCAAGGTCACCCTCGACTGGGATAAGCACTGAGCCATGGGTCGTACTGTCGCCGTCTTTGATTGGGACGGGGTCGTCGTCGACTCCGCCGTCGCCCATGAACGCTCCTGGGAACAGCTCGCTGCCGAGGAGAAACTCCCTCTTCCCGCTGACCACTTCGTCCGCGGCTTCGGCAAGCGCAACGAGCTCATCATCCCTGACATCCTCCAGTGGACGCGTGACCCGGCGGAGGTTCGTCGCCTCTCTTATCGCAAAGAGGAACTCTACCGCGTCGTCGCCCGCCAAGGGCACATCCGCGTCCTGCCAGGTGTCTTCGAGCTCCTGCGTGCACTGCAAGCCGCCGGCATTCCCTGCGTCATCGGCACTTCGACGCAGAAGGAAAACCTGGCACTCGCGTTTGAGCTCTTCGGTTTGGGCGTCTTTTTCCAAGGCGCGGTCAGCAGCGAAGACGTCTCCCGCGGTAAGCCTGACCCCGAGGTCTTCCTGAAAGCGTGTGCCTTGGCGGGCGGCGACCCCGCAGCATCGTTCGTATTCGAGGATTCCTTCTCAGGCATCCAGGCCGGCCTCGCGGGCGGGTTCATCACCATTGCTTTAGCGACCACTAATACGCACGAAGCCCTGCTACCGCAGAAAGCCCATCGCATCGTGAAGGACCTCTCGGAGGTCGACGCGGGCTGGCTCATACGCGGTCGTCTCGACTAAGCGGTATGGAGTTCCGCCTGCATTCCGATTACCAACCGATGGGCGACCAGCCCACGGCCATCGCCGCCTTGGACGCCTCCCTCACGGCGGGGAATGCGCGCCAGACGCTGCTCGGCGTGACAGGTTCGGGTAAGACATTCACCATGGCGAACCTGATTGCCCGCCAGCAACGGCCGGCGCTGATCATCTCGCACAACAAGACGCTGGCGGCCCAACTCTACTCGGAGTTCAAACATTTTTTCCCCGAGAACGCGGTCGAATACTTCGTCAGCTATTACGATTACTACCAGCCCGAGGCCTACGTACCGCAGACGGATACGTTCATCGAAAAGGACTCGGCCATCAACGAGGACATCGAGCGGATGCGCATCAGCGCCAGCAGCGCCCTGCTCTCCCGGCGCGATGTCATCGTGATCGCTTCGGTCTCCTGTATCTACGGTTTAGGTTCACCCGAGGACTTCTTGGCGCTGATGATTCCGCTCCGCCAGGGCCTAGTCATCAAACGCGACGAGCTCCTGACACGGCTAGTCGCTAACCAATACTCGCGTAACGACGCCATCCTCGAGCGCTGTACCTTCCGGGCCCGCGGCGAGACCATCGATATTTGGCCAGCCTACATGGAATCCGCCATCCGGCTGGAATTCTGGGGCGATACGCTGGAGCAGATTCGGGAACTCGATGCCGTCACCGTGCGTCCAGGTAAGACGCTTGATAAGTTCGACCTCTACCCCGCCAACCAATACGTGACCTCACCGGCTCGGGTGAAAACCGCGGCCGAGGCTATCCGCGCCGAACTCGAGGAACGCGTGGCGTTCTTCGAAAAGTCCAACCGACTCATCGAAGCCCAACGCATCCGCATGCGGGTCGAGCACGACCTCGAGATGCTGCGGGAGACGGGCTTTTGCTCGGGCATTGAGAATTACTCCATGCACATGGCGGGCCGTCGGCCGGGCGAGCGCCCGCACTGCCTCCTAGACTTCTTCCCAGATGACCGGCTGATCTTCATCGACGAAAGCCACGTCTCGGTCTCGCAGATCGGCGGGATGTACCACGGTGACCGCGCGCGCAAAGAAAAGCTGGTCGACTTCGGCTTCCGCCTACCGTCGGCCATGGAAAACCGTCCTTTGCGGCCCGAGGAGTTTGATACGATTTCTGGCCAGACGGTCTACGTCTCGGCCACGCCCGCGCCGTATGAGTATAAAGTCTCCACCGTCATCGCCGAGCAGGTCATCCGCCCGACCGGCTTGCTCGACCCTGTCATGGAGGTCCGGCCGATTCGCGGTCAGGTGGAGGATATCATCGGTGAAGCCAAGCGGGTAGCCGCACTCGGCTGGCGCACCTTGGTCACCACACTCACGAAGCGGATGTCCGAAGACCTTTCGCACTTCATGCGTGAGCACGGGCTGAAGGTTGAGTACCTCCACTCCGACATCGACGCCATCGAGCGCGTGGAGATTCTGCGCCGCCTGCGGGCGGGCAAGTTCGACGTCCTCGTCGGCGTTAACCTGCTCCGCGAAGGCCTCGACTTACCTGAAGTGGCCTTGGTGGGTATCCTCGACGCGGACAAGGAAGGCTTCTTGCGTAGCGAGACGAGCCTCATTCAGACCTCTGGCCGAGCTGCCCGTCACGTGGACGGCAAGGTCCTACTCTACGCCGACGTGATGACGAAGTCACTCACGCGCGCGCTGACCATCTGCGGCGATCGGCGCAAGCGCCAGCAGGCCTACAACGAGAAGCATGGCATCACGCCCAAGAGCACGGTTAGGGCGATTGAGGAAAGTCTCGTCGACGAAGAAGAAGCACTGCTCGCGGTGGCCGAAGGCACCGATGACCGCGATGTGGCCCGAGTCCTGGCTGACCTTGAGACGGAGATGTTAGAGGCCGCGGACGAACTTCAATTCGAGAAGGCAGCGATGTTGCGCGACCAGATTGAAGCGCTGCGGACGGGCAAGCCAGCCCCTGCCAAACAACGCCGTAAAGGCGGGCGCCGCTGATCAGCTGAAACGCCGACCGAGGTCGGCATCCGTCCACTCCACAAACGTCCGGCGGCCCTTCGGGTCCGTTCCCGGCTGGGCGGTCCGGAAGAGCGCCTGCACAAGTTCGAGGAGCTCGCCATCGGCCAAGGCATCACCCTTGCGGCGGGCCTTATTGACCGCCATCCGGGCCAAGGCGTCGTAGGCCAAGGCCGGACGGCCAAAGTCGCCTTCACGGCGCGCCATCTCCGCGAGTAGGTCGCGCAAGAAGCCCAACGCATCCGCCGGGTCCAGCCAGACAGGCAACGCGCCCACCCGCCAGAAATTCCGTCCGTATTCCTCGAAATCAAAACCTGCATTCTGTAATAACCCCATACGCTCTTTCAGCACCGCTGCGGGCAATGGCTCGAGCTCGATAGTCAAGGGCACCAGCAAGGGCTGACTGACGGGCTTACGTTCGGAGAACTGGCGGAGAATATCTTCGTAGAGCACGCGCTGGTGGGCAGCGCCAATATCCAAGATAGCCAAGCCAGTCGGGGTCTCGAAGACCGCCCGCTCTTCGCGCAGACGCGCGAGCAGACGCCAACTCAGACGCAGCGAACTACTGGAGGCCGGAGCGGAAGCCAGCGGGGCGGAAACGGGCGGTACATATGTCGACGTTGGCGAGGGGACGGCCAGAGGAGCAGTGCCGGAGGTAGCCGTTGGGGCAACGAACGACGGTACGAGGGTCGGCGTGATTGCCGGTATCGTCGTCGTGGGTAACCCATCGTCGACCCGAGCCAGAAGCACTGAGAGGACAGACTGGATAAGGAAACCGCGGACGCGGGCCTCGTCGCGGAAACGCACCTCACGCTTCGCGGGGTGAACATTCACGTCGACCCACGCGGGGTCGATTTCGAGGAAGGCGAAGGCTAACGGGTAACGCCCCTTTGGAATCAGCGTGTGATAACTCTCGGTCAAAGCGAAGGCCATGGTGCGGCTGTCGACGGGGCGGCCGTTGACGACCGTCACTAGGTCTTGCCGCGTACCGCGGCTCACGCCGGGCTTACCCAAGAGCCCGCTCAGGCGCATGCCGTCGCGTTCGAAGACTGGCATCAGGCTGACCTCATCGGCGACCTGTCGGCCCCAAATCTCCCGGACGCGGTCGAGGAGCGGGACGTTGCCTGGCGAACGGAAGATCTCGCGACCATCTTCGCGCAGCAGGAAGCCCACTTGCGGGTGTGAGACCGCGTAGAGGCGTACCAAGCGGATGATGTGCGCGGCCTCGGTCTCATCGGACTTCAGGAACTTGAGGCGGGCGGGGACGGGATGAAAAAGGTTAGTGACTTCGATGCGCGTGCCGGGGGCCATGCCATGCTCACGCTGGTGGACGACCCGCCCACCATTGATCAGCAGTTCGGTGCCGGAAGGTGCGGAAGCGGGACGCGTCTGCAGGGTGAAGCGCGCCACGCTAGCGATGGAAGGCAGGGCTTCACCGCGAAAACCAAAGGTCGTGATGCGGTCGAGGTCGGCGGCGAGTCGGATCTTGCTGGTCGCATGACGCTCGAGGCTCAGGAGCGCCTCTTCCGGCGTCATCCCCTTGCCATTATCTTCGACGACCGTGAGGGCTTTGCCGCCGCGGGAGAAATCCACGACCACCCGCGTCGCCCCGGCATCTAGGGCGTTCTCGAGAAGTTCTTTAACGACCGCGGCGGGACGCTCCACCACTTCACCAGCGGCGATTTGGTTGGCGACCGTCGGGTCGAGTATGCGGATTATCGACATACTTACTTCGTCTTGGCGGGCACGACCGCAGCCCAAGTCTCATCAATCGTCTGGCCGCAGTGCGTAGCCCAGACCTTCTCGACCTCGCCGCCAGACACGCCAGCGAGGTGTAGTTTCTTGACCAAGCCTGGGTGCCGCTTCTCGGCCTGCAGAATTAGATAGCCCGTCACGCGGTAGGAATCGCGAGGCTTGTTCTTCACTGGGTCGATGCGGATGCCGAACTTCCCTTCCTCGGCGATGCCGAAGCGGACATAGTCGGCGATACCTTCGGTCATCCAGCTGGGGATTTTGCGGTAGCCCTGGAGCACATGGGTCAACTCATGAACCACCAGCATCACGTCGTCCGGGTGCTTGGACGCATAACGGGTCGAGATCGTGATGGCCTTACCGTCCCAGAAAGCCACGCCGTCCATGTCCTTGAAGCGGACCGTGATTTGCTTGGGGCGCTTGGCCTCGGCTGTACCGAGGACGGTGGCGATCTTGGGCTCCCATTCCTTGATGAGTTCAACCGAGCGGGCGCCGAAGGCCTTCAACTTCTCCTCGTCGGCCTTATCGTCAAAGACCAGCTGCACCTCGACGGCCGAGACAGCCGCGGTGGCGAGCAAAAGGGCAAGGAAGAGGCGCCGCATGGGTAGGACGAGGATTAAGCCCACCCCCTGCCCCTGCAAGACGAACAGACCAAAACCTCGAGGGTTGCACCCGGCCAAAGAGCCGCAACCTTGCGAGGGTGTCTAACCGACTGGCCCAAGAGCAATCCCTCTATCTGAAACAGCACGCGGCCAACCCCGTGCACTGGTGGCCTTGGGGCACTGAGGCCTTTGCCGCCGCCCAAGCCCAAGGCAAACCCGTGCTCGTCTCGGTCGGCTACTCCTCCTGCCACTGGTGTCACGTCATGGCCCGGGAATCTTTCGAGCAGCCCTATATCGCGGAGCTGATGAATAAGCATTTCGTCTGCATCAAGGTCGACCGCGAGGAACGCCCTGAGGTCGACAAGCTGATGATGGACGCCGTCCAGATGATTAATGGCCATGGTGGCTGGCCGCTCAATTGCTTCTGCCTCCCCGACGGACGTCCCTTTTTTGGCGGCACCTACTTCCCGCCCGAAGACCGCGGTCAGGGCCAAGTCCCCTGGCCTCAGTTGCTGATGCGGGTGTCGGACTTCTTCCACCGGAATAAGGACGAACTCGCCGCGAACGCCGACGCCATCGCCCAGAACCTGACGCACCTGACGCGGGCACCTGATGCGGATGGCAGTTCACCGCAGCCTGCCGATCTGCTGGCCGCAGCCAAACGACTCTGCGAACAGCATGATGACACCTATGGTGGCTTCGGCGGCGCTCCTAAATTCCCGTCTCCACCGACGGTTGACTTCCTCCTCGCGATTCGGAGCACTGCGGCCGTCGAACAAGACCGGGCCTTGGCCACGCGACTCGACGCCGTGCTTACATTAACGCTCGGCGGGATGGCCCGCGGCGGGCTCTTTGATCAAATCGGCGGCGGCTTCCACCGCTACTGTGTGGACCGCGACTGGACCGTGCCGCACTTCGAGAAGATGCTTTACGACAACGCCCAGTTGCTCGGCACCTACGCCGAAGCCTGGGCCCGCTACCGCGACCCGTTGTATGCGCGGATCTGCGAGGAAACCATTGGCTGGCTCCAGCGCGAGATGCGCCTACCCAACGGCCTCTACGCCAGTGCGCTCGACGCTGACACCCACCACGAAGAAGGCACGACCTACGTCTGGAAGCCCACCGAGATTGTGGCCTTGCTCGGGGAAGAAGCCCTGCCCTTCGCTGCCGCCTATGGCCTGACCGACCAAGGCAACTTCGAAGGGGCGAACATTCCGAAACTCCGCGCGAAGACCGCCGAACGCGACCGCCTTGCGGGTGCCCGCGCCCAGCTGCTCGCCGCTCGTAATCTGCGTCCACAGCCGGAGCGCGACGACAAGGCCTTGCTCGGCTGGAACGCCCTGCTCATCCGCGCCTTGGCGAAGGCCGCTTGGATTTTTGGTCGCAAAGATTGGTTCGTGCTCGCGGCCGACCTCGAAGCCCACGCCTGGAAACTCTTCGCCGCGGAGGGAGCTTCGCCCACACTCCGTTCCGTCGCACACGGCGACCAAGCCACGCTGACGGGGAACCTCACCGACTACGCATGGTTCGCCCAAGCCGAACTCACGCTGGCGGCCTACGCGTCCTGGGGACTCCCCAACGAGTCGCAACGCTTCTCCGACCGGGCCCGTGCCCTCATGCAGGCCACGACCGACCGCTTCGCCGACCCGCACGCCGTCGGCTTCTTCTTCGCACCCGCGGGCCGTGACGACCTTTCGGTCCGCCAGAAAGACTGGTTTGATAACGCAGTCCCCGCTGGGAACTCCGCGATGATTCACGTATGCGCGGAAGCCTACACGCTGACCGGCGAAGACCGCTGGCGCCAAACCCTTGAAGACCTCGCGCAAGCCTACGGTGGCATGGCCCGCAATGTCCCTAACGGGGTCGCCCACGCCCTAGAAGGCCTCACGCACTACGCGATGGGGCACGCCGTCCTCAAGCACGCCCCTGGCGCCAACCTAGACGCACTCCAGGCCACCTTAAGTGGGCAGGTAAACACCTCAGCCCATGCCCGCCCCCATCGCCGCGTCTTACTCGTTCCTTCAGCGGAAACCCCCGGTTTCCAGCTTTGCGTCGGCCCGACCTGTCAGGCACCGACCCACGACCTCGCGGAAATTGCGGTCGCACTGTGAACGGCGCCACTCCGCTCTTGCCGTAAAGCGGGTCAGGGATTGATTGGTTGCAGCGATGGCCGACGATCCCTCTTACGTCTATGGACAGGGCCCGGGCAACAAACGGGCCCGCCGGTTGCTGCTGGGTTTGGTAGTGGTGGAGCAGAAAGGCTACCATGACTTGGCCTACCGCCCCAATTGGCCGCGCTTGGCCTGGGTCATACCGGTGACGGCCCTGGCGGCCTGGCTCCTCGGCTCCGAAGCCTACTACTTTAAAGAACGCTACATGGGCGGCATCACGACGACCCGCCGTGGGGACATGTACCTCTACTTCCCTGACTCTATCGGAAACTGGTTCGCTAACCTTCCGCTGACCAAGGAAGAAGTCCGGCGACGGGAACGGGCGCTCATGCTGAAGAGCCGCGAGGAATACGGACGCATCGCCCACCTTCAACACAAAGGCGAATACTTCGTGACGGTGGCCAAGGCGGCGCTCGTCCGGCAAGACTACGCTGAGTTCTCCAAGTATATCGGTACCGGCGCGAACCTCGCCCCCAAGAACCTCGAGGCGCAACGCCTTTGCGCCGACCTCTTCTTCGCCTTTGGCCGACCGCTCGACGCCTACCAAATCCTCGAGGAGTCCTTAGAATTCTCACTGGATGACCAAACGCACTTCCGCTCCTTCCTCTACCGCGGCTTCATGCTGGACCAGGATCAGCGCATCATCGACTGTGCGAAAAAGTACCTGCCGATGGCTGGCCTCAACGCGGGCATCAAGAGCGACCTGCAGATTGCCCAAGCCCAGGCCAACTTCCTCCGCGGTAACTACACCGAGACCTCGCGCCTGATCCAGGCCTACCAGTTGGACCAAACGCCGGAAGGCTTTCTGCTTAAGTGCCAAGTCCTCTGGGAGACCAACGAGCGGGCCGAAGCGCTCAAGCTGCTGGACGCCGCCACCTCCGCCTATCCCGGGGTCACCCGCCTCCTCGAACTAAAGGCGAAATGGCTCAAGGATAACGGCAACTTCCCGGGGGCCCGCGATTGCCTCGACTTACTGTTCATCAAGGACCCGTCCAACCCCGGCCCGACCATCCAGTCACTCTTCTTAATGCCCGGCCCCGAGAACGCCGCCAAGCGGGAGGTCATTATCGATAAACTACTCCGCGAGCACGGCCGGAACGATCGGGCCATGCTCGAACTGGCCCAGTATGCCAACGACAGCATCCAGCCGGCGCTGACCGGACGCTTACACAAGTGGTCGGAGGAACGCCGCTTCCCCAACCGCCTGAAGTTTGCGCTCACCCATGCGGAGTGCCTCATCAACTCCCAGCAACCCCACGCCGCCGTCATGCTCATCGAGGAGCTCATCCGCCAGAGCGACCGCGAGCAGTGGATGAGCGAGACGCGCATCGCCTTCGACGCATTGCGTACCATCGGCTACTTCGCCGATAGCCAACCTGAGATCGGCGTGATTAACTTGCAGCGCCTGATGCAGAACAAGAATGTCCCGCCGCAGTTGCTCGTGGCGTCCGGCCGTAAACTCATCGCCGCCAAGCGCTACGTGGAGGCGAATAACATGCTTATCGCCGCACACCTGCAAAACGAGACCAACCAGTCGATTCTCCTGCAGATTGTGCAGCTCAAGCTAGCCCATCCGCAGATTGCGAGCGACCTCGAGACCTACCTACGTCGCCTCATGGCCACGCGTAAGCCGCCCCGTGATATCTTGGAGTCCGCGCTCCGTTCCGTCGGCTCGGACACCTTCCTCTTCTCCGGTGACCGTGAGCAGTTACTGACGGACCTCGAGAAACTACTCAACTAGCCTCCGGCGTCGGCGTCGATTCTGGCGTCGGCGTGGGAGCTGGACGGTCGGTGAGGTCGAAGTTCATCGCCGCGCCTAGGGCGGTACCGTCTGGCAGCCATGCACCGCGACTGCAGCCTTGGCGGATGAGTTCCTCGGCTTCGGAGGGGGACTGGACCGCCACGGCCATCGCGATGCCCGCAGCCTCGAGGGCACCCGACGCCAAGGCCCGCACGGGCGCGGCCAGCGTGATGCATTGGCCCGTGCGCGGATCGACGAACTGCGTGGCCTGCCGTTCGTTGGATTTACTCGCGAGGGCGAAGCGACAAAGGTTCATCTCCTTGTCCTTACCGATGCCGATGCGCCAGCCGTTGGCATCGCCAGGCGGATCAAGCGCCAGCACCACCCCGCCGCCACCCATGATGAGCGCACGATGGATACCCCAGCTGTTCTCGAGCATATCCGCGATACGGTCGACGGCGAGCCCACGGATGATGGCCCCAAAGTCGACGGCCGCACCGGACTTGACGCACGTGAACTCGGTACCCGCGAGTTTGAACTCAGCCCCGCGGAAATCGTTGTAGGCCTTATTCCATTCGGCGTCATCGGGGTTAAACGAAGGCGTCCCGCGGGCCTCCCAGTAGCGAAAGAGCGTTCCGGCGGTGACGTCAAAGGCGCCCGCGGATTCTTCCTTCAGGGCTTGGGAAAAATTCCAGAGCGTCTGGAAATGATCGCCCGCGGCCACGAGGGCGCCATCAGGCATGCCGTTGACCCCAGCGAGCGGACCGCTGTCATGGCGGGCATCGACTTGGAAGTCTAGTTCGTCGATGGCGTAGAAGATTGATTCCGCGGCGCGCTCGGCATACGAACGGTCTTCGTCCGCAATGCGAATCCAGAAGCGCGTGCCCATGGCATCATGGGAGAAATTGTGGATGACGTTGCGTTCGCTCATAGGGAAAGGGGGCTAAGGACATCACCATTCACCAAACGTGAGGGGGATGTCGACCTTGTTGGTGGCGTCGATTAACACCCAGTAAGTTTCGTCCCTGCGGAGAGGGAGACTATAGGCCTTGTAACCTGGAATGGCCGGTGCGCTGGAATCATGAGCCACCAAGATGCGGACGGGGGCGCGTTCCGCCCCGTCGAATTCGCCGTACCCGACTTGGAAAGCCCGAAGGTAATAGGGTAAGGGCCAATAATGACCGCCATCAATGGCGACATAAAACGGCTTCCCGAGATGCGTCTTTTGCCAAGCTTGCTGGAATTCACCGAAATCACGGGCCAGCAGAGTGCCGCGGAATGTGGTTGGAGTATGGCGCTCCAGTGTACCCGCAGAGGCGATCACAAAAGCTGCGGCGGCGACGATGGAAGACACCCACGCGAACACCCGCCGCTCGGCCAACAGTGGCCAAGCCATCGCCAAACTGAGGCAGACCGGCAAGAAGAGCAGCCACGGCGTCTTATACGGCAAGGCGAGGTGGAAAAGGAAACAGCCGACGGCGAGGGTCAGCGGGACGTCTTCGGAGGAGCGCGAACCGCCGCGAACTAGGCGAATGCCCACCAACGCAGCCAACCAAAGTGCGACCGTCCACCAATACCCGGGATTGGTGAGCGTAAGCGTATCGTCATTGCCTGAAGCGACGGCGAAGGAGCGCCATAACTGGTGGGCCCAAGCAATCATGCCTTCCCAGTCGGTGAACAAAACTGTCTGGAGGCTGACCCAGACGACGAGCGTACCTAATGTCGCCCAGCCTATGCGGCGCCAAGTGAGCGTCTCACGGGCACATACAAGCAGCGCGACCAAGAGGATGCCGAGGTAGGCTAACGCCGTGACCTTGCAGGCCAAGGACAACCCAAAGGCTGCGCCGGAAAACACGGTCCACCACGCCGGTCGCTCACCGCCCGCCGATTGAATCCACAGCAACACGCCCCAGACAAAACCAGCCACAAGCAGTGGCTCTTGGATAAAGTAGTGGCCGAAATAACAGCCCGCGGACCCCATCAGAAGCAGGAAGGTGGCCAAGCAACGGGTCGGCCAAGCGACGTCGCGCAGAAAGAGCGGCGTCGCAGAGATTAGCAGGAAGAACAGAAACGGAACGAGCCGAAGATCCGCTTCGCTCGCGTCATCGAACTTGAGACCACGCACGGCGTTCACGGCTTGGGTCGCGACGGCTAAGGCCGGCCCATGGAACTTATCCTGGTTTAGGCTGTAAGGAATACCCGCAGCGGAATCCTTGGCGAAGGACCACTGGACCGCTTCGTCGGCGTGCAAACCTGGTGGCCACGTCTGAATCCCCGGTGGGCTCACGGGAGAATGCATCACCACCCCGCCCAACATCACCAAAAGCAACCATCCCAGCACCCCGATGGCTGCCAGTCCGACCAACAGGGGTTTGGTGTATCGACCCATGCCTCAGACTTCCCCGAAGTGGCGCTGCAGGGCCTGCTTGATCTCAAGGGGGACCAAGGCGGCGGACATCGGGCTCTGGCCGTCGCGCCAAGCGTAGACCGTCGTGAGCTTACCCTTTGCGACGGCGCGTTCACCGACGTGGGCATCGAAAATCCAGACGAGTTTCTTATCGCCAATCTCAGCCGGGGTCAGCGTGACCTTCACGACGTCGTCACGGTAGATTGGGAAAAGGTAATCGCACTCAACGCGGACCCGCGGGAAGCCAGAAAGTTTGGCCCCATCGGTCTTCAGGAAAGGCAGGTGGAGGTGGCGGAAGATGGCCTCTTCGGTGGCTTCGACCCAGAAGAAGATGGTCGAGAAATGCACAATCCCCGCGGCATCGGTGTCCGAGAAATGCGCGCGGTATTCGGCCGGGAAGGTCACCATGCCCTTATGCAAACGAAGTCACCCGACGGTGCAACCGCCAAGGCGTCAAGGGGCCCGCCGGCCCGCCCGTAACCAGCGGACGTTGATGGAGGCCCCACCGGAGGCCTCGACGCAGCGCTGCAGGAAGCCCTGCGGCTCTCCCTGGATGGAGAACAGGTATAACCGTGGACCTTTCCCCTGCTCGGCCTGCCGGAAGGCTTGGAGCCACTGTTCCTGCCATCGTCCGTCCGGCAAGGTGCGCCCGACCTGACGGTAAGCACTATCGGAGTAAATGAGGGACGGATGACCCTTCCGTTTCTCGTCGTAGACACGGATGCCATCTTGGAAGTCCGAGAACACCACCAACGCATCATACTTCTCGGCCAACAACCGGTCGACCCAGGCGCCGAGGGAGCCTTTCTCACACGGCAGGCGAAGGCGGGCCAGCAGCTGACGTCCCGCCGGCGTGAGCGCGGACTCCACCGTCTGGGAAGGGGCCTCCGTCAGCCGCGGGGCTTCGCCGCGAAAGGTGCGGCCATAGACAATCTGGTCCTCGACCGCCACGATGCGGGCCCCATCGAAGAGAAAGACATCGGCGTCGGGGTATTGCTTGCGAATCTCCGCCGTCACCCGCTCGAGGTAGGGCTTCATCGAGCCTGAGCAATCTAAGTAGACCGCCACGTGCTGCGCCCGGATGGTCGCCCCCATGACGGGCTTGCCGACGAAGTACTTTGCCGTGCCGTTGGCTCCGCCAAAACCCATGCCCTTCCCCGCGCCATTACTAGCGGACGCTAGGCCCTTGGCCCCGCCCGATGGGCCAGCGAGCGCACCGCTCACCGGCGGTAGGCTGGGGAGCGAGATGCTCGCATTCGCATTATTCACCGCCAAGCGCTGACGTGGCTGGAAGTTGGCTTTCGGCCGTGCCTTCACCGCGTGCTCAGCGGAGCCCGCCGCGGTCGAGCCCGACGCCGCCACAAAGACCGAGGGCCCTTCCTCTCGCGGTCGGGACGTCGGCGAGCGAAACACAATCCAACACGCCGCCACGAGCAGCCCGCCATGCACCGCCAAAGAGGCCAACAGGCTCGACCAAGTGCGGGTCTGCTGACGGGTGCGCGTAAAGGTGTCGTGATCCACGCCTGCGAGTGGACGCAACCGCAGGCCAGCCACAAGGAGATGAACCTATGGTTCATTCCCTGAAGTTTAGCCCCGAGATTACCCTAAGGGCTTAGCGGGCGGGCTTGTAAGCCTTGGCGCCTGGGGGCTGCATAGCGGCCGGATCCGTCGAAATGGCCTTGTCTCCAGCTGTAGCCGGATCGACCGCTTCGGGCGGAGGCTGGCCGCCAGTACGGAGCCAAGTCACCATCTTGACCTGACCGCCTGAGCCGGTGGCGCACTTCGAAAGGAGTTCCTGCGGCTCGATATGAGTCGAGAACAAGTAGAGACGAGGACCCTTGCCATCGCGGGCATCGTTGAACGCCTTGAGCCATTCCTGCTCCCAGCGCTTTTCGTCGGGTTTGCGGCTGTCGGCCCCGCGCGCAATCGACGTGTTGATGCCATCGTAGTAGACGATGGGAAAACCGCCCCCTTGCACGTTCGAGTCCGCCTTCTCTCCCTTGATGCGATACTGGGTCACGCCGTCCTGGAAGTCGGAGAACAAGACCAAGGCGTCATAGGCCCGCTCTTCCTTCATGATGTCAATCCATGCACCCGCCGAGCCCTGCTTAAAGTTATCATCGTACTTCTTGAGGATGGTCTTGCCCGAACCCGTTAACTTCTTCGGGTCGGTCTCGCGGGCTCCCGTCCCGGAGGAACGGACTGGCTGGCCCTTAAAGCGCTTGCCGCCCAACACCAAACCATCCTGAGCAGTAATGAAGAGCCCATTGTACATGTACACGTCGGCGTCTGGGAACTGCTTACGGATCTCGGCCTCGACACGCTCGAGGTAAGGGGTCATCGAGCCCGAGGCGTCCATGAAGACGGCGATGCGCTGCGCGAAGATTTTGGCGCCCATGACCGGGCGGCCGACGAAGTTTTTACCGTTGCCGACACCGATGCCCATACCGGAACCAATGCCGCCACCGGAGCCGCCACCAAAGCCCTTGGACGAGCCGCCGGACATCATGCCAGAAATCATCGAGGCGCTGCTCGAGGTCGGAAGGTCAGGCAGGGAAATAGTTGCAGTAGTGCTCTTGGACGTAATCCGCGCCGCATTCTTGGCCAAGGCCTTCACGTTCTTCGGCTTAATCTTCGTCTCGTAGTTCTTAGCCTTATCGCCGGCCGAGCCACCACCCGCGCCCGTCGTAAAGGCATTCGGATCTTTCTTGGACGACTCCTTCGTCACCGAGATGATTAAGAAAGCGGCGATGAGTACTAGGACCACGTGCACGCCCACTGAAACGAAAAAACCCTCGCCACCGAAGCGGCTCCAGAAAGGTAACTTGCGGCGGCCTGATCCCAGGGTCGCATCTTCCAACTCCAACTCCTCGTCCGGAGGCAGAGGCGGAGGCATGGAGGGAGGCAAAGAGTCTGCGCTCTCCTCGGGGGGTGGAGGTGGGGGGGTATCGTCACTCATAGCCAACCACTAGATACTCGGATGCCAGGCTCTATCTTCAAACCCATTTTTCCATCAGGCCGGCCGTCACGACGCCTTTCCACGAATGCCCGAAAAAAGGGCTTGCGGCTGCCCCTGCCTGCCCTTCTTCTTCGCCTCCCACTGATTGCAGGGTGGAGCAGCCCGGTTAGCTCGTCAGGCTCATAACCTGAAGGTCGTAGGTTCAAATCCTACCCCTGCACCCAATTTTAAGTCGTTCTTGGTCAGTTAATTGCCAAATAGGTAGAAATACCTATATTTTAGTCCTTGTCAGACCAGGGGCTTAATGAATGATATCCCGTATTAACTTTGTCCTACGGGGCAATGGGGTAAGTAAGATAAAGCAGTAAAAAACAGCCGGCTTGCATAGGGGTATGCAAGCCGGCTCCTTTTTGGGCAGACGCAAACGGTCACCCACGGGGCAAAATGAAACGGCCCGGTCACCTTACAGTGGCCGGGCCGTTTTGCGTCTAGCAATTAAACCTTAGCCTCCGGTCATCTTCGTGATGAGCGCGATGAGCGGGAGGAACATCGCGAGCACGATCGTACCGACGACCACGGCGAGGAACACGATGAGCACTGGCTCGATGATCGAGGTCAGGGCGGTCACGGCGTTGTCGACTTCTTCGTCGTAGATGTCGGCGACGCGATTGAGCATCTCCGGCAGCTGGCCCGTCTCTTCGCCGACTTGAATCATGGACGTCACCATCTGCGGGAAGACGCCGCTCTGTTCGAGCGGGACGGATAGTGGTTCACCGTCGCGGACGCGGTCATGCACGCGCTCGAGGGACTTGGCGATGACGACGTTGTCGAGGGTGTCGCGGGTAATCGTAATCGACTGCAGGATTGGCACGCCCGAAGCCATCAGGGTACCGAAGGTACGCGCAAAGCGGGAGACCGAGACGATCTGGACGAAGGTACCAATCTTCGGCAGTTTAAAGACAATGCGGTCAAAGATTTCTTTCCCCTTCGGCGTACTCAACCACCACTTAAGGCCCGAGTAGACACCAAAGATGGCCACCGGGGTGATGTACCAGAACTCGGTCAGCAGCTTGGAAAACATGACGACATACTTAGTCAGGGGCGGCATGTTAGCTTTCTGCCCTTCGAGCATCTTCTCGAAGGACGGCACGACCTTCACCATGAGGATGTACACGATAACGATGGCGACCGTGACGACCACGCCTGGGTAGACCATGGCGGCTTTGACCTTCTTCTGGATACGCTGAGCCTTTTCACGGAACTTGGCGAGACGGTCGAGGACCTTGTCGAGCACACCGCCCGCTTCACCGGCCTTCACCATGTTGACGAACAGACGGTCGAAGACCTTGGGGTGAGCCTGGAGGGCTTCGGAGAAGTTATTACCCTGGGAGACGCTGTCGGCGATGTTACCAAGGACTTCCTTGAAGTAAGGATTGCGCTCCTGCTTGTGAATCAACTCGAGGGCGCGGAGCAAGGGCAAGCCAGCGATGATGAGCGTCGCCAGCTGGCGCGTCATGGTCGTGACATCCTCGGGGGAAACCTTGGCGCCGAAGGTGAAGCCGGACTTCTTGGGGGCGCTGCTGGTAACGACGGCCTTAGCGGCACCGCCATCGCTGGCGAGGGTCGTTACCATGAGGCCGCGGGCCATGAGCTTTTGACGGGCCTGCTCATCACTGGCGGCTTCGATCTTACCGGAGGTCTGCGCGCCATTACGGTCGATGGCGCTGTACTTGTATTCGGGCATGGGAGTGGGGTGAGGTTAAAGGTTAGGTGTATTTAAGGACTTCTTCGATGGTCGTGTGGCCGTCGAAAATGCAACGGATGCCGTCTTCACGGAGCGGGCGCATACCCACTTCGATGGCCTTCTGCTTGAGGACGAGCGTCGGGGCACGCTGGGAAATCATCGTGCGCAGGGAATCGGTAATCGTCATCAGCTCGAAGAGCCCTTGCCGACCGCGGTAGCCCGAACGGCTGCACTCGGCGCAACCCTTACCGAAGTAGAACTTCTTGTTCGTGATCTCGAGCGCATCGACGTCGAGCATGTTGATGACTTCCTTGTCTGGCTCATAGGCCGTGCGGCAGACCTTACAGATACGGCGTAAGAGACGCTGGGCGAGGATGCCTTCCAAAGAAGCGGAGATAAGAAACGGCTCCAGACCCATATCGATGAGTCGCGTCACGGCGCCGGGGGCGTCGTTGGTGTGGAGCGTGGATAGCACGACGTGCCCCGTCAGCGAGGCCTGCACGGCAATCTGGGCGGTCTCGAGATCTCGAATTTCGCCGACCATGATGGTATCGGGGTCTTGACGTAAGAAGGAGCGGAGCGCCGCGGCGAAGGTGAGGCCAACCTGGTGGTTAATCGGCACCTGCATGATGCCTTCGACTTCGTACTCAACCGGGTCTTCAGCGGTGAGGATTTTGACGTCCTCGGTGTTCACCTCGCGCAAGGCGGAGTACAGGGTGGTTGTCTTACCGGAACCGGTCGGGCCAGTGACGATGAAGATACCGTTCGGACGGTTCACCATCGCACGGATGCCTTCCTTGATGTCTTCCTGCATCGACAGGGCGTCGAGGCTCAGGTTGACGACGGTCTTGTCCAAGATACGCAACACGACGGACTCACCGAACTGGGTCGGGAGCGTGGACACACGTAAGTCAATCGCCCGTCCGCCGATAGTGGTCTTAATACGACCATCCTGCGGAATGCGGCGTTCGGCGATGTTAAGCGCCGAGAGGACCTTAACGCGGGCGATGACGGCCGAAGCTAGGTTCTTGGGCGGAGGGGCCATTTCGTACAACGAACCGTCGATGCGGTAACGAATACGGAACTGGTCTTCAAACGGCTCGAAGTGGATGTCGGACGCCTTGGCCTTAACGGCTTCCTGCAGAACGAGGTCAACGAAGCGGATAATCGGGGCCAGGCTGGCGGCGGCCACCACGTCTTCATCGGTCGTGGCAGCGGCGGAGCCTTCCTCGAACTCGCCGAGAAGGTCTTCCATCGAAGTCGCGGAGGCTTCGCCGTAGATACGGATAACGGCTGACTCGACCATATCCGGGTCAGCCACGGCCAACTCGATGTCGCGCTTTAGGATGAACGTCAGTTCGTTGATAGCGGAGGAATTGAAGGCGTCCTTGGCGACGAGGGTCAGCTTACCAGCTTCGTCTGCCACGGGCACCACCATGTACTTGTGCGCCTGGGCCGGCTTGAGCGTGCGCGTCAGTTCATCGGCGAGGTCGGCCGGGATGACCGAGTAATACTGCACCTGCAGGTGGTCAGCGACGGCCTGCAGCAAGGTCGGACGATCGGCTAGGCCAGCGTCAATCAAGCTGTCGGTGAAGGACTTTCCGGTCGTCGCGTGCGACTCCCAAAGCTCGTCGGATTGGGTCTGGTCGACAAGGCCGGCTTCGAGCGCGATATCGCGCATGACGTCACTGTGGTCTTCAAACATGGGGAATGGGCGGGTAAGGGGTTATTTCTTGAGGGCGGCGGGATTGAGGCGGGCGCGCATCATCTCGGAGTCCTGGCAGTAGTTCATCACTTCCTCTTCGTCGACCTTGCCTTGGTTAAACAAGGCAAGGAGATCAGAATCCAGCGTGCGCATTCCGCGCCCGGCGCCGGTCTCGATGTCGGAGGTGATTTGGAAAGTCTTGTTCTCGCGGATCTTCGCGGCGATACCGTCGGTCCGAATCATAATCTCGTAGGCAGCGACGCGCTTATCGTCCACGGTGCGGAGGAGGCACTGGGAGATGACGGCGACAATCGAGGAAGAAAGCTGGACGCGAATCTGGTCACGGGCCCCGGCGGGGAAAGCATCCAGGATACGGTCGACGGTGCGGGCGGCCCCAGTGGTGTGGAGCGTGCCGAATACCAAGTGGCCGGTCTCTGCAGCCGAGACGGCGGCCTCGATGGTCTCGAGGTCGCGCATTTCACCGATGAGGATAACATCGGGATCCTGACGGAGCGCAGCGCGGACGCCTTCGGCGAAGGAGGGGACGTCGTTGTGAACTTCCCGTTGCGTCACCACGCAACCCTTGTGGGCGTGATAATACTCGATGGGGTCCTCAATCGTGACGATGTGACCATCCTCGTTCTCGTTGATCCAGTTGATCATCGAAGCGAGGGTCGTGGACTTACCGGAACCGGTCGGACCCGTCACAAGGATGAGCCCGCGCGGACGGCGCAAGAGGTCCTTAACCATCGGCGGCAGGCGGAGCTGCTCGAGCGTGAAGATTGCCGTGGGAATGAGGCGCAGGACCATGCCGAGCACGCCTTTACCACGGTAGACGTTGACGCGGAAACGGGCCTTCTTGTGGAAAGAGAAACCGAAGTCACAGCCGCCGTCGCGCTTAAGGCGCTCGACTTGCTCGGAGGGCGTAATGGAGCTCACCAAGGCTTGGGTATCCTCGCTCGTGAGCGCGGCGCCTTCAATCGAGACCACACTGCCACTGACGCGGAGACTCGGTGCCCGGCCGACGTGCAGGTGCAAGTCGGAAGCGCCATTCTCAATCATGGCTTCCAGGAGCTGGTTAATCTCGTACGCCATGACAAACTTAGATGACGTCGTCGGCGACGGTAGCGCCCATCACTTCCTCAATCGTGGTCATACCTGAAGCGACCTTACGCTGGCCGTCTTCGCGCATGGTGCGCATGCCGGCCTCACGGGCCTTGCGGCGCAGGTCGACGAGGTTCGCACCCGCGTAAATCATTTCCTGAATTTCTTCCGTAATAACGAGGAGTTCGAAAACCCCACGACGGCCCTTGTAACCACGTTCCCCACACTTGGCACAACCGGCGCCCTTCATGGGGGTCGCCCCAGCGATGTCCTGCTCGGTCATGCCGATGGTGTAGAGTTCCTTGGCGGTCGGCTTGTACGGCTGTGCGCACGACTGGCAGACGCGACGCACGAGGCGTTGGGCCAGGGCACCGCGCAAAGCGGCGGACACTAGGAACGGCTTCACACCGATATCGACGAGTCGCGTCACGGCGCTGACAGAGTCATTGGTGTGGAGAGTAGAGAACACCATGTGGCCGGTGAGGGCCGCATTGATTGAGATTTCTGCGGTCTCAAAATCTCGGATTTCACCGATCATGATGATATTCGGCGCCTGACGGAGCATGGCGCGGAGGGCGGCGGCGAAGGTCATACCGACATCGCGCTTCACCTGCACCTGATTGATACCACCCATCTGGTACTCGACCGGATCTTCGACGGTGATAATCTTACGGTCAGGCTTGTTGATGTAATTCAACGCCGAGTACAAGGTGGTCGACTTACCGGAACCGGTCGGGCCCGTGACGAGGAAGACGCCATCCGAACCGGAGATGAGGCCTTGGAACTTAGCTTGGTCATCCGCAAAGAACCCGAGCTCCGGAAGGCCGAGCTTGAGGCCTTCCTTGTCGAGGATTCGCATGACGATCGATTCGCCGTAGACGGTCGGGAGAACGGACACGCGTAAGTCGATGTCGCGGCCACCGGTGCGGGCCTGAATACGTCCGTCCTGCGGGATACGCTTTTCGGCGAGCGAGACTTCCGCCATCAACTTGAGACGAGAAATGACCGAGGCCTGCAGGCGCTTAGGTGGGCCCTTCATTTCCTGCAAGACACCGTCGATGCGGAAACGCACGCGGAACCGTTTTTCCAAGGGCTCCAAGTGAATGTCGGAAGCCTTGCGGCGGATGGCGTCGACGATGAGGGAGTTGACGTAACGGATGATCGGCGCGTCGTCTTCCTTGGCTTCCCCACCCTGCGGGAGCTCGACGGACAGGCCGTCTTCCGAGGCTTTGCCGAAGACTTCCTCGTAGGAAACGCTGACCTGACCGCCACTATAGCAGCGGGCAATGGCGGTCCGGAGTTCGTCCGGTGGCGCGAGTTTCGGATTAAGCGTGAGCTTGAGGACGCGCGCTAGGGAATCGAGGCTTTCGGTATCGAGCGGGTCAGCGATAGCGACGAGGAGTTCCACCCCATCCATCTGCAACGGCAGGATATTGGAACGCTCCGCTTGGTCGCGGCTAATAAGCTTTAATAATTCATCGGACGGGGAAACCTGCGAAAGGTCGACGACTTCCATGTCGAACTCGATACCGAGGGCTTCGGTAATCTTCGCCCAGGTGACCTTGCCGTTCTCGACGAGGTTGGCCAAGGCGAGGGTATCGGGGTTGCCATCCGGGGTCGCAGCCACGGCCGCACGGGCCTCGGCGACGTCGCCCGCGGTTACGAGGGCTTTGTCCTGAATGAATTGGATGACGAAATCGTCGGCGGTCGTCACAGTGGGGGTGTCCTTGGCGGAAGGTGGGGGGATAAGTGCTGCTCCTTGGGGTGGGAGCTACACGAGAGCCTTGAAACCTAAATCCCACCCCCTCCTCGGCAATCGCAAAAGCGGTCAAATAGCGGACTTCTCGGCGGCCGTGAGCTGAGCCACTAATCGCCTCACCTGCGCCTCCAAGGCGGACAGGTCTCCATCGTTCCAAAGGACATGATTAGATTTCGCAAACTTTTGAACGAGAGGCATTTGCGAATTAATCCTCACTTGCGCGTCCTGCCGCGAAAGGCCTCTGGCCTCCAAACGAGTCAAACGAATGTCATCCGAGCAAGCCACACAAACGACACAAGCATACTCGGCCTCCAATCCTTTCTCAAAAAGCAAAGGGATTTCGACCACATGATGCCGCGTCGTATCGGCCACCGCGGCTTGGCGGAGCCGGGCCACCTCCGGATGCACCAAGCCTTCGAGGAAGGCGAGCTCAGCGGGGGCGCCAAACACCTTGCGACCAATCCACGCCCGATCAGGTAATCCGTCCGCTCCCAGCGCCTCCCGACCCCAACGCGTAACGAGCTGTTGGACTATTTCCGGGCGAACCAGAACCGAGCGCGCCAGTTGGTCAGCATCGACGACCTTAAAGCCTAGGCGCGCAAACATGGCTAAGGCTGCGGACTTGCCGCAACCAATGCCACCGGTGAGCCCTAGAACCATGCAAGGACGCTAACCCGCTTTAAAGCCCTAGGGCAAACCTCAAGCAGGGCTCGGCGAGGACTGCGTGCCGGTTTCTGGCGCCGGACCTGCAGGGTTAGCCTCTCGGACGGGATTGGCCACCGGACTGCCGACCACCGGGGTCTGAATCGCCCCGGTCTTAAGGATTTCCATGATATGAATGCCGTCCAGCGTTTCGTGCTCCAAGAGGGCTTCCGCAATCTTGCGATGGGCCTCGCCGTGTTCAGCGATGATTTTCTCGGCCATGGCGAACTGCTCGTTGACGATCTGGGCGACGGCCACGTCGATACGGCGGGCGGTTTCATCGCTGTGCCCTTGGGTGCGCGAAATCTCGCGACCCAGGAACACGGTGTCGGTGTTCTCGTTGTAGGAGATGGGGCCGAGGTCGCTCATCCCCCAGTCACAGACCATCTGGCGGGCCATCCGGGTCGCCTGCTTAATGTCCTGCGAGGCACCACTCGAAATATCGCCCGTGATAACACGCTCGCCAACGCGGCCCGCCATCGCCGTACAAATGAAGCGGGTCAGCCAGGTCTTCGAGCTACCGAAAGAATCCTTCGTGGGCATGAACATCGCCATGCCGAGGGCACGACCACGCGGGATGATGGTGACCTTGTGCACCGGCAACGTACCGTCATCGAGCACGGCCTGCACGAGGGCATGGCCAGCTTCATGGTAAGCTGTCTTCCGAAGGTCTTCCTGATCGGCACCCTTGCGGCGCTCGCGGCCATGCGCGATCTTGTCGCGGGCTTCTTCGACGTCGCACATCTCCACCTTGTCGCGATTACGGCGGCCGGCATGGAGCGCGGCTTCGTTCAGCAGGTTGGCGAGGTCGGCACCCGACATCCCCGTGGTGATGCGGGCGATGCGCTGTAAGTCGACGGAGGGCGCCATCTGGAAGCGCTTAGCGTGCACCGTCAACACGGCCTCACGGCCGCGGAGGTCGGGCAGGTCGACGAAGACTTGGCGGTCGAAACGGCCCGGGCGGAGCAAGGCGGCATCGAGGACGTCGGCGCGGTTGGTCGCGGCGATGACAATCACGCCCGCTTGGCCATCAAAGCCATCCATCTCGACGAGCAAGGAGTTGAGGGTCTGCTCGCGCTCATCATTCCCGCCGCCCAAGCCAGCCCCGCGCTGACGACCGACGGCGTCAATTTCGTCGATGAAGATGATGCAGGGAGCGAGCTTGCGGGCTTGTTCAAAGGTGTCGCGAACGCGAGCAGCACCGACGCCGACAAACATCTCAACGAAGTCCGAGCCGCTGATGCTGAGGAACGGAACCTTGGCCTCACCGGCGACAGCGCGGGCGAGGAGCGTCTTACCTGTACCGGGCGGGCCAACCATGAGAATCCCCTTCGGAATCGAGGCACCCATCTTGGTGAAACGCTTGGGCTCGCGGAGAAAATCGACGATTTCCTTAACTTCTTCCTTCGACTCATCGCAGCCGGCGACGTCCTTGAATGTGGTCGTTTCGCGATCCGTGGAGTTCAAGCGAGCCCGGCTCTTGGCGAACTGCATCGCGCCCTTCTGGGAGCTCTTCAGGAAACGATACATGAAGAACAAAATCACGCCCGACACCAGCAAGGTGGGCAGGACGTTGTACAGGAACATGGTCAGGCCAGTCTGGGCCGGAGACTCCTTGAAGTTCTCCTTGGGGACAGAGGCACGCAGGGCTTCGAATTCTTTCTCGGTCAGGCGACCCGCGGCGATAAAGCGCGACTTTTCGTCTGCGGTTTCGTTTTTGACTAGGAGTTCGCCTTCGACCTGATACCAGCTGTCGGAACCCGCCGTTGGGTCCGGCTTCACATTGAGGGTCTTCAGTTTGCCCTCCTTGGCATAGGAAAGCACTTGGGTGACGCCCAGTTTCTGGACATGCGCAGCACTGGGGGCGCTGTAGTTTACGAGCAGGGCGACCGCTGCAATCAGAACGACCCAGACCATCAGGGATCGTCCGTTTACGCGGTTACCGTTCTTGTCATCCTCGTTGTTGTCTTGGCTCATCGGGGGAGGTCTGAACTTAAGCAGGGGCTAAGCCAAGTCAACCGGAGAGCCCCCTTCTGCGGTCCGACCAAACGGGCGGAGTGCGCCGGCGGCTGACCAGGAACCCATTGAATCGTATTATCAACCAGCACCACTGGCAGGGATTCCCTCTGTTCCGCGGGGATTTTTCGGTTAATGAGGATATCCGAGAGCTTGGCCGAACCAGGCGACCCTAAGGGCTGATAGCGGTCGCCCTCCATGCGGCCGCGCCAAGCCGCGTCCATACCCTGCGGGACATTTAGGTAGGCAACTGAGTCAGCGGAGATGTCCCCCCGGGACAACTTTGCCCACAGGGCATCGTCTACGTCTACTCTTTCCGCCAAGAGGCCGCTCTCGTCGTCGAGCTGTCCGAGCACCAACGGACGTAGCCTGGGCCCATAGGCGACCGTCGCCGACCTTGGTAAAAAGAGCCGACCGCCCTTATGGACCACGAGCCGCGCCAATAAAGTCGACTGTGCGTCGCGGGCAGTGACGAGCGCGGCGACAAGCGGCTCCAGGGACGGACCACTGGCCGACGACAACCCGTGCTCGGCAAGGAAACGGCTCAAAACGGCATGCGCCAAAGCAGGCGGGCGACCGCGCAAGGCAGCGGTGCCGACGGAGCCATCGGGCTGGACGGTACAGCCGAGTTCATCGGCCCAAACCAAGAGGGCCGTGTGCGAATCATTCAGGTGGCGGGCGGATGCGCCAAAGCCTTGCGTAAACGTCGGGCCCAAAGCTTCCGCCCCACCCTGTCCCACCCACGCACGGACCCGATTACGGACCGCGATGGGTTGCTGGTTGGTCGCATCTTCGTGCCAGGGAATCGCCCCAGCGGCTAAAGCCGCGAGGAGCTCGGCCTTCGTCAGCCGCGCCCCGATCAGCGGTCGCCAATGGACGTGACCAGCGCGGAACGCCTGCCACTCCCGCGGAGCCGCCAAGCCGGCTAGGCCAGCCCCGCGCGCCAAGCGCATGAGCATGGTTTCCACGACGTCATCCAAATGATGGGCGGTGGCGATCACCCGCAGCTGCTGCGCCGCACGTTGTTGCGCAAAGAAGTCCAGACGGGCCGCACGCAGCTCGGCTTCGGAGGCGAGCCCGACTGCACCCCGCTCACCGACGACGCAAGGGACGTCCAGGGCAGCGCACAGGGCCTGCACAAAGCGCGCATCGCCCTCCGCGGCTTCGCCGCGCACACGGTGGTTGAAGTGAAGGACGCGCAACCGTGGCCGCAGAGTTTCGTCCGCCCACAAGGCCAGCAAGAGGTAGACGGAATCAGCGCCACCCGACACAGCTACCCCAATGCGTTCCGTCGGTAAAAGTCCGCCCAGCGCTAAACGCGGCCAGGCCGCGACGGTCGCGCGCAGAGCAGGGATGGAGGGTAGAGCCGGGCTCACGAAACAAACATAGCCGACCACCCTGCCCTGCCAACCTAAAGCGACCTTAGAACGACAAGGTTTCCTTACCGTACCAGCGACGCAAGGCCTCGGGGACTCGCACGGTGCCGTCGGGCTGCAGGTTGTTCTCGAGGATCGCCGCCAGAACGCGCGGCAAGCCGAGGCCAGAGCCGTTGAGGGTGTGGACGAACTCGGGTTTCCCATCCTTTGGACGGAAGCGGATGCCCGCGCGGCGGGCCTGGAAGTCGGTGAAGTTGGAGCAACTCGAAACCTCGAGCCAGCGCTTCTGGCCGCCAGCCCAGACTTCGAGGTCGTATTGCTTGCTGTGCGAGAAACCGATGTCGCCCGCGCAGATCAAAAGCACGCGGTAAGGGAGATTCAGTTTCTGCAGCAAGCGCTCGGCGTCACCGCGGAGCAGCTCGAGTTCAGCAAAGGATTGGTCGGGGTGGACCCATTTCACGAGTTCGACCTTATCGAACTGGTGCAGGCGATTGAGGCCACGCACGTGCGCACCCCAGCTACCAGCTTCGCGACGGAAGCACGGCGTGTAACCGCAACGCTTCATCGGCAAGGAGGCCTCATCGAGGATCTCATCGCGGAAGAAGTTCGTCACCGGCACCTCCGCCGTCGGGATCATATAGAAATCATCCGTCTGCGCATGATACATCTGGCCTTCTTTGTCCGGCAGCTGGCCGGTGGCAGTCGCGCTGGCGGCGTTCACCATCAAGGGGGCGTGGACTTCGGTGTAGCCGTTGCTGCCAGCCTCCTCGAGGAAGTATTGGATGAGCGCGCGAACGAGGCGGGCCATGTCGCCGACGTAGAACGGAAAGCCTGCGCCGGTGACCTTCACGCCGCGCTCGAAATCGATGGCCTTATTAAACCAAGCGATATCCCAGTGCGCCTTAGCGGCGGCGGAGACCAGCTGGGCGGGGTCGCCCCAGGTAGCGACGACCTGATTGTCGGCTTCGGTGCGTCCTTCGGGCACAGAATCGTGAGGAATATTCGGGACGGAAAGAGCGACGGCCTTCATCTGCTCCTCGACTTCGGAAACTTTCTTCTCGAGCTCCTTCACCTTGGCGGAGGCCGTCTTCATCTCGACCACCTTAGCCTGGAACTCAGGCGAGCCCTTGGGCAAAGCGGCCATCTCTTTGTTCGCGGCGTTCTGGGCGGAACGAGCCACCTCGAATTCGGCCACTGCATGACGGCGGGCCTCATCGGCGGCCAAAACGGCGTCGAGGTCGACTTGGAATTTCTTCCGGGCGATGCCCTTGCGGACGAGGTCGATGTTTTCGCGAAGGAACTTAGGATCCAGCATGGACCGACTTTGCCCAATTCACCCGCCCAAGGGCAACGGGGAAGTCATCGGCGTAGATAAATTCGTCCCGCCAAGTAGCGGGCCAGCCAAGCCGCCTGCTCCCGGTCTGTACCGGTTCCTACTTTCAAGGGATCGCCCTGCCGTAATTTCAAGACGCACGCGTAGCTGGTGGTATAATTACCTTTGCGGCGCCTAGTCTCCTCTACCACCTCGGCCGAAACGACGTCCATCCACGCCGCTGACTTCGTCCAATAAAGCCCAAGCCCACCCTTCCGAATACGCAGGAGCCCATCTTGGCCGGACTCGACGATGACCCGGCCAAAGGTCGACATGAAGGCGACACCGAAAAGGATGACGGAGCCGGCTAGGAACGGGAGGCCGAAAAGCGACATCATCCAGCTAAACTCCCCAGACTTGATCTGCGGGCCGTAAATACCGCCCAGCGACCCGCCGGCCCAGACCAACATAAACGGCCAAAGAATCAGCGCGACCCAACTCGCGGTCGAGAGCACGACCTGGAAACCCGTCAGGTTGTCCGTCAACTGGAGGCCCTTAGGCGGGGTCTCCGACGATGCTGGGTGCTGCGCTAAAGGCTTCGCCGCACGGCAGGCGTCGACGGTCGCGGTGCGTTCACAAAGACGGCAATACGCTAAGTCACCCGCAGGGGTAATTTCCGTTGGCAAAATCGGCAGGCCACACGCAGGGCAGTGAATCGTCACGACGCCAAACTACCCTTCCAGTCCCGTCGGGCAAGCCTCGTGACCGCCACCAAAGAAACAGCCCACCAAGCCGAAGCCGGTGGGCTGCCCAACGATACGATCCAGGGAAAATTAAATACGAACAGCGGACGGTGCGAAGACCTCTTCCGCACGGAAGAAGCGACGAATCTCGGCGGCGGCGGCTTCGGGGCTATCCGAAGCGTGGCAAATATTACGCATCATCTCGGTGCCGAAATCGCCACGAATCGTCCCCTTCGGGGCGACCTTAGAGTTCGTCGGGCCCAAGAGTTCGCGGACGCGGGTGATGACGTTATCGCCGCTGAGGACAGCGATGATGACCGGACGGGAGGACATGAAGGCCTCGATTTCCGGGTAGAAGGGCTTGTCAGCGACGTGGGCGTAGTGCTCGCGGAGCTGGGCCGAGGTCAACTGGGCCAACTTGCAGGCTTGAACGTTGAAGCCGGCGGCTTCAAAGCGAGCCAAGACGGTCCCGCAAAGGCGGAGGTCCATGCAGTCGGGCTTTAAAATGATGAGGGTCTGTTCCATAGCGTTACCCTCAGTGAGAGGGGTTGTTCAGTCTTTAGATTTTCGGCCGCTTTGACAAGCCTGAAAGCCTAAAAATCGCCAATTTACCCCCATTTAACCCCTATAAATAAGGCAAATGGCCTGAACCGCTAGGCCCTTACCCTGCCCTAAGGCGTCCATCCCCTCGTTCGTGGTCGCCTTAATACCCACCTGGGAGGCCTCGATTCCAAGGATACCCGCCACGCTGGCGCGAATCTCTGGGACATACGCCATGATTTTCGGACGCTCGCCGATGAGTACCAAATCCACGTTGCCGACCTTCCAACCCAAGGCAGTTGCCTCGGCTACCGCCCGGCGGGCGATGATCGCTGAATCCATTCCAGCAAGGGTAGCATCGTTGTTGGGGAAATAGTGACCGATGTCACGCAGGCCAGCCGCGCCCAAAATCGCGTCCGCCACGGCATGCAGCAAGACGTCGGCATCGGAATGGCCGTCCGGACCGACGTCCGAGGGAATCTTCACCCCACCCAAGATACAGGGGCGACCGGCCACCAAGGGGTGGATGTCGTAACCGAGGCCGACGCGGAAAGGTGGCTGGGACATGCCTTCTTCTAGGCCAAGTTTTGAGGAAAGGGAAGCCCTCGCACAAAAACCCTTGAAAGGCGGACTCTGCTGGACAGCGTAAGGGCTTCAGCCTGTTAGGCGCGGTAGCCAAGTGGTAAGGCCGGGCTCTGCAAAAGCCCCATGCGTCGGTTCAATTCCGACCCGCGCCTCCAATTTAAAACAAACAGGGCGTCCCTCCCGGGACGCCCTGTTATCTTTGTCTATCTACTAGTTTTAGCGAACAGTCTTACTGAGGTTGGCGACGCCGTTGACCTTAGAGTTCACCCGCAGGCGCAGGCCGTTGAGACGAATGAAGCCAGTAGCGTCGTCCTGATTATAGGCCTTGGTCGGATCCGCCTCCATCGTGGCGATGTGCGGGTTGTAGAGCGAACGCGGGCTCTTCCGGCCAGCGACGTACGTACCGCCCTTGTAGAGCTTCACCCGGACTGTGCCGGTGACGTTGCGCTGCGACTCCGTGATGAGGGCCTGAAGCGCGAGGCGCTCGGGGGCATACCAGAAGCCGTTATAGACGAGGGTCGCGTAGCGCGGGACGAGCGAATCGCGCAGGTGCATGACTTCGCGGTCCATGGTGAGCGACTCGATCTGGCGGTGGGCGAAGTGCAGGATGGTGCCGCCCGGAGTCTCATAGACGCCGCGGCTCTTCATGCCGACAAAACGGTTCTCGACCATGTCAACGCGGCCGACTCCATGACGGCCGCCGAGCTTATTGAGCGTACGCATGACGCCGAGGGGATCGAGCTTCTTGCCGTTGACGGCGATGCAATCGCCTTGGCTAAACTCGAGTTCGACGTACTCGGGCTTGTTCGGAGCATCTTCGGGCGAAACCGAGAGCTTGAACATCGCCTTATTGGCGGGCGCAAACGCGTCCATCCAAGGGTCTTCGAGAATGCCGGCTTCGTAGGAGATGTGCAGGAGATTACGGTCCGAGGAGTAAGGCTTCTTGGCGCTAGCCTCGACGGGGATTTTATGGTCAGCGCAATAGGCGATCATCTCGGCACGGCCCGGGAAGTCCTTGCGGAAAGCCTCATTGCGCCAAGGTGCGATGATTTCTAGGTCAGGGGCCAAGGCGGCACAGGTGAGTTCGAAGCGGACCTGGTCATTGCCCTTACCGGTGGCGCCGTGGGCGATGGCGGTCGCGCCTTCCTTGCGGGCGATCTCGACCATGCGCTTAGCGATGAGCGGCCGCGCGATGGAGGTGCCGAGGTAGTACTGGCCTTCGTAGATGGCACCGGCCTGCATCATCGGGTAGATGAAGTCGCGGGCGAATTCGGCCTGGAGGTCATCGATGTACAGTTTGGAGGCACCCGTCTTCATGGCCTTCTGCTTAAGGCCCTTCAGTTCGTCTTCTTGGCCGATGTCGGCGCAGAACGCGATCATCTCGGCGTTATGCTTGTCCTTGATCCAGGAAAGGAGGACGGAGGTGTCGAGGCCGCCGGAATAGGCGAGGACGATTTTCTTCTGCTTGCTCATGTTGTATAGGGAAAGGAATTAACCGCGGTGGGCGGCGAGGTGCGCAAGGATGGCCTTCTGCACGTGCAGGCGGTTCTCGGCTTGGTCAAAGATGATGCTCTGCGGGCTCGCCAAGACCTCGGCGGAAACCTCTTCGCCTGGATGCGCCGGGAGGCAGTGCATGAAATAGGCACTGGGCTTAGCGAGGGCCATCAGCTGCGCGTTGACCTGATAAGGCTGCATGAGCTTCAGGCGTTCGGCCTTCTCGGCCTCCATGCCCATGCTCACCCAGACGTCCGTATAGACCATGTCGGCACCACGCACGGCCGCGGCGGCATCGGTCGTGAAGGTAAAGGTTTCCTTGAGGCCGTCGGCCTTGAGCTGCGCGCGGATCTCCGGACGAGGCTCGTAGCCGGCGGGACCAGCCAGAGCGATTTCCACGCCGAGGGCGGCGCCACCGAGCACAAACGAGTTCGCCATGTTGCAGGCGGTATCGCCGAGGAAAGCGACCTTCTTGCCCTTCAGTGAAGCAGCATACTGTTCCGGACGACCGGGCGCATAGCGTTCGGCGAGCGTGAACATGTCCGTCATAAACTGACAGGGATGCAGGAAGTCCGACAAGGCATTGACGATCGGCATCGTGCCACAACGGGCAAACTCCTCGAGGAGGGCGTGCTCGTGGCAACGAATGACCATGCCGTGCAGGTAGCGCGACAGGACCTTGGCGGTGTCGGCCACGGTTTCGCCCCGCGAGAGCTGCAGGTCATCGGCATTGAGCATGACCGGCTGGCCACCGAGCTCATGGACGCCGACCTGAAAGGAAACACGCGTCCGGGTACTCTTCTTGAAAAACATCAAGCCCCACGACTGGCGGGCGAGGTCCGAGGGAGTCGTCCGACCACGGCCAGCCTTCAGCGCGGCCGCTTCGGCGAACACCGTCGCAGTTTCAGCGGCGGAAAGGTCGGTCTCCTTCAGGAAGTGACGCATCTCGGAAAGCGTTTAAAGATAGGTGGGGAAACCCGTTTGGACAGCGGAAAATAGGTGACGAAAGGGCTTAAGCGACCTTCCAGTCGCGTAACACCTTCGTCAGGACCGCCACGGACTCCGCCAACTCAGCCTCCGTCGCCACCAAGGGGGGCAATAAACGGACGGCGACACCACCCGCAGGCGCAGTCAGTAGACCAGCTTCGCGGAGGGCGGTGACAACGGGGACTGGATCGATAGTCAGGATAACGCCGACCATATAGCCAGTACCGCGGACCTCTTTGACGAGGTCGGGCCGTAAGGCTACCAAGCCGCGCAGGGCTGCATGCCAAGCCGGGGACTGCGCGGTGACCTTGGCGAGGAGCTTTTCCGACTCGATGACTTCCAGGACGGCCAAGCCAGCGGTGGCGGCCAGGGCACCGCCGCCGAAGGTCGTCCCATGGGAGCCGGCCTGAAAAAGGTCGTCGTGCGGAGGAGCCATCCAGATGGCGCCGATGGGGAAACCGCCACCGAGGCCCTTGGCCATGGCTATGGCATCGGGCTTCACGCCCGCGCGTTCAAAGGCAAAGAAATTACCGGTCCGGCCGATGCCGCACTGGATTTCGTCAATCAGCAGCAGCACGTTCCGTTCCGTGCAAAGTTTACGCAGACCCTGAAGGAACTCGGCCGTCGCCGGGAAGACACCGCCCTCCCCTTGAATGGATTCGACCAGCACCGCCGCGGTGGTCTGGGCGTCGATGGCCTTATCCCACGCGGCTAAATCATTAAGCGGCGCGGCGGTGAAACCAGACAGTAAGGGACGGAAGCCTTTTTGAATCTTCTCCTGCGGCGTGGCAGACATGCCGCCAAAGGTGCGCCCATGGAAGGCCTTCTCCGCGACGACGACACCGATGCAGGTGCCTTCGGTGCCGGACTTCCGGAGGCCATGGAGACGAGCGAGCTTCAGGAGGCCTTCATTGGCCTCGGCACCACTATTACAGAAGATGACCCGCCCCGGGCCGCAATAATGGCTCAGCGCGGCGGCCAGACGACCTTGCGGCTCATTGCGGTAGAGATTGCTGACGTGGACGAGCTTCGCAGCCTGCTCGCTCACGCGCTGGACCCAAACGGGGTGGGCATGACCCAAGGCGTTGACCGCAATGCCCGTGGCAAAATCTAGGTAGCGCTTACCGGCGGCGTCCCAGACGCGAGACCCCTCGCCCCGTACCAAGGTGACGGGCGGAGCCCCATAATTCCGGGCCAGATACTGCTCGTAGAGCGCGGCGGTTGGGTCTGCAGATTCTGCGCTCATCAGCCGTGGACGATTTCGGTCCCGATGCCCTTGTCGGTGAAGACTTCAAGCAACAGGGCGTGCGGGACGCGGCCATCGATGAAGTGCACGCGACGGACGCCTTCCTTGAGGGCCTTCACGGCGCTATCGACCTTGGGAATCATCCCGCCAGCAATAACGCCCTTACGCTTGAGCTCTTCGACTTCGCTCACTTTGAGGGTCGTGATCAGTGTAGAAGGGTCCTGCGGGTCGGCGAGCAGGCCGGGGACGTCGCTCATGAAAATCAGGCGGCGAGCCCGGAGCGAATTGGCCACCGCGGCCGCAGCGACGTCGGCGTTGGTGTTATACGCCTGATCATCGGCGTCCAAGGCGATGGGCGAAACCACCGGCAAGTGGCCATCGGCCAGCGCCTTCTTGATGAGCTTCGTCTTCACGAACTTGATGTCACCGACGAAGCCGATGTCGCAAGGCTTCCCCTGCTCATCTGTGCCCATGAGCTTCTCGCACAGGTTAACGTGGTTACCGGGCATACCGAGCGGATTGGCGCCACGGGCCTTAAGCGATTCGCAAATCTGGCCGTTGATCTCAACGTTGAGGGTCTCCTCGACGATCTTCACGGTGGCGGCGTCGGTGACGCGCATGCCACCACGGAACTCGGACTTGATGCCGGCTTTATCCATGGCGCGGGTGATGGCCTTGCCACCGCCGTGCACGACGACGACCTGGATACCGACCGCCGCGAGAAAAGCGATATCCGTGGCGACGCGGTCGCGACCCTCGGGATTGGGGTCATCCATGAAGCTGCCGCCGTACTTCACCACGAAGGTGGAGCCACGGAACTTTTGGATATACGGGAGGGCTTCGAGAAGGACCTCGGATTTATTATGCGCGGCTTGCGTGCTCATCAGACGGATGGCAAGTGTCAGCGGACTGGCGGGGCGAGCAAACGGAAAATAACCCTTACTCGCTCTTGTTATAGTTCACGTAACCGTCCGTGAGGTCCGAAGCCAGCAGGCGGAACTGCGCATCGCCTAGGTGCAGGTCTAGCCGCACCCGGAACTGGCGGGCCTTCACGACTTCCTTCCACTTTGGCTTATTCTCGGGCAACGGGCGGCCACCCAAGACGGCGGGGACGTCCTCGTAATGAATATCCAGCTTGGTCTCATCCAGACCCGTACGGGCATAACCAGCCGCATCGGCCAAGCGGCCCCAGTTCGGGTCTTCCCCGAACCAAGAGGACTTCACAAGGAGCGAGTTGCCGATCGCGCGAGCGATCTTCTCGGCGTCGGCGCGGTTACGAGCCCCCGAAACCTCGACGGACACGACCTTCGTGATCTTCTCGCCATCACCGACAATCTTCTCGGCAAGGGAGAAGCAGACGCGGTCCAAGGCTTCTTGGAACAGACTGTTGAGTTCAGCCGGAGCGCCCGGGCCGACCAGGACTTGGGCGACGCCTGAGGCGAGGAGAATGACGGTGTCGTTGGTGGACATGTCGCCATCGACGCTGACGCAGTTAAAGGACTGATCCGACGAGGCCTTGAGGGCCGTCTTCAGGAAAGCAGGCTCAGCGGCGGCGTCGGTACAGACGAACGCCAACATCGTGGCCATGTTGGGCTCAATCATCCCGGCGCCCTTGGCGAAGCCGGCGATGGTGACCGTCTGGCCCTGCCAGGTGAAACGTGCGGTGCAGGTCTTCGGACGCGTATCAGAAGTCAGGATGGCATTGGCGGCACGCACGCCTTCGGCCGAATCGCGCGAGAGACGCGCAGCCGCAGCGGTAGCCCCAGCGGCGACCTTTGCCATCGGCAGGAGTTCGCCGATTCGGCCGGTCGAACAAACCAGAAAAGCTTCGCCTGCATGGCCAGCGGCCTCGGCGCCGAGCTGAGCCATCCGGACGGCATCCGCGTCGCCTTGGCTCGACGTGCACGCATTGGCGTTGCCGCTGTTGGCAATCACACCACGGACGCGCCCCTGCGAAGAGAGCAACGTGGCCTGCGAGATGCGGACGGGGCCAGCCTTAACGTCGTTCGTGGTGAACACGCCGGCGGCGGTACACAGTTGGTCGGCGACGATGAGTGCGAGGTCGAGGCGATCTTGGCCCTTGTTACGGATATCGCAGCCGGCAGCGCCGACGCGGAAGCCGGGGACGTCCGAGACACCCGGAGAATCGTTCGTGAATTCGATGGACATGGAAAGCTTAGCGGAGACCGGCGGTCTCGGACCAACCCATCAGGAGGTTCAAGGCCTGGACGGCCTGCCCGCCCGCACCCTTCAGGAGGTTGTCGATCACCGAGGTGATGATGAGGTTGCCCGTGCGCGCGTCGGCGACGACGGACATCGCTACGCGGTTCGTATTGGCCACATGGGCGGTGTCCGGGAAGTCACCCGACTTCAGCACGGAAACGAAAGGACGGCCCGCGTAGGCCTGCTGCCAGACGGCTTCGACTTGGGCGGCGGTGACGCCAGCGGCGGGCACGACAATGGTCGTGGCGATACCGCGGTGCATCGGCGCGAGGTGGGGATTGAACTGCACGACGACCGGCTGCCCAGCGGCGACGCCGAACTGCTCTTCGATCTCGGCGATGTGGCGGTGACCAGGAATGCCGTAAGCCTTGATGGAGCTATCCCGCTCGCAGAAAAGATACCCGACGTCGGCCTTCTTGCCGGCGCCAGAAACGCCGCTGTAGGAATTGATGATTAAGCGGCCAGGCTCGGGCTTCACGAGGCCAGCCCGCAGGAGCGGCACGAGCGGCACTTGAATACTCGTCGGGTAGCAACCCGGGCAGGCGATGAGTTGCGCCTGCTTCCACGTATCGTCGAGCTGGAGTTCGGGCACGACATAACGAGCCGCGGCGGCGAGGGCCGGCGCCGGATGGTCGTGGCCATAGTATTTTTTGTAGAGCCCGAGGTCGCGGAGGCGGAAGTCAGCGGAGAGGTCGAGGACCCGCTTGCCAGCGGCGATGAGCGGCTGGGCGTATTCTGCGGCGACACCATGGGGCAACGCCAAGAACCAGACCGCCACATCGGAGGCCGCGCATTCAGCGGGGGAGGACGCCGAGAAGAGCAAGCCGGCGTCAACGATGCCGCGTAGGCGCGGAATCTCGTCGGCCACGGCCTTGCCGGCCAAGGTGCGGGAGCAGACAGCAGCGAGCTGGACGTGCGGGTGGCGGGCAAGGACGCGGACGAGCTCTTCCCCGGTGTACCCGGAGGCGCCGACGATGCCGACTTTAGTCAGAGGCTGCGACATAACGGTATTATCAGATGATTAGACGACGTTTGGGTGCTTGGACACAGAAAACTGGGCAACAAAAAGGCCCCGGAGTCCGGGGCCTGGTGTTTTCCTGTCTCTCGGCGGTTTAGCGCTTGGAGAACTGGAAGCGCTTGCGGGCACCAGGACGACCGGGCTTCTTACGTTCGCGCATACGACCGTCGCGGGTCAGCAGGCCTTCCTTCTTGAGGGGGGCGCGGAGCTCGGGGTTCATCTTCTGGATCGCACG